>Ga0210102_1000071_pt1 | contig 28879 bp, 29 predicted proteins | sample RushOxbow_ThreeS_4_FD_185563 | JGI IMG/M metagenome (GOLD analysis project Ga0210102, IMG submission 185563) | Wetland microbial communities from San Francisco Bay, California, USA, that impact long-term carbon sequestration -... | ecosystem: Environmental > Aquatic > Marine > Wetlands ...
GAGCGCGCCTCGGGAAGCGTCCTGCTCATAGAGACGACGCACCGCTCGGTGCTCGGCCAGGTCCCCGGGCTGGGCGACCTGTCGCACGCCTCGGTGGTCTACTCGCGCGACGGCCGCTATGCCTACGTTTTCGGACGTGACGGCGGTCTGTCCAAGGTCGATCTGCTGACCGTGCGTCTCGACAAGCGCATCGTTCAGTCGGGCAACGCGATCGGCGGTGCGATTTCGCAGGACGGCCGGCTGATCGTTGCGGCGAATTACACGCCGGGCGGCATCCGCATCTTCGACGCGGGCACGCTCGAGCCGCTGTCGGAGATCGCTTCGGTCTACGGCGATGGCAGCCGGCGTTCGAAGGTGGTCGGCATCGCCGATGCGCCGGGCAACCGCTTCGTTTTCAGCCTGTTCGAAGCCGGCGAGATCTGGGTGGTCGATGCCTCGGATCCGCGCGCACCGCGGGTGACGAAGATCCGCGGCATCGGGCGCCAGCCCTACGACGGCTTCATCACCCCGGATGGCCGCCACTACGTCGCCGGCCTGTACGGGGAGGACGGTCTCGCTCTGGTCGACCTGTGGCATGTAGAGCGCGGCGCGCGCAGGATCCTCGCCGGCTACGGGCGCGGCGAAGCGCCGCTGCCGGTATACAAGATGCCGCACCTGCGCGGCTGGGCGGTGGCGGGACGGCTCGCCTTCCTGCCGGCGATCGGCCGGCACGAAGTGCTGGTGGTCGACACCGAAACCTGGCGCGAGGCGGGGCGCGTCAAGGTGCACGGCCAGCCGGTGTTCGCGGTCGCGCAGCCAGGCGCCCGCCACGTGTGGGTGAACTTCGCCTTTCCGCACAATGGCGTGGTACAGGTCATCGACGTGCCTACGCTCGAGGTGGTGAAGGAGCTTCACCCCGGGCGCGCCGTGCTGCACCTCGAGTTCACGCCGCGCGGCGAGCAGGTCTGGATCTCCTCGCGCGACGACAACGTGGTGATCGTCTACGACGCGGCACGCTACACCGAGCTCGCGCGCATCCCCGCCGAGCGGCCGAGCGGGATCTTCCTCACCGCGCGCGCGCTGATGACCGGGTTCTGACAGGGCGCACAAGGTGAAGTTGAACGAAACTGCCGATCTCGAGCTGCTCAACCGCTGGCAGCGCGACTTTCCGCTCGAGCCGCGGCCGTTCGCGCGCATCGCCGAATGCGTCGGGCTAGACGCGGCCGGCGTGCTGGCGCGCTATCGCGCGCTCGCCTCGGACGGAGTGCTGTCGCGCATCGGCGCGGTATTCCGTCCGAACACGGTAGGCGCGAGCACGCTCGCGGCAATGTGCGTGCCGCCTGAAGCGCTCGAGCGCATCTCCGCGCAGGTGAGCGCACGGCCCGAGGTCAACCACAACTACGAGCGCGAGCACGCAATCAACCTGTGGTTCGTTGCCGCCGCCCCCGACGCCGCCGCGCTCGAGCACGCGCTCGCGCGCATCGAGCGCTCGAGCGGACTTCGCGTGCTGCGTCTGCCGCTGGTCGAGGAGTACCACATCGACCTCGGCTTCGACCTCGAGAACGGCGCGGTTCCGCGCCTGCCGTTCGAGGCGCAACGTTCGCCACAGGCGCTGCTTGCACTTTCGCCCGCCGAGCGCGCACTGATCGACGTGCTCGCGGACGGACTCCCGCTGGTCGAGGCACCCTATGCGGCGCTCGCTGCCGCGGCGGGCCTTGCCGAGGCGGAGGTGATCGCAATCCTGCGCCGCTGGCTCGAGTGCGGCGTTGCGCGCCGCTTCGGCACGGTGTTGCGTCACCGGCCGCTCGGCTACGAGGCCAACGCGATGGTGGTCTGGGACGTGCCGGATGCTGAGGCACGCGCGGCCGGCGTGCGCGCCGCAGCGCTGCCGCAGGTCACGCTGTGCTATCGGCGCCAGCGGCGAAGAGCGGCGTGGCCGTTCAACCTGTACTGCATGCTGCACGGCCGCGCGCGCGACGAGGTTGAGGCCGGGATCGAGACGGTCTCGCGCGAAGCGGGGCTTGCGCGCCATCCGCGGCAGGTGCTGTTCAGCGCGCGCTGCTTCAAGCAGCGCGGGGCGCGCTACGGTAGCGTGGACGCTGCGGAGGCCGCGCATGGATGATCTCGATCGCGCGATCGTCAACCGCCTGCAGGGCGGTTTTCCGCTCTGCCCTCGGCCCTTCGCCGCTGCCGCGGCGACGCTCGGCACGGACGAGGAAACGCTGCTGCTTCGCCTCGCCGCGCTGCTTGCGGATGGCACGCTGACCCGTTTCGGGCCGCTCTACGACGCCGAGCGGCTCGGCGGCGCGTTCACGCTGTGCGCGCTGCGCGTGCCGGCGGCGGACTTCGAGCGCGTCGCCGGGTTGGTCAACGCGCACGCCGAGGTGGCGCACAACTACGAGCGTGCGCATGCCTTCAACATGTGGTTCGTGCTCGCGGCGCGCTCGCGCGGCGACATCGCGCGCGTGATCGCCGCGATCGAGGCCGAGACCGGGCTCGCGGTGCACGAGTTTCCGCGCGAAGCCGAGTATTTCATCGAGCTGAGGCTCGCGGCATGAGCGCGGCATTGCGGGATCTGGACGAACGCATCGTGCGCGCGACGCAGGCCGGCCTGCCGCTCGTGCGCGAGCCCTACGCGGCGCTCGCCGCGGCGCTCGGGGTCGCCGAAGGGGAAGCGATCGCGCGTCTCGAGGCGATGCTCGCCGACCGGCGCGTGCGGCGCATCGGTGCGGTCCCCAATCACTATGCGCTCGGCTATACCGCAAACGGCATGTCGGTGTGGGACGTGGACGATGCCGAAGTCGATACCCTTGGCCCGCGGGTCGGCGCGCTGCCGTTCGTCAGCCACTGCTATCGCCGGCCGCGGCGCCTGCCGGACTGGCCCTACAACCTGTTCGCGATGGTGCACGCACGCACGCGCGGCGAGGTCGAAGCCCGTCTGGACGAGATCCGCGCAGTGCTCGCTCCTGCGCTGCGCGCGCACGACGTGCTCTACAGCACGCGCATTCTGAAGAAGACGGGCTTGCGTCTCGCTTGAGCGGTTGACGCAGGTCAACTTTGGCAGACCCGCCCACCGTAGCATTGCGTCATCACTTTCCCGAGCTGGATTGACCGTGTTTCGCGTCTCGCAATTCATGCAGGAACTGCAGCGGCCCACGCCGCTCGCGGGCCGGCGCGACCAAGGCGTGGACCCCCGCGCGCGGGGGTGGGGCCCGGTGGTGATCTGGAACCTGATCCGGCGCTGCAACCTGACCTGCCTGCACTGCTACTCGATCTCGGCCGACGTCGACTTTCCGGGCGAGCTCTCGACCGAAGAGGTCTTCTCGGTGATGGACGACCTGAAGGCGTTCCGCGTGCCGGTGCTGATCCTCTCGGGCGGCGAGCCGCTGCTGCGCAGGGACCTGTTCGAAGTCGCGGCGCGCGGCAAGGCGATGGGCTTCTACGTAGGGCTTTCGACCAACGGCACGCTGATCGATGCAGCGATGGCCGAGCGCATCGCGCAGCTGGGCTTCGACTACGTCGGCGTGAGCCTCGACGGCATGCGCGAGACGCACGATCGCTTCCGGCGCAAGCAGGGAGCGTTCGATGCCTCGCTAAGCGGCCTGCGCCTGTGCCGCGACCGAGGCGTGAAAGTCGGCCTGCGCTTCACCGTCACACAGGACAATGCCGCCGACCTGCCGAATCTGCTCGCGCTCGCCGAGAGCGAGCGCATCGACAAGTTCTACCTCTCGCACCTCAACTACGCTGGTCGTGGCAACAAGAACCGCGGAACCGACGCCCACTTCCAAACCACGCGGCGCGCGATGGACCTGCTGTTCGATACCGCCTGGGATTACCAGAGCCGCGGCCTGGCGAAGGAGTTCGTCACCGGCAACAACGACGCCGACGGCGTGTACCTGCTGCACTGGGTGCGCGAGCGCTTCGCCGAACGCGAGGCGCACCTGCGCGCGAAGCTCGCGGAGTGGGGGGGCAACGCATCCGGGGTGAACGTCGCGAACATCGACAACCTCGGCAACGTGCATCCGGACACCATGTGGTGGAACCACACGCTCGGCAACGTGCGCGAGCGGCCCTTCTCCGAGATCTGGCAGGACCTCAGCGACCCAATCATGGCCGGACTGAAGCGGCGTCCGCGCGCAGTGAAGGGGCGCTGCGCGGCCTGTGGCTACTTCGATGTCTGCGGCGGCAATACGCGGGTGCGCGCGCTGCAGCTCACAGGCGATGCCTGGGAGGAGGATCCGGGCTGCTACCTCACCGACGAGGAGATCGGCGTCACCGCGGCCGGCGAGCGCGTGCCGGTCCTGCCGTACCGCGGCAAGGGCGTGACGTGGCTGCGCTCGCTCTGAGCTTCGCGGCAATCGCACTGCTGGCGCCGGCCGCGGTGCTCGCGCAGCAGGCCGAGCCGCTCTACCTGCAGCATTGCGCCGTGTGCCACGGTCCGACCCGTCTCGGCGGCACGGGGCCTGCGCTGCTGCCCGAAAACCTGCAGCGGCTGCGGCCCGCGGCGGCGATCGAGGTGATCAGCAAGGGGCGCATCGCGACGCAGATGCTCGGCTTCGGCGAAAAGCTTTCGGCCGACGAGATCCGGCTGCTGGCCGACTACATCACCACCCCGCCCGCGCAGGCGCCGCGCTGGACGATGGACGACATCTCGCGCTCGCGCGTGGTTCATCCGCCCGTGCACCCGGATGCCGCGCGGCCGGTGCACTCCGCCGATCCGATGAATCTGTTCGTGGTGGTGGAGACGGGAGATCACCACGCGACGATTCTCGACGGCGACCGGCTCGAGCCGATCGCGCGCTTTCCGACGCGCTACGCGCTGCACGGCGGGCCGAAGTTCTCGCCCGACGGGCGCTATGTCTATTTCGGCTCGCGCGACGGCTGGGTGCAGAAATACGACCTGTACAACCTGCGCATGGTCAGCGAAATACGCGCGGGCATCAACCTGCGCAACATCGCGGTGTCCGGCGACGGACGCTTCGTGATGGCGGCGAACTACCTGCCGCACACGCTGGTCGCGCTCGACGCCGCGACGCTCGAGCCGCTCAAGGTCATCGAAGTGCGCGATCGCAACGGCAAGAGCTCCCGCGTCTCGGCCGTCTACGACGCGGCGCCGCGCGGCAGCTTCATCGCCGCGCTGAAGGACGTGAAGGAGATCTGGGAGATTCCCTACCGCGCGGACGCCGAGCCGGTCTACAAGGGCCTGGTGCACGACTACCGATACAAGGAAGGGATGGCCGAGGCCGGCCCGTTTCCCGTGCGCGCGATCGAGGTAGACGACTACCTGGACGATTTCTTCTTCGATCCCGCGTACGCCAACCTGGTGGGCGCGGCACGCGACGCGAAGCGCGGCCAGGTGGTGAACCTGCACGTCAAGCGGGCGATCGAATCGATCGACCTGCCCGGTCTGCCGCACCTCGGCTCGGGGATCACCTGGGAGTGGCAGGGCCGGCGCGTGCTCGCGACGCCGAACCTCAAGGCGCCCGTGGTCAGCGTGATCGACACCCGCAGCTGGAAGCTGGTGAAGGAGATCGCGACGCCGGGCGCGGGATTTTTTCTGCGCAGCCACGAGAACACGCCCTACGCGTGGACCGATTCCTTCAACAGCGCGCGGCGCGACACGCTCACGGTGATCGACAAGCGCAGCCTGGAAGTGGTCGCCGAGCTGCGGCCGGCGCCGGGCAAGACCGTTGCGCATGTCGAATTCACCGCCGACGGGCGCTATGCGCTGGCGAGCGTGTGGGAGATGGACGGGGCGCTCGTGGTGTACGATGCCGCGAGCCTGAAGGAGGTCAAGCGCCTGCCGATGAACAGGCCCTCGGGCAAGTACAACGTGCACAACAAGATCACGCGCTCCGAGGGCACCAGCCACTAGAGGCCATGAACGATCCCAGCGACGGCCTGCCGCCCCGGCGCGGGCGGGCGCCCGCGATCAAGCTGCAGGCTTTTCTCGCCAACCTGCCGATGTTCAGCGAGATGAGCCCGCAGGAGCTCGATCGGGTCGCCGCCGGAACGCAGGTGCAGCATGCCGCGAAGGGCGACATCGTGTTCCGCACCGGGGACCCCTGCGTAGGGTTTCACGTCGTCGTCTACGGGCAGATCAAGCTCGGCTTCACCTCGCCGCAGGGCGTCGAGAAAGTGGTCGAAATCATCCGCCCCGGCTCGAGCTTCGGCGAGGCGCTGATGTTCCTCGACAAGCCGTACATCGTCTTCGCGCAGGCGCTCGCCGACAGCATGCTGCTGCATGTCGCAAAGCGCACCGTGCTCGAGGAGCTCGAGCGCGACGCGGGGTTCGCGCGGCGCATGCTCTCGGGCCTGTCGCGCAAGCTGCACGGCCTGGTGCGCGACGTCGAGGCCTATACGCTGCGCTCCGGCGCGGAGCGGGTGATCGGCTACCTGCTGCGCGACGTGCCCGATGGCCTGTCCGAGGGCGAGGTGGAGGTGAGCCTGTCGCCCGGCAAGAGCGTGATCGCCTCGCGGCTCAACATGACGCCGGAGCACTTCTCGCGCATCCTGCATGATCTGGCCGCGAGCGGCCTGATCGAGGTCGACGGCCGTCTGGTGCGCATCCGCGACCTGGCGCGCTTGCGCGGCAGCGACGCACCCGAGTTCCCGGCGCGCTGAGGATCGACGCGCAACAAAAAAGCCGGGCATGCCCGGCTTTCTCGATTCGACTTCTGACCGCCGTTACAGCGACAGGATCCAGGCGACCAGCTTCTTGATGTCGGCATCGGGCACTGCCGCGTTGGGCGGCATCGGCACCGGACCCCAGACACCCGATCCGCCCTTCTTCACCTTCTCGGCGAGCTTGGCGTCCGCGCCCGCCTGTCCCTTGTACTTCTTCGCCACGTCCTTGTAGGCCGGGCCGACGACTTTCTTGTCGACCTGGTGGCAGGCCGTGCAGTTGTACTTCTTGGCCATCGCTTCGTCGGCCTGCGCGGCGGGCGCGGCAATCAGGCCGGCCGCCAGGGCAGCAGCGAGGACGGTGGTCTTGTGCATCGATGCTCCTTTCAAAGTCAAAGCCGTTCAACCGGTACTTAACGCATCAGGCGCCCCCCGGGTTGACCGGGCGGCGCCCGCCGCTCGAGCCTGCGCCGCAGGCTCAGTAGACGTCGTGCTGCGTATTATAGACGTTGAATTTCCCCGTCGGCGTCACCAGGCGCTTGTCTTTGATGACTTTTTTCACCTTGAGGGTCTTGTCGTCTACGACCACGATCGCCGACTCCTGTTCCTTGCCGCTCCACACCGAGAACCAGACCTCGTTGCCGGCCTTGTTGTACTCGGGCTGAACGACGCGCTTCGGGCCCTCGCCCAGGCCCGCCCATTCGGCGATCGGCAGCACCTTGTAGGGCTTGTCGAGGTTCTTGACGTCGAACACCGCCACCGACTGGCTGATCTTCGGATCCGGATTGAGCGCCGTGTCGACGTACAGGTTGCTCGACTTGGGGTGGGTCTTGATGAACAGGTTGCCCCCGCCCTGGCCCTTCAGCGTGCGCACCACCTTCCAGGCCTCTTTGCTCTTCGGGTCGGTGGCGATGACCGAGATGGTCTCGTCGCCGAGGTGGCCGGTGGCCCACACCGCGCCGTACTTCGGATCCTTGAAGTTCGCGCCGCGCCCCGGGTGCGGGATCTTGCCGACGTCGATCAGCTTGACGAGCTTGTTGTCCTTGGCGTCGATCACCGCGATCTTGTGCGACTGGTTGGCCGCGACCAGGAAGTAGCGCTTGGTGACGTCCCAGCCGCCGTCATGCAGGAAGCGCGCGGTGCCGATCGAGGTGACCTTCAGGTTGTTGATGTCCGAATAGTTCACCATCAGCGTCTGGCCGGTCTCCTTGACGTTCACCACGAATTCCGGATGGAAGTGCGACGAGACGATCGAGGCGACGCGCGGCTCGGGGTGGTATTCCTGCGTGTCCACCGTCATGCCGCGGGTGGCGACGATCTTGAGCGGCTCGAGCGTGTCGCCTTTCATGATGGTGTACTGCGGCGGCCAGTACGAGCCGGCGATCGCGTACTTGTCCTCCCAGCCCTTGTACTTCGAGGTGTCGACCGAGCGCGCTTCCAGCCCGACCTTGATCACCGCCACGTTGTCGGGCTTTTCCATCCACAGGTCGATGAGGTTGACCTGCGCGTCGCGGCCGATGACGTAGAGGTAGCGGCCGGAGGCCGACAGGCGCGAGATGTGCACCGCGTAGCCGGTCTTGACGATGTTGACGATCTGCTTGCTGTCGCCGTCGATCAGCGCCACTTCGCCCGTGTCGCGCAGCGTGACCGAGAACAGGTTCTCGAGGTTCACCTTGTTCATTTTCTTCTTCGGCCGCTGCTCGGGAGGCACGATCAGCTTCCAGCTGGCCTTCATCTCCTTCATGCCGAACTCGGGCGGAGTCGGCGGCTCGTGCTGCAGGAAGCGCGCCATGATGTCGACATCTTTTTCGGAGAGCTCGCCGGAAGTGCCCCAGTTCGGCATGCCGGCGGGCGAGCCGTAGTTGATGAACACCTTGAGGTAGTCGGTGCCGCGCGTCTGCGTGATGTCGGGGGTGAGCGGCTTGCCGGTGGCGCCCTTGCGCAGCACTCCGTGGCAGCCCGCGCAGCGCTCGAAGTAGATCTGCTTGGCGCGCGCGAATTCATCCGCGCTGAGCGGCGGCGCCTTCGGGCTCGACACATCGGGCGCCTCGCCCGGCTTGATCGGCACCGGGGCGCCCTTGTACATCAACTCTTCCTTGGGCGTGCCGGGGTGTACCGGCTTGTCCTTGTTCTGGGCATGGACCATGCTCATTGCCAGCGCCGCCGCGACGGCGAGGGGGATGGCGCGTATGCGAAGCGTCTGCGTGCTCATGGGGAATCCCTTTTCTGCGTGACCAAAATTACCCACTTGCCAATCTAGGGAACCCGGCCGGGGCCGTACTTAACCTGGATCAAGCCCGCTCGAGTCCCGGGTGCGCTTCACGATTTCGCACCGCCCGCCGGAACGATCGGGACCGTGCCGCGGCGCCGCTCGCGCTTTTCGCGCCGCTCGATGAGCGGCATGCACTTGCGATCGTTGTAGTAGGTGACCTGGCAGTCGAGGCAGTAGTGGCACTCGTTGGCGTTGATCTCGCCGGTGGGCCGGATCGCGCGCACCTCGCACTGGTTGGCGCAGGTCTGGCAGGGGCGGCCGCACTCCTTGCGCCGGCGCAGCCACCAGTCGAAGATGCGGAAGCGTCCCGGGAACATCAGCGCGGCGCCCAGCGGGCAGAGGTACTTGCAGAAGAACTTGCGGTTGAACGCCGAGACCAGCAGCAGGGCGCCGGCATAGAGCACGAACGGCCACTCGCGATCGAAGCGCAGCGTGATCGCGGTCTTGAAAGGCTCGACCTCGGCGTAGCGCACCGCCTCGCCCATCGACTGCAGCGAGATGCCGAACAGCGCCACCAGCACCAGCACCTTCAGGCCGAGCAGGCGTTCGTGCACCACGTCGCTGAACTCGAGCTGCTTGAGCTTCAGCTTCTGCGCGCCCTGGTTGATCAGCTCCTGCAGCGCGCCGAAGGGGCAGAGCCAGCCGCAGTACACGCCGCGACCCCAGAGCAGCAGCGTCATGGCGACGAAGCTCCACAGCAGGAACAGCATCGGGTCGATGAGGAAGGTCTCCCAGCGGAAATCCGTGATCGCGGCATGCAGGAAGGTGAGCACCTGCACGATCGAGAGCTGCGCGAGTGCGAACCAACCGATGAAGAACACCGTGTAGAACAGGAACACGCGGCGCACGACGACGAGGAAGTTGGGGTGCCGCGCGAGCATGTCCTGAAACAGCAGGATGCCCATCAGCGCGGTCAGGCCGATCATCAGCACGGCGATCTGGAACACGCGCGCCTGCCAGACCGCGATCCACAGCGGCTCGTCGGGCGTGGTCTGGATCGGGGCGGTTTTCATGACCGGCTCCGGGCGGGGCCCGGCCGGCACCGCGGTCGGCGGCGGGCCACCCGGGGTCAAGCCACGAGACTCGGCGACGCGCCGCGCCGCGCTCATGATCGTCTGGCTCAGCACCATCACCGTGATCGTGGCACCCGAGATGGTGTCGACCGCGGTGTAGCCCGGTCGCTCGGCGCCGACCGTGATGCGGTCGAAGACGCGCTTGCCACGGAACTGCCCGGCAAAGCTGCGCAGGCGCTCTTCGCTCACACCGACCGCAAGGATCGGCTCCTGGTGCTCGACGATCGCGATGCCGGTGATGCGCCCCTCGAGATCGAAGCCGACCAGGGTATTGATCGGCTTGCCCGAGTAGGCCGGAATGCGCACCAGGTCGGCGGTGAGGAACAGGTAGCCGATGAGCGCGTCGTCGCGGTACGCCGGAGCCGCGCGCGGCTGGCCTTCGAGAGCGCCGAAACGCGTCGCCTGCGGGAAGAAGCTTTTCGCCTGCGGGTAACGTTCGGCGATGTCCTGGGCGATGGCCGTCGTGACGAGGGCGAGCGCGGCGAACAGGGCGGCGGCGAGTCTCGGGACGGCGGCGGTGGCACGCAAGCGCGAAGGCTCCTCGGGGCGATGCTGCCATTTGAGGCAGGCGCGCGCGCGACGCATTGACCCGGATCAAGTCCCGGGTCGATGGCCACGTCGATATGATTCCGCCGATGTCCGCATGGATTCACCGACTGCGCTGGATGGCGGTGTGCGTCGCGGGGCTTTCCGCGGCGGCCGGCGCCACCGAGCCGTTGCGCGAAGTGCGCCCGCTCATGGGTACGCTCGTAGAGGTGAGCGCAGAGCCGTCCTCCGGCGGCGAGCGCCGGGCGCACGCGGCGATCGACGCGGCCTACCGCGAGATGCAGCGCCTTTCGGACATGATGAACCACTACGACCCGAAAAGCGTCGTCAGCGCACTAAACGATGCCGCCGGGGTCTCGGTGCTGCGCGTGCCCTCGGAACTCATGGCAGTGCTCGCGATGGCGCAGGCGATGTCCGCGCGCTCGGACGGCGCCTTCGACATCACCGTCGCATCGATCCGCGGCTGGCGCTTCCGCACCGACGACCCGCGCATGCCCTCGGTGGCCGAGATCGCGGCGCAGCTGCCGCTGGTGAACTGGCGCGAACTGCGTCTCGACACGCGCGCGCAGAGCGCGTTTCTCGCCCGACGCGGCATGCGCATCGATCTCGGCGGCATTGCCAAGCTCTACATCGTGCATGCCGGCATGCGGGTCCTCGAGCGTCACGGCATCGCGCGCGCGATGGTGAACGGCGGCGGCGACGTCGAGGCGATCGGCGGGGGCCGCGAAAGACCGTGGCGCATCGGCGTGCGCGACCCGCGCGCGCCCGACAAGCTGATCGGCGTGCTGAGCATCGAGCGCGGATTCGTCGTCACCTCGGGCGACTACGAGCGCGCTTTTGTCCGCGATGGGCGGCGCTACCATCACATCCTGGACCCGCGTACCGGCACCCCGGCGCAGGGGCCGCGCGGCGTGACGCTCCTCGGCGAGCGGCTCGAGGACGTCAACGGGCTCGGCGTGGCGATCATGGTGCGCGGCAAGACCGACGGCATGCGGTGGCTGTCGGAAGGCTCGAGGATCGACGGGCTGATCGTAGACGCCGACGACAGCGTCTGGATGACGCCCGCGTTTCGCGCGCGCCTCGGCAATGCGCAGTGAGCCGCATGGTCTAAAGTGCGGGCTCCGCACGCTGCGTGCCCCGCCCCAGGGAGGAGACGACATGAACAAGGCCCTAAACCCCAAGTCCGTTGCATGGCTCTGATCGCCACTTTCGTCGCTCTGGTGTTCGTCTACAGCCTGCTGTCGCGGCGGATGGAGCGGACCGTCGTCACCGCGCCTATCCTGTTCACCGCCGGCGGTGCGCTGATGGCGCTCGCGCCCGAGGTCTCCACGGAGCTGGAGCTCGACCGCAAAGGCTTTCTGCTGATCGCCGAGCTGGGTCTGGTGATGACGCTGTTCACCGACGCCGCGCGCATCGCGCCGCGCATGCTGGCGGGCGCGGCCAATCTGCCGGTGCGACTGCTCAGCACGGGGATGCTGCTGACGCTCCTGCTCGGTGCGCTGTGCGCCATGGCGCTGTTCGGCAACCTCAGCTGGTGGGAAGCGGGGATCCTCGCTGCGATACTCGCTCCGACCGATGCCGGTCTCGGGCAGATCATCGTGAACAGCCCGCGCGTCCCGCAACGCATCCGCCAGGCGCTGAACGTGGAGGCTGGCCTGAACGACGGACTGGCAGTGCCCTTCCTGCTGTTTTTCCTCGCCCTGGCGATGGCCGAGGGGCAGGGCGTTCTGGGGCAGGGGATACTGCTGCGCTACCTCGGCGAGCAGCTCGGCTACGGGGTTCTGATCGGACTCGGTGTCGGCCTCGCGGGCGGCGCTCTGCTCTCGCTCGCTCGCCGCAAACAGTGGATGGCCGAACCGCTGACGCAGCTCGGCGTCGTGGCGCTGCCGATTGCCTGCGTCCTCGCTGCGGAGGCGAGCGGGGCGAGCATGTTCATCGCGGCGTTTGTCGCGGGACTGGCGTCGCAGCTGGGATTCCGCGAGGTCGGCCGGCACAGCGTCGAGTTCGCCGAGGACTGGGGACAGCTGTTCGATTTTTTCATCTTCTTTCTGTTCGGCCTGTTTGCCGCGAGAGTCTGGGCGGACTTCAGCATCGCCATCGTGCTCTACGGCGTACTGAGTCTGACGCTGATCCGCATGCTGCCGGTGGCAATCGCACTGCGCGGCACGGGGCTCAGCCGCCCGAGCGTGCTGTTCATCGGCTGGTTCGGCCCGCGCGGGCTTGCATCGATCGTGCTTGCGCTGGTGTTTCTCGAGGCCGGGCTCAATCTGCCGGGAGAATCGACCGTCCGGCTTGCCGCCATGGCGACCGTGCTGCTCAGCATTTTCGCGCACGGCTTCAGCGCGCTGCCCGGGATCCGGCGCTATGCGACAGCGGTCGAGGCGCTGGGTGCGGACGCGCCGGAGCATCAGGCGCTCGAGCACGAGCCCCGCGCCGCGCAATGACGAGGCTGCGCGGCGCGCGAAGGGTTCGGGGCGGTGGCGCGGGAAAAAGCGTAAAGTCGCGGATTTTCCTGCGCAGAGCGGGGCGAGATCGGCGGACATGAAGCATACCCACTACATCAGGCAGAGCACTCTTTTCTGCCTGTATCGAAACTACATGTATGACTTCGGCAAGTATCTGACCGGACGACGCGTCCTGGAGGTGGGGCCGAACAAGGGCAGGCTATTCGAGAAATACTATCCGCAGACGAAGTCCTACTTTCTTCTCGAGCCCAACAGGCATTTTGAGAAAGACTATCTCAAGCTGCAGAAGAAGCATCCCAATCTGCGCTACGAGATCACCGGCTTCGAGGCTTTCAGCGCTCCCGGAACATTCGACACCATCATCATGATGGCCGTCATCGCACACATCAGGATGGACTCGCAGAAGATATTCGAGAAAATCGATTCCCTCCTGAATCAAGGCGGCTTCCTGCTCGTCGAGACGAACAATACGAAGAGGAATCTGGAGGTGATGGATTTATGCGATCGAAACTACAAGCGAATCGAAGCCAAACCCTCCTACAACGGACCCATGCGCTGGCTGAAAATCGACTACCGGGACGTACTGGTCTACGGAAAGCGCTGACGCATGCAGCTCAAGAAGCTGCTCAAGAGAAATTCCGTAACCGTGGTCGACGGCAACAAGGCGGTCATCAAGACCGTTGCCACCCCGTTCGATCGACTCACCCGACGCTGGTGCCGGCATGAAGCGGAGTGTCTTTTGAATCTGGCGGAACGCGGTTTCGAAGGCGCGCCGAAACTGCTCGGCTCGAGCAGCAACAGCATCACGATGGAGAAGGTTGACGGGACCTCCCTGAAGCGGCGCCGACCCCTCGATGAAGCGCTCTTTGTCCGCGTCCTGGATGTCGTTCGCGAGCTTCACCGCCTTGGGTACGCTCACGGCAATCTTCGTCTCGACAATATAGTCATCTCGGACAGCAGGGGGCCGGTTCTGATCGATTTCGAGACCTGCTGCTCGAGGCGCCACCCGCTGTTCTTCCTCGCGCAATTCAACGATTACGCAAGGCTGCATCTGCTCTGGCAATCACATGTCGCGCAGGCCGATCCGGATCTGGCGAGGAAGTCATTTCCGAGACATGTGACGCTGGCAATGCTCGCCATCACGCCGCTCAGCAGGTTTGCCCGGGGCTTGAGGTCCGTCAAGAAGCGACTGAGAAACTCGTTCAAGTTTTCTGCCTAGCCACGAGCCCCCTTCATCAGGCCTTGGCTAGCGCGAGCGCGCCGCCTTCACGAACTCGAGCGAAGCCCGAAACAGCTCCAGATCCTTCTCGTAGCCGGCCGCATCGGCGCGGTCGATCTGTATCCATTCCCGCGTGCTCGACATGCCGCCGGGCTGAAACGGGACGACGTCCTCGCGCGAGAACTGCAGCTCGGTCGCGGTGGCCACGGGCAGGCGCAGTCCCACGCCGCGGCCGCTGATGCAGGCGAACATCTTGTCGCTTACGAAATAGGCGTCCAGGTTGTTGATCTTGCGTGTGCTCACGCCCGGCAGCTTGAGAAGCAGTGCATCGAGTTGCGCCTTGCGGCCGGCATCGGATTCATCGGTGGTCATAGGCGATCCGTTTCAGTGGTGAAGTCAACAATACGCGACGGGACTGGCCGAGGCCGCGCCTGCCGGCGTCGACGCTGCCGGAGGCCAGCGGACTCGCGAGCCCCGACATGCTTATCGTGCGCGGCGCGCAACGCTACGAGCGCATTCCCCGCACAGGGACTCGCGCGCAACGCTTGAAAATCGAGCCCTAGCCCAATCGGGTGAGGCAGGATCAGGCTTGAGTGTATAAGCTCAGCGCTTTCGCCCGCATCGCCCTCGCGCGCCGGACAAAACTTCGCATGAAATCAAGGCCAAACGAAGACGGGGTTGCGCCCTGCCGATGAACGCGGCGCGCAAGCCTCCGCAGGATTCCCGGCACCCGTCCAAGCGCGCGAATGCGGAAAAGATCTACTCCCTGACCGGGATGGGCGCGAAGGTGCGCAGCGCGCCGAGCGGGACGCTCGACAAGCACTTCCTGCGCATCCTGTCCGTCGTCGACGGAGACACGCATATCGACGTCATCCGCGGCTGGCTGCGTCACTACACGAACGCGCAGCTGTCCGACTGGCTCAGCAAGCTCGAGAGCGCCGGCCTGGTGAAGGTGCGGCCCGCAACTTCGATTCACAACCTGGACTTTACGGACGAGTTTCCGGCGGTCCCGCGCCACGAGGCCACGCTGACCGACACCGACGTGGTGCGGGTCAATGCGGGGACGCTCGCCGCGGGCGCCGTGCTCAAGGCGCGCGGCGCGTACCTGTCCGAAGAGCGCCTCCGCAACCGGGCGCCGCTCGCGAAGACGCCCGCCGGGATCGAGGTCCTGGTGGTCGAGGACGATCCGGATCAGGCAGCGCTTGCGGAACGCCGTCTGGGCCTCTCGGGGTACCGCGTGCGCGTGGCCGAAACCCATCGGGCTTTCCTCGCCGCGCTGCAGAATCACGGCGTGCCGGACGTCGTGTTTCTCGATGTCGAACTGCCGGATGGCGACGGTTTCGATATTCTGGTCTACATCCGCTGCCATCCGCGCCTGTCGCTCGTTCCGGTGATCATGCTGACGGCCAAGGGCGAACCCGAGCACATCCGCAAGGGCCTCATCCTGGGCGCGGACGGCTACATTCCCAAGCCGTACTCGAAGTCCCTGCTGACGGACGCGTTGCGCCAGGTACTCAAGCACGCTTAGCCCGACCCGGTTCGCGAACCGATCGCGGCGGTCGCGTCAGGCCAGGCCGCCGAACAGCACGGCCTTCGCCAACCGATCGAGCGACTGATCGAATGACTTCGCGGTCGTTCCATCACCCGCCGCGTGCCGCAGAGCGACCAGCTGTTGCGTGTACTTGTCAAGGCGCTGTGCGAGCACCACGGCCACGTGCAGCGTCAGCGCCGGGTCCTCGCGCAGAATCTGCGCATCGAGCACGTGGCAAACGGTGGGCACGATCGCGCGCACGTCGGCGATGTGCGGGCATTCGAGCAGCGCGGCCAGCTCGCCGAGTACGGCGCCGGGCGCCTCGATGGTTCCAAGCACCACGGCTTCGCTCGATACCTCGACGCGTCCCGCGCGCAGGATGAGCAGCTTGCCGCTGCGCTTGCCGGACTTCAGCAGGACTTCGCCCGGTCGGAACGAAACCGTCGGCCGGTCCCGCAGGTGGTCCAGCACGGCGCTCAATTCGACCAGTGGCATGGGCGGTATCCCGTCATCCGACGAACGGCGATTCTACGCAACCGCACCCCAGAAGCGCGTGATTGGCGAAAGCCGCGCCGTCTGCTAGCGTGCACGACGCACTCGAAGGAGACGCCGACATGTGTCGCTGGATGGCCTATTCCGGAAATCCGATCCCGCTCGAAACACTGCTGTTCAAGGCCGAGCACAACCTGATCGACCAGAGCATGAGCTCGCGCTCGGCCGATACGCCGACCAACGGCGACGGCTTCGGCGTCGGCTGGTACGGTCCGCGCCGGATTCCGGGGCTGTTCCGCAGCCTGCGCCCGGCCTGGAACGATTTCAACCTGCGCGACCTCGCCGCGCAGATCGACTCGCACCTGTTCCTCGCGCACGTGCGCGCGACCTCGCTCGCCACCGTGCAGGAGACCAACTGCCACCCGTTCCGCCACGGCCGGTGGCTGTTCGTCCACAACGGCGAGATCCTCGAGATGGAGAAGCTGCACCGCGACCTGCTGCTCGCGGTCGACGCGGCGCTGTTCGGCCAGATCATGGGCTCTACAGACTCCGAGCTGATGTTCTACCTTGCGCTCACTCTGGGCCTGGAGCAGGACCCGCTCGGCGCGCTCGCGCGCATGGCCGGGCTGGTCGAGCGCACCGGGCGCGCGCACGGCGTGAATCAGCCGCTGTGGATGACGCTCGGGGTGAGCGACGGCGAGTCGATCTGGGCGGTGCGCTACGCGAGCGACGGCGACGCCCCTACGCTGTATTACAGCCGGGACGTCAAGGACCTCGCCACGATCAATCCGCAGATCCCGCAGCTCCTCGGCGAGCAGGCGCGCGCGGTCGTCTCGGAGCCGATCGGCAAGTTCGCCGAGATCTGGAGCGAAGTGCCGCAAGGCACCGCGCTGCACGCGCATGCCGGCAGGATCGAGGTCCTGCCGTTCCAGCCGAGCGGCTGAGGCGGCCGGGCACGCTCATCCCTCGAGCGCTCAGGCTGCGCGCCACAAGCGCTGCCGGCCGGGCACGCCCTTCAGCTCGCACTCGTCGTGCGCGATCCACGCGATGCGCGCGGCGAGCGCCGGCGACTCGCCTTCGAGCGCGACCTTGGCCGCGTCGCTCAGCCAGAGTTCGCGGTCCACCGCATGCTGCATCACGCGCGCGCCGAGGTGGACATTGCGCCCGGCGAGGCTCTCGCCCTCGGCCCGCACCGCGCCGAAGTGCACCCCGACGCGAACGCGCAGTTGCTGATGCCCGGGATCGTCGAACAGTTCGTCGGCGAAGGCGTAGGCCCGCGCCGCCTGCAGGAACGCGGCGAGAATCTCGTCGCCCGCTTCGCCGATCAGGCGGCCGTCGTGCGTGCGGATCAGCGCCTCGGCGCGGCGCTTGTGCGCCCGCATCATGCCGACGTAGTCCAGGGTGCGCGCCGCGTAGAGAAGATTCGTCGAACCGACGATGTCCGAGAAGACCAGGGCCGCGGAGCCATCCGAGCCGGCCAGCCATTCGGCGAGGGGGACTTCGTGCGTGTTCATGGCGGTCTCAGCAGATGCAACGCGCCGCGAGGACCTGGCGACCTGGCGACCTGGCGACCGGCATTCGCGCGCGTCACGACGCATGCTGCGCGCGGCCGGTGCGGGCGGTCAAGCGCCGCCCTGCGGCGAAGTTCCGCGTCGGACCCCAGTTACACACCGGATACCAAATCCCGGGCGCCTGAAATCCTGGCGTTACACAACTCGGGCAGTCTGCGGCCTGCAGGTCGTCGCAACTGTCACCGATCGGAGGACCCCATGAACGAACTCAGCTACACCACGCTGGACGGACAAAACGCGCGCCTGAGCGCAGCGAAGATCGACGCGCTCGCTGCGGGCATACGCGGCGGCATCGTGACCGGGGATTCCGCGGACTACGACGTGGCGCGCAAGGTCTGGAACGGCATGGTCGAGCGCCGCCCCGCGGTCATTGCGCGCTGTCTGAACGCGCAGGACGTGCGTCATGCGCTCGCCTTCGCGCGTGAGCATCAGATGCGACTGAGCCTGCGCGGCGGCGGCCACCACATCGCCGGCAACTCGGTGGGCGACGGTGCCCTCGTGATCGACCAGTCCGCGCAGCGCACGGTGCGCGTCGACCCGCAGCAGCGCACGGCGCGCGTTGGGCCGGGCGCGCTGCTGGGCGATTTCGACCGCGAGGCGCAGGCCTTCGGGCTCGCCACCCCGCTCGGGATCAATTCGACGACCGGCGTGGCCGGACTGTGCCTCGGCGGCGGCTTCGGCTGGCTGACGCGCAAGCACGGCATGACGATCGACAATCTGCTCTCGGCCGACATCGTCACCGCGGACGGTCGTCAGCGCGTCGTCTCGGCGTCGCAGGAGCCCGACCTGTTCTGGGCGATCCGCGGCGGCGGCGGCAACTTCGGCGTGGTGACCTCGTTCGAATTCAGGCTCCATCGGCTCGGACCCGAGGTGTATTGCGGCCTGGTCGTCTACCCGTTGGAGCAGGCGCGCGCGGTGCTGCGTGCCTGGCGCGATTTCTCGCGCGAGGCGCCGCCCGAGGTCAATGTCTGGGCGGTGCTGCGCAAGGCGCCGCCGCTTGCATTCCTGCCCGAGTCGATCCACGGCAGGGACGTGGTGGTCCTCGCCGTCGTGTACGCGGGCGATGCGGATGCCGGCGAGCGCGCGGTGGCCCCGGTGCTCGGCTTCGGCAAGCCCGCGGGCAGCCACCTCGGCCGCAATCCCTACACGGGATTCCAGGCGGCGTTCGATCCCCTGCTTCAGCCGGGCGCACGCAATTACTGGAAGTCGCACAACGTCGCGCAGGTGAGCGACGGCCTGCTCGAAGTCGCAATTGCGGCTGCGGCCTCGGCGCCCGGGCCCGAGTGCGAAGTCTTCCTCGCCCAGCTCGGCGGCGCGATGACGGCCGTGGGGCCTGCGGAAACGGCGTATGCGGGACGCGACGCGAACTTCGTCATGAACGTTCACGGCCGCTGGCAGAGCGCTGCGGACGACGCCCGTGGCCGCGACTGGACGCGCGCGCTGTACCGAGACGCCGCGCCCTACAGCACCGGCGGCGGATACGTGAATTTCTTTACCGAGGACGAGAGCGAGCGCGTTGCGCAGGCCTACGGGGTCAACTACGCGCGGCTGCAGGCGATCAAGCAGCGCTACGACCCGGACAACGTTTTCCGCATGAACCTGAACGTGCCGCCGGCGGCGCAGAAGCGCGCGGCGTAGCGGGGCCCGCTTAGTCGAGGACCCTCGAGATCGTGACCTGCACGCCGCTCGTGCCCGGCGCGACCGGCTCGCTCGCGCCCTCGAGGTCGCCCTTCTGCGGCGCGGCGGTGCCGGCGCGCGAGACGCGCGCGGTGACGACGACGCGCGGATGCAGCGAGAGCTTCGCGCCCGGCGCCATCGCCATGCTGTCGTCGAGCCGGAAGGCGTAGGGCAGGTCGCGCACCGCGACGCGCTGGACCGCGAGCGGCATGCGCGCGCCCTGCGCCGGGCGCGCGAGAACGAAGACGACGTCCTCCGGCCTGACTCTGGCTGCGAGCGCGGCGTCGATCATGACGATGCCCTGCACGGCCTCGGCGCCTGCGGCGGCGGCCGGCGCGCTCGGCGCGCTCGGCGCGGCGGGCGCAGCGGCGAGCGCCGGACGCCCGGCGCGCTCGCGCGCCGCGGCGAGGCCGCTCGCGACACCTTCGGCGAGCGGCGAGTCCGGCGGCAGCGTCTTCATCAACCGCTCCCAGTGCGCGATCGCCGCGTCGTAGTCGCCGCTGCGGAACTCCGCGGTGCCCGCGAGCGCGAGCGCCTTGACGTGATCCGGGTCGAGGCTGAGCGCTTCCTGGACCAAGCGGTAGGGTTCGCCCTGCAGGTCGCGGTTCGCAGCCATTGCGAGCACGTCGGCGTAATCGGCGAGGACATCGGCATTCTTGCCGCCGACCTCGATCAGCCTGGCGTAGGACTTGGCGGCATCGCCGTAACGGCCGAGCGCGGCCTGCGAGCGCGCGAGCATGCGCCAGCCCTCCGGGTTGTCGGGCTCGCGCTCGAGGCGCTCGGCGAGCTGCGCGACCATCGCGTCGATCTGCTGCGGGCTGATCTCGTGGGAACCCTGTGCGCTGCGCGCCCCGGCCGCCGGGTCGAGCGCGTCGGGTGTGCCGACCAGCAGGTAAAGGCTCGCGGCAGCGAGCGGCAGCGCGAGGCCGAGTGCGAGCGCGAGCTTCGAACCCCGCCATTGCGGCTTCGCTGGCAGGGCGTCGGCGTCGCCGCTCGCGAGGTCCTCGGCGAGCCGCCGCTCGATCTCGGTGCGCGACTCGTCGAAGCGCGCCTCGCTGATCAGGCCCTGCGCGCGCTCGGCCTCGAGCTCGGCGAGCTGCCCCCGATAGATCGCGGCGTTGGCGTCAGCACGGTCGTTCTCGCTCGCAAGCGCACGCCGCCGCAGCAGCGGGGTGAGGACGAAGCCGAGCGCGAGCGCCGCGAGCAGCGCGGCAAGCAGCAGGAAAGCGGTCATGCGCCTTTCGCGCCGCCGGGCCCGTCCAGCAGGGCCCTGGCGCGCGCGCGGGCGGAGGCATCGGGCGCGCCGTTCTCGGCTGCGCCCCGCGCACCCTGCGCGCGCGCGCGGCGGCGCAGCGTCAGCAGAAGACCGCCGAGACCCGCTGCGAGCAGAACGAACGGGCCCGCCCAGAGCAGCACGGTGGTCGTCTTCACCGGCGGGCGGTAGAGCACGAAATCGCCGTAACGCGCGACGAGGTAATCGATGATCTGCTCGTCGCTGCGGCCGGCCTTGATCTGCTCGCGCACCTGGTTGCGCAGGTCGACCGCCAGCTCCGCGTTCGAGTCGGCGAGCGTCTGGTTCTGGCACACCAGGCAGCGCAGGACCGTTGCCAGGTCCATGACGCGCGCCTCGAGCGCCGGGTCCTCGGCGAGCGGCGGTGCTTCGCGCATCTGCGCGCGGGCGGGCGCCGCGGCGAGCAGCGCCGCGGCGAGCAGTGCGGCGAGCGCGAGCCTCATCCCTTGAGCTGCTTCACGAGCGGCAGGATCTTCTCGCGCAGGGTGTCCGGCGTCACCGGCCCGATCTTCTTGTAGCGGATCACGCCATTGCGGTCGATGAGGTATGTCTCCGGCACGCCGTAGACCCCGTAATCGATACCGATCCTGCCTTTCTCGTCGACCAGCGACATGACGTAGGGATCGCCGAACTGCTTGAGCCAGGCCTTGGCATCGTCCGGCTTGTCCTTGTAGTTCAGGCCGTAGATCGGAACGACCTTCTGCCGCGCGAGCTCGACCAGCACCGGGTGCTCTTCGCGGCAGGTCACGCACCAGGAAGCCCAGACGTTCAGCACCCACACCTGGCCCTTGAGTTCGGCGTTCGAGACCATCTTCGCCGGCTCGTGCAGCACCGGCAGGCGGAACGGCGGGGCAGCCTTGCCGATCAGGGGCGAGGGCACTTCGCGCGGGTTGAGCCTGAGGCCGAAGCCGAGAAAGCCGACCACGACCACCAGCACCGCGAGCGGAAGCAGAAACTTCTTCATGCCGCGCGGCTCGCGGCAGCCTGCGCGCGACCTGCCGGCGCTTCGCGCCGCCGCGCGACGACGCGGTAGCGGCGGTCGAACGTGGCGAGCAGGCCGCCGATCGCCATGACGACGCAGCCCAGCCAGATCCAGACCACCAGCGGCTTGTAGTGGATGCGCACGCTCCAGGCGCCGTTTTCGAGCGGCTCGCCCAGTGCGACGTAGAGGTCGCGCGTCAAGCCCGAGTCGATCGCAGATTCGGTCATCGGCTGTTCTTGCGAGTGGTAGACGCGCTTCTCCGGATGCAGCGTCTTCACCGGCTTGCCGTCACGCAGCAGCTGCAACGTGCCGCGCGCAGCAACGTAGTTCGGTCCTTCGCGGTTGCTTACCCCGTCGAAGCGCAGCGTGTAGCTGCCGAGCGTCGCGAACTCGCCCGGTCGCATGCGCAGGTCCTGCTCGGTCTCGAAGCTTTTCACCGCGGTGACGCCGATGATGAAGACGCCGACACCGGCGTGCGCGACCAGCATGCCGAGCTGTGCGCCCGAGACCGCGCGCAGCTTCTGTCCGAGGGACTGCGCCGCGGGTTGCGCGCGCAGGCGCTGGACGAAGGCAGTCACGCTTGCGGCGATCACCCAGCCGGCGAAGAGAAAACCCAGCGCGGCGAGCGGGCGCCAGCTGCCCAGGCTGAGCGGGAGCAGGATCGCGGTGGCGACCGCCACGCCGGCCGCCCAGCGCAGACGATGCGCGAGCTCGGGCAGCTTCGCTTCCTTCCAGCGCGCGATCGGGCCGAGCGCCATGAGGAACACGGCGGGCACCATCAGAGGCACGAACACCGCCTCGAAATACGGCGGGCCGACCGAGATCTTGCCCAGGCCGAGCGCATCGAGCACGAGCGGGTAGAGCGTGCCGAGCATCACCGTGGCGGCGGCGACCGCGAACACGACGTTGTTGACGAGCAGCATCGAATCGCGCGAGACGATTTCGAATCGGCCACCGAGGCCCACTTTGGGGGCGCGCCAGGCGAACAGCGCGAGCGAGCTGCCCGCGACGATCGCGAGAAAGGCGAGGATGAAGATGCCGCGCTTCGGATCGGTGGCGAAGGCGTGCACCGAGGTCAGCACCCCCGAGCGCACGAGGAAGGTGCCGAGCAGGGAGAATGAGAACGCGCAGATCGCGAGCAGCACGGTCCAGGCGCGGAACGCGCCGCGCTTTTCGGTGACCGCGAGCGAATGGATGAGCGCGGTGCCGATCAGCCAGGGCATGAACGACGCGTTCTCGACCGGGTCCCAGAACCACCAGCCGCCCCAGCCGAGCTCGTAGTAGGCCCAGTAGCTGCCGAGCGCAATGCCGAGCGTGAGGAAGATCCACGCTGCGGTGGTCCAGGGCCGCGACCAGCGCGCCCAGGAGGCGTCGAGCCGGCCGTCGAGCAGGGCCGCGATCGAGAACGCGAATGCCACCGAGAAGCCGACGTAGCCCATGTAGAGCATCGGCGGATGAAACACCATCCCCGGGTCCTGCAGCAGCGGATTGAGATCGCGCCCGTCGGCGACGGCGGGCAGCAGGCGCTCGAAGGGGTTGGAAGTGAACAGCATGAAGGCGTAGAAGCCGACCCCGACGAGCCCCAGCACGCCGAGGATGCGCGCGACCATGGCATCGGGCAGCGTGCGCGAGAACACGCTCACCGCGAGCATCCACAGCGTCATCATCAGCATCCAGAGCAGGAGCGATCCCTCGTGCCCGCCCCATACGCCCGAGAGGCGGTAGGCGAGCGGCAGCTTCGAGTTCGAGTGGTTGGCGACGTAGGCCACCGAGAAATCGTTCTGCGCAAAGGACCAGGCGAGCGCGGCAAAGGCGAGCAGCACGAAGACGAACTGGCCCTGTGCGGCGGGCCGGGCAATCGCCATCAGCGCCTCGTTGCCGCGCGCTGCGCCCAAGAGCGGCAGCGTGCCCTGCACCAGCGCGACGCACAGTGCGAGGATCAGCGCGAAATGTCCGAGCTCGGGGATCATCGGGTTGCCGCCCGGCCTTGCGCCATGCTCTTCACCGCCCGCTCGTGCGCCTGGCGCGCCTTCTCGACCGCCTCGGCCGCCTCGGGCGCCATGTAGTTCTCGTCGTGCTTGGCGAACACCTCGGCGGCGAGGAACACGCCATCGGCGCCGAGCTGGCCCTGCGCGACCACGCCCTTGCCCTCCTTGAACAGGTCGGGAAGGATGCCGGTGTAGCGCACCGGGATGCTCTTCGCGGTGTCGGTGACGACGAAGCTCACGGTGAGCCCGTCGCCGGCGCGTTTCAGGCTGCCCTGTTCGACCAGGCCGCCGAGCCGGAAGGTGCGCCCTACCGGCGCCTTGTTCTCGGCGATCTCGCTCGGGCTGAAGAAGAACACCAGGTTCGAGCGGAACGCGTTCAGCACCAGCGCCGCCGAAACGGCGAGCGCCGCGACGCCGATCACGACCGCGACCAGGCGCTTGTGACGCGGCTTCACCGCGCCTCCCCCGGCGCGCTCGCGCCGAGCCGTCTCGCGCGCGCCTTCAGCGCGAGCAGCTCGATCGCCACGCACAACACGGCGACGCCGTACGAGCCCCAGACGAACAGCCCGTAGCCGCCCATGTCGAGAAACGCGTCCACGCTGCCCCAGTTCATTGCGCCCATGTCCTTGACTCTCCGAGCTCCCGCATCCAGGCCATCTCCCGCTCGCGCTCGCGGATGATCAGGCGCACGCGCGCCAGGCACACCGCGATCGAATACATCCAGGCCGCAGCCGCCATCAGCAGCATGCCCCACAGCATGGTGGCCGCCATCTGCGGCGACCTGGTCAGGCTCACGCTCGCGCCCTGGTGCAGCGTGTTCCACCACTGCACGGAAAAATAGATGATCGGCACGTTGATCACGCCGACCAGCGCAAGCACCGCGCCGGCGCGGTCGGCGCGGCGCGGGTCGTCGATCGACGCCTTGAGGGCGATGAACCCCACGTAGAGGAAGAGCAGGATCAATTCGGAAGTCAGGCGCGCGTCCCACACCCACCAGGTGCCCCAGGTCGGCTTGCCCCACAGCGCACCCGACCACAGCGCGAGGAAGGTGAACATTGCGCCGGTGGGCGCGATCGCGGAGGCCATCATCCCCGAGAGCCGCGTGTTGAGCACGAAGCCGGCCGCCCCCCACAGCGCCATCACGACATACAGGAACATCGACATCCACGCCGCCGGCACGTGCAGGAAGATGATGCGATAGGACTCGCCCTGCTGGAAATCCGTAGGCGCTGCGAAGAATCCTACATACAGGCCGCAGAGCGCGAACAGCACCGCGAGCAGTGCGAAGTACGGGATCAGTCTTCCCGCGAGCGGAAAGAACGCCTGCGGCGCGGCGTAGCGCAGCCACCATTCGCCGCGCGCCGATCCTTCTGCCAGGCCGATGTCCGGGGTGCTCAAAACCTGACCCATCCGAGGGGAATTCGAAGAAAACGCATTCTAAGTCATGACCCTGAATCGGTCCTTTGCGTTCAATCAAGCGCGATGCGCAGCGCCGCGCAGGTCGCCCACGGCGCGAACACTGCAGAAAACGCGAGGAAAGCGCCGAGCAGCGAGAGATGCGCAGCGTGCGGCAGGCCGGCGAGCGCCGCGCCGACCGCGCCCGCGCCGAACACCAGCACCGGCACGTAGAGCGGCAGCACGAGCAGCGCGAGCAGCACCGCGGCGCCCCGCGTGCCGAGCGTGAGCGCCGAGCCTACGGCGCCGATGAGGCTCAGCACAGGGGTGCCGAGCGCGAGCGAGGCAACCAGCGCGCCGAGTGCGGGGCCGGGCAGGCCGTACTGCAGGCCGATGAGCGGCGCGAGCAGCGTGAGTGGCAGGCCGGTGGTCAGCCAGTGGGCGATCGTCTTGCCGGCGACTGTCGCGACGAGCGGATGGGCGCCGATCAGCATCTGCTCCAGGCTGCCGTCGGCGTAGTCGGCTGCGAACAGGCGGCCGAGCGAGAGCAGCGCCGCGAGCAGCGCTGCGACCCAGAGCACGCCGGGACCCATGGCGCGCAGCTGGTTCGGCTCGGCGCCGGTACCGAGGGGAAACAGGCTCGCGACGATGACGAAGAACACCAGCACCTGCGCGACGTCGCCCTTCCTGCGAAAGGCGAGGCGCAGGTCGCGCTCGATGATGCCGGCGATCGAAGCGAACATCCGGCCTCAGGAACCGAGCACCAGGCGCACCGTCGAGGCCGCAGCCGACGCGAAGGCGATCTCCTGATGCGTGGTGAGCACGGCGATGCCGCCCCCGGCAAGATGCCCGCTCACCAGCGCAGTCACGGTCGCGATCGCGTCTGCGTCGAGCGCGGCGAGCGGCTCGTCCAGGATCCACAGCGGCAGCGCCTGCGCCGCCGCGAGGCGCGCAAGCGCGGCGCGGCGCTTCTGTCCCTGCGAAAGATAGCGCGCCGGAACGTCCTCGCGCCCGGCGAGTCCGAGGCGCGCGAGCGCGCCGTCGAGCGCCGCCGCCTGCGGCGCCTGGCCGGCCAGCCGCAGCGCGAAGCGCAGGTTTTCGCGCGGGCTGAGGTCCTCCTTGATCGCGCTCAGATGCCCGAGGTAGAGCAACCGGCGCGTGTACTCCTCGCCGAGCGCGTGCGCGTTCTCGCCGGACCAGAGCACGCGCCCCGCGGCGGGCCGGGCGAGGCCGCAGAGGATGCGCAGCAGGCTGGTCTTGCCGGCGCCGTTCGGCCCCGCGACGCGCAACAGCGTGCCGGGGGCGAGCGCGAATTCGAGCGACTTGAACAGCAGCCGCCCGCCGCGCTCACAGGCAAGCGATTCGGCTTGGAGCATGGGGGTTCCGGTTGGGTCGTGTTCCGGCGCGGCCTGGCCACGCGTGCGGCGAACGATAGCAGAGGCCGGCGCGGGACTACTGCTGCTGCTTCTGCCGGCGCTGGATCTCCTCGAGCGCGAGGTTGCGCAGGTCGTGCAGCACGACGAGCTCGGCCGGGCCGAATTCGTGCGGCCGCGTGCCGAACAGGCAGAAGGTTCCGACGCAGCTGCCTTCGGCGAGAATCAGCGGCGCGCCGGCGTAGAAGCGCAGCCGCGGCTCTGCGTGGACCAGCGGATTGTCGGCAAAGCGCAGGTCGTGCAGCGCGTCCTGCACGATCAGGTCGGCCCGATCGTGCACGACGTGCGCGCAGAAGGAAGCGTCGCGCGAGGCCTCGCGGAACTCCATGCCGTAGCAGGACTTGACCCATTGCCGCTCGCTGTCGACCAGGCTCAGCAGCGCGATCGGCACGCCGAAGGTCAGCGCGGCGATTCGCGTCAGGCGATCGAAGCGCGCCTCGGGCTTCGTGTCCAGGATCGCAAGCGCGTGCAGCGCCTCGAGCCGGCGCGCCTCGTCCGGCGGCAACTGCGCCCGGACCCAGCGGAACGGCACATGCTGCATCGAGGCCCGGATGCGCGCACGCGTGTAGTCGAGCGACAGCGGGCGTTGCAGCCAGTCGATGGCCGCGGAGCCGTTCGTCTGCGCTTCGGGGCGCGCGCAATCCGCGATGACGATGACCGGCAGCTCGTCGGGCCCGGGAGGAACGCTCTCGCGCAAGGCGTGCGCGAGCGCAATGCCATCGACCTGGGGGGGCGCGTGCTGCACGATGGCAAGCGGAGGGCGCGCCTTTTTCACCCTGCGCTGCAGGTCGGCTTCATCCGAGACCGCCCGCAGCCGCAGGCCCTCGAGCGACAGCGCCTGCTCGAGCAGGGTCTTGAGCCCCGCATCGGATACATAAATGAGCACGGGCCGGTCGGCGACTTCCAGACCGATCGCCGTGCTCTCGAAGAGGTCCTCGGGCTCGGGTCGGGGTGCGCGGTCCGGTTCGCCGCGCAGCTCGAGCGATTGCCCTTCGGCCGCGACCACCACTTCGACCACGGTGCTCGCGGCGCGCGCGCGCCGCCGCATCGCCTCGACGATGGCGTCCAGCGCGGCGTCCGTGCGCAGGGGATCGTGGTGCGTCAGCACGAGCTTGCCGACGCCCGCTTCCTGGCCTACGCGCAGCGCGTACTCGCAGGTGCTGTGCCCCCAGCCGATCTTCTCGGGATACTCGCGTGCGGTGTACTGGGCGTCGTGGATCACCACGTCCGCGCCGGTGAGGAAATCGACGTAGCGCCGGTCGTACCCGGTAAGCTCGCCCGCGCCGGATGCGAGCTCGGCGGCGTGCGGCTCGTGATCACAGCAGTAGACCATGCTCGCGCCGTCGCACTCGATCCGGTAGCCGAGGGTCAGCGCGGTGTGGTTCAGATAGTGCGTCGTGATGCGAACGTCGTCGATGCTGAAGGTGCCCTCGACCAGATCGTGATAGCGGATCGTCGCACCCAGCTGTTCCAGGCTCACCGGAAAGTAGGTGTGCTCCATCTGGCCGGCGAGGGTCTCGGCCAGGCTCTGCGACAGGCCCTTCGGGCCGTAGATGTCCCATTCGTTTTCGGCCACGCGCAGCGGCGCGAAGAACGGCATGCCCTGGATGTGATCCCAGTGCGTGTGGCTGATCAGCATGTGCCCTCGCCGTGCCGCGGTGCCGCGCGCCTGCAGCGCCCGGCCGAGCGCAAAGCCGCCCGTTCCGCAGTCGATGACGATCAGCGTGCCGCGGTCGGAAAGCACTTCCACGCAGGAGGTGTTGCCGCCGTAGCGTGTGGTTGTAGGGTCGGGCCGGGCAATCGACCCGCGCGTTCCCCAAAACTGGATGCGCATCCCAACGATCCTCGATTTCGGCGAACGCGCGACAAAACCACTCCGCCACACGGGGCGTCGCGATTGCCTTGGCTAGACTGCCGCAGAAGGCAATCTGCGTCAACGGCGCCGGGACGGCGATCCCTCGGGAAACTCTGATCAAGTCATCGGCTTGATCAGAGCTTCGCCTGAAGTCGGGGGTTCTCAAGGGGGCGAAGCCCCCTTGATCAGACCTTGCCTACGCTGCCGGCTCGATCAGGATCTCGAAGCTGCCGTCGGCAAGCGGCCGCGCGCTGTAGCGGTATCCCAGCCCGTGCAGTTCGTCGTAGAGCGGATACGGCTCGCGGTGGATACGCACGCGCAGCGGTGCCTGAGGCGCCTCGCGCAACCGCTTGACGATGCGCAGGAACGGCTCGGGCGGCTCGAGCGCGCGCACGTCGAGCGTCCCAGGCGCGGTCGGGGCGAGCTGCAGCGCTTCCTCGGCGAGCGCGTCGCGCCGCTCGGCGGGCAGCTGCTCGCAAGCCGGGT
>Ga0210102_1000072_pt1 | contig 28870 bp, 26 predicted proteins | sample RushOxbow_ThreeS_4_FD_185563 | JGI IMG/M metagenome (GOLD analysis project Ga0210102, IMG submission 185563) | Wetland microbial communities from San Francisco Bay, California, USA, that impact long-term carbon sequestration -... | ecosystem: Environmental > Aquatic > Marine > Wetlands ...
GCCGCGGGCCGCGATCGCAACGCGCGCGCCCTCTGCGGCGAGGCGCAGCGCGCTCGCCCGGCCGATGCCCTGCGTGCCGCCCGTGACGAGGGCGACCTTGCCGCCGAGTCCCAGCTCCATGCCCTGACCTCCGTCGGCGCGATTCTACGCAGCCGGCGGCGTTGCCGCGCTGGGTTTCGCAGCCGCGCCGCGGCGTAAGCCCTCATTGCGGGAGAATTCCACACAAGCCCGAGAGGGCGAGCGGCATAATCTCGTGTTCAGGGAGGGTGCATGTCGCAGACACCATCGGTCATGGCAGGGCAGGGCGCGCTGCGCGCGGAGTACGATCCCGCGATCGCGCTGGACTTCTTCAAAGCGGTCGGAACTCCGCAGGACGTCGCGCCGGGGACCACGTTTTTCGCGGAGAACGAGAAGGGCTCGGGACTGCTGCGCAAGCGCGACAAGATGTACCTGCTGCTCGAGGGCGAAGTGCGCCTGGTCGCGGGCCAGCGACCCATCGGACAGGTGGGCAAGGGGGAAATCTTCGGCGAGATGGCCTCCCTCACCCACTCGCCGCGCAGCGCGAGCGCGCACGCCAAGTCGCGCTGCCGGGTCATCGCGCTGGACGATCGCGAATTCGAGACCGCGCTTACGCGCAATCCGGCATTCGCGCTGATGCTGCTGACCGTGCTCATCGGCCGGCTGCGCGAGGCGAACACGCAGCTGCTGGCGAGCGATGCGCCCTCGGGAGACCGGAGCTGGCAGGATGCCTACGTCTTCGACCGCAAGCTGGTCGCCGAGCTGGTCAAGGAATTCGAGCACGACGCGCCGAAGTTCTACGACGCCAAGAAACCGATCATGCAGGAAGGGCAGGCGGGACTGTTCATGTACGTCGTCCTCAAGGGCAGCGTGGTGATCTTCCTCGCCGGCAGCCCGGTGGAGCGCGTCGGGCAGGGCGGTGTGTTCGGCGAGCTTGCGCTGATCGACCAGCAGCCGCGCGCAGCGAGTGCGATCGCGGAAACCGACTGCTCGCTGCTCGCGCTCAGCCGCAAGGCGCTGCTCGAACTGATCAAGACCAAGCCCGCGTTCGCAAAGTCGCTGCTCGCGGCGGTCGCGGAGCGCGGCCGCTTCATGGTCTCGCGCCTGCGCTAAGGACGAACGGATATTCTCTAGGCTGCGTCCTCCCGCATCAGATCGCTCGCGCGTTCGGCGATCATCAGCACAGGCGCAGCCGTGTTGCCGGAGACCAGCGTCGGCATCACGGAACAGTCGACGACGCGCAGGCCCTCGACGCCCCGTACCCGCAGACGCTCGTCGAGCACCGCGAGCGGATCCGCTCCCATGCGGCAGGTTCCCGCCGGGTGGAAGATCGTCGCACCGTGCGCGCGGCAGAAGGCCATCAGATCGGCGTCCGACTGCGCAGCACTGCCGGGGCGAAACTCGTCCAGCACGTAGGGGCGCAGCGCTTCGGTCACGGCGAGCCGGCGGGCGTACCTGACGGCGGCGAGCGCGCAGCGCCGGTCGAGCTCGGTGCTCAGATAGTTGGGCTGCATCGCGGGCGCCTCGCGCGCGTCGCGCGAGCGGATGCGCACCCGTCCGCGCGAGCTGGGGCGCAGCTGGCAGACGCTGAAGGTGAAGCCGGAGAAGGGGTGCGGCTGCGCCCCCGCGAGGTCCGCCGATAGCGTGGCGAAGTGGAACTGGATGTCGGGCGTGGCCGATTCGGGCAGAACGCGCGTGAACAGCCCGCCCTGATTGATGCCGATCGCGAGCGGTCCTGAGCGAAACAGCAGCCACTGCAGGCCGATCCTCAGCTTTCCCGCGATCGAGGCGAGCTGGTCATTGGTGGTGATCGGCCGCGTGCACTTGTAGATCAGGCGCAGCTGGAGATGGTCCTGCAGGTTCTCGCCGACGCCGGGCGCATCGTGCAGCACCGGGATGCCGTGATCCTGCAGCAGGGGCGCAGGACCGATGCCCGAAAGCTGCAGCAGCTGCGGGCTTTGCAGCGCACCGGCTGCAAGCACGATCTCGCGGCGCGCACGCGCGACGCGGCGCCGCCCCGCCTGCTCGTATTCGACTTCGCGCGCGCGCCGCCCCTCGAAAGCCACGCGCAGGGCGTGCGCCTCGGTCTCGATCTGCAGGCCTTCGCGCCCGCGCGCCGGCCGCAGGTAGGCGACCGACGCGCTCGAGCGCCAGCCGTTGCGGGTGAACAGCTGGTAGTAGCCGACGCCTTCCTGGCGCCCGGCATTGAAGTCTTCGCTGCGCGGCACGCCGAGCTCGGCGGCGCCGGCGATGATCGCCTCCATGAGTTCGTGGGGCCCCGGGATGTCGGAGCAGGCGACGGGGCCATCGGCGCCGTGGTACTCCGAGGCGCCGCGCGAATTTGCCTCGAGCCGCCTGAAATACGGCAGCACCTCGCGCCAGCTCCAGCCGCGGTTGCCGAGCGCGGCCCAATGATCGTAGTCCTCGGGCTGGCCGCGCACGTAGATCAGGCCGTTGATCGAGGACGATCCGCCCAGGCAGCGCCCGCGCGGCCAGTAGATGCGGCGGCCGTTCATCTGCGGCTCGGGCTCGGTCTCGAAGCGCCAGTTGAGAACCGGGTGAAACATGGTCTTGCCGTAGCCGATCGGGAGGTGGATCCAGGGCGATCGGTCGCGCGGCCCGGCTTCCAGCAGCAGCACGCGGTTGCGCGGATCCTCGCTCAGGCGCGCGGCGAGCACGCATCCCGCGGTGCCGCCGCCGACGACGATGTAGTCGTATTCCATCGCTGCGCTGGCCCTCAGCGCGGACGCAGGAGGATCCCGGCCGCGGCGCGCAGCGTGGCCTCGTTGCGGCAATCGACGCGGTTCGGCCCGGTCGTGACGAGCGCTTTCATCTCAGCCCGCCGAGAAGCCGCCGTCTACGAAGATCGTCTGCCCGGTCACGTAGTCCGAGGCGCGGCTGGCGAGAAACACCGCCGTCCCGCGCAGGTCGGCGAGCTCGCCGTTGCGCCCTGCGAAGGTCCGCTCGGCCATCTGCTGCCAGCGCGCCGGATCGCTCGCCACCGGCGCGGTGAGCGGCGTGGCGAAAAAACCCGGAGCGATCGCGTTCGCGTTCACGCCGTGGCGCGACCAGGCTTCCGCCTGCGCGCGCGTGAGCTGCATGACGCCGCCCTTGGAGGCGCCGTAGGCGCCGCTGTTGCCGAAAGCGCGCACCGACTGCAGGGAGGCGATATTGATGATGCGGCCCCAGCCCTTCGCGATCATGGCGGGCGCGAGAGCCTGGGCGAGGAAGAAGGCCGCATCCAGGTTCAGGCGCATCGTGCGGTCCCAGTCCTCGGCGCTGATCTCGAGCATCGGCCGGCGGATGTTGACGCCCGCCGCCGAGACGAGGATGTCCGGCGCGCCGAAGTGCCCTGCGGCAGCCGCCGCGCAGGCGCGCAATGCTGCGCGGTCCATGAGATCACAGGGCAGGCAGGCTGCGCGCGCGCCGCCTGCCTCGATCTCCCGGCGCGACGCCTCGAGTTCGGCGGCCCGTCGCGCCACCAGAACCACCGCCGCGCCGCAATCGGCGAGCGCGCCGGCGATCGCCCGGCCGATGCCGGAGTTCCCTCCGCTGACCAGCGCGACGCGCCCGTCGAGCGAGAACAGCGCGCGCGTTGCAGGCGTCATGAGCGCACCGGCGTTCCGCGCTCGAAGCTCTCGGAGGCGAAATACTTGGCGAGCCGCTCGTCGGCCGTGCGCGCATGGGCTTCCATGCCCTCGAGGCGAGAGATGCGCGCTGTCACTTGCGCGATGTGCCGATTCGCCTCGCGCGTCATGCGCTGCCAGGTGACCGTCTTGATGAACTTGTGCACCGACAGGCCGCCCGAGTAGCGTGCCGCGCCGCGCGTCGGCAGGATGTGATTCGGACCGGAGGCCTTGTCGCCGAACGCAACCGTGGTTTCTTCACCGAGGAACAGCGACCCGTAGCAGGTCAGCCGGCCCAGCCACCAGTCGAGATCGCGCGCCTGCACCTCGAGGTGCTCGGCGGCGTACTGGTCCGAGACTTTCGCGAGTGCCTCCCGCTCGGCGCACAGGATGACCTCGCCGTAGTCGCGCCAGGCGGCGCCCGCAGCCTCGCGCGCCGTAGGCGGGAGCTCTGCGATGAGCGCCGGCACGCGCTGCATGACCGCGTCGGCGAGCGCGCGGGAGGTCGTGAAGAGCCATGCCGGTGACTCGTGGCCATGCTCTGCCTGGCCTACGAGATCGGTCGCAACGATGGCAGGATCGGCCGAGTCGTCGGCGATGATTGCGATCTCCGAGGGACCGGCGAACACGTCGATGCCCACCTTGCCAAAGAGCATGCGCTTCGCTTCGGCGACGTACTTGTTTCCCGGACCGACGATCATGTCGGCCGGCGCGCCGCCGAACAGGCCGTAGGCGAGGGCGGCGATCGCCTGCACGCCGCCGAGCGTGAGGATGCGGTCCGCGCCGGCGACGTGCATCGCGTAGAGCACCTGGGGATGTATGCCCTCGCCGCGGTAGGGCGTCGAGCAGGCGATCACGTTTGGCACGCCGGCGGCCTTCGCGGTCGCGATCGCCATGTACGCCGAGGCGATGTGCGCGTAGCGGCCGGTCGGCACGTAGCAGCCGGCGACGTTCACCGGGATGAGCCGCTGACCGGCGATCAGCCCCGGGTGCACTTGCGTGGAGAATTCCCGCAACGAATCGCGCTGCGCCTCGGCGAAGCGCCGCACCTGGGCGGTCGCGAACTCGATGTCGCGCTTTACGTCCGACGGAATCGCCGCAGTGCGCCGCTCGATCTCGTCGGCCCCGACCACTATTTCGCCGCGCCAGCCGTCGAGCTTTTCCGCGTACTCGCGCACCGCGGCCTCGCCGCGTCGCTCGATTTGCGCGAGCATCTCGCGCACCACCGCTTCGGCGTTGCCGAGCTCGGTTTGCGGAGTCTTCGCTGCGCGCTTGAGGTACTCGATCGCCATGGCCCGGCGCTCACTTTCCGTAGATCAGCCTCGGCAGCCACAGCGCGATCTCGGGAATCGCGATGATCAGCGCGAGGCCGAGGAGCTGAAGCCCCATGAACTGCAGCATGCCGTTGTAGATGTCGCTCAGCCGCCACTCGGGCACCACGCCCTTGAGGAAGTACGCCGATAGCGCGACCGGGGGCGAGAGCCAGGCGGTCTGCAGGTTGACCGCCACAAGAATGCCGAACCAGGTCAGGTCGAAGCCGAGTTTGACCACCAGCGGCAGGAGGAACGGCACCACGATCAGCACGATCGGCACCCACTCGAGCGGCCAGCCGAGCACGAAGATGAGCCCCATGATGATCGCGAGGATCACGTAGCGGTTGAGGTCCAGCCCGAGCAGGGCCTCGGTGAGCATGGTCGGCGTCCCCAGGCGGGCGAACACCGCGCCGAAAAAATTCGACGCCGCGACCAGGAACAGGATCAGCGCGGAGATCTCGAGCGTCCTGATCAGCGCATTACGCAGGTTCGGCCAGTCGAGCCTGCCGTAGGCGAGCGACAGAACGAGCGAGCCCGCCGCGCCGAACGCCGCGCCCTCGGTCGGCGTGGCCAGCCCGAACACGATGCTGCCGAGCGCCGCGAGCACCAGCGTCGCGGGCGGTACCAGGCCTTTGAAGAATTCGCCCCACAACTCGGCCGTGCTGCCCGCGCGCTCCTCGATCGCGAGCGGCGGTCCGAGGCTGGGGTTGAGCGCGCAGCGCAGCATCACGTAGCCGGTGAACAGGCACGAGAGCAGGACGCCGGGCAGGATCGCCGCCGCGAACAGCGTCGTCACCGGCACTTCGAGCACCGGCCCCATGACGAGCAGCATGATCGAGGGCGGGATCAGGATGCCGAGCGTGCCCCCGGCAGCGATCAGCCCCGACGAAAGCTTCACGTCGTATCCCGATCGGATCATGCTCTTCCCGGCCATGATGCCGAGGATGGTGACCGAGGCGCCGACGATGCCGGTCGCCGCGGCGAAAATGGTGGCGACGAACATGACCGCGAGGTAGAGTGAACCACGCACCCGCGCGAGGATTCTTTGCACCGAGTTGAACAGACGCTCCATCAGATTCGCCTGTTCCATCATGATGCCCATGAACACGAACAGCGGTACCGCGGCGAGCGTCTGCTCCATCATGGTGGCGTTGAACTGCAGCGTCAGCAGGTAGAACACCAGCTGGCCAAAGCCCCAGTAGCCGAATACGAGGCCGAGAAAGATGAGCGTGAACGAGATCGGAAAACCGATGAAAATCCCGGCGAGCATCGCCACGATCATCAGCAGGCCGATGATTTCCGGAGTCATTCGGGCCAGCGCCCCTTCGCCGCGGCATAGAAGCACTTGAGCAGTTCGGACACGCCCTGGATCAACAGGAACGCCACGCCGATCGGCAGGCAGGACTTGATCGGACCCAGCAGCGGCATCCACGCGGTGTCCATGCCGCGCTCGGCGCGGTCGATCGAGACCCACGCCCATTCGCTCGCGACCCAGAGAAAGATGAGCATGCTGGGAAAGTAGAAAACCAGGTACAGCGTCGTGTCGACGCGCGCCTGGGTGCGAATCGACCAGTTGCGATACAGGAAGTCCGACCGGATGTGAATGCCCTTGGACAGGGCGTAAGCGGCGCCGAGCGTGAACAACGCGCCATAGAGCATGCGGCTGATGTCGTAGGCCCACATGGTCGGTGCGGTGAAGAAATAGCGCGCGACGACCTCGTAGACCATGGCCAGCATGAGCGGGATCGTGATCCAGCTCACCACCAGGCCGACCCAGGCGCTGAAGGTATCGATGGCGACGATCGCGCGTGCCATCCAGCGCGGCATGTCCGCTGGCAGATGCGAGGTCGCGTCGTCGCGCCGGCGACCCGCGATCATCTCATCGGTGAGATGCGGGGACCGTTCGCCTTCGGACATGTTCGGGGCTCTTCGGGAGACAAAAAAAGCAGCGGACCTCGCGGTCCGCTTTCGCTGCCTGGCCGGCTCCGGGGCCGGCCGCGTGCACGCTATTTCTTCGCTCTCTTGGCGATCTCCGCGGCGTAGGCCGCACCGAGCCCGGCGTTCGATTTCTGGGCGCCGGCCCAGAACGGGATCGCCGTGTCGGCGAACGCCTTCTGGCTGTCCCAGACCTTCTTGAAGAACGGATTCTGCTTCGCGTTGGCATCGAAGTTCTTCATCGCAGCGGCGGCATACTCCGTGAAGTACTCGGGCGGAGAGTCGTGCAGCTGCACGCCGTGCTTCTCGGTGAGTTCCTTCAGCGCCTTGCCGTTTTCGAGGATGCGATACGCGACGGTCTTCATGAGCGAGGCGTTGGCGGAGACCTCGATCGCCTTCTGCTGGCCCGGCGTGAGCTTCTTCCAGACATCGCCGTTGATGTAGAGGTCGGCGTTCACCACCACCTGGTGCAGGCCCTGCAGGTAATAGTGCTTCATCACCTTGTGGAAGCCGTAGGTCATGTCGGGTTTCGGGCAGCACCATTCCGCGCCGTCCAGCACGCCCTTCTCGAGCGCCGGCATGATGTCGGCACCGCCCATGGCCACGGCAGCGACGCCGATGTCCTTGTAGATCTGGCCGGGGATTCCGGGCGGCGTGCGGAATCGAAGCTTGCGGAAGTCGGCCATGCTGTTGATCGGCGCCTTGAACCAGCCGAGAGCTTCGGGGCCGACCGGCTGCAGGATGAAGCCCTTGATATTGACCTTCATCTCCTTCCACAGCTCGTCATAGAGCTGGCTGCCGCCGCCGTAGAGGAACCACGACACCCAGGCGAAGTTGTCCATCCCGACGCCTGCGCCGGCGGCGGGCGAGCCGAACAGCGTCGCCGCCGGGTGCTTGCCGGACCAGTAGTGCGTCCAGGCGAAGCCGGCTTCGATCAGGCCCTTGTCGACCGCGTCCAGTGTGTCGTTCACCGCCACCACCGCCCCCGCGGGCAGGATCTCGAAGGTCACCGACTTGTTGGTCAGATCCTCGACGTCCTTGGTGAATTCCCTCAGCATCGTGACCTCGTCCGCCGAGGTCGGGATGACCGACTGAATTCGGATCTTCGTCGCCTTGCCCTGGGCCAGGGCGAGACCCGGCAGCAGCGAGATGGCGAGCGTGGCTGCCACCGCGCTGCGCAATACACGACCCGTGATCGACATGATTTGCCTCCTCCTCAGTGTGCCGGCCTAGGCGGTCGGCGGTTCAACCTCGCGCCAGCGGTCCCCGCGCAACGCGCGCCGCGACCGATCTGAAAGCGCTTGCAGGAACCTAGGACGGCATCTCCACGAGGTCAAGTTGCGGCGCAGCATATGCGCGATGAAAGCGCATTCATGGTGCTACAGTTCCGCCATATGAAACGGCGGCCGAATCCGAGGCTGGACGATGTCGCGCGTGCCGCGGGCGTGTCGCTCGCCACCGCTTCGCGCGCGCTCTCGGCGCCGCAGCTGGTGCACGCCGAGACGCGTGCGCGCGTGCTGAGCGCGGCCGAGAGGCTCTCCTACGTGCCGCACGGGGCGGCGCGTGCGCTCGCCACGCAGCGCTCGCGCACCGTAGGCGCGGTGTTTCCGCCGGTAGACAACCCGATCTTCGCGAGCGCCACGCATGCGCTCGCGCAGGAGCTCGCCGCCGCGGGCTTCACGCTGCTGCTCGCAAGCCACGACTACGACCCGGACGCCGAGCTGGCCGCCGCGCGCGCGCTGATCGAGCGCGGCGTGGACGGCATGGTGCTGGTCGGCACCGACCATGCGCCGGCCCTCTATCGCCTGCTCGAGCAGGCGGGCCTGCCGTTCGAGCTGACCTGGTCGCTCGACCCGGGCGGCTTTCGCCATTGCGTGGGTCTGTCGCATCGCCTTGCTTCCGCGCACGTGACGCAGCACCTGGTAGAGCTCGGTCACCGGGAATTCGCCGTGATCGCAGGGGTCGTGCGCTACAACGACCGCGCGCGCGAACGGCTCGCCGGGGTGCGCGAGACGCTGGCGGCGCGCGGGCTCGCGCTGCCCGCGGAGCGCGTCGTCGAGGCGCCGTTCTCGGTCGCCGACGGTCGCGCGGCGCTCGGCAGGCTGCTTGCGCGCGCACCCGGCTTCACTGCGCTGGTCTGCGGCAACGACCCGCTTGCGATCGGCGCTGTGCTCGAAGCCCAGGCACGCTCGATCGCGGTGCCGCAGGCGCTTTCGATCGCCGGGTTCGACGACGTCGAGCTCGCCGCGCAGATTTCGCCCGGGCTGACGACGGTCCATGTGCCCTCGGCGGATATCGGCCGGCTGGCGGGGCGCCGGCTGCTCGCGCGTCTCGAGGGAAAGCGCGTGCGCCGCAGCGAGGAAGTGCCGGCGCCGCTCGTGCTGCGCGGCACGACCGGTCCGGCGCCGCGCGGCGCCTGAGCGGCGGCGCGGCGCGCAGTGCGATCATCGGGCATGGACGTCATCGCGGCCTTTCTCGAGCATGCACGGCGCGCGCCTGGCAGGCTCGTGTTGCCCGAGGGCAGCGAGCCGCGCATCCTCGCCGCCGCGCGGCATCTGACCGACGCGCGAGCCGCGCACGTCATCCTGCTCGGCGCGACGCACGAGATCGAGGCGGCCGCGGCGCGCAGCCGCGTCCCGCTCGAAGGCATCGCGCTGCGCGATCCGGTGAACGCTGCGCGCAACGCGCACTATGCCGCGCTGTATGCCGAGCTGCGGCCGAACGCAAATCCGCGGCTCGCGGAACGGCTCGTACGCAAGCCGCTGTTCCACGGCGGCATGATGCTCCGGGCAGGCGATGCCGACGCGATGGTGGCCGGCGCTGCAAGCACCAGCGCGCGGGTGATCGAGGCGGGCCTGATGACGGTAGGTCTAGCCGAGGGCATCGCAGCGCCTTCCAGCTTCTTCCTGATGCTCGTGCCGCAGGTCGGTGCTGCCGGCCCGCGCCGCCTGGTGTACGCCGATTGCGCGGTAAACGTCGATCCCGATGCGCAGACGCTCGCCGACATCGCGCTCGCCTCGGCGGCGAGCGCGCGGGCGCTGCTCGAGGAGCCGCCGCGCGTCGCGCTGCTGTCGTTTTCGACCAAGGGCAGCGCCCGGCACGCGCGCACCGACAAGGTGCTGCGCGCGCTCGAGATCGCGCGCGCGCGCGCGCCGGAGCTCGCGATCGACGGCGAGCTGCAGGCCGATGCCGCGCTGGTGCCCGAGGTCGCCGCACGCAAGATGAAGACTCCCGGCGAAGTCGCCGGGCGCGCCAACGTGCTGGTCTTTCCCGACCTGGACGCGGGCAACATCGGCTACAAGCTCAGCCAGTACCTCGGCGGGGCACGCGCCATCGGCCCGCTGCTGCAGGGCTTCGCGCGCCCGATGAGCGACCTCTCGCGCGGCGCAAGCGCCGAGGACGTCGTCGCGACCGCGGCGATCGTCCTCGTGCAGGCGGCTCAGCGCGAGGCGAGCGGCAGGTAGGCGCGCGGCTGCGGCCCGTTGTAGAGCGTCAGCGGGCGGATGAGGATGTTGTTCTCGTACTGCTCGAGCACCTGGACGGTCCAGCCCGGGACCCGGCCGACCGCGAAGATCGGCACGAACAGGTCCTCGGCGATCCCGTTCAGGAAGTACACCACGCCGGCGTAGAAATCGACGTTCACATTCACGCCGTGGCGCGCATAGGGCTGCATCGCCGCCACCAGCGCTTCGAGGATCTGGTACCACTGCGGCTGGCCCATCTCGCGCGAGAGCTTCTCGACGCCGGCGCGCATGTGGCGCGCACGCGGGTCCTCGGCGCGGTAGACGCGGTGGCCGAAGCCCATCACCGCCTCCTTGGCCGCTCGCTTGCGCTTGACGAATTCCGCCGCGCGCGACGCGTCGCCGATCTCGAGCGCCATCTTCATGACGTTCTCGGCCGCGCCACCGTGCGCCGGGCCCGACAGCGCTGCCACGGCGGCGGCGACCGCGGCGTGCAGGTTCGCCTCCGTGCCCGCGACCACGCGCGCGGCGAACGAAGACGCGTTCGAGCCGTGCTCGGCGTGCAGGATCATGTCGATGTCCATGAGCCGCGCCGTGTCCGGGTTCGGGGCCTCGCCCCTCAGCATGTACAGGAAATTGGCGGCGTGGCCGAGCTGCGGATCGGGGGCCACCGGCGAGCGTGCGTTGCGGATGTGCTCGTGCGCCGCCACGATCATGGGCACTTGCGAGGTGAGGCGGATCCCTTTGCGCAGGATCGCCTCGGGCGAGTTGTCCGCGACCTCCGGGTCGAAGGCGCCGAGCGCCGAGACCGCCGTGCGCAGCACCTCCATCGGATGCGCGTGCTGCGTGATCTCGATGATCCTGTGGATCTCGGAGGGAAGCTGACGTGCCGCCTTGAGCTCGGCGGCGAAGCGCTCCAGCTGCGGCTGGGTCGGCAGTTCGCCACGGAACAGCAGGTAGCAGGTCTCCTCGAACGTCGAGTGCTCGGCCAGATCGTGGATCGAGTAGCCGCGGTAGCGCAGCTCGCCGGCACGCCCATCGATGTAGCACACGCGCGAGCGGTCGAAATAGACGCCCTTCAGGCCGCGATGCATCTCTTCGCTCATGGCTCGCAATTCTCCTGCGGGATCGGCGCCACGAAGGGGGTCGCCGGAGGGGCTAGGCGGGACGCAGCCCCAGGATGTCACGCGCTTCGGCCGGCTTGGCTACCCGGCGGCCGAAGCGCTCGCAGTTGTCGGCGATCTTCTTGACCAGCTCGGCGTTGCTCGCGGCGAGGCGGTCCGGCGTGATCTTCAGGTTGTCTTCCAGTCCGGTGCGGCAGTGGCCGCCGGTCTCGAGGCACCACTGGTTGACTTCCCACTGCGCGCGGCCGACGCCCGCGGCCACCCAGGTCGCGTTCGGCAGCACGTCCTCGATCTCGCTGCGCAGGAAATCGAAGATCGAGCGGCGCGCGGGCATGGCGTTGGGCACGCCCATCACGAACTGCACGTGCGGCGGGTCGTTGAGCAGGCCCTTCTTCACCAGATTCGCCGCGTTGTAGAGCATGGCAAGGTCGAACACCTCGATCTCGGGCTTGATGCCGTACTCGAGCATGGTCTTCGCCAGGCCCTCGACGAAATCGGGCGGGTTCTCGTAGACCTGCGCCGGGAAGTTGACCGAGCCGGTGGCGAGCGAGGCCATGTCGGGCTTGAGGTGCAGCATCGCGCCGCGCTGCTTCTGGTCGCGGCCGCGCCCGCCGGTGGAGAACTGCACGATCATCCCCGGGCAGTGCTTGCGCACGCCCTCCTGCACGCGGCCGAAGAGCTCGGGGTCGGAGCCCGAGGACTCGTCGGGGTTGCGCACGTGGATGTGCACCAGCGACGCCCCGGCCTCGAAGGCCTCGTGCGTCGACTCGACCTGCTCGGCGGGGGTGACCGGCACGGCCGGGTTGTCCTTCTTCTTCGGCACGGCGCCGGTGATGGCGACGGTGATGATGACGGGCTGGGCCATGGCGTCGGCGCATTATTGCAAAGCGCCCCCGGCGCGTGCAACCATGTTCGGAATACGGAACTTCCGCTTCCGAAAAATGAAAAAACGCCGCAGCCGCAGCAGCACGTCCCCCCGGGTGACCCCGGCCGCGCTCAGCTACGACGACCTGCTGCAGATCGTGCAGCTCATCGAGTCGGGCTCGCGCTTCAGCGAGTTCCGCCTGCGCGCCGGCGAGATCGAGGTCGACATCCGCCGTGCCAACGGCGCCACGGTGCCCGCGGTGGCGGCTGCGCCCGCGGCGCCGCAGGAGGAGCCCGGCGGCGGCGAAAGCGCCGGGCCCGCGGCCGCTATTGCACTGCCGCAAGGCTCGGAGGTGGTGCGCGCGCCGATGGTGGGGACGTTCTACCGCGCGCCGGCACCGGGCGCGGCGCCTTTCGTAGAGCCCGGCGCGCGGGTCGAGCCCGACACCATCGTCTGCATCATCGAGGTCATGAAGCTCATGAACTCGATCCCCGCCGGCGTCAGTGGCGTGGTGACGCAGGTGCTGGCGGAGAACGCGCAGCCCGTGGAGTACGGGCAGCCGCTGCTGGCGATCGATCCCGAGGCATGAGAACGCGCGGCAAAGGCCCTCGCACCATGCGCTTCGTCGACTTGACGCTGCGCGACGCGCACCAGTGCCTGTGGTCGACGCGCATGACCACGGCGATGATGGCGCCGATCCTCGGCACGCTCGACCGCATCGGCTACGACGCCATCAACGTGCTGGGCGGCGCGGTGTTCGACGTGTGCGTGCGCTACCTGCACGAGAACCCCTGGCGGCGCGTGCAGATGCTGTGCGAGCGCCTCGCCACGCCGGTCGATGCGCTCACGCGCAGCCAGAGCCTGTACACCTTCGAGCTGTTTCCCGACGACGTCGTGGCGCTGAACTCGCAGGTGCTCGCGCGCCTGGGCGTGAAGATCCTCACCGTCTACGACGCGCTAAACGACAATCGCAACCTCGAGTCCTCGGTGCGCTCTGGGAAAGAAGCGGGCATGCAGGTGAACGGCTGGATGACCTACACGCTCTCGCCGGTGCACAGCGATGAGTACTACGTCGAGCGCACGCGCGAGCTCGTGGCGATGGGCGTGGACACCCTGTGCATCAAGGATCCCACGGGCCTGCTCACCCCGGAGCGCGGCGGGACGCTCTTTCCCGCCGTGGTCGCCACGGCGCGCGGCGTGCCGCTGCAGCTGCATTCGCACTGCCAGTCGGGGCTCGCGCCCGAGGTGTACTCGGTCGCCATGCGCTCGGGCTTCGAGTACGCCTATACGGCGCTCGAGCCGCTCGGCAACGGCGCCTCGCTCCCCGCCACGCAGGAGATCCGCCGGCGCGCGCTCGATCTGGGCCTGAAGTGCGAGCTCGACGAGCGCGCGATGCGCGAGGCCTCGCGCTACTTCGAGTGGCTGTGCGTGCGCGAGCGCAAGCCGCGCGGCGAGGTGGCGCGCTACGACCCGGCGCTCTACGAGCACCAGATTCCCGGCGGCATGATCTCCAACCTGCGCACCCAGCTGCAGGTGATGAAGCTCGAGCACCGGCTACCCGAGATCATGGCGGAAGCCGCGCGCGTGCGCCGCGACCTCGGCTACCCGATCGTGGTCAGTCCCTTTGCGCAGTACATCATCACCCAGTCGGTGCTGAATGTCGTGCAGGGCGAACGCTACAGGACGATCCCCGACGAGATCCGCAAGTACGCCTGCGGCTACTACGGCAGGCTCGCCGCGCGGCCGAGCGACGAATTCCTGGAGAAAGCGAACATTAGGGACCGGGAGATCGTGCACAACCGCCCCGGGGAGAACATCGAGCCCTGGCTGCCGAAGCTGCGCGCGCAGCTCGGCGCTGCCGCGAGCGACGAGGACCTGCTGCTCGCCGCGTTCTACGACGACGCGCGCCTGCTCGCCGAGCTGCGCGATCCGGTGCCGCAATGCCGCGAGCGCACCACGCCGCTCTACGAGCTCGTACGCTGGCTCGCCGAGCGGCGCGACATCGAGCGCGCGCGCATCCGCTTCGCGGGCACCGACATCTCGCTCGCCGCATGAGAACGGCTGCGCGGCAGGAGGAGGGCCCGGGCGCGGTACCGAAGGCGTTGCGCGTGCTGGAAACGGCGGCGGCGCGCAACCGGCCGCTTGCCCTGGCCGAGATCGCCGCCGCACTCGACCTGCCGCAGGCCACGGCGCACCGCATCGTCGGGCTGCTCGAGAAGCTCGGCTTTCTCGCGCGCGAGCCCGGCCGGCGCCGCATCGTGGAAGGGCCGCGCCTCGTCAGCCTCGCCCTGAGCACGCTGCAGGCCGCGGCCGGCGCCGCGGGCCGGCACGCCGTGCTCGCCGCGCTGGCGAAGAAGACCGGCGAATCGTGCAACCTCGGCGTGATGGCCGGCGGCAACGTGGTCTACCTCGACCGCGTCGAGTCGCAGTGGCCGCTCGGACTGCGCTTCGAGCCCGGCAGCCGCGTGCCGCTGCACTGCACGGCGATCGGCAAGCTGCTGCTCTCGCAGCTGCCCGAGGAGGCGCTCGAGGCGCACCTCGCCAACGGCCCGCTCACGCGCTACACCGCCACCACCCTCACCGACGCCCGGCGCCTGAGGAGGGAGCTCGTGCGCATCCGCGGGCGCGGCTACTCCACCGACAACCAGGAGTTCATGTCGGGCGTGGTGTGCATCGCCGTGCCCGTGCACGGGCCGAAGAATGGCGGCGTGTGCGCGGGCCTCGCAATCTCCGCGGCCGAGGCGCGCCTGACGCTCGCCGCCATGAAGCGTTTTCTCCCGGATCTGCGCGCGGCGGCGGCGAAGCTCTCGCGCAGCCTCAGGCCGGGGCTGCGATGACGCGACTGGCCGAGGCGCTGCGCTGGACGGTCGCGCTCGCGGGCGTGGCACTCACGATCTACGTGACCATGGCGCTGTTCGGCTACGTGCGCAGCTCCTCGCAGCACTACGCGGCGTTCACCTTCGCGATCATGTTCATGAGCGGGCTGATGAGCCTGCGCCACGCGCTAGAAGACGCGCGTGCCTGGGCGCGGCGCACGAAGCTCGCGCTGGCCCTGTTCGGCTTCCTCACCGCCGCCGGCGGCGCCCTCTACATCCTCTATCACGCCAAACGGCTGGAGGTGGCTGCGCCGTTCTTCGAGGGCTTCGACATGACCGTGGGCATGGTGTTCACCGCCGGGGTGCTGGTGCTCACCTGGCTGCACTGGGGCCCGGTGCTCACCTGCGTCATCGGCGCGGCCATCGCCTACTTCTTCTTCGGGCACCTCATCGATCACCCGCTGCTCATGCACCCCGAGTACGAGCCGAACTTCGTCATGAACTACATCGGGCTGGGCACCACGCAAGGTTTCTTCTGGTTCGCGCAGACCGCGGTCGACGACATCTATTACCTCGTGCTCTACGCCTCGGTGCTCTTCGGCATCGGCATGCTGCATTCGATCATCGAGATGGGCAAGAGCATGGGCAACCGCGTGGCCGGCGGCGCGGCGGGACCGGCGGTGCTCGGCAGCGGCGTGGTGTCCATGGTGATGGGCGTGGCGGTGTCGAACGTGGTGCTCACCGGCCGCTTCACCATTCCCATGATGAAGAAATACGGCTACAGCCCGTCGATGGCCGGGGCCATCGAGGCCTCGGCCTCCACCTCCGGCCAGATCATGCCCCCCGTGCTGGGGCTCGCCGCCTTCATCATCGCGAGCTTCCTGTCGATGCGCTACATCGATGTCGTCACCGCCGCGGTGCTGCCCGGCGCGCTGTACATGACGGGCATCTCGATCGCCGTGATGGTGTACGCGCGGCGCCACCGGCTGCCGCGGCTCAAGGAGCCGGTCGATACCGCGGCGATCGTGCGCACGCTGCCTGCATTCGTGCTTTCCTTCGTGACGGTGTGCTGGCTGCTGCTCGACTACTACTCGCCCTCGATGGCCGGGCTCGCCGGCTGCGCCGTGGCGCTCGCGCTCTCCGCCTTGCAGGGGCGCTATCGCCCGGGCGCGCGCCAGCTCGCGGGCGCGCTCGAGGAGGGCTTTCACCTCATGGCGGCGCTCGCGCTGCTGCTGATCGCCATCGGGCCGCTCGGGCAGGCCTTCCTCACCACCAACCTCTCGGGCCGCATCGGCAGCATCCTGGTCTCGGTGCTGCCGGACAATTCGTTCATCCTGCTCGCCGGCGCCGCGGTGCTCTCGCTCATCCTCGGCATGGGGCTGCCTACGCCGGTCGCCTACCTGGTGGTGGCGCTCGCCGTGGTGCCCTTCCTGCAGCAGCTCGGCATAAAGGCGCTGCTCGCGCACTACTTCGTCTTCTACTTCGCGGTGTACTCGGCCCTCTCGCCGCCGGTCGCGGTGGCCGCGCTCGCCGGGGCGAAGATCGCCGGGGCGCCGTTCTGGGACACGGCACGCGACGCGCTCAAGCTCGCCGCGACCACCTTCATCATCCCCTTCGCCTTCGTGTACCGGCCGCAGCTGCTCGATTTCCCCGACTTCGGCTGGAACGTCGTGCCGCCGGTCCTGGAGATCCTGCTCATCCAGTGGACGAGCTCGATCGCGCTGTTCGGGTACCTGCGCCGCGAGCTGGGCGCCGTCGAGCGCGCGGCCTTCCTCGGGCTCACCGTGCTCGGCTACTGGGCCATGGTCACCGAGCCGATCCACTCCACCGTCGTCTTCATCGCCGCGAGCGCCATGCTCTTCGCGGCGGTCCTGCTGCGCAGGCCCGCGCCCGCGTTCATGTCCAACCCGAAAGGAGAACAACCATGAAGCTCAGCAAGCTCACTTGCACACTGCTCGGCGTGGCGGCCTTCGCCATGCTGCCCACGGCGTCGCTCGCGCAGACGCAGACGCCGGTGCCGTTGCTCCTCTGTCCGTGGGGCTGCGGGCCGACCGAGTCCGACACCATGCTGATGAACCAGATGATCAAGGAAGGCAGCCCGGTGACGCTGCTGCCGCAGGAGACGCCGGGCTACATGTACAACATCCGTGAGATGGCGAAGGAGCGGCACTGGAAGAAGACCGCGTTCAGCACCGAGGACATCGTCATCCAGCTCGCCATGAGCGGAGGCTCGCCCGAGCTGAAGGAGTTCCTGCCCGAGCCGGTGCCGATCCGCTTCAAGCTGCTCTACGGCGAGACGTGGTGGGCGCAGGGCAAGTTTTTCGTCACCTTCGACCCGTCGATCAAGACGCCCGCGGACTTCAAGGGCAAGCGTGTGGCGCTGGGGCTTCGCAGCCAGAGCGACTGGGGCGTGTTCTCGCGCCTCATGCTCGAGTTCGGCTACGGTATCACGCCGCAGAACACCGACATCCGGCATCTCACGCCGGCGGCGCTCACCCAGCAGCTGCTCGACGGTTCGGTCGACGTGGCGGTGACGGCCTTCGGCACCGAGCCCTCGCTAAACGCGATCCTCGTCACCCCGCCGATGCGCCAGCTCGAGGCCTCGCCCAAGGCGCTGCGCTACATCGGCGTGTCGAAGGAGGCGATCGACAAGGTGAACAAGAAGTTCGGCACCACCTTCCTGCAGGTCACCATCCCCGCGGGCAAGCTGCCGAAGCAGAACGAGCCGCTTTCGGTGGGCTTCAACCGCGGCTTCAAGGCGGCGCATCCCGACTTCCCGGCGGACGCGGCCTACCAAATCGTCATGGCGGTGGCGCGCAACGCACCGAAGATGAAGGAGATGCACGCCCTGTGGAAGATCTGGACGCCCGAGCTGATGCTGCACGGGCTCTCGGAGGAGAACGTGCATCCGGGCGCGAAGCGCGCCTATGTAGAGCTCGGCTGGTGGGACCGGGTGAAGCAGTACCCGGCGGTGACCTACCCCCAGTGACGGCGAAGGTCGCCCTCGTCACCGGCGCGGCGCGGGGCCTCGGCAGCCGCATCGCCGAGCGCTTCGCGCAGGCCGGCTACGCCGTGCACCGCGGCGATATCGCGGGCGGCGATCTCGCCATGGACGTGACTGATCGTTCGTCCGTGCAGCGGGCGCTCGAGTCGATCGGCGCACTCGACGTGCTGGTCAACAACGCCGGCCTCCTCGCCAGCGGGCCTTTCGACAAGACCGACGGCGAGGCCTGGGACCGGCTCGTCGCGGTAAACGTGACCGGCGTGTACAACTGCGTGCAGGCCGCGGTGCCGGCGATGCGCGCCCGCGAGGGCGCCTCGATCATCAACATCGCCTCGGTCTCGCACGAGCGCGGCGGGGGCGCGATCGGCAACGTGTGGTACGGCGCCACCAAGGCCGCGGTGGTGGCGATGACGCGTGGCCTCGCGCGCGAGCTCGGGCCGCGGGGCATTCGCGTCAACGCCATCGCCCCGGCGGTGCTCGAGACCGACATGGTGCGCGGGGTGCTCACCGCCGAGCTGCGCCGGAAGATCCTCGAGCGTGTGCCGCTCGGGCGCCTTGCTGAGGCGGGCGATATCGCCGAGGCGGCGTTGTTTCTCGCTTCACCCCAGGCCTCATTCATCACGGGCGAGGTGATCGCCGTAGACGGTGGATTCCTTCGCGCTTGAGACGGTCGTCCTCGCGGTGCTGGTCGGCAGCTTCGCCGGCGTCATCCGCGGCATCACCGGCTTCGGCGGCGCGATGGTGATGGCACCGCCGCTTGCCCTGCTGCTCGGGCCGCGGCTCACGGTGCCCGTCGTGCTGCTGCTCGAGGGGCTCGCGGCGTTGCCGATGGTGTGGCAGACGCGCCGGCTGGTGCGCTGGCGCGTCATCGGGCCGATCCTCGCGGCGACGTTCGTCACCGTGCCGCTCGGCGGCTTGGTCCTCGTCAGCGCCGATCCGCAGACGCTGCGCCGCGCGATCGCCGCCATCGTCATCGTGTTCGCGCTGCTCCTGCTGCGCGGCTGGCGCTACACGGGGTCCCACCGGATGTCGACCGGCGTAGGGCTCGGCGGTCTCGCCGGCGCGATGCTCGGCGCTACGAGCATCGGCGGCCCGCCGGTGATCCTCTACCTCCTCGCGGGACCGGACCGCATCGAGACCACGCGCGCCAACCTGACGCTGTTCGTGGCCGCCGGATCTCTCGCCGGAGTCACCATGCTGTGGATGCGCGAGGTGCTCGATGCGCGCGCCGCGTGGACGGGGCTTGCGCTCGCGCCGGGCTACTACGGTGGACTGCTCGCCGGCACGAGGCTCTTCTCGCGCTTTAACGACCTGCGCTTCCGGCAGTTCACGCTGCTTCTCATGATCGCGGTCTCCACCGGCATTCTTCTGACATAGGAGAGACGATGAAACTCGAGGGCAAGTGCGCCTTGGTCACCGGCGCCGCGAGCGGCATCGGCGCCGAGATCGCCCGCAGCTTCGCCCTGGCGGGCGCGAAGCTGTGCATCGCGGACGTCGATGGCGAAGCGGCAAGACGAAAAGCAGAGGATTTGAAGAGCCTGGGTGTGCGCATGGACGTCACACGCGAGGAGGACGTCGAGCGCGGCGTCGAGGAGACCGTCCGCCGGCTCGGCGGCATCGACATCCTCGTCAGCAACGCCGGCGTGCAGCATCTCGACACCATCGCCGATCTGTCGTTTTCCGACTGGAAGAGGGTGCTCGGCGTGCATCTCGACGGCGGCTTCCTCACGACGCGCGCCTGCCTGCGCCGCATGATCGCGCAGGGCCGCGGCGGCACCGTCCTGCTCATGGGCTCGGTGCACTCGAAGGAGGCCTCGGTGCAGAAGGGCCCCTACGTTGTCGCCAAGCACGGGCTGCTCGGCCTCGCCCGCGTGGTGGCAAAGGAAGGCGCGCCCTACGGGATCCGCGCCAACGCCATCTGCCCCGGCTTCGTGCGCACTCCGCTGGTGGAGCGCCAGATCCCCCAGCTCGCCAAAGAGACGGGAATCAGCGAGGAAAGCGTCGTGCGCGACGTGATGCTGCGCGCCACGGTCGACGGCGAGTTCACCACGGTCGCCGACGTCGCGCAGGTGGCGCTGTTTCTCGCCGCCTTTCCGAGCAACGCGCTCACCGGCCAGTCGATCGTCGTCAGCCACGGCTGGCACATGGGGTGAGACGCAGTCATCGCGTGGCCGCCATCGCGCTCGCCGCACGCCGCGCTTCGATCGTTCGCAATTACTCTTGCCTGCACCCGCCCTGCGTGCAAGACTTTGCTTCGCAACCACTCGCGAGGAGGATGCCATGGGCAGCGCAGATCAGGTGAACCGGCTCGTCGCCGGCGCGCGCGAAGTCGTCAAGGGCAGGGTGAAAATGACGCCTTCGGAAGCGTTCGTGGAAACCCTGGTGGCGCAGGGCGTGCGCGACGTGTTCGGCATCGTGGGCTCGGCCTACATGGACGCGCTGGATCTGTTCACGCCCGCGGGAATCCGCTTCATCCCTACGGTGCACGAGCAGGGCGCGGCGCACATGGCGGACGGCTATTCCCGCGTCACCGGCCGGCACGGCGTGTGCATCGGCCAGAACGGTCCGGGCATCACGAACTTCGTTACCGCGATCGCGGCGGCCTACTGGGCGCATTCGCCGGTGGTGGCGGTGACGCCGGAGACCGGTTCAATGTCGATCGGGCTGGGCGGATTCCAGGAGACCGATCAGCTGCCGATCTTCTCGAAGATCACCAAGTACCAGGCGCACGTCAACAACGCGGCGCGCATGGCCGAGCTGACTGCGCGCGCGTTCGACCGCGCGATTCTCGAGATGGGACCTGCGCAGCTCAACATCCCGCGCGACTATTTCTACGGCGAGATCGAATGCGAGATCGCGCAGCCGATCCGCATCGAGCGCGGCGCGGGTGGCGGCCGCGACCTGGACGCGGCTGCGAAGCTGCTCGCCCAGGCCAAGTTCCCGGTGATCATCTCGGGCGGCGGCGTGGTGATGTCGAACGGGGTCGAAGCCTGCGTCAGGCTCGCCGAGCTGCTGGGCGCCCCGGTGGTGAGCTCCTACCTGCACAACGATTCCTTCCCCGCGAGCCACCCGCTCGCCTGCGGGCCGCTCGGCTACCACGGCTCCAAGGCGGCGATGAAGGTGATCAACCGGGCCGACGTGATCGTCGCGCTCGGCTCGCGCCTCGGGCCGTTCGGCACGCTGCCGCAATACGGCTTCGAATACTGGCCAGCGAACGCGAAGCTGATCCAGATCGACGCCGACCCGCGGGTGCTGGGACTGGTCAAGAAGACCAGCGTGACGGTCTGCGGCGATGCGCGCGAGGCGGCCGTAGCGCTCGCCGAGCGCCTCGCGGGCGCCGCGCTCGCCGGCGCGGCGTCGCGCGCCGAGCGCGAAAACGTGCTGCGCGCCGAGAAGGAGACCTGGGCGAAGGAGCTCGCCGAGTGGCACCAGGAGAAGGACGCCTGGAGCCTCGAGGTGGCGAAGGGCGCGAAGGAGATGCATCCGCGCCAAATGCTGCGCGAGCTCGAAAGAGCGATGCCGGCCGACGCGATGGTCTCGACCGACATCGGCAACATCTGCCAGATCGCCAACAGCTATCTCAAGTTCGAGCGGCCGCGCAGCATGTTCGGCGCGATGATGTTCGGCAACTGCGGCTACGCCTTTCCGACCATGATCGGCTGCAAGGCGGGCGCGCCCGAGCGGCCGGCGATCGCCTACGTCGGCGACGGGGCCTGGGGGATGAGCTTCGGCGAGATCCTGACCTGCGTGCGCGAGAAGATCCCGGTGACGGCGGTGGTGTTCAACAACCGGCAGTGGGGCGCGGAGAAGAAGAACCACGTCGACTTCTACTCGAACCGCTTCCTCGGGGTGAATCTCGAGAACCCGAGCTGGGCGGGCGTCGCCAAGGCGATGGGCGCCGAGGGCGTCACGGTCGACCGGCTGCAGGACGTCGGCCCGGCGCTCGCCGCGGCCTGCAAGGCGCAGCGCGAGGGCAAAACGACCATCGTAGAGATGATGGTGACGCGCGAGCTGGGCGATCCGTTCCGGCGCGACGCGCTCAAGCTGCCGCACCGCCTGCTCGCGAAGTACAAGGACTACTCGGCGAAGTAGCTCAACGCGCGGCGCCTGCGGCCCTGCGCCGCAGGTGCTGCGCGACCGGGTAGGCGAGGCTCGCGAGCGCGAGCGCCATGATCGTGCCGCTGATCGGCCGCGTGAAAAACGTGGTCCAGTCGTTGTTGAAGCTGATCATCGTGGTCATGAAGTTGGTCTCGGCGAGCGGCCCCAGGATCACGCCGAGCACCATCGGCGCGACCGGAAAGCGCAGGCGCTCGCAGGCATAGCCGACCACGCCGAACACCACGATCAGCCAGACGTCGGTGATGTTGTTGCGCGCGGCGAACGCGCCCAGGATGCAGCACATGACGACGTAAGCCGACACGATCACCTCGGGCAGTTCCAGGATCCGCACCAGGTAGCGCGCGGCGAAGTAGCCGATCAGGCACATGCCGATCACGCCCACGAACAGCGAGGCGAACACCGCGTAGACGATGTGGCTCGAAGTTTCGAACACCTGCGGGCCGGGCTGCAGGCCGTGCAGCAGGAAGGCGCCGAGGATGATCGCGGTCGCGCCGCTGCCCGGGATGCCCATGGTGATGAGCGGGATCATCGCGCCGCCCACCGACGAGGTCGCCGCGGTCTGCGGCGCGACGATGCCCTCCGCAATCCCCGATCCCATCTCCTTCCTGCGCCGCCCGTACTGCGCCTCGATGCCGTAGGACAGGAACGAGGCGACCGTGGCGCCTGCGCCGGGCACCAGTCCGATGAGGATGCCGAGCGCGGTGCCGCGCGCGAAGGTCGACTTGACCGCGGCCGCCTCGCGCAGCGTAGGCAGCCGGGTGGTGACCGTGTCGATCGACTGCAGCGGTGCCGAGCGGAAGCGCTGCTCCATGCGCATGAACACCTCGCCCAGGCCGAACGCGCCGACCATCACCACCAGGTAGTCGATGCCGTCGGAGAGGATCGGCACGCCGAAGGTGAAGCGCTGCGCGCCGTAGGTGTCGTCTACCCCCACGGTCGCGATCAGCAGGCCGAGGAACAGGCTGATCAGCGCGTTCGAGAGCGACCCTCCGCCGAGCGACACCACGGTCGCCAGCCCGAAGAATATGATCGCGAAGTACTCGGGCGTCGAGAAGCTGAGCGCGATGCGTGCCACCGGGTGGGCGAGCAGCACCATGACGGTCGCCGCGGCGAGCCCGCCGATCAGCGCCGAGACCAGCGTCCAGCCGAGCGCCTTCGCAGCCTCGCCCTTGCGCGCCATGGCATAGCCGTCCCACAGCATCGGCACGTCGATCGGCTCGCCCGGAACGTGGAACAGGATCGAGGTCCACGCCCCGGCATAGGTCCCGGCGACGTACATCGCGGTGAGCAGGATGATCGCCGCGGTGATGTCCATGGAGTAGGTAAAGGGCAGTGCGAGCACCACGCCCATCACCAGGGTCAGCCCGGGCAGCACGGCGACCAGCAGCCCGAGCAGCAGGCCGACCGTGAGCGCGACGAAGTTCGCCGGGACGAACACCTCCACGAAGCCGGCGGCGAGGCTCTGCAGAACGTCCATTGCTCAGCGGATTCCCATCAGCCGCATCAGCGCGAGGGTGACCTGCGCGAAAGGCTCGCGGCCGAGGGGCAGCGACACGTAGACCACCTTCATGAAGAAGAACATCATCGCCAGGGTGCCGAGCACGCTCGTCGCGGCGTTCAGCGCCCAGCGGCGGTAGCCGCCGAGCGCGATGAATACCGCGACGTACGGGGCGGTCGCCAGAAAGAAGCCCAGGTGCTGGATCACCCAGACGTAGGCCGCGGTGAGCGCGATCCCGGCGGCGAGCAGCAGGGGGCTGCGCGCCTCTACGTGCAGGTAGCCGGCGCCGTGCTCGGCTTCCGAGCGCTCGACGATGTTCTGCAGCACGCCGCTCGCGCCGCTGCGCCGGCCGCGCGACAGCAGGATGCGCAGCGTCTCGTACAGGCAGACCGCGATCGTCACCGCGAGCACCAGCTTGGGCCAGAAATCCGGGCCGAGGGTCCCTGCGCGGTGGTGATATTCGATCCGGCCCGCGACCGTGTACAGGTAGACGCTGAATGCGCCGACCAGCAGGTAGGGCAGGGCGCGGAGCAGGATGGATCGCACGCGCGCGGCGCCTAGCGCGGCCGATCGGGCAGCAGCGTTCCCACCGGTTCGGAAATCTCGTACACGCTCGCGATCGCGAGATCGGGCCCGTAGGCGATGCGGTCGCGCTCGGCACGCCGCCGCAGGCGTTCCTCGTGCACCTCGAGCACTTCGCGCGGGAACGGCATCAGGCCCGGGTCGACGATCCTCAGGCAGCCGTCGATGTCGCGCGCCGGAAGCACCCGACTCTTCACGCCGCGGTTGGGCGACCAGGGAATGTCGAGCACGCCCGCCTCGAAGGCGCGCACCGTGCCGAGCGCCGCGTCGCCCTCGCCCAGCTCGAGCACCCGATCGACGATCGCGCGCACCTCGCGGCGGATCAGGTCCTTCTCGCGCTCGAACGCGGGCAGCCCGTCCAGCCGCACGTGGCGCGCGAGATAGATCGCCGCGCGCGTCATGCGCAGGCCTTCTGCGTTCGCCTGCGGGGTGGGAATCCCGTAGGCCTCATGCGTCGTCTTGGTGGTCACGCTCACCGCGTGCGCGATCGCGGCGAGCGCGCCGCCGTAGCCGATCAGCGCGGCGGCCTGCGCCTCGTCCTGAGGCCAGGCGCCCATCCAGTGCAGCAGCGTGACCGGCGTGAAGACGTCCCGGTAGCCCTTTCGCGCGAGGTATTCCTGGCACATCTCGCGGCACACCACGGTCGCCGCGGCATCCTGCACCATGTGCAGCGTCTGTCCCATCTCGAGGCCGTAATTGCGCACGCCCTGCGCCGCCGCGAGCAGGCAGTCGAGCACGCAACTGACGATCGCGATCGAGGGCGGGATGTTGGTGCCGGTGAGGAACCCCGGCTGGCGCCGGTGCAGCTCGACGCCCGCGTCCTGGTACATCGCCACCAGGCGGTCGAGGTACTGGTAGTTGCGGATGCCCTCCTCGATCGAGAGCTCCTTGGTGTAGGACACCGTGTAGGCGATGCCCGAGCCGAGGTAGCCGCTGTAGCCGGCGGCGTAGCCGATCTCGCCGGTGAGCTTCGGCATCGAGGTCCCGGTGAGCATGATCGCGGGCTTGTCGATCGCGTCGACCAGGCGCCGCGCGCAGGCGACGCCGTAATTCACCATCGGGTAGCCGTTCAGCATCGAGCGGCCCATGCGCTCGCTTTCCTCGATGCCTTTCTGCGCCAGCTGCCACTGCTCGTTGCGCGTATAGCTGTCGGTGGTGGTCGGCACGATGTCGGCGTGGCCGTCGCGGTCGAGCACCTGCATCAGCTCGCGCTGCAGCTCGAAGGTGCCGAAACCGCCGCGCGGCTGCGTCAGGCAGCGCCCCTCGGCATCCGCCTCGCGCAGCACGCGGGCGAGCTGCTTGTGGGCAGGCAAGCTGCGGTGGCGCTCGACGGCGGCGCCGAAATCGACCTCCGCGCCCGTGGGCCAGCGCGCGAGATTCGCCTTGCGCATCTTCGCGAACAGCTCGTCCGGGATGCGCGCCTCGCCGAACGGCGTCCTCAGGGCATCAGGCGTGGCCGGTGCGTTCATCGACGAGCTCCTGATCGAGGGCGACGAGATGCCCGAGCGCGATTTCGAGCGCGGCCTGCGGTTCCACGCTCTGCAGCAGGCCGCAAGCATACAGCAGGTACTCGCGATCGAGCAGCAGGCGCGGCGCGACCGGCATGAGCGCGAGCGGCGCGCGCGGATCGGCGAGCGCGCGCGAGAGAATCGCGCGCGGATCGGCGCTCGCCGCGAGCACGCCGCCGGTGCCGATCACAGCGCGCACTCCGCGCAGGTCCTTGCCGTGCTGCACGGTGACCGGGCCGGTCGGCGTGTAGACCGTGGTCAGGCTGCCGCAATGGCGCCGCACCGCGAGCCCGACCGCAGCGCGCGCGAGCGCACGGTCGAGAGCCCGCTCCTCGGGCGTCGCCGGCAATCGGTCGGCTTGCGCGGCGAGCCGGCCGATCATCGCCTGCGCCTGCGCGGCGTCCAGGCCCGCATCGGCGGCGATCGCATCGATCCCGGCCGCCTGCGCGACCGCCTGCGCGTTGTGGCGCATGCCGAGGTCGCCCTCCACCGTGCGCTTGACGCGCGGCTCGGGCAGGCCCTGCGGCAAGACGCCCGGCGCGGGCTCGTTGCCTGCCACCGAGTGCACGTCGGTGGTCGCTCCGCCTGGATCGAGCGCGAGCACCGTGCCGAGCCCGGGCGTGCCGGGCAGACCGTCGGCGAGCAGCCGCACGCCTTCGAGCACCGCCGCCGGCGTCGGCATCAGCAGCTGGTCGAACTGCGCCGCGGCGCGGTCGATGCCCTTCGCGTGCACGATGCGCTCGATGAAGATCCTGCGGATCGCCTCGCGCGCCGGCTCGATGTTGAGCGTGTTGAACTCGGGCATGACGTTCTCGGTGAACTGCGCAGCCTTGCCCGCGAGGCTGCGCCGCGCCTGGTCCACCGCGGCCCGGTTGCCGGCGTACACGATCGGGCAGGCGAGGCGGCTCGCGCCGAGCGCGGCGGCGTTGTGCAGCACCACCTCCAGGTTGCCGCCGTCGGTTCCGCCCGCGAGCAGCACGATGTCGGGCGCGAGACCGGCGATCGCCTCCAGGTCGGCCGCGGTCAGGCGGTAGGCGAAGGTCCCGACCAGCTTGGCGCCGGCGCCGAGCGCCGCCTGGCGCGCGGCTTCCGCAGTGAGCTCGCGCACCAGACCCACGGTCACCATGCGCAGTCCGCCGGCGGCGCTGCTCGAGGCGAGCCGGTAGCGAAAGCGCGGCAGCGCGCCGGCCCGGCGCTCGAGGTCCGCGAGCGCGACGCGCATGCCGATCATCACGTCGCTGGCAACGGTCGACGGCCCCTGGCCGGTGCCGATCAGGCGGCGCGCCGGCAGGTCGAGCGCGCGCAGCTTGGTGTAGGTGCTGCCGAAGTCGATGAGCAGCGCGGCGCTCATGGCGCCGCGCGACGCGGTCCTTCGCTGTGCGCCGCGAGGTCTTGCGCGAGCCACTGCAAGACCGCTTCGCTGCGCGTTCCGGGCGGCGCGACGCGGTCGAATCCCATCTCCCGGTAGGTGCGCTCGGTCTCCTCCCAGGAGCGCTTGCCCACCACGAGGTTGCCTCCTACGTAGAGCAGGATGCGATCGAGGCCCGCCTCGACGCAAAGGTCGCGAAAGCCGCGGCAGTCGAGCTCGCCCTGCCCGTAGAGCGAGGACACCAGGATCGCCGCAGCGCGCGTCTCGACCGCGGCCTTGACGAAGTCCTCGGCCGGGGTGAGCGCGCCGAGCGAAACGACCTTGTAGCCGGCTTTCTCGAGCGCCATGGTCAGGATCCGGTTGCCGACGATATGCGTGTCGGAGCCGATCACCCCGGTGACGACCGTGCGCGGCTCCTGCATCACTTCTTGATCGCGAACTTCCTCATGCTCTGCAGCTCGTTTTCGAGAAAGGCGCGCGCCTTCTCGGCGGGCACGAAGCTGTTCGCGTCCGCGTACTGGTCCGCGAGGTACTGCTTGTAGTCGTCGCTCGCCGCGGCCTTCGCCAGCGCGTCCGAGATCACCTTGACCTGCTTCGGATCGGTGCCCGCGCGCATCATCACCCCGCGGAACTGGTTGATGATGATGTCGTAGCCGAGCTCCTTGCCGACCGGAATGTCCTTGAACGCCGGAAAGCGCTGCTCGGCGAAGATCAGCACCGGGCGCATCTTGTTCGACTGCAGGAAGCTCTTCACGTCGCCGAGCTGCTCGTAGAGGATATCGGCGTGGCCGCCGAGGATCGCGGTGTAGCGCTCGGCCGGCTTGGCGAAGGGCACCGAGACGAGCTTCAGGCCCTTGCCCGCGAAGTAGTTGACGTGCATGTCGTCGGGACTGCCGAAGCCGGTGATGGCGACCTTGAGCGGCCGGGCCTTCGCTTCGCGCATGACGTCGGCCCAGGTCTTCAGGTTGTCCGCCGCGGTGAAGAACGCCGAGGGCTGCTTGATCATGACCGCCGCGCACACCAGATCGTCGAGCTTCCACTTGGTGCTCGGATCGGTCAGCAGGCCGAAGGTGTCGCCGGTCATGACCGACATGGTGTAGCCGTCGGCCGGCGCGGTGAGCATCTTGTTGAGCCCGGTCTGCCCGGTGGCGCCGGGCACGTTGATCACCGGCAGCGACGCCTTGAGATCGCCCTGCATGAGCTGCGCGGTCTTGCGCGCCACCTGGTCGGCGCCGCCTCCGGGTCCCCAGGGCACGATGTATTCGATCGGCCGCGAGGGGTAAGCGTCCTGCGCCTGCGCGCCAGGCATGCCCAGCGCGCCGAGCGAGACGAGGGTCGCCGCGGCCAAGCGCAGCACGGGAATGCGGCCAGCATCGATCTGGTGGGTCATCCGATCCTCCTCCGGTTGGGTGTTCAGACGGCGATGCGCAGTGTGCGCCTGCGCGTGGCCCCGAACAAGTCGGTTTCACGCGCGCGCGACGGCGTAGGACTGCAGCCGCTCGTGGGCGAGCGCGGGCGCGAAACCGGGCCGCAGTCGCAGCGCGCCCTCGCGCACCTCCAGCGGCTCGTCCAGAAGGCCGGCGCGTGCCCTGAGAAAGCCGTTCATCTCGCCCGCGTTGTCGATGTGGCGGG
>Ga0210102_1000073_pt1 | contig 28719 bp, 24 predicted proteins | sample RushOxbow_ThreeS_4_FD_185563 | JGI IMG/M metagenome (GOLD analysis project Ga0210102, IMG submission 185563) | Wetland microbial communities from San Francisco Bay, California, USA, that impact long-term carbon sequestration -... | ecosystem: Environmental > Aquatic > Marine > Wetlands ...
CGGCCTGCCAGGTCGCGACCAAACGCCGGCTCTGCACCAGTGTCCACACGCCGCGTCCTTCCAGGAGCGCGCCGCACACCAGTAGCGCGGCGGCGGCGCCGGTGAGCGCGGCGCGCAGCGGCGCGGACGCCGCCGTGCGGCGCAGCTCGCGCACACCGGCCAGCGCCAGCAGGGCGCCGATCGGATAGAGCGTGAACAGATAGCGACTGCCCCACTCGAGGCCGACCGGCGTCTCGCCCTCCGGCTTGACCAGGAAGACGAAGATCACCGCACACACCAGACAGGCGTAAACGGCGGCGGTGACGGCGATGGCGAGCTGGGCATGCCGCCGCGCCCGCCAGACCGACGGGAACGCGCCGCCGGCAAGGACGATGAACGGTGCGACCGGCAGGAAGCCGTGCAGCGACACATAGGCCTCGGGAAGCACCACGAGGTAGGCGCTGAACTCCAGCACGACGACCAACGCGGCGAGCAGAGTGATGGCGGCGGCGCGCGGTGAACGCAACGCGGGGGCCGACAGCGCCGCCACGCAGGCGAGCAGCACCGCGTAGCGCCAGAGGTCGGGAATCACCGGCGCCTGGTTGCCGGGTGCGTCGACCAGCACGGCTGTCAGCGTCTCGATCAGATAGGGCAGCTTGGCGAAGCTGCCGAGGACGAAGTTGGGCACCTCGGTGATGATCCAGCGGTGGCGCTCCGGAAGCGCCGTGAACAGCAGCACCAGCGCAGCCGCCGCCGCGACGCCGAGCACGATGAACGCACGGCGCATGCTGGCCGGGTCGGCGATCGGCACCGTGGGCTCGCCGGCGCGCGCCCAGCGGGACGCCGGTCGGCCTGAGGCCCAGTCGCCAGCGATGATCGAAGGCATCGTGATCGACGCGGCGTCGGGTCTGGGTCTTCGGCGCGCGCTCGTGCAGGTCGGCTCCCGCGAGACCGCGATCGATCCGATGCTCGCTCGGCGCATCGTCGGCCTCGCATTGGATCGAGAGCCGCAGTCGCTGCCCGAGCGCTTGAGTCCGGCCGATCTGCGGCCGGGACCGGAAATCGAGGCGGCCGATCACCAGATCGCAGCCGCGGATTTTGTCGTCGTCGACCTCGAAACGACAGGTCTCGACGCCAACGGTGCGTCGATTCTCGAAATCGGGGCGGTCCGGCTTTCGCAGCTGCGGATCGTCGACCGCTTCGAGACCCTGCTGCGGCCGCCGGGCAAGCTGCCGCGCGCGATCGTCGCACTCACGGGCATCCACGACGCGATGGTCGCAGAAGCTCCGACGCAGAGACGCGCGCTGCGGTCCTTCGCGCGCTGGCTCGACCGAACGCCGATCGCGCCCTTTGTCGCCCACAACGCGTCCTTCGATCACCGCTTCGTCAGCAGCGCCCTCGATTCGTGTGGACTTCCCCCCTATCGCGGAGCGGTGCTGTGTACCCAAAAACTCGCGCGCCGGCTGATCCCGGGTCTCGGCCGCTACAACCTGGATCACTTGTGTGCCCACTTCGGCGTCTCCAATCGGGCGCGGCACCGAGCCCTGGGCGACGCGGAAGCCACCGCGCGCGCACTGCTCGATCTGCTCGAAATCGCCCAAAGCCGGTTCGAAATCAAAAGCCTCGGGGAACTCTTCGACTTCCAGCGGCGCGCACCCGCAAAGCGGAAGCGTTGCCCGACGCGATGAGGTTCGGCCCAGCCGGTCTGTCTGCAACATCGGCTGCTTCTCGGCAGAACGTCCCCTGCGGTGCACCAGCAAGATCACAATTCCGACGACGACTGGCCGGCGAAATGGCCCCGCGGCGCGCGCGGCTGCCGGGCCCAACGCGCAGCCGGGAGTTGCTGGGCGGTCCCCAGCCGCGCGCGTGAAGCGCCGCTGCACGCCAAGCGTCGAACTCCGTGGTAAGGTGATCGAGGGGGAAACGGTTGCGGTTCGAACGGAAGCGATCTGCGGTTGCGCTGGTGGTGGTGGTTGGAGCGCTCGCGCCTGCGCTGGCTCGCGCAGACGAAGTGACGGGAGCCAATCGTTTCGACACCGTCGTGATCGACGCCGGACACGGTGGCGACGATGCGGGTGCCCGCGGCGCGGCGGGCCTGGTCGAAAAAGAACTCGTGCTGGACGTCGCCTATCGCCTCGCCAAACGCCTCAGCGAAAATGGGTTGCAGGTCGTCCTGACGCGTCGTGACGACAGTTTTGTTCCGCTCGAGGAGCGAACTTCGATCGCGAACGATGCGCGCGCGGATCTGTTCATTTCGATTCACGGAAATGCGACCCACGACACGAAGGTCAGGGGCATCGAGACCTTCTTTCTCGCGCTCTCCGCGAGCGATGCTCACGCCGGTCAGGTCGCGCGGCGCGAAAACCAGGCATTCCGGATCGAGGAGAAGGCGGCCAAACGCAGCGACGATCCGTTGGTCGCGATCATCGGAGACCTGATCACGAACGAACACATGGAGGAGTCGAACGAGTTTGCGCGACTCGCGCAGGCGGAACTCGCGGGCGATCCGAAGGTTGCGCGCGGCGTGAAACAGGCTCCCTTCGTGGTCCTGGAGAGCGTCCAGATGCCCGCCGCGTTGGTGGAGATCGGGTTTCTGACCAATCGCCTCGACGAAAAGTTGCTGCGGGGCAGCGCAGAGCGGGATCGGATCGCTGCGGCGCTGGATCGAGCCACGCTCGAGTTTGGTCGGCGCTACGATGCCCGACGCGGCGTCGGCAGTCGCTGAACGTCGAACGGCGAATTGGATCCGCACCCACTGGAGGAAGCCTTGAGAAGCGATGGGCGGTTGCCGAACGATCTGCGCCCCGTGCGCCTCGTCCCCGACTTCACCGACAATCCCCTGGCCTCGGTGCTCTGCGAGGTGGGGCGGACCGTGGTCCTCTGCACCGTGAGCGAAGAGGATTCGGTGCCGCGATTTCTGCGCGGAACCGGACGAGGCTGGCTCACCGCAGAGTATTCGCTGCTGCCGGGCTCGACGGATCGGCGCGTCGAACGCGAGGCCGCGCGGGGGCGGCCGTCGGGCCGCACGCTCGAAATCCAGCGCTTGATCGGCCGGAGCCTGCGGGCCGTGGCCGACCTGAGCGCGCTGGGCGAGCGCACGCTCTGGGTCGACTGCGACGTGCTCCAGGCGGACGGCGGTACGCGTTGTGCGTCGATCACGGGCGCGTACGTGGCGCTCGCGGTGGCGGTCGAGCGCCTCATCGCGCGCGGTGCGCTCGAGCGCAATCCCCTGCGCGATTCAGTCGCTGCGGTCTCGGTCGGGGTCATCGGAGGATCGGTGATGTTGGATCTCGCCTATGAAGAAGACGCGCACGCCGAAGTCGACATGAATGTCGTCGCGACGGGAGCGGGCCGCTTCGTCGAAGTTCAGGGAACCGGCGAGGAAGGCACCTTTTCGGTCGACGAGTTGAGCCAGTTGACCGCGTTGGGACTGCAGGGAATCGCGGAACTTGGCGCACTTCAGCAGCGCGCGATCGCCGGAGCCAGCCGAACGCAATGACGCCGGCACGTCCCTCGGCGCAGCAGTCGGAGGCTGTGCTCGCGACTTCGAACCCGGGAAAGCTCGGCGAGATCCGCGCGATCCTGCGCGATCTGCCGTTGCGGCTGCGCCCGCTTTCCGATTTTCCCGGTGTCATCCTGCCCGAAGAGGGGGCCCACTACGAGGAGAATGCGATCGCCAAAGCAACGGCCGCTGCCCGGTTCTCGGGTCGTGTCGCACTCGCGGACGATTCCGGTCTGGAGGTTGCGGGCCTCGGCGGTGCCCCGGGGCCGTTGTCGTCTCGCTTCGGTGGTCCCGGGCTCGGTGATGCGGAGCGCATCGACGCCCTGCTCGACGCGCTCGCAAATTGCCGCGGCGAACGGCGTCGCGCCCGCTTCGTCTGTGTCGCCGCGTTGGCCACTCCCGACGGCGAACTCGTGACGGCCCGCGGCGAGTGCGCGGGGCAGATTCTCACCGCGCGGCGTGGGCGATCGGGTTTCGGCTACGACCCCATCTTCCTCGTCGATGGCATCGGTCGCGCGATGGCCGAGATCCCCGAATCGGAGAAGAATCGGATTTCCCATCGCGCCTCGGCATTTGGCGCGCTGAGTGGCGCAATCTGCGCGCAGCTCGGATTGGTCTCGCCGGACTGACTGCAGGGGATCGATCGTTGCGTCGGCGCACCGACAGGCGCGGCCGTTCAGCGTCGCGGTCCGGTGTTCAGGAACCGCACAATCGCTCGAAGATCTCCTGGGGAAGCGCGCGTTCGGGGTCGAATTTCGCCAGCTCTCTGCGCAGCCGCTTTCGCGCCCGCTGCGTGATCCTCATCCCGCGATGGCGGAGGAACCCCTCCATCGGGCCATCGCAGAATGCGAGCGCCTCGGTCACCCGCAGCGCCTCGGGATTCCAACCCAGGTCGTGGAGTTCGAGCCAGAGCGCGTAGCGGGGCACGCGCTTTCCGATCGAGACCGAGAGTTCGACGAACAGGTGGTTGAACAGCTTCCGACTCACAGACCTCGCCTCGCGGGGCAGACCCGCCCTTCATGCATCTGGCTCCCGCCCATCGCGGGTGTCAAGCAAAAACTGGATTTCAAATGGATTTCGCCGGTTTTTGGTCCTTTTCGAGGAAATGCTCGACGTTTTCCGCGACGCGCTCGGGGTCACTCCAATGCCCCTTTCTGGCAGCGCGGTTGCGGTACCGTGTGGTCGCGATGGGGTGCCGAATCGAATGGATTCGCACGCGGCGTCGCGCGACCTGATTCTGGGGCCGGGCTCGTGGAGCCGGGCTCGGGCCGGGTTGGGTGCAGCGGGTGATCGGCGGTCGACCGCGGAGCCAGCCGATCGTCGCACCACCCAGCCGGTCGGCGCGGCCGCGGTAACCGCAGACCGAGCCGCAGCGTAAACGAGAGGCGGTGGATGGGCGACGAGCGTGAGGCCCGCTGGCGCAACTGGATGGTCGCCGCTCAGGCGGGGGAGACGCCCGCCTACGAGAAGCTGCTCGCCGAGTTGATCCCCTACCTCCGGCGCTTCGTCGAGCGTCGCCTGCTCAACCACGCGGCCGCGGAGGACGTGGTGCAAAATGTCTTGATCTCGATTCACCGCGCGCGCGGCAGCTACCGGGCCGAGCGCAGATTCACGCCTTGGCTACACGCGATTGCGCGCAATGCGGTCGTCGACCAGGCCCGCCAACAACTGCGGCGCTCGCGCCGAGAGGTTTCGCTGGAAGCCGATGGCGTCGCGGAGCCATCCGCGGCACCCGTGGAGTCGCCGAGCCAACCCCTCTCGCCCGAACTCGAGCGCGCGCTCCGTGCGCTGCCGGACGCGCAGCGCGAGGCCGTCGAATTGATCCACCTCCACGGGTATTCGATCGCTGAAGCCGCCGAGCGGGCGGGCGCAACGCAGGCCGCGCTGAAGGTGCGCGCACACCGCGGCTACCGCGCGATGCGCACGCAGATCGAGGCACTGCGCGTCGAGGAGAGCGGCGAATGAGCGCCCGGTCGACCGAAGATCTCGTTGCCCAGCTCGTCCGGAACCTGTCGCCCGTGAAGCCGATCGCTCGTTTGCGGGTTGCCGTTTCGGGTGTCGTCGCGCTTTGGTTCGCCGCGGTCGTCGCGAGCAGTTCGATGACCGGCGCGTGGCCGCGGGTTCGCGAAGCGGCGTTCTGGTCGGATCCGATTGCGGTCGGCATCCTGCTCGGGTTGGGGGTCGTCGCCGCGGGTGCGGTCGTCACCGCACTGGCGAGTGCCGTTCCGGGCCGGGAACCGCTGGCGCGGGCGGGCCGGCGGACTGCGGGAGCGGCCGCCGTCTGGTTGCTGGGCTGCGGGCTCTGGGCGGTCGCTGCGCGCGAGGACGAACCCGCAGCGGGTCTGTTTGCGGGAAGCGCGAGTTGCCTCGCGCACGCGCTCGTGCTCGCGATTCCGGTCGCGTTGGCGGCCGGCTACTACCTTTCGCGCGGCGCCCCGCAGCCCGGCTGGATCGTTTCGGCTGTTGCGGCGCTGGGCGCCGCGGGTCTCGGCGCGCTCGCCGTACACACCACCTGCAGCGCGACGGGCGGCTTCCACCTGCTGCTCGGCCATTGCGTGGCGCCGCTGGTCGGGGGGCTCGTGTTTGCGCTCCCGCTCGCGCGGCTCGTCCAGCGTTGGACCCGGACCGCGCTCGACGCATGAGCGAGGCGGCGCCGCTGCTGATTCGGCACGCCGAGTCGCGCTGGAATGCAGCGGGTCGCTGGCAGGGGCACGGAGATCCGCCGCTCTCCGATCGCGGAATCGCGCAGGCGAGGGCGCTCGCGCGAGAACTCGCCCGCGAGCGCATCGACGTGATCGTTTCGAGCGATCTCTGTCGCGCCACCCAGACCGCCGCGATTCTCGGGCGAGCGCGGGGACTTCGGCCACTGCTCAACCCGCGACTGCGCGAACTCGATCTCGGCGACTGGGAGGGGCTGACGCGCGAAGAGATCGCGCGCGCGGCTGGCGCTTCCCTGCGGCGGTTCGATGCGGGCGACCTCGACGTGCGGCCCGGAGGCGGCGAGAACCTGCGCGAACTCGCGCAGCGCGCGTGTTCGGCCGTGACGGACCTCGTCGACGCGCACCCGGGTCGACGCCTCGCGATCGTCACGCACCTGGGTGTCATCCGCGCATTGCTCGGCGAATCCCGCGGAGGCGCTCGCCGCGACGGCACTGGTTCGAGTTCGTCCGGCTTCGGAGCGGGCGTCGGCAACGCGTGTTGGCGACGACTCGCTCCGCTGGACCTTCTCGGCTCTGCTGCGCGAAACAGCGCCGCGACCGAGAAGTGAAGCGGCGGCCACGGCGCCTCCTCCAGCCGGCGGATCCGCTCGAACGCCGCACCAGCCGGCCAGATCGGCCCGCGACCAGGTAGTTCGCAACCAGCGACGCCCGCGACCAGGTAGGTCCACGAACAGGTACGTCGGCGGCGCGCGGTCGGGGCGCTAGCATGCGCCGCCGACGCGGTGCGGTTGAAACGTCAGGATTTGCGACCCGCCATTCTGAGCCTGAACCGCAGCGCCCGGATCCGGCGGGTTCGGACCGGTTCGAACTGGAGGCTCTGCCGATGGAATTCCTCGTCGCCCATCCCTGGCTGCTCGCCCCCGCGATCTTTTTGGCGCGGGTTGCCGACGTCTCGCTCGGAACCTTTCGCACCATCATCGTCTTTCGCGGACACCGGACCCTCGCTGCGGTGATCGGTTTCGTCGAGGTCATGATCTGGGTGGCGGCCGCCGGTCAGGTGTTCAGCAACCTGGACAGCTGGCACCTCACGGTGGCTTACGCGGGCGGTTTCGCCTGCGGGAACTACGTCGGGATGTGGCTGGAGTCGCACGTCGCGATCGGTCGCGAACTGGTGCGCGCGATTTCGTTCAGTGAAAAAGGCCATCTGGCGGAAAGGCTGCGCGCTCAGGGCTATCGCGTGGTCGAGCTTTCGGGCAATACCGATCGCCAACCCGTCGAAGTCGTACTCGTGATCGAGCGCCGCCGCGAGATCGGCTCGTTGATCGCGACGATCCGACGCGAGGACCCGCAAGCGATCTACACCATCTCCGACGTGAAATCGGTCTACAACCCGGAGGTGCTCAGCTCGGAGAAGCCGCTGTTCAATGCCGGATGGCGCGTGATCGGAAAGCGGAAATGATCGCTGCGCGCGATTGCGATCGCGCGGGCTGCGATCGCCACCAACCGGCTCAGACGGTCGTGATTCTTGCGAGCGCGAAAGTCGCGAAACTCAGGACCAGCAGGAAACCACACATGTCCGTCACGGTCGTGAGGATCGGCGCCGAGGCCAGTGCGGGATCGAAGCCAAAGCGGCGAAGCACGAGCGGAATCACGCCCCCGATCGAAACGGCGACGAAGGTGTTGATCGCCAGCGCCGAGCCCACGACCAGCGCGAGCGCGAGATTCCCCTTCCACATCCAGGCCACCGCACCGATCAGGCAGCCGAGCGCGAGGCCGTTGATGCAGCCGATCGAGGCCTCCTTCCACCAGACGCGAAGCGCATCCGACGGCCGGGCGACACCGAGCGAGAGTTCGCGCAGGCTCACTGCCACGGCCTGGTTGCCCGAGCAACCACTCATGTCGGAAATGATCGGCAGGAAGACCGCCAACGCGATGGCTGCCTGCAGCGTATCCTGATACAGCGCGATGACGCTGGCTGCGGCGACGTTCAACACGATGTTGAGCGCGAGCCACGTGAGTCGGCGTCGAGACCGGACCAGCAGCGGCAGGGCACGCAATTCTTCGCCGCCGATGATGCCGCGGCTCTTGAGTTCGTTGGCATGGGCCTGATCGATCCTTGCCTCGTCGATGTCTTCGCGGAGCAGCACCCCTTCGATCTTCAGCGCGTCGTCGGTGACGGGGATGCCGACGAATTCGTACTGATCGAAGAGCTCGAACAGATCCGCAAGCGGGGTCGAGGCGCGAACCGAAATCGGGTTTGGAATCATCAGCGAGGCGACCGAGCGCTGTCGGCGGGCGAGCAGGAGATCGCGCAGCGGCAAGACGCCGACCAGCTCGCCGTGATCGCCCAGTGCGTAGACGTACTGCAGCGCAAAATCCGCGTAGCGCTCGACGTTCTCGCGCAGATGGTCGACCACCTCCTGCGCGGTGAGCGACGCGGGTATGGCGACGAACTCCGTCTGCATCAGGCCGCCGGCGGTATCGGGCGGGTACTGGAGCAGGTGGCGCAGCGATTCGGTCGTCTCGGGCGTCGCCGCGGCGATGATCGCATCGGCGTCCTTGGCGTCGAGGCGCGCGACGATGTCCGCTCGCTCGTCGCTCCACAGTTCCCCGAGGATTTCGGCGGCTTCGCGTGGGTGCATCTCGACGACGGCTTCGGCCGCGTGGGCGTCGGGGATCTCCTCGAGCAATCCGGCAGCGTGCTCGGTACTGACGATCGAGAGAATCCGGCTGAGTTCTTCGGGGTCGAGGCGGGCGAGCGCGTGGAGCCGATCCGCCTCGCTCAGGTCGTCGAGAAACGATTCGACGGCTTGCGGTTCGCCTTTTTCGGTAACCTCGAGCAGGCGTTTCCAGGTCTTTCTCTTGGCGGGTTCGCTCACGCGTGGGTCCTCTTCGAGCGGCGCGCGAGCTGCGCGACGATTTCGCGGGCGAGTTCGCGATCCGAGGTCGTCAACAGGCTGAAATCCCGAAACAGCGGTTCGCCCGTCGACAGCGGCGCTGCCGGATCGTCCGCGCGGCCGAGGAGATAGTCGGTCGTCACTTCCAGCGCCTCCGAGAGTCGTCGAAGGTTGCGCAGCGACGGTCGTCGCGTACCGCTTTCGTAGTGCGACACCGCCGTCTGCTGCAGGCGCGCGCGCTCGGCGAGGTCCGACTGGCTGAGTCGGCGCAGATCCCGCGCGGCGCGGAGTCGACGCGAAAACAGTGCGATTTTGCGGTTGGATCGGGTCATAACGAATCCGTAATAACCTAGTCTACGCATTGTTCAAAGGCAATCCGAACGAGACTTCGGCAGGCCGGTCCCCGCCTTGTCGGTCGCACCCGGTGGGAGCGCCGGGTCTGGCAATTCCTTCAGGCGGGGGGCTCCCGGTCGGTCAACCGCATGAGCTTCAGCAACACGGCATTGGTCCAGCCGAATCCTTCCTGCACGTCGTACTCGCCCCCGGCTGCCGCGAGGCCCGGCCGTTCGACGTCGTATTTCTCGAACAGACGACCCGAATCCCGGTAGCTGCCGAGGTTGTTGTCGATCCACCGATGGGCTCCCGATTGCGCCGCAGCGCGGAACCCATAGCGGTCGAGCCCTGCGTACACGATCCACTGCAACGGCGCCCAGCCGTTCGGTGCATCCCATTGCTGCCCGGTATGCGCAAGCGTGGTCACCCAACCGCCCGGTTTGAGGAAATCCCGCTGCAGCCTCTCGGCGACCTGTGCCGCCTGTTCGTCGCTGGCGATCCCGAAAAAGAGTGGGTAGGCGCCGGCCAGCGACAGCACGCCGGTCGAATGCCGGTCTGGGAGCGTCAGGTCGATGAAGAAACCCTCGCGCGGATCGAAGAAGATCGATTGAATCAGCGCTTTGCGCTTTTCCGCCCGGCCCCGATAGTGTTCGGCTTCCCGGGTCTCGCCGCAGGATTCACAGATCTGGCCGAGCGCGGTTTCCAACCGGTGCAGAATGACATTCAGATCGATCGGGAGGATGCGGCTCGTCTGGATCGTTTCGATCGAGCGCCCATCCGCAAACCAGCGTGAACTGAAGTCCCAACCCGATTCGCAGGCCGCCCGGACCTCGCGATGGACGTCGGTCGGCGCGCGGTTTGTGCGCGCGGCGAGATCGAGGTCTTCCGCGTGACTCTCCTGGCGCGGCCGATCGGAGTCGTCCCAATACCGGTTGAGCAACGCGTCGCCGATCGCCGCGACGCGTCGTTCAGCAGGCCGTTGCTCGCAGAGCGCATCGGAGCCGGCCATCCAAAACGCGTACTCCCGCTTCAGCTGTGGCAGATAGGTGCGGCAGACGCCCGGGTCGCGCGTGATCTCGGCGAGCAGTTCGACCATCATCACGAAAAACGGCGGTTGCGACCGTGTGCAGAAATAGCTTCGCGCGCCGTTGGGAACGAAGCCGAGCCGGTCGATCAGGAAGGCAAAATCATCGACCATGGCCTGGACGAGTTGCACTTCGCCCGACTCGGCCAACCCGAGCATGCTGAAATAGCTGTCCCAGTAGTAGAGTTCGCGGAATCGCCCACCCGGGACGAGATAGGGATGCGGCAGTTCGATCCGGGAGGAATGCGCCCGGGTCGGCGCGTCGGCTCGGGTCAGCGCGCCCCACAAGCTTTCGATGCGCTCCCGCACGGAGTGCGCGACAGCTGTTGGGGGTGACGGTTCGGCTGTTTCCGGCAGCACGAAGTTCTCCGCGACGAAGGCCCCCAGATCGAATGTCCGCTGGTCGCGCTGTTCGCGAAAGCGCTGCAGGATGACGGCCGGCTCGCCGCGGGGAACCGCATCCACGAAGGTCTTGGAATCCGAAAAGATCCGGCCCGTCTGGACCTGCTCGAAAAGTTCCGCATAGACCTCGTCCGGTGTTTTCGGTGAGCCCATCGCGATGGTTCTCTACGACTCCTTCAGCGACCCGATCGGTCGCCTGATTTGCCGCGCGCCCGCCAGGCGGGTCGAGAGGCGCCGCAGCCGCTCAGGGTGCGACCCGGTCGGGTTGGGTGGATCCGCGCTTGAGCAGGACCAACGCCAGCAAGATGGCCGCCATCGGTACGAGCGAGAAGTAGAACGCGGTCTTGCCGCCTGCGGCTTCGAACAGCGCGCCCGTGACGAGCGACCCGAAGCTGCCGCCCAGTGCGGAAAACACCACGATCAGCCCCGCCATTGGCGCGTGTTGCCGCGCGGGCAGCGCCGACAGGACCACCGAATTGATCGCAGGATAGATGGGCGCGATACAGAAGCCAATCATCGGAAAAATGAATGCCGCGATCGGAGCGTCGATCCAACGGTTGATTTCCCGTTCGCCGACTGGATCGGCGAGTGGCAGGACGATCACGACGAGAATCGCTCCCGAAACCAGACCCACCAGCAAGACGACGAACCAATCGAGGCGCCGGAACGCCAGACCCGCAACGAATCGCCCGAGGGCCGTCGAGGCCGCCAGGATGCTGGCCATCTGGATGCTCAGCGACGGGGAAAGGTGCAGTGTCCTGCTGTTGAAGGTCGGCAACCACGACATGATGCTCTGTTCGATCAAGACGTACAGGAACGCGCTGACGATGAAGATCAGAACCAGCGGCCGGGCGCAGAGCGCAATCATCGCGACGAAGTCGGCCGCAGGAGAAGTCGGTTGATCGGGATGCACACTCGATTCATCGATTCGCGCCGCGCAGAGCAGCGCGCCCGCGAGAAACGACAGCAGCGCGAGCAGGTAGTAGACGTCGAGCCAGGCCGTCGACCCGGGCTCCGCGTCTTCGACGAAGGCGCTGAAGATGAAGTAGCCCGACATCACCCCGACCATGAAGAAGGATTCCAGGAAGTTCATCAGGCTCACGTGTGCTTTCTGGTCTTTGGCGATGAGCCCGAGCGTCGCGAATACGGAGACCTTGACCAGCGCGAAGCTCACACCGGTCGCCGCGAACAACAACTTGGTCAGCCAAAATGCGGGCAATTGGGGCATTGCGAGACAGATCGATCCGATCATGGCGATCGCGATCAACATGCTCCGCTTGTAGCCGATGCGGACGATGAACGACGCAAGCAGAAGCGACGTGACCGCAATCGGCAGATCCTTGAACGCTTCCAGGACGCTCGCGTCGGATTCCGAAACGCCGTAGGTATTCTGGACCTGCAGGATGACCGTTCCGACACTGTTCAACAAGATTGCAAATACGAAGTAGTTGATGAACAGGGAGGCCTTGACGATCGAATGACTCATTCGATCCTCCCGAGGTCGGATGGACACGGCGTCGGCCTAGGGCCGCACTGCGGAAAAGCGCCCGCGGCGGCCGCGCGCGAGCATCCGCAGCCCTTCGTAGAGGACCCAGAAGTCGAGCGCGAGGATCAGGCTCCCGATTCCGGCGAGCAGCCACTGCTGGTCGAAATTCGCGAAATAGCCCCGAATTTCGCCGACCATCGCGATGGCGGTCGCCATCCCGACGAACAGCATCGGCGCGAGCGTATAGCGGATCGGCCGGCCGAGTTTTTGCAACCACACCGAGACAATCAGGAGTGTCACCGAAGCCACCAGCTGGTTGGTGGTGCCGAACAGAGGCCAGAGGATCAGGCCGCCCTTGCCGCCCGCCTGGGTGATGGCCAGCAGCAGCGCCGCCGCGATGCCGACGCACCCCGCGATGTAGCGGTTGGTGAGCGGGCGCACGCCGTAACTCTCGGCGAGTTCCGCAATGATCAGGCGCTGGATGCGTGCGCCGGTATCCAGTGACGTCGCCGCGAACGCGATCACCATCACCGCGATGAAATTCTTCGCCTCTTCGAGCGGGATGCCCAGCGAGGCGACGAAGCTGCCGCCGCCACTCACGAAGGCGTCGAGCTTGGCGCTCAGGCCCGACGCCTCACCCCAGCTCGCGTAGTGGCTCGACCAATCGCCGACCGACGCGAAGCCCGCCGTGGCTGCGAGCACGGCGAGCAGCCCCAGCGCACCCTCGCCGAGCATTCCGCCGTAGCCGATCGCGCGCGCGTCGGTCATGCAGCCGACCTGTTTCGAGGTGGTGCCCGACGACACCAGGCCGTGGAACCCCGAGATCGCCCCGCACGCGATCGTAATGAACAGGAACGGAAGCATCGGCGGCGCACCGATTGGCGCGGGGTTGATGGCCGGGGCCTGGACGGTCGGATGCAGCACCAGCAGGCCCAGGCTGAGCAGCGCGAGGCCGGTGATGAGCTGGTGGGAGTTCAGATAGTCGCGGGGTTGCAGCAGCAGCCAGACCGGCAGCACCGATGCGACGAGCGAGTAGAGCAGCAGGATCCACACCCAGGCGCTGACGGAGATCTCGCCGATCGCGGGGAATGTGAGCGCAAAGCGGTTGCCGTAGAGGATGGCCGCGACCAGCAACGCGTAGCCGATCAGCGACGGCCAGAGGATCGGAACCCCGCGCCGTCGGACCATCCAGCCCAGTGCGATTGCCACCACGATCTGGACGTTGATCGGAAAGATCGAACCCGGATTGCTGACGAAGAGGGTGCCGATGATGAACGCGAACACCGCGAGCACGATCCAGATCAGGATCGAGATGATCACGAGGAACGCGGTTCGCACCCGCGGACTCACGACCACCCCCGCAATCTCGCCAATCGAGCTGCCACGGTGCCGCAGGCTGATCACGAGGGACGCGAAATCGTGGACGGCGCCCATGAAGATGGTGCCGACCACGACCCAGATCAGCGCCGGCAGCCAGCCCCAGATCACCGCGATGGCGGGGCCGACGATCGGGGCCGCACCTGCGATCGAGGTGAAGTGGTGGCCCCAGAGAACGTGCTTCTGGGTGGGGACGAAATCGATGCCGTCCTCGAGTTCGCGCGCGGGCACGGGCTCATCGGCCGCAAGCTGGAAGATCACGCGCCCGAGAAAGCGCGCGTAGTAGCGATAGCCGAGCGCGAAGGCCGCGAATGCGATCGCTGCGAGGAGGGCGGCGTTCACGTGCGCGCGCCCCGGAACCGCCGCACTGCGCCCGCGAGCGCGAGCGCGGATGCGGCGCCGCTCATGTCGAGCACGACGTCCGATACTGCACCGGTGCGACTGCGCGCAGCGATCTGGCGGCCTTCATCGATGGACGCGACGAGGAGTGTCAACGCGAGGCTCGCCGCTGCAAGCCACGCAGGCGAGCGATCGAAGGCCAGACGAAGTGCGCGCAGTGCGAGCAGCGCGAGGATCGCGTAGACGACGAAATGGCTGAGCTTGCGGATCGCAAAATGCGCGCTCGCAATCCAGCTGGCGTCCGCATCGGGAAACAGCCAGCGGAGCAGGGGGACGACGATCTGCGAAGTTTCGCTCGCCGAAAACGAGTCGGTCGCGAAGATCTGTACGACGGCGATCCACGCCGCCAACCAGGCCCATGCGATTGCGATCTCGCTTCGCGATCCGCTGCCTGGCTGCAAATCGTCCCCCATACCGCGCGGCGAGCCACGCCGAGCGGCCGAAGCATAGCGGTCCGCCGGGCGCGGTATCTTCCGGCCGCCATGCGCCAGCTCTCGATCGGGATCGTCTTCGAATTGTTCGGCAGTTACCCCGCGCAGCCGGGTGACCCGCCGGACGCCGACGCCGAGTACGAACCCGAGGAGACGATCGAGGCCCTCGAAGCCGCGATCGCGCGGCTCGGACATCGCCCGCTGCGGATCGGCAACCCCGAGGACCTGCTCGCGCAGTTGGGCAAGCGCGAACTGCCGGCCCTCGACGCGGCGCTCAACATTGCCGAAGCGCGCGGTGGACGAAATCGCGAAGCCTGGGCGCCCGTGCTGCTCGAGATGGCGCGGATTCCGACACTCGGCTCGGATGCCCTCACCCTCTCGCTCACACTCGACAAATACTGGGCCGCGAGCGTCGTCGCGCGCGCGGGCGTCGCGGTGCCCGCCCAACGCGTCGTCGCGTCCGCTTCTGAATTGAAAAATGATGCAATTCCGTGGCTCTTCCCGCTATTCGTGAAACCGCGATGGGAAGGCGCTTCGAAGGGGATTCGGGCCAGCTCGAAGGTATTCGATCGGGCGTCGCTCGCGCGCGAAGTGGAGCGCATTGCGCGCGACTACCGGCAACCCGCGCTGGTCGAAGAATTCCTGCCCGGTGCTGAATACACGGTGACGGTGGTCGGCAACGATCCGCCGCGCGCCTTGCCGGTCGTGCAGCGCGCGCTCGAAGCCGACAGCAGGATCGGCGTCCACGCAATCAGCGCGGAGGCGCCGCCGGCGGGTTGGCAGACCTGCGTCCCGGGTGAACTCGACGCCAGGCTGGAGGCCGAACTCGCCGATCTCGCGATTCGCAGCTATCGGGAACTCGCGTGTCTCGACTTTGCGCGCGCGGATTTTCGGCTCGACGCGGAAGGCCGGCCGCGCTTTCTCGAGATGAATCCACTGCCGACCTTTGCGCCGGACGGCACCTTCGGCGTGCTCGCCGAGCTCGAAGGCCGTCCCCTCGACGCACTGCTCGCCGATGTGATCCGCGCTGGGCTCGAGCGGTTGGGTTTCGGGTGAGCGCTGGGGGCCGCGTGAGATTCGCCCACGGCCGGCTTCGCGCGACCACGCGTCGCGACCTGCTCGCGGACGTCTGGGCTCCCGCGGATGCGAAATCCAGCATACTCCGGGCAGGGGGGAGCTGTTGAGCGATTCACTCGATCAACCGCCGCGAACGCCTCGCTTCGTCGCGGCGGCGGTTCTGCTCGCGGCGAGCGTGATGCTCTCGAAGGTGTTGGCGTTCGTGCGCGAGGCGGTGCTCGCGAATCGCGTCGGCGCCGGCGCCGAGATGGACGCCTACAGTGCGGCGTTCCAGATCCCCGATCTGCTCAACTACTTTCTTGCGGGCGGGGCGCTCTCGATCGCGTTCATCCCGATGTACACGAAGGTGCGCGGGCGTGATGGCGAGGCAGCCGCCGAGCGCCTGTTTGCGCTGGTGCTCGGAAGCGTCGGCGGCATCGCGGTGCTCGCCACACTGCTCTTGTGGTGGTGGGCGGACGCGTTGATCGCGCTGCAGTTTCCGCGCTTCGACCGCGACACCCAGGCGCTCACCGTGCGTCTGACGCGAATCGTATTGCCCGCACAGATCTGCTTCGTGACGGGTGGGATCGTGCGCGCGGTGCTGATGGCGCGCGATCGCTTCACGACCCAGGCGCTGACCCCCGTGCTCTACAACCTCGGCATCATCGCGGCGGGACTCGCGTTCGCGGAGAGCCTCGGCGTCGAGGGCTTCGCGTGGGGCGCGCTCGGGGGTGCGGTCATCGGCGCGCTGCTCGTGCCGCTCGCGGACGCGCTCTGGGTCGCGCGCCTCAAACTCGGGCTGCGCATCGCGCCGCTGGATCCGGACCTCTGGCGCTACCTGCTCGTGGCCGCACCGCTGATGCTCGGCCTGAGTCTGCTCACCGTCGACGAGTGGTACGAGCGCTGGTTCGGTGGGCTGCTCGAACCCGGCACGATCTCTCACCTGCGCTACGCGCGCCAGTTGATGTTGGCGCCGGTCGCGGTGGTTGGCCAGGCGATCGCGATGGCTGCACTCCCGACACTCGCGCGGCTCTGGTCCGAGCAGCGGATCGACGAACTCGACGCGACCGTGCTCAACACGCTTCGCGCGGGCTTCTGTCTGGCGGCGCTCGGCGGCGCTGCGCTCTTTGCACTGGCCGAGCCGCTCGTCGCGTTCGTCTACCAGCACGGACGCTTCACGCCGGCCGATGGCGAAGTCGTCGCGGCCGTGCTGCGCGTCCTCAGCTTCGCGGTGCCGGGCTGGATCCTGCAGCAGATTGCAGTGCGCGCGTTCTTTGCGCGCGGCGACACCTGGCGACCGATGTTGCTCGCGACCGCGGTCGCGCTGCTCGCGATCCCGCTCTACCTCGCGCTCGGGCCGCGCTTCGGCGCCGAGGGTCTCGCGGCTGCGGGTGTGATCGCGATGAGCGGCAACGCGCTGTTCACGCTGCTGTTCGCGCGATGCCTCCACGGCGCGCCGCAGCTGGCGGCGCTCGCGGGAACTGCCGCACGCGCGCTCGTGATCGCGGCCGCGGCGGCGTTCGCCGCTGCGCTCGCCGTCTCGACGTTCACGGCGGGCGCAGTCGCACTGCTCCAACTCGCGGTGGGCGGCCTGGCGTTCGCGTTTGCGGCGCTGCTCGGGGCTCGGCTGATTGGCGATCCGCCGATTCGGGAAGCCGTCGCGCAACTCGTCTCCGTCCGCCGCAGATCGGGCCGATTGCGCGAGTGATCGCCTCCGACGCCATGAGCTGGGATCTCTGGATCGCTACCGCGGTTGCGTCGGGTTTCGCTGGTCGTGACGCGACGGGCGCGGATCTCCGGATCGCGCTGCGATCCGCTTGGGGCCAGCGGGTTCCGAAGCCATGAGTTGGGATTTCTGGATCGACCGGGGAGGAACGTTTACGGATTGCATCGGGCGCGCGCCCGACGGCGCGATTCACGTGTTCAAGTTGCTCTCCTCCGACACCGCACCCGTCGAGGGCATCCGGGCGATTCTCGAGCGCGCGGGCGCGATCGAATCCGGTGCGGCGCTGCCCGCCGCCAACCTGCGGCTCGGGACCACGCTGGCGACCAATGCGCTGCTCGAGCGGCGCGGCGCGCGCACGTTGCTGGTGGCGAGCAGCGGGCTCGGCGACGTGCTCGAGATCGGCACCCAGGAGCGACCGGATCTGTTCTCGCTGCAGATCGAAAAGCCCAGGCCGCTGCACGAGCGCGCGATCGAGGTGGGCGGCCGTGTGGGTGTCGATGGCGAGATCCTCGAAGCCTTCGACGCGGAGGCGGCGCGGTCCGCGCTCGCCGAAGTGCGCCGCAGCGGGATCGACTCGGTCGCCATCGCACTGATCCACGCCTACGCGTATCCCGCGTGCGAGAACGCGCTGCTCGCGCTCGCCGAAGAGGCTGGCTTTGCGTACGTGAGCGCCTCCCACGAGGTCGCCCGCGAGATCGGTCTGCTCGCCCGCTCCGAGACCGCAGTCGTCGACGCCTATCTCACGCCACTGTTGAGGAATCACGTGAAGGAATTGCGCGAAGCTCTTCCGAACGCTCGGCTTCGCTTCATGCAGTCGTCGGGCGGCCTGACGGATGCCGCGCGCTTTCGGGGTCCGACCGCGCTGCTCTCGGGTCCGGCCGGAGGTGTGGTCGGGGCAGCCCGCGTTGCGGCGGCCGCGGGCTTTGATCGCGCGGTGGGATTCGACATGGGCGGCACGTCGACCGATGTCTCGCTGCTGCGCGCGGGCGAGGTCGACCGCTGTTTCGAGACCGTCGTTGCGGGTGTGCGGGTGAAGGCGCCGATGATGCGGGTCCACACCGTCGCGGCCGGGGGTGGATCGCTGTGTCGCTTCGATGGCATGCGGCTGCTCGTCGGGCCCGAGAGCGCTTCGTCGCTTCCGGGACCGCTGTGCTACGGGCGCTGCGATCCCAGCGGAGACGCGCTCGCGAGCGAGCCCACGCTGACCGACTGCAACCTCGCACTCGGTCGCGTGCAGCCGGACCGCTTCCCGTTTCCGCTGGTCGTCGAGCCCGTCGAGCGCGCGCTCGCTGCGCTCTGCGAGAGGCTCGCGGCAGCAGGCCACCCGCTCGACCGCGACGGTCTCGCCGCGGGCTTCGTGGAAATCGCCAACGCGAGCATGGCCCGCGCGATTGCCGAGGTTTCGGTCGCGCGGGGCGTCGACCCGCGCGACTGCGCGCTGGTGGGATTTGGCGGTGCCGCCGGCCAGCACGTCTGCGCGATCGCGCGCGAACTCGGCATTCGCACGCTGCTCCTCCACCCGCTCGCGGGTGTGCTCTCGGCGTACGGAATCGGCGTGGCGGACACGAGTTGGGACGGCCAGCGCGATGCGGGCCGCGTCGCGCTCTCCGCGCGGGGTGGGCCCCCCGCGGCGGTTCGCGCGCAGCTCGGCGAACTCGAACGCGAAGCGGTGCGCGCGCTGGCCGCGGAGGGCTTCGGCGCCGAGCGGCTGCGGATCGAGCCGCTGCTCGATCTGCGCTATCGCGGGACCGAGACGCCGCTGCCGGTGCTCGCACCCGAGGACGGCGACTACGCGACCGCCTTCGAGCGCGAGCACCGCGACCATTTCGGCTACGCGCGCCCGGGTCGACCGATCGAAATCGTGACCGCGCGGTTGCGGGTGAGTGCCGCGTCGACCGCGCCGCTCGACCTCGCGCGCGAGGACGTCGCCGGCGATCCGCAACCGCCTTCGCGCGAAACGGCCGCACTGCGACGCGAGCGGGTCTGGTTTCCCGGTGTCGGCCGGCTCGAGGTGCCGGTCTTCGAGCGCGAATCCCTCGCGCCGGAGGCCCGCCTACGCGGCCCCGCGATCGTGCTCGAGGACACCGGCACGATCGTGCTCGATCCCGGCTTCGTCGCGCGCCTGCGCGGCGACGGGATTCTCGTGCTCGAAGACGAGTCGGGCGCAGCGCGCCCGGATCCGCTCGACCTCTCGCAGCCGGATCCGATTCGGCTCGCCGTGTTCGGCAATCGCTTCATGTCCATCGCCGAGCAGATGGGAGCCGTACTCCGAAACACATCGGTGTCGACGAACATCAAGGAGCGCCTCGACTACTCGTGCGCGGTCTTCGACGGCTCAGGCGGGCTCGTCGCGAATGCGCCGCACATTCCCGTCCACCTCGGCGCGATGGCAGAGACCGTGTGTTACGTGCGCGCGGCGTTTCCGGAACTCGATCCCGGGGATGTGGTGGTCACCAACGATCCCGCCCACGGCGGTTCGCACCTGCCCGACGTGACCGCGGTGACGCCGGTCTTCTGCGGCGATGCGACCCCTGCGTTCTTCGTCGCGAGCCGCGGTCACCACGCGGACATCGGCGGGCTGACGCCAGGCTCGATGCCCGCGGATTCGCGCACGCTCGAGGAGGAAGGCGTCTTGTTGCGCGCGTTTCTCGCGGTTCGCGCCGGGCGCTTCGAAGAGGCACAGCTGCGCGCCGAGCTGACCGGCGCGCGCTATCCCGCCCGCAGCCCCGACGACAACGTCGCGGAACTCGAGGCGATGGTGGCCGCCAATCGCGCGGGTGTGGCGCTGCTCGAAGAGCTCGTCGGCGAGCGCGGGCGCGCCGCGGTCGAGATCACGATGGCGCAGATCCAGCGCGCGACCGCTCAGAAGGTCGCGCGCGAGATCGGTCGGCTGCCCGATGGCGTGCACCGCTTTTCCGACGCGCTGGACGACGGAACGCCCATTTGTGTGGCGCTGACGATCGAAGGCGAGCGCATGCGGATCGACTTCGCGGGTACGGGTGCGGCGCTGGCCGGCAATCTCAACGCGCCGCGCGCCGTCGTGCAGGCGGCGGTGATCTACGTGTTGCGCGCGATGGTCGCCGAGCGGATCCCGCTCAACGGGGGCTGCCTGGACCCCGTCGAGATCTCGGTTCCCGCGGGCTCGCTGCTCGACCCGCCGCCGGGCGCCGCGGTCGTCGGCGGCAACGTCGAAACCTCCCAGCGTATCGTCGACGTGCTGCTCGGCGCGCTCGGCAAGGCCGCCGCGAGCCAGGGGACGATGAACAACGTGGCATTCGGCGACGCGAGCTTCGGCTACTACGAGACGATCGGCGGCGGAGCTGGCGCAGGGGAGGGCTTCGACGGCGCCTCGGGGGTCCACACGCACATGACCAACACGCGCATCACCGACGCGGAGGTGCTCGAGGCGAGGCACCCGGTTCGCGTGCTGCGCTTTGCGCTGCGGCGCGGCTCGGGGGGCGCGGGTCGCTGGAGGGGAGGGGATGGTCTCGCGCGACACTACGCATTCTGCGCGCCGGTGACCGTCTCGCTGCTCAGCGAGCGCCGGACGCTCGCGCCCTGGGGCCTCGCGGGCGGCCAGCCCGGCGCGCGCGGGCGCAACGCCGTCGAGCGCCGCAACGGCCGGATCGAGGAAGTCGGCGGCAAGGCCACGCTGTCGCTGGAGGCCGGCGACCGGCTGATCGTCGAAACCCCCGGCGGCGGCGGCTTCGGCCCCGCGAAATAGCGATTCCACAGAGGTAGGACTTGCGATGCGGGTGAGCCGTCCGTACTGTGCAGCGCACGGTGGGCGCGTAGCTCAATTGGCAGAGCAAGGGACTCTTAATCCCTAGGTTGAAGGTTCGATTCCTTCCGCGCTCACCATTCTGCCAAACGACGGCTCGGGCTTCTCGGCGGTGGCGGGCGCATCGCATCTGCGCGGGTGTGGGGCGCCGATAAGCCGCATTCGCGATCGGCAGCATTTGCGTTCGGCAGTTCTTGCAATCGGAAGTTCTTGCAATCGGCAGTTCTTACAATCGAAAGGATCTTTCGGTCCGCCCGGCCCACCATGGAGGGACAACGCATTGCTTCACGCGAAATCGCTTCGACCGCCGTGCTCCGCACTCGCGATCGCGCTCGTCGGACTCTTCGGCTGCAGCGGCCCCCTGCCCACCATTGAGCAGCGCGAAACCGGTATGTTGCCCGCCCGCTGGTCGACTCCGGACGGCCGCAGCCAGGAAGTGCCCTTCTCGTTCGAGGAAGCGAACGCGAAGTCGGGCACGTTGTTGACGACGTTGGGCAAGGGCGGGGAGCATTTCCGCGGCCCCTATGTGCGCGTCGAGCAATCGACCAAGGGCGAGTTGGTGACCGAGGTCTACAATGGCTGGTCGAGCCCCGAATGGGAGGCGTGGCACCACGATGCCGACGGCCACTGGACGGCGACCGCCGAATCGTTCGGCGATTTCGCGGATTTCTACACCGGCAAGGTGGTGGCCACGCTGAGCGGCAGCGAGAACCACGCGATGCGCTGCCGCTTCACGCTGACCAACCCACGGGGCGGCTGGTTGCACGGCGGCAAGGGCGAGTGCCAGGTGTCCGATGGCGCACGCGTCGAACTCGACTTTTGATCGGCTTGGTCTCGGCCAAGCGCTGGCGGCGGGAAATGGACCGACCCGACGCCTGGTCCGGCCCACTCTGCGTGCGTCGCTGACGCGCCAATCGAATCGAGGCTGCCGATGATCACCGCCCGTAGGACCGCGACTGTCATTGGTCTCTGCGCGCTGTTGCTGCTCGGTTACGCGTGTGCGCAGGCGCCGGCACCCGTGCTACCCGCACTTCCCGAAGCGAGTTCGGCGCAAACGATCCACTACCGAGATGACGTCGAGCCGATCCTCGAGCGTCGCTGCGTGGTGTGCCATGGCTGCTACGACGCGCCGTGCCAGCTGCTGGCTTCGTCCTATCAGGGCATCGAGCGCGGCGCGACCCGCAAACCGGTCTATGACTCTTCGCGGTTGTTGCAGGCCGCACCGACCCGACTCGGCCTCGATGCGCAGAGCGTCGCGAGCTGGCGGGCACTCGGCTTCCATTCCGTGCTCGAGGGCACGGGCGGCAGCGCCGCCCAGTCCCTGCTGTTGAACATGCTCGCGCTCGGGCGCTCGCACGCCTTTACCGCGGACGCGAGACTACCCGCGGCGCTGCCACTGGACATCAACCGATCGCTCTCATGTCCGACTGCGGAGACCTTCGATGACTACGCGCGCGACAACCCGATGGGCGGCATGCCGTACGGAATGGCGCCGCTGAGCGACGACGAACTCGCAGTGCTCGCGAGCTGGGTATCGCGCGGAGCGACCGCGCCCGACCCCGAGCCGCCGCTGCCCGCTGCCGTGGTTGAACAGGTGCAGCGCTGGGAGGCCTTCCTCAACGGGAATTCGCTCAAGCAGCAAATCGTGGCGCGCTACCTCTACGAGCACTGGGTCTTCGCCCATCTCCACTTCGAAGAGATTCCGGGTGCGCCGTTCTTCGCGATCTTCCGCTCGACGACTCCGCCCGGCGCGCCGATCGAGAAGATCGCGAGTCGACGCCCCTACGACGATCCCGGCGTGGACCGCTTCTGGTATCGGCTCGAGCCCATCCAGGGCAGCATCGTGCACAAGGACCACATCGTCTACCCGCTGAGCGACGCGAAGTACGAGCGCATCGCGCAGCTGTTCGTCGCCTCGGACTGGGAGCCGACGCAGCTTCCCGATTACGGGGCCGTGGCCTCCAATCCGTTCGTGACCTTCGACCAGATCCCCGCGCGCTCACGCTACCAATTCCTGCTCGACGACGGTCGCTTCTTCGTGATGACCTTCATTCGCGGTCCGGTCTGCCGCGGTCAGGTGGCCGTCGACGTGATCGAGGATCAGTTCTTCCTTGCGTTCATCGATCCGGATCGCGACCTCTCGGTGATCGACCCGGTCTATCTCGAGCGCACGAAGAATTTCTTGAACCTGCCGGCCGAGCACGGCAGCCGGATCGACCTCGGAGGCCTCTGGGCCCAGTACGCGATCGAACAAAAGCGGTATCTGGACGCCCGGGAAGATTACTACGACGAGATCGATCCCGATCGCGTGGGACCCGCGCTGGATTGGGTCTGGGATGGCGATGGTGAAAACCGCAACGCGTTGCTGACTGTCTTCCGTCACTTCGACAACGCCAACGTGCGCTATGGCTGGGTCGGCCAGACCCCGAAGACCGCCTGGATCATGGACTTCCCGATCTTCGAGCGGCTCTACTACGCGCTGGTCGCGGATTTCGACGTCTTCGGCAACGTCACCCACCAGATCTCGACCCGCCTCTACATGGATTTCCTGCGCATGCAATCCGAGACGCTCTACCTCTCGTTCCTGCCATCGGAGCAGCGCAAACCGATTCGCGATTCGTGGTATGTGGGGGCCACCCGCGATCTCAGCTTCAAGGAAGGCCACATCCGCACGCTCAGCCACGGCACGCAAATCGCGTTTCACACCGCGAACCCGCACGCGGAGTTCATCGATCGGGTGCTGAAGTACAACGCGGCGGTCGCGGGTCCGCCGGATCGCTTGAACCGCTGCGAGAGTGACGCCTGTGATCGGCCGGGAGCGTCCTCGGTCGAGCGCCGCGCGGAAGCCGCGCTTCGCCCGTTGGTTCGGAACCGGGGTGGATTCATCATCGAGTTGCCGGAAGTCAGTTTCCTGCGGGTTCGCTCGGACGGGACCGAACCCGACGCGGTCTACAGCCTCGTGCACAATCGCGCCCACACGAACGTCGCCGCGATGTTCAGCGAGGACTCCCGGCTCGAGCCCGATGCGGACAGCCTCACGCTGATCGACGGCTACACGGGCAGCTACCCCAATTTCGCGTTCGACGTACCCATTGCGCAGATCGAAGCGTTCACCAACGCGCTCGCAGCGGTCGGAAACGCAGACGACTTCACCCAACTCGTGGATCACTGGGGCGTACGTCGCAGCAGCCCGCGTTTCTGGCCGATCTTCGACTGGTTCAACGCCGATCTCCAGAAGCGGGGGCCCGTCGAAGCGGGGATCCTCGACCTCAACCGATATCAGAATCTCTGAGCACCGGGCGTTCTTCGGACCACTCCGCGACGTAGTGCAAGAAGGCGCGGCGCACGTCTGCATAAGCCAGATCCCAGCGCAGCCTCGCGGACCGCCGCGTCCCGGAAGCCCGGGAGCGTCATCTGGCGGTAGCGGGGCGCGTAGATCCTGGCCGTGCCGTTGAATGCGCTCGCCTGGCCGGCCACCGTGGCCCCCGTGATCGCGCGGGTGCGCCAGCCGTCGCAGGGCGCATTCCAGTGACGGCGCCAGAAGTAGGTGGTTGGATGGACGAAGAAGACGTCGGCGGCCGCTCCTGCCTGGGCGTCGACGGCGCCGCTGTGGGGCGGCACCGAATTGGCGCGGGACGCTTCTGCTGGAAGCGCGGCCCAGCTGGACGCGTCTGTGTAGTCGGGGGGCGAGGGCGCGCGCCGAGCTTCGAATGCATCTCCGGGCGTCGTCACCCAGAGCGCAAGACCATGGCAGCCGAGAACGGTTGCGGCGAACGCGAGAGCGAAGAACCACGGGGTCGCGAGACCTCGCGCGATCAACGGGGAGGAGCCGAGAGGAGTACCCGGGCCGAGTTCGACGAGTGGCGGTAGACGAGGAGCGCCGAAACCGATTCTTCGCTGACTTCCGCGACGTTCCCCACGTCGTCCGCGTAGAAGCCGTAGCTGTGGTAGTTCGCCTTTGCGGGGCCGATCGTCATCGCGTAGCGGTGCTCGAGCAGCCGCGCATCGAATTCGCCGGCGGGAGTCGTCACCCGGTAGGCGCCGATGTAGCGGGTCGTGTATTCGAGCTGGCCTTCGAACTCGACCTCCTCGGGCCGCTGCAGCTTGTGAGTCGCTACCCGGCTCTTCACCGTCTTGCTTTCGCCCACCGACATACCGGTCTCCAGAACCAGCCCCGGTCGGTAGACGACGATGCGGTCGGACCGCTCGTTGGACTGCGAGAGCTTGACGACCTCGTGGTCGGTCGTGACCTTGAGCTGTTGAATCTCCTCCTTATCCGTCACCACCTCCCAGGTCGCGCCCTGATCGCCGCTCGTGACCCGCTCGACGCGCACGGTCTGCTCCTGGCTCTGGTGGGCGCCTGCGACGACCTGGTAGCGCCAGGTTCCGGGCTCGAGGTGGCGGAGTCTCGACGGTTCGTTGATGGGTGCGGCGGGCAGCGCCTCCCCCACCACACCCGGTCCGAGCGGCTCGAGCGCTGCGCGCACGTCCTTGGTCAGCGGAACGACCGGAGCGTCAGCCGCCGCCGGGGCCGCAACCGCGAGCGCGAGCGCCGCGAGAATCAGTGAGATTCGAGGACGAATCATCGTTGGCTCAGGCGTTTCGAGGGGTCGGTACGCACGCAGGGAGCAATCGCTACGGAACGCCATGCCCATCGTCACCCGTGCCCGTCAGTCGATTTCGGCGCCATCCCACTCGATGTCGAAGAACTGCGCGGCCATCAGGTCGGAGTGCTTGTGCTTCTTCACGTGCATGCGGTGCCGGAAGCTGAAGACGTGCGAGTACGAGAGGATCTGGTAGATCCCCGGTAGTCGGTCGCCCTTCTGGGCATAGACGTCCTTGGTTCCCGAGAGCAGCAGGTGCAGGTCGTTCGGGATGTCCTTCGGCTCGCGGAACATGTCTCGGACGATCGCGATGTCGATCTGTTGCTGGGCGCCCGGCGCGGCGACGTAGGGCGCATCGAAATCGGGATCGGAGATGGCCTTCGCGAATGCCTCCGCCTCCATCGTGAAGATGCCCGCGGTCGGCCGCGGATTGCACTCCACCAGATGAAGCTCGCCATCGTCGGTTCGCATCCAGTCGAACGAGATGTTCCCGTGGTAACCGAGGTGCTCGATGATTCGCCGCGAGCACTCGAATGCCTCCGGTTCGTCCACGGATTCGAACACGATGCCACCCGCGTGCTCGATCGTGAGCGGGTGCCGATAGGTGCAGTGTGCCGCGACTTTCCCGTGGTGCGCGACGCTGTAGCTGCAGAGATCTTCGCCGTGCACGAACTCCTGAATCAGCCAGGGTTGCTCGGGTGTCGGACGACAATCCTCGAGCTTCACGACGCCCGCCAGGGGCCCCGTGTTGGTGAGCAGCGAGACGCCGCCACGGGAAAACGCCGCGCGGCCAAAGTACTGGTCGAACACCTGCGTCGCTTCCCGCAGCTCGTCGTCGCTCGTCACGGTGATGGTCCTGCCAACGGGCAGATCGAGTTGCTGGGCCAGCTCCACGAAGCGCTTCTTGTCGTGGAGACGCGCGAGGGTTTCCAGCGGAGAGCAGAAGTACCGCTTCGGATGCGGGAGATCTCCGAGATGCCGCGAGAGGTAGAAGACCTCTTCAAACGCGGGCACCACCAGCTCGATCGAGTGGGCCTTGACGGCATCGGCAATCTGGCCCACGAAGGTCCGCGTCTCGAAGGTGGGCGAGGCGGTGATGATGGCCTGCTTGACGTGTTCGGAGTGAAGTCCCGGCGAGTTGCGGAAGGTGTCGCTGGCGTACACTTCGTGACCCGCTTCGCCGAGACTTCGGATTACTCCGAGCGCGTGCGGCAGCCTCGCACTGGTGACCAGGACTCTCATCACATTTCCTCCTGTGATTCGGCTCCTCTCGAATCGTATCATTCCAGGCGTGGCGGCGGGGAATGGTTTCTCGGGCGTCCACCCAGCCGGCAGCCTACGTGTCCGAGTGACAATGAAATGGCTTCAACCCGTTTTTGCGGGCCGCGAATCGTGCCATAATGGCGCTCCAATCGGTTTGAGGACGCATGACGAACACCCCCCCCGACTGACGGCGCGTGCCGTCGGCGCCTTCGCCAGGTCGGGGCTCCGGCCAACGACCAGGAACTTCCGACACCCGAAAACCCAGGAGGAAATTCAATCATGTCGAAAACCGCTCTTGTCCTCGCGATCGTCACGCTGCTGGCCTGCGCTGGCTGTGCGTCGATCCAGAAGTCGATGACGATGGATACCGAGCGGAAGCTCGCGGCGGCGGGATTCCAGCTGAAGTTCGCTACGACCGAGGCGCAGAGTGCGAAGGTCGCGACGCTTCCGCAGCATACGCTCACGCCCACACCGGGGCCGGATGGAGCGACCCGTTTCGTCTGGGCCGATGCGACGGACTGCAAATGCATCTACGTCGGAACGGCGGCCGCCTATGACCGCTACCAGAAGCTCGAGGTCGAGCAGCGAATCGCGGAAAACGAGGAAGCCGCGTCGATGGATTGGGGACGCTGGGGGGTGTGGGGACCCTGGTACTAAGTCTTTTGCAGCGGAGACCGGCGCGCCGCCGCTCTCCGCTGTCGGTTACGCGCGCGTTCGATTCTCGTCCGCGCATCCCCCGGCGGCGAGCTGGGTGTGATTCGGAACCGTCGCCGGCTCGGCGGAAAGGGGTAGGTGTGTCTGCAGGGCGGTTGAGGCCGTACATGCGTTGGGTGACGGTGAGTTTGGCGTGCAGACAGAGCGCAGTGTTGGTGCTGATTCTCATCGCGGCGCCGGCCTGGGCGGAAGCCGACGCGCTCGTGCCGCCGGACTTTCATCCACCCGACGTGGGGGATCTCTGCCCTGCGATCGAGGAGGACTACGAGTTCTGTTCCGTCGATATCTGGAGCGGCAATTGCCCGAACTTCGTCACCGATGCACGCCGTCTCGGCGGGATCTATCGCTCCGAACTGCGCGAGCATCCCGGCTGGGAGGCCGCGCTGCGCAGCACGATTTGGTGGGGCTGCGGCTCGGCGCAGCTCGACGACATTCGGTCGGCGCTCGAGCGGCTCGGCACCCCGCAGGCCCGCGCGGTCCTCGCCGAGGAGCCCTACCGGAGCCTCGCGCAGCCCGCGGAGTCCGCCGCCGCTCCTCCTCCTCACCAGGAACGCGACTGCCTCGGTCTTTCGACGCAGGCCGAGCGCGATGCCTGCGGGGCGCGCAATCTGTCTGAGGCGAAGGCGGAACACGCGCGCCTCTATGGCGCGTGTCAGCAAAAGGTCGCTCCCGGGCTGAGCGGGGAGCTCATCGACGCGGAGGCGAGCTGGGAAAAACTCCTCCCGCTCGAGTGCACGGGCATCGGCTACTCGCGCGACGAATGCCTTGCGCGTGCCTACGAAGAGCGCGCGCAGTCGATTGCCTCGCTGCATCCCGAGTGTGCGGAATCGGACCCGGATTGACGCAGCGCGGCTCGGGTCAGGCGGTCGGCTTCTCGACCACCATGTAGACGACCTCGCTGCCGCTGTGGAAGACCCGATAGTAGGTTCCCGCATATTCGTAGTACTCGGTGCCTCCGACCGTCGTCTCCGTCGCGCCTTTCGGCAGGCTCTGGACGGTGGCGCCAACCGGCGGCGTTACGACCT
>Ga0210102_1000074_pt1 | contig 28476 bp, 24 predicted proteins | sample RushOxbow_ThreeS_4_FD_185563 | JGI IMG/M metagenome (GOLD analysis project Ga0210102, IMG submission 185563) | Wetland microbial communities from San Francisco Bay, California, USA, that impact long-term carbon sequestration -... | ecosystem: Environmental > Aquatic > Marine > Wetlands ...
CGCCCGCCATAGCGCAGAGTGGGTGCTCCGCCTGGGCGACGGGACGGAGGAGAGTCACCGGCGGGTCCAGACTGCCCTGGACGAGCTCTGGCCCTACGTGGGGGAACTGTTCACCGCCGACGAGGTGGATCGGCTGCTCGCCCGCACGATAGCCCCCGATCCGGCGGCGCTCGCGCCCGCGTGGCGTGAAGTCGTGAGTGACGTCGTTCGGCGGGCGACGCTCAGCCTCCCCGCCGACGGATACATGCATTCCGGCGGACGCCGGGGACGGCACACCGAGCACCTCGGCCACCTCCTCGCCGAGATGCAGATCCTCGCGCGGTCGCACCCGGGAGCGCAATGGTGAGTCGCGCCGGTGGTGGAACGGATGCCCTGCTCGAGCTGCTGCGCGGCATCCCGGATCCCGAAGTCCCGGCCCTGGATATCGTCGCTCTCGGGATCGTTCGGAGAGTGGAGCTGAGGCCCGACGGGGGAGTGAGCGTAGAGGTAACGCCGACCTACTCGGGCTGTCCCGCGATGCGGGTGATCGAGCAGGAGATCCGGTCCGCGCTCCTGGCGAGCGGCTACGACCGGGTCGAGCTCCGCACGGTGTTCTCGCCGGCCTGGACCACCGACTGGCTGAGCGACGAGGCGAAAGCGAAGCTCAGGGCCTACGGCATCGCCCCCCCGGGCCCGGCCGCGGCCGGCCAGCCGCTGGTTCCGCTAGGCCCGGCGATCCGGCATGCCGCCTGCCCCTACTGCGGCTCCTCGAGCACCGAGCTCAAGAGCGAGTTCGGGTCCACCGCCTGCAAGGCGATCCACTACTGCCACCACTGCCACCAGCCGTTCGAGGAGTTCAAGGCGCTCTAAGACCTACACCCAGCGCTCGATCGCCTCGACCCATCGGGTGAGAAAGGCGTTCGCCTGATGGCCGTCGAGCACTCGATGGTCGATGGTGAGCGTCACATAGCCCCTCGGCCGTACCTCCACTACCTCGTTCCCCTCTCGCATCCAGGCCACCGGCCGCCGCTCCACCTTGCCGACGCCCAGGATCGCCGACTGGGGCTGGGGGATGACGATGGGCGCCGCGATGAGGCTGCCGCTCACGCCGTGGTTCGAGATCGAAAAGGTGCCCTGTTGCACGTCTCTCGGGACCAGGGTGCCGCTTCGGGCTCGCTGGGTGACATCCTGCAACCGCTCGGCGGTGGCCCGGAGGTCGAGCGCCTGGGCGCGATGAATGACCGGGACGATCAGCCCACCCTCGGGGAGGGCGGTGGCCACCCCGATGTTGCAGTCCTCGAAGAGCTCCAGGGCGTCCTCGTGCCACCGGCTGTTGACCTCCGGCACCGCCTGCAATGCGGCGACACTGGCGCGGACGAAATAAGCGGTATAGGTGAGCTTGACTCCGTCCGCCTCGAAGGCGGCACGGTGGGCCTCACGGTGAGCGACGATCGCGGAGAGATCGGCCTCGAAGACCGTGGTGACATGCGGCGCCATCGCGACGCTCTGGACCATGTGCTGCGCGATGCTGCGGCGGATCGGGCTGTGAGGGACCCTGCGGCTGGGATAGCCGCCCGGCAATGTGGTGGTGGATGCGCCCGCGCGCGAGGCCACGTACGCCTCGACGTCCTGGACCGTGATCCGCCCGCCTCGACCCGTGCCGCTGATGGCCGACGCGTCGAGACCATGCTGGGCGAGCAGCCGCCGCACAGCGGGAGTGAGCTCCCCGGCCCCGGGGCGCTCGGCGGCTGCGGGCCCACCCTGCTCGATCCGGCCCAGCACCTCGCCCGCCTGGATCGGTTGGTCGGCTGCCTTGAGGATCTCTCGCAGGATGCCGGTAGCGGGCGCAGCGACCTCCACCGTCACCTTGTCGGTGCTGATCTCGAGCAGCGGCTCGTTCTCCGTGACCGAGTCGCCCACCTGCTTGAACCAGGTCCCGACGACCATCTCGGTCCCCTCGGTCTGTTCGGTCGGGGCCGAGATCGTGATCAACTCTGCCATTCCGTTTCCTCGATCAGAACTCGAGCAGGTCCTGCATCTTGGCTGCGATCGCTTCGACACTGGGGAGCACGGCGTTCATCAGCCCGATGCTGTACGGCGTCGGGAGGTCGGGAATCGCCAGCCGGGAAACCGGCGCGTCGAGGCTCACGAAGGCCTCCTCCGCGACCACCGCGGCGATCTCCGCGCCGAATCCGGCCGTGAGGGTGTCTTCGTGGACGATCAGGCAGCGCCGGGTCTTCCGGACCGAGTCGAGCACGGCGGCTCGGTCCCAGGGCGCCACGGTGCGGAGATCGATCACTTCGATCGCCTCTTCGAGCCCGCGCGCCGCGCGCTCGCAGCGTTCCACCATGGCTCCCCATGTCACCACCGTGAGCCGGTCGCCGTCCAGGACCGCCCTGGCCTTGCCCAACGGGAGCACGAAGTCGTCCCCCGGATACGGCCGCCGGGCCGATGCCCCATCGAGCAGCGCCCGGTGCTCGAAGAAAATGGTCGGGTTGTTGCTCCGGAGTGCGGTGCGCAAGAGGCCCACGGCGTCTTCCGCGTTCGACGGGACGCAGACCTGCCATCCAATGGCGTGCGCCCACTGTACCTCGCCACAGACGCTGTGCCACGGATCCCCGCATTTGGGCGCGTAGCCGCCGGGCATCCGCACCACGATGGGGGCGGCGAAGCGGTTGTGAGTCCGCCATCGGATCGTGCCGCAATTGTTGAGCTGCTCGGCGGCAGGGTCGGCGTACTTCCGGAATTGAATCTCCGCGACCGGCAGGAGGCCACAGAGCGCCAGCCCGACGGCGCGACCGATGATTCCTTCCTCCGAGAGGCTGGTGTCGAACACCCGTTGCCGGCCGAAGGCGGCCTGCAGCCCCATCGTTGCGGCGTGCACCCCACCCTTGGGGCCTACGTCCTCTCCGAAGACCAGCATCTTGGGGTTGGTGGCGAGCTCGTGCTCCAGCGTTCGCCGGATGGCGGTGAGCAGGTTGATGCGGGTCAGCTCGGGTCGCGCCACCTCGGTGCCCGGCGGGAAGCGCTGTCCCGCCGGAGCGAGCCCGCCGATCAGTTGCAGCTCGGGGGTCCCATCGGGCCGGATCTGGGCGTACACGTACCGGCGCACCTCCGACGGATCGGGCTCCGGCCGGGCCAGCGCGGCGGCGAGCGCCGCCTCGACGTCCGCCGTGACCCGGGCCTCGATCTCCGCGATCTCCGGCTCCGACAGTATGCCGCCCCGAACCAGCCGATACAGTTTGGGCAAGGGATCGTTCGCCTGCTCCTCGGCGAGGCGCTCCTCGCTCTTGTAGGCCTGGGTGTCCTGCGCCGAGTGCCCGCTCAGCCGCGGCACCGTGAGCCGGAGCAAGGCCGGGCCCCGGTCGGCTCGCACGTGGGCCACGGTCTCCTGGAGCAGCCGGGCCGCCTCGGTGGGCTCCGAGCCGTCGCCCTCCCGCACCAGGAGATTTCGGAACGCCGCGAGATTGGCCGCGATATCGCCACCCGGGGTCTGGAAGCTGGACGGAACGGAGATGCCGTAGCCGTTGTCCTCGATATAGAAGAGCAGCGGCAGCTCGAGCGTGGTGGCGATGGTGAGCGCCGACCAGAAGCCGTTGGTGGCGACGGAAGCCTCGCCCCCCAACACGACGGCGACCGAGCCCTCGTAACCGCGGTCGCGCAGGACGTCCCGATGGTAGCGAATCCCCTGCGCCCAACCGGCAGCCGGCGTATACTGCGAGCCGACGTCTCCGGCCATGGGGAGCACGAGGGGGCCGTCCGTCTTCGGCAGGTTGCAGACCACGCCGATGTCGCGCCCGCCACTGAACCCGCCCGACTTCCCCATGGGCCCCGCGAACGCGTCCTCCAGCGAGAGGCCCAACGTGAGGAGGATCGGTCTGGATCGGTAGTAGGCGCTCACCCCGTCGTGCGGATGGTCCAGCAGGGTGCCCAGGATGACCTGAGCCACCTCGTGCCCCCGGGCCGAGAATTGGTACAGCACCTTCTGCTCGGGGACCAGACGGGACTCCTCGATATGGTCCAGCGCCCGCGAGGCGAGGCTCAGGTGGAGCACCAGCTTCCAGTCGATCAGCTGGTCCACCGCGGGGGCACCCGGCGTCCGCGCCTCACTCACTCCCATCTCGCCCCCGCCCCACCTCGTGCTCCCGGTCGGTGCGGAACACCGTGCCTCTGAAGAGTGCGACCACGGTTCCGTCGCTCTTGGTGACTCGGACCCGGTAGTAGCCCAAACGCTGGCTGCTCGCCTCCTCCTCGGCATGGGCGAGGAGGACGTCGCCGACCCGAACCATGGCGGGGTAGGTCATGCTGTTCTCGATGCTGACCGTCACCTTCCCTCCGGTGTTGCTGGCGAAGGCCAGCGCGCTGTCGGCGAAGGCGAACGTCACTCCGCCGTGGCACACTCCGAATCCATTGGTCATGTCGTCCCGCACTGCCATGCGCAGCGTCACCCGGCCCGGGACGACCTCGGCGACTTCCAGGCCCAGCCACCGGCTGAAGGCGTCGTGCGCCAGCAGGTGGCGGACGACGGCCGCCGCGCGCTGCCCCGGGTCAGCCGGCAGGAGGCTCACCTGGGGAGGGTTCCACCGGAAGCGGCCAGCCGCCGGAGCAGCGGGCTCGGCCGGTAGCGGTCTTCCCCGTACTCCGCCTGCAGGGCTTCCAGCCGCTCGAGGCAAGCCCGATATCCCAGCTCCTCCGCCCATTGGATCAGCCCCTTGGGGTAGTTCACCCCCTTCACCATGGCGATGTCGATGTCCCCCGGCGTGGCCACACCCCAGAAGACCGCGTCCACCGCCTCGTTGATGAGCATTGCCAGGATCCGGTCCAGAATCGAGCGGCCGAGGTCCTGGTCCTCCCTGGGTAGCGGCCGGACGGCACCATCCCGGTAGTCATAGTAGCCCCGGCCGGTCTTCCGCCCGAGCAGGTCGGCATCGACCAGGCGCCGCTGGGTGAGCGCGGGCTTGTACCGCGGATCGAAGAAGAACCCCTCGAAGACGGCGGTGGTCACCGCGAGGTTCACGTCGTTGCCGATCAGGTCCATCAGCTCGAAAGGCCCCATCTTGAACCCGCCGAGCGTTCGCATCGCCCAGTCGATGGTGGGGGAATCGGCGATGCCTTCCTCCAGGATCCGGAGCGCTTCCCCGTAGAATGGCCGGGCGACCCGGTTCACGATGAAGCCCGGCGTATCGGCGGCGACCACCGCGGTCTTGCCCCAACCCTGCACCAGTGCGCGGGCGTCGTCGACCAGGGTCCGCGGCGTGGCGTGCCCCGGCACCACTTCCACCAGCGGCATGACCGGCGCGGGATTGAAGAAGTGAAGGCCGAGGACTCGCTCGGGACGGTGGCAGGCAGCGGCGATGCGAGTGATAGACAGCGCGGAGGTGTTGGTCGCGAGCACCGCCTCCGGCACGACCACCCGTTCGAGCGCCGCGAAGCTCTCGCGCTTGGGTTCCAGCCGCTCGACCATCGCCTCGATGACCAGTCGACAAGGTGCCAACCCGCTCGGCTCCCCGCTGACCACATACTGGATCCGCCCCCGCGCCGCCTCCGCCGCCGAGGGCGTGAGGCGTCGCTTCTCGATCTCCCGTGAGAGCCCCTTGTCGATCCCGGCTCGCGCCCGGCCGATGGCCGCCTCGTCGATGTCCTGCAGGATGACCCGGTGCCCCGCGACCGCGGCCACCTGCGCGATACCGCTGCCCATGACACCCGCGCCGAGCACGCCCACGCAAGCGGTTTCCAGGTCGGAGGCTCCCACTGGTCACTGGCCGGTAAAGACCGGCTTCCGCTTGGCGAGAAAGGCAGCCACGCCCTCGGCGTAGTCCGAGCTGCGTCCGGCTGCACCTTGAAGCTCGGCCTCGAGCTCGAGCTGGCTGTCGAGGTCGTTGACCAGGGCCGCGTTCAGCAACCGTTTGGTGTACCCGAGGCCGAGCGTCGGTTGGGCGGCCAGGTGAATCGCGAGCTGTGACGCCTCTTCGCCCAGGCTCGCGGCAGGGCAGGCCCGGTAGATCAGCCCGATCTCCACCGCTTGCCGAGCGCTGATCTTCTCCCCCAACATCGCGAGCGCCGTGGCTCGGGCGAGCCCGACCAGCCGGGGCAGGAAGAAGCTCCCCCCGGTGTCCGGGACCAGGCCGATCTTCGCGAACGCCTGGACGAAGGAGGCTTCCTCGGCGGCCAGGACCAGGTCGCACGCCAGGGCCAGATTCGCTCCGGCCCCGGCAGCGACCCCGTTCGCGGCGCAAACTACGGGCTTCTCGAGCGTCCGGAGCCCCCGGACGAGCGGGGTATAGACTTCCCGCGCGTGCGCCGCGAAATCATCCACCGCCGCACCGGGGCGGACCTCGTCCAGATCCTGGCCGGCGCAGAAGCCGCGTCCCGCCCCGGTCAGGAGAACGGCGCGGATCTCCCGCTCCCGCCCGGCCCGGGCCAGCGCGTCCCGGATCTCAGCCGACATGGCGGTGTGGATGCTGTTGAGGACGTCGGGTCGGTTCAACGTGATCCGCGCGACGCCCTGGTCGACCTCGAACAGAATGAATCGGTAGGCCATCGAAAATCCCCTCGACGGACCGCGGCGTGCTGGCCTGACAGGAATGAACAATATATCTACCTTTACACCCGGAGACCTGGTGACCTACCCTTTGCGTGGGGGCCGATGAAGCCGGTATACCTCGTCGACGGCATGCGGACGCCGATCGGCAGCTTCGGCGGGAGTCTGGCCCACGTGCGGGCCGACGATCTCGCCGCGCACGTCATCTCCAAGCTGCTCGATCGGCACCCGGGCGTGGGCCGGGAGCGTATCGCCGACGTGGTCCTGGGGTGCGCCAACCAGGCCGGGGAAGACAACCGCAACGTCGCCCGCATGGCGCTGCTGCTGGCCGGCCTCCCGGTCTCGGTGCCGGGCGAGACGGTCAATCGGCTGTGCGCCAGCGGCATGAGCGCGGTGGCACACGCAAGCCGCGCCGTACGCGAGGGAGACGGCGACCTCTATGTGGCGGGCGGCGTGGAGCAGATGACCCGCGCGCCGTACGTACTCTCCAAGTCGAGCCAGGCCTTCGCCCGGAACGCGGAGCTGTTCGACACCAGCCTGGGCTGGCGCTTCGTGAATCCCCGCATGCGGGAGCTCTATGGCGTGGATTCCATGGGCCAGACCGCGGAGCACGTGGCGACGGAGCTCCGTATCACCCGGCGCGACCAGGACGAGTTCGCCCTCTGGTCGCAGCAGAAGACCGCTGCCGCCCAGCAGCGCTGCCGGTTCCAGCCCGAGATCGTGCCTGTGCCGGTGCCCGGGGCCTCCCGGCGCGAGCCCGGCGTTCTCTTCGCGCAGGACGAGTTCCCCCGTGCAGACTCGAGCCTGGAGGGGCTGGCCAAGCTCAAGCCGGCATTCCGGGCCGACGGCAAGGGGAGCGTGACCGCGGGCAACTCGTCGGGGATCAACGACGGTGCCTGCGCCTTGCTGCTGGCCTCCGAGCGCGCCGTACACGAGCTCGGCTTCACGCCGATGGCCCGGATCGTCGCCACCTCCGTCGTGGGCGTCGAGCCCCGGACCATGGGGCTGGGGCCGGTTCCCGCGACGCGAAAGCTCCTGGCCAAGACTAAGCTCACTCTCCCCGACATGGACGTCATCGAGCTCAACGAAGCGTTCGCGGCCCAGGTGCTCGGCTGCACCCGGCAGCTCGGTCTCGCCGACCGGGATCCCCGACTCAATCCCAACGGCGGCGCTATCGCGCTGGGTCATCCGCTCGGCATGTCCGGGGCGCGGCTGCTGCTGACCGCCGCGCACGAGTTGAAGCAGACCGGCGGGTCGTATGCCCTCTGCACGATGTGCGTCGGAGTGGGGCAGGGCATGGCCACGATCATCGCGCGGGTGTAGGGCCCGTGGCCAACGTCTTCGCCTTCGAAGGCTTCATCCCCGTGGTCCATGAATCCGCGTTCATCCATCCCAACGCGACGGTGACGGGCAACGTGGTGATCGGGCGCGACGTGTACGTGGGACCGGGTGCGGCGATTCGCGGCGACTGGGGCGGCGTGGTCATCGAGGACGGCTGCAACGTCCAGGAGAACTGTACCGTTCATATGTTCCCCGGCGTGGCCGTCGTGCTCGAGGCCAGTGCCCATATCGGCCACGGCGCGGTGATCCACGGCGCCCGGATCGGCCGGAACGCACTGGTGGGCATGAATGCAGTGATCATGGATCGGGCGTCGGTGGGTGCGGAGTCGATCGTGGGCGCGCTGAGTCTCGTCCCGGCCGAGATGATCATCCCGCCCCGTACCGTGGTCGCGGGGAATCCGGCCCGGGTGGTGAAGCAGGTCTCCGACGCCATGCTCGACTGGAAGACCGCGGGCACCCGGCTCTACCAGTCCCTGCCCGAGCGGCTGCGGGGCTCGCTTCGGCCCTGTGAGCCACTCCGCGAGTTGCCGCCCGAGCGTCCGGTACAGCCCAGTTCCTACCAGACCTGGCACGAGACCCGGCCGGCCCCGCCGGCCGAGGGAGACTGAACCATGCGGTTGCAGAGCTACGCGCAGGGTCGTTGGGTCACCGGGACCGGCCGACCGACCGAGCTGTTCCACGCCGTGACCGGGGAGAAGGTCGCGGAGGCGACCAGCGAGGGCCTCGACTTCGAGGGCATGTTGCAGTATGCCCGTCGGGTCGGGGGGGCCAAGCTTCGGGCGATGACGTTCCATCAGCGGGCCCGGATGCTCAAGGCCATGGCGCAGCACCTGATGGCGCACAAGGAGGAGCTATACCAGCTCTCGGCCGCGACCGGGGCGACCAGGGCCGACTCGTGGATCGACATCGAGGGCGGTATCGGGACCTTCTTCACCTACGCCAGCCAGGGGCGGCGCGAGCTCCCCGACCAGACGTTCTACATCGACGGCCCGGTCGAGCGGATCTCGAAGGGGGGGACCTTCCTGGGTCGCCACCTGTGCGTGCCGCTGGAGGGCGCGGCGGTCCACATCAACGCGTTCAACTTCCCCTGCTGGGGAATGCTGGAGAAGCTGGCTCCCACCTTCCTCGCCGGGATGCCCGCCATCGTGAAGCCGGCCACGGTGACGTCCTTTCTCGCCGAACGGCTGGCGCGCATCATGCTGGATGCGGGGATCCTCCCCGAGGGTGCGCTCCAGATCATCTGTGGCGGGGTCGGCGACCTGCTGGACCACCTGACCTGCCAGGACGTGGTCACCTTCACGGGGTCGGCTGCGACTGGCCGGAAACTCAAGAGTCATCCGCGGGTGATCAGCGAGTCGGTGCGATTCAATCTCGAGGCCGACTCCCTCAACTGCTGCATCCTCGGCCCCGATGCCGTGCCGGGCTCGCAGGAGTTCGACCTCTTCGTCAAGGAGGTCGTGAAGGAGATGACGGTGAAGGCGGGCCAGAAGTGCACCGCCATCCGGCGGACCATCGTTCCGCAGGACATGACCGAAGACGTGGTCCGGGCGCTGGGCAAGCGGCTCGCCGGAGCCATTCTGGGAGACCCCGCGGTCGACGGCGTCCGGATGGGACCCTTGGCGGGCCGCGCGCAAGTGGGCGAAGTCGGCGGCAGTACCGACCGGCTCGCCGCGACGTGCGAGCGGGTTTACGGCGACCCGCAGCGGTTCGAGGTGGTGGGCGCCGACCCGGCCAAAGGCGCGTTCTTCCCGTCCCTGCTTTACTACTGCGATGCCCCGTTCCAGAAGTCCGAGCCACACGAGGTGGAGGCGTTCGGTCCGGTGAACACGGTGATGCCGTACCGGGGGCTGGACGAGGCGGTCGCCCTCGCCCGGCTCGGACGCGGGAGCCTCTGCGGCTCGGTGGTGACCGCCGACGACTCGGTGGCGCGTGAGATCGTGCTCGGTACTGCCGCGTATCACGGGCGGCTCATGGTGCTCAATCGCCACAACGCCAAGGACTCCACCGGCCACGGGTCGCCGCTCCCCCACCTGATCCATGGCGGCCCGGGGCGGGCCGGCGGCGGCGAGGAGATGGGGGGTGTGCGCGGCGTCCTCCATTACATGCAGCGCTCCGCGCTGCAGGGGACACCCGCCACCCTGACCGCCGTCGGACGCGAGTGGGTGAAGGGAGCCGCCCAGCTGAGCGACGGCATCCATCCCTTCCGCAAGCACTTCGAGGAGCTCCGTATCGGCGAGACGTGGCTCACCCACGGCCGGACCGTGACCGAGACCGACATCGTGAACTTCGCCGGCATCAGCGGCGACTTCTTCTACGCCCACATGGACGATGCCGCGGCGAAGGCCTCGCTCTTCGAGCGACGGGTGGCCCACGGGTACTTCGTCCTCTCCGCCGCGGCGGGTCTCTTCGTCGATCCGGCCCCCGGACCCGTGCTGGCCAACTACGGGCTGGACAATCTCCGCTTCGTGAAGCCGGTCTACCCCGGCGACACCATTCGTGCGCGACTCACCTGCAAGCAGAAGACGGCCAAGGAGACCCCCGACGGCCAGGCGCCACAGGGCGTGGTCGCCTGGGATGTGGAGGTCACCAATCAGAACGCCGACCCGGTCGCCGTCTACACCATTCTGACGCTGGTCCAGCGGAGGTCTTCCGCGTTATGACACCGACGGCGGGCGGGGCACGCTCGGAGACGGAGCAGTCACCACCTGGGGAGGCGGCTCGCGGCCGCTTCGCCGGCCTGGTCGGGTCGCGCATTCTGGCGATCGCCGACGAGGTCCGAGCACTCCGGGCCGAAGGCCGGCAGATCTGCAACCTCAGCATCGGCGACTTCGATCCCCGCGAGTTCCCCATCCCCCAACCGTTGCGCGAGCGCCTCGAGAGCGCGCTCCGCCGGGGCGAGACCAACTACCCGCCAGCCGTGGGGATTCCGGCGCTCCGAGAGCAGGTCGCGGCGCTCTACGCCCGCGAGTTCGGTCTCTCGATCCCGGCCGCATCGATCGTGGTCACCGGCGGCTCCCGGCCCGGCCTCTTTGCCGCGTATCAGCTCACGGTCAACCGTGGCGACCGCGTGGTCTTTCCGGTGCCGTCCTGGAACAACGACCATTACTGTGTCTTGGCCGGAGCGACTCCGGTTCCGATCGAGTGCGGCATTGAGACGGCGTTCCTCCCGACCGCGGCCATGCTGGCCCGCGGCCTCCACGGCGCGCGACTCCTGGTGCTCAATTCCCCGCTCAACCCCAGCGGCACCGCCTTCGACTCGGCAACCCTCGCCGCCATTTGCGACGCCGTCCTGGAGGAGAACGCGGCGCGTTCGCCGGATGAAGCGCCGCTCTATCTCCTCTACGATCAGGTGTACTGGACCCTGACCTTCGGCGGCCTCAGGCACGTCATCCCGCAGGTGCTCAGGCCCGAGATGGCGCCCTACACCATCCTGGTGGACGGCATCTCCAAGGCCTTCGCGGCGACCGGGCTGCGCGTGGGCTGGGTCTGCGCTCCACCGCATCTCGCGCCCCAGTTCAGCGCCTTCCTGGGCCACGTCGGTGCCTGGGCTCCGCGGCCGGCGCAGGTCGGCGTGGCGGAAATGCTGGCCGACACGGATGCCGTCGCCGCGGCCCGTCGCACCATGCAGCGCGGTCTCCAGCGTCGCCTGGAGCTGCTCCACGACGGTATGCTGGCCCTTCGGCGGGACGGGCTGCCCGTACAGCCAGTGGCACCGGCGGGCGCGATGTACCTGAGCGTACGCTTCGGCTCGCCCAAGGGGCCCGGCGCAGCGGGGCCGGGCCGGGATCCGACGGAGGCCATCAGGCGCTATCTGCTCGACCGCGCCGGCCTCGCGGCGGTGCCATTCGAGGTCTTCGGCTTTCACGGCGAACCAGGGTGGTTCCGGCTCTCCGTCGGCAGCGTTTCGGAGAGCGCCATTGGGGAGCTCCTGGTTCGGTTGCGAGGGGCGCTCGAGGAGTCACCCGAACGGCAGCCATGACCAACGCAGAGCACCATCGTAAACTCGAGCGGCTGTACGCCGCCGCGCCGGTCTCCCAGTGGTATGGCGCCACGATCGTCGTCGCGGACGGCCGGGCCGAAGTCCGGCTGGCAACGCGGCCCGAGTTCTATCATGCGGCGCACGCCGTTCACGGCTCGGTGTACTTCCGGGCGCTCGACGACGCGGCCTTCTTTGCGGTGAACTCTCGGGTGCGGGAGGTCTTGGTCCTGACTGTCTCGTTCACCGTTCACTTCGCTCGGCCGGTGACGAGCGGAGAGATGCTGGCGGTGGGGCGCCTGCTGCACGGAGGCGGCCGCCTTTTTCTCGCGGAGGCCGATCTCCTGGACGGCACGGGCCAGTTGCTGGGCCATGGCAGCGGCGTGTTCACGCGAAGTGCGGTTTCGCTGGAACCGAGCATAGGGTATGCCTGACGGCGCGTAGCGCCGCCGAACACCCCCTTCCCGCCCTACGTCGGATAGTACCGCGCCCCCTGCCGCGCCATGTCCGCCAGCGCGGGCGCCGGCCGGAAGCGGTCGCCGAACTGGTCCTGCAGCTCGTACAGCGTCTCCACCACCCGGCCCGCGCCCAGATCGTCGATCATTCGCAGCGGACCGCCACGAAAGGCCGGGAACCCGATCCCGAACACGGCCCCGACGTCGCCGTCGCGGGGATTGTGGATCACGCCTTCGCCACAGGCCGCTGCGGCCTCGTTCAGCATGGCGTAGACCAGCCGGCGCTCCACCATGGCGGCATCGGGCTGCTCCATCGGCCGCACTCCGAAGAGCCGGTAGACCGTGGCATCCGCTCCCGCCTTGTGCCCGTCCTTGTAGCGGTAGAACCCGCGCCCGTTCTTCCGGCCGAGGCGGGCCGAGCCGAGCATCCGGTCGAGCCCGGAGCCCGGCTTCATCCGCTCGCCGAAGGCGCCGTGCATCACCTTGGCGGCCTTCTGGGCCACGTCGAGCCCGACCTCGTCCAGCAGCGTCACCGGCCCGACCGGGAACCCCCACGCCGTCATGGTGCGGTCAACCAGCTCGATCGGGATCCCCTCCTCTACCAGCAGCCCCGCCTGCGACAGGTAGGGCGAGAGGATCCGGTTGACCCAGAAGCCCGGGCGGTCGCCCACCACGATCACCGTCTTTCCCATCCGCCGCCCGAACCGCACCGCGGTGACGATGGCCTCGGGGCTGGTGGCGTCGGTGGGGATAACCTCGAGCAGCGGCATCCTCTCCACCGGGGAGAAGAAATGCATCCCCAGGATCCGCTCGGGATGCCGGGCCGAGGCGGCGATCTCGCGGATCGGAATGGTGGAGGTGTTGCTGGCGAAGATCGCGTCGGGCCGGACCACCGCTTCGACCTCGGCCAGCACCCGCTGCTTGAGCTCCAACTCCTCGAACACCGCCTCGATCACCAGATCCGCGCGGCTGAAGCCGGCGTACCCGTCGCTCCCGGAGATCAGTGCCTTGAGCCGCTCGTGCTGGGGCCGGGTGAGCCGCCGGCGCCGGAGCCGCTCGTCGAGGATGTCGCCGACCGCCTTGATCCCCTTCCCCACCCGGAACAAGTCGGCGTCCTTGAGCCGGGTATCGACCTCGACGTTGACCACGGCCGTTCCGGCGATCCCCGATCCCATGAACCCCGCGCCCACGACCCCGAGGCGGCGGATCTGCCGCGGCGTAGCGCTTCCGGGCGGGATGCCGTCGTCCTTCTTGAGCGCGCCGGTGGCGAAGAAGATCTGCACCAGCTTGCGGGACACGTCGCCCACGGCGAGATGCCCGAAGGCGCGGTGCTCCTCGGCGAGGCCGGCGGCCACTCCATGCTCCAGCCCGACCCGCACCGCCTCCAGGGCGGCGAGCGGCGCGGGATAGTGGGCGCCGGCCTTCTTCAGCGCCTGCTCCCTGGCCCCGCGATACACCAGGCGCCGGCCGGCCGGCGTATGGTCGAGGAAGAGCGCCGGCAACCCGCCCTTCGGGCGGCGGCGGGGGATGCCGCTCCGCACCAGCCGCTGGGCAACCGCGACGGCGGTGCGCTGCAGGATGCTCTGCGGCACGAGTTCGTCCACCAGGCCGAGCCGGAGCGCCCGGCTCCCCCGCTCGCTCCGACCGGTCAGGATCAGTTCCAGGGCCGCCCGGGCGCCGATCAGCCGGGGGAGACGCTGGCACCCGCCGGCTGCGGGAATCACGCCGAGCTGCACCTCGGGCAGCCCGAGCTGGGTCTTGGGATGGTCGGTGGCGACCCGATAGTGGCAGGCGAGCACCAGCTCCAGGCCGGCGCCAAGACAGCCGCCGTGGATCGCGGCGACCACCGGCTTGGGCAGCGTCTCCACCCGGCTCACCATCTCCTGCCCCTCGAAGCTCAGCCGCTCCGCCTCGGCCTGGGTGGTGAGCGCGGTGAACTCCTCGATGTCGGCGCCGGCGATGAAGTTGTCCGGCTTGCCCGAGATCAGCACCACGCCCCTGATCTCGGCGTCGTCCCGCAGCCGGATCAGCAGCGCCTCGAATTCGACCTTGACCGCGGCGCCGAGCTTGTTGACCGGCTCGCCGGGCAGATCGAAGGTGACGACCGCGATGGAGTCGCGGATCTCGGTGGTGAAAGCAGACATGATTGTTCGCTATCCGCTATCCGCTATCCGCCATCCGCTGCCCCGGTCCGGGGCACTCTCCCTCGTATGGAGCAGCGGGTAGCGGATAGCGGATAGCCGATAGCGCCCTCATCGCTCGAGCACCAATGCGAATCCCATCCCTCCCTGCGCGCAGATGGAGATCAGCCCGAACTGCACGTCCCGCCGGCGCATCTCGTTGGCCAGGGTGGTCACCAGCCGGGCGCCGGTGGCGCCGAACGGGTGGCCGATCGCGATCGAGCCACCCATCACGTTGGTGATGTCCCAGTTCACCTCGCCGACCGGGCCCGGGAGCCCGAGCCGCTCGGCCCATGCCCGCGAGCCCCACGCCTGGGCGTTGGAGAGGACCTGGGCGGCGAAGGCCTCGTGGACCTCCAGCAGGCCCAAGTCGCTCCAGCCGATCCCCGCTCGCTCCAGCGCCTTGGGGACCGCGTACACCGGGCCCATCAGCAGTTGCCAGCCCGGATCCACCGCCGCCACCGCGTAGCTTCGCACCAAGGCCAGCGGCTCGTAGCCGAGCGCCCGGGCCTTCTCCTCCGCCATGAGGAGCACCGCCGCGGCGCCGTCGGTGAGCGGCGAGGAGTTCCCCGCGGTGACCGAGCCGTACTTGCGATCGAACACCGGCTTGAGCGCGGCGAGAGCCTCGATCGAGGCGTCGCTCCGGATCCCGTTGTCCACCGTCACCGGCTGGTCCATGGCCGGCCCGCCGAACCAGGGGGCGATCTCTGCCGGGATCCGGCCGTCCTCGGTCGCGGTTGCAGCACGCCGGTGGCTGGTGAGGGCAAGCTGGTCCTGGGCCTCGCGCGCGATCCCGTTCTCCTTCGCCATCTTCTCCGCCGATTGCCCCATGGTCTCGCCGGTGGAGGGCTCGGCGATCGCGGGAGAGAGGGGCATCAGGTCGCGGGGGCGGACCCGGCTGAAGGCGCGGGCCCGCGCGCCGAAGCTCCGGGCCCGGCCGGCCTCGACCAGCACCCGGCTGAACCGGCGGGAGTGCAGGATCGGGATGTCGGAGAGCGACTCGACTCCACCGGCGAGCACGGTGTCGGCGTGACCCATCGCGATCTGGTCGGCCGCGTTGGTGATGGCCTGGGCGCCCGAGGCGCAGGCCCGGTTCAGCGAGTAGGCCGGGACGCTGGGCAGGAGCTGGGGAAGGAGACTCACCTCGCGCGCCACGTTGGGTGCCAGCAGTGACGGGATCACCTGTCCGAAGATGACCTCGTCGATCTCCCGGCCGTCCACCTCGCTCCGGTACAGCAGCTCGCGGGCGGCGTGGCGGGCGAGCGCCACCGCAGGGACGTCGCGCAGCTGCGTCCCGCTCTTGGCGAAGGGGGTGCGCACGCCGGCCACGACGGCGACCCGGCGACGGGGCCGGGAATCGGGCATGTTGCTCCGGGTCCGAGGTGGGACTTACTTCCTTACGGCCAGCACGCTCGCGACCGCCCGCCAGCGCTCGGCGTCGATCGCCTCGAGCACCTCGCGCCCGTGCACGATGGCGAGCGGCGCGACCAGTCGGGCCAGCTCGCCGGGGCGGAGCAGGTGGTCGTCCGAGGTGGGGCCCCAGCCGAGCTCGCGCTGGGCGGTCAGGAACGTCTCCAGCATCAGGAAGCCGCCGGGAGCGAGCCCCTCCACCAGCTGCGGCATCCTGGCCCGGTCAAGATAATTGAACACCAGAACCCCTTCAAAGCCGTCGAGCTCCGGCCACGGCCCCTCGAGGTCCGCCACGCGCCACTCCACCTCGAGACTCCGCTCCCCCGCCAGCTCCCGAGCCGTCGCCAGCCGGCCCTCGTCCCGATCCACCGCGGTGACCCGGGCGCCCAGCGCCGCGGCGGCGAGGCTGTGCCGCCCTTCGCCGCAGGCCAGGTCCAGCACCCGCATCCCCGAGCGCACCCGATGACCGTGCCAGACGAACCAGGTGCTGGGGCGTGGGAGGCGGGAGACGGGGGACACGGTCACGAACGGCGATCCTCCCAGCGGGCGGCGCTCGAGCGCCTGGCGGCGGAGCCGGCCGACATTCTGGTGATCGGCGGCGGCATCACCGGGGCCGGTGTGGCCCGGGACGCCGCGATGCGCGGGCTGCGGACGGTTCTGGTGGAGCAACACGACCTCGGGTGGGGCACCAGCTCCCGTTCCAGCCGCCTGGTGCACGGGGGTCTGCGCTATCTCGAGACCGGCGACCTGCGGCTGGTGCTGGAGGCGAATCGGGAACGAGGGATCCTGCTCCGGATCGCCCCCCACCTGGTGTGGCCCCTGCCTTTCGTCTTTCCACTCCACCGGGGAGACCGCATCAGCCCCCTCCGGCTGGCCGCCGGCATGTGGCTGTACGATCTCCTCGCCCTGTTTCGCAATGTGCGGGCTCACCGCATGCTGGGCAAGCGTGCCCTGCTCGAAGCCGAACCGATGCTGCGCGAGCGTGGACTCCGGGGCGGGGCCTTGTTCTACGACGCCCAGTGCGACGACGCCCGGCTGGTCCTGGCCACCGCCCGGTCGGCCATCCACCACGGGGCGCTGGTGGCCAACTACACCGCGGTGCTCGGGCTGGAGCGCACGGCCGGCCGCGTGGTCGGAGCCCGGGTGGAGGACCGGATCGGCGGCGGGCAGGCCGTCATCCGGGCCAGCGTCGTGGTGAACGCGACCGGCCCCTGGAGCGACCGGCTCCGGCTGATGGAGGATGCGGGCGCCGCGCCGCTGCTCCGGCCCACCAAGGGGATCCACCTGGTGGTCGAGCGGCGCCGGATCGACCACCGCCACGGCATCATCTTCACCAGCCCGATCGACGGCCGAGTCCTGTTCGTCCTCCCCTGGGGCGATCTCTCCTACATCGGCACCACCGACACCGACACCGCGGAAGCGCCGGAGCGCCTGGAGATCCTGGCCGACGAGGTGGTCTACCTCCTCCGCTCGGCCAACGCCCGGTTCCCCAACGCACGGCTCACCATGGAGGACGTCCGCGGGGCCTGGGCCGGGCTCCGGCCGCTGGTGGCGGAGCGGGCCGCCAGGGCGGCCAGCAACCGCTCGCGCGACCACACCATCGTGCAGGGCTCCGGCGGCATGATCACCGTGGCCGGGGGAAAGCTCACCACCTACCGGGTGATGGCCAGCGAGGTGGTGGATCGCGCCGTGCGGGAGCTGCGGCTCCGCCAGGGCCGGGCCCGGCCGGGACAGTCCGCCACCGACGAGGAGGCGCTCCCCGGCGGCGAGACTGACGATTTCGGGCCCTTCCGGGATCGCGGGCTGGAGCTGGGAGTCTTGCCGGAGAGCGCGGACCACCTGGTCCGCCACTACGGGACCGAGGCGGCGGGGATCTACAACCTCGGCATGGGGGACAGGCGGCTCCTGCGCCGGCTCCTGCCGCCGCACCCGGCAATCGAAGCCGAGGTGCTGCACGCGGTGCGGCGGGAGCTGGCCCAGACGGTGGAAGACGTGCTGGTCCGCCGCATCCACCTGTACTATGAGCATCCCGATCGGGGGATCCCCGCCGCCCGCCGCGTCGCCGAGCTGATGGCCCGGGAGCTGGCCTGGGACGAAGGGCAGACGGCGGCGGAGGCGGAGCGCTATGTGGAGTTCGCCCGCCGCTGAGGGCTCTACTGCCCTGCCCCGACGACCACCGTTCCCGACATGCCAACGCCTCCCGCCGCGCCGTGGTTGGCGCAGTGATAGTGGTAGGTGCCGGGCTGAGTGAAGGTGTAGCTGTAGCTGTGCGGCGCGTCGAAAAGGCTGCCCTCGCCGGGCGGGATCTTGACGACGATGTCGTCAGGGCGGACGTTGTGGGCCAGCGCCCCCTCCGCCCAGGTCCAGGTGACGGTCTGCCCCACGGCGACGTTCACCGTCGCAGGGGAGAACTGGTTGGTCGGGGGCCCCGCGACCGAAACGATCACGGGCTCCGGCGGGCCGCCGCCGTCATCCGATGCAGTGGCGGTGAAGGTCAGGGGCGACCCCTGAGCACCGGTGATGGACGCCGTCGCCGTCTGGCTGCCCGGGTTCGTTCCCAGGGTCCAGTTGCCGCTGGCGACCCCGAACTCGTCCGTTGGGGTGGACGGAGCGTCGAACGAGCCACCGTCCTGGGTCCGCCAGGCCACGGTGGTGTTGGGCACCGGCTGGCCGTCCCGGGTGACAATGACCCGCAGCGGGCCGGGCAGCGCCGCCCCGGGGGCGGCGGTCTGCTGGTCGCCGCTCTTGGTCGCCGTCTTCGCTATCACCAGGGGACTCTGGGCCGGCTCCTGGTTGTCATTGCAGCCCGCCGCGGCCACCCCCGCCAACGCGGCGGCCAGCGCTCTCCGTCCGATGATCCAGGACATCCGCATGCCTTGCCTCCCTGCGCTGAGTCGCGACCCCGGCCGCCAGGGGCGGACGCGGCGGTCGCAAGTGATTCCTGAGCCTACCACAGATAAGACGCCGGGCAAGGGTGATCGTGGACGCCGTCGCTGCGTGCCGCTGGGTGGGCCATTATCTTCACCCATGCCCCGGTGAGGGCTCCGGGCGCGCCCGGCTTCGCGCGCACCTCAGCGGATCATGCGGTGAGCTTCGTGGATCCCAACGTGTTCGAGACGGCCAACGCGGGCTTCGCGCAGGCCATGTACGAGGAATATCTCCGGGACCCGGGAGCGGTCGGGCCGGAGTGGCGCCGCCTGTTCGAGAGCGGGGTGGTGGGGGAGAAGCCAAGCGGGAACGGGCGGGCGGGCGGAGAGGTCGAGGCCGGGAGTGGACCGCCTCCTATCGCCGAGCGGGAGCGGTCCACCCGCCCGCCCGGCGCCACTCCCATCAAGGGCCCCGCCGCCAGGCTCGTCGCCAACATGAACGAGAGCCTCACGGTGCCCACGGCCACCACCTTCCGGGTGGTGCCGGTCGGGGCACTGGAAGAGCGGCGCCGGCGGCTCAACGAGGCGCTTCAGAGCGCCGGCCGGCGGGAGAAGCTCTCCTTCACCCATCTCATCGCCTTCGCGCTGGTGCAGGCCACCCGGCGGCACCCGGTGATGGGTCACACCCTCCACACCCAGGACGGCACCTGGTACCGGGTCCAGCCCGAGGGGATCGGACTCGGCCTGGCGGTGGACGTGCAGCGGAAGGACGGGAGCCGCGGGCTCGTCGTTCCCGTCATCAAGCGCTCGGACACCATGGACTTCGCCGCGTTCCACGCGGCCTACGAGGCGCTGGTGGAGAAGGCGCGGGCCAACCGGCTCATGCCCGACGACTTCGCCGGCGCCACCATGTCGCTCACCAACCCCGGCGGGCTGGGCACCGTGGCCTCGGTGCCGCGGCTCATGGCCGGCCAGGGCAGCATCATCGCGGTGGGCGCCATCGGCTACCCGGTCGAGTTCCAGGGCGTGCCCGAGGAGCGGCTCCGGGAGTTCGGCATCAGCAAGGTCATGACGGTCACCAGCACCTACGACCACCGCGTGATCCAGGGCGCGGAATCGGGCGCGTTCCTGGCGATCGTGGACCGCCTGCTGCAGGGCGACGAGGGCTTCTACGAGCAGATAGAAGAGAGTCTGCAGCTCTCAGCTATCAGCTACCAGATCGTCAGGTCCGCTCCTCCCGCCGGACGCGAGGCGCCCGCCGGGCCGGTCGCCCCCGAGATGCTGTACCACGTGGCGGCGGCCATGGCCCTGGTGAAGGCGTTCCGGATGCACGGGCATCTGGCCGCGCGGCTCGACCCGTTGGGGACGCCGCCCATCGGCGACCCGGCCCTCGACCCGGGCCCGCTCGGCCTCACCCCCGAGGTGATGGCGGCCATTCCCTCGGACGTGCTCCGGATCGCCGTCCCCGGCCGCACCCTGGCCGAGGCGCTGCCCCATCTCCAGGCCACCTACTGCGGCACCATGGCCTACGAGATCGAGCACATCGCCAATCACGAGGAGCGGGTCTGGCTGCGGGAGAAGATCGAGTCCGGGGCGTACCGCCAGCCGATGACGCCCGAGGAGCAGCGCCGGCTGCTTCACCGGCTTACCGAGGTCGAGGCGCTGGAGAAGTTCCTCCACAAGGCCTATCTGGGCCACAAGCGGTTCTCCATCGAGGGCGTGGACATGCTGGTCCCCATGCTCGACCTCACCATCGAGCGCGCGGCCGAGTCGGGCGCGCGCGACGTGGTGATCGGCATGGCCCACCGCGGCCGGCTGAACGTGCTGGCCCACACGGTGGGACGCCCCTACGAGACGATCTTCGCGGAGTTCGAGGGCGGCCGGCAGGTGGAGAATGGCCAGCTCACCCCGGAGGGCGGCACCGGCGACGTGAAGTACCACCACGGCGCCGAGGGCGCCTACGTCACGCCCGACGGCAAGGCGATCACCGTCTCACTGGTGCCCAACCCGAGTCACCTGGAGTTCGTCTCGCCCGTGGTGGACGGGCGGGCCCGCGCCAAGCAGACCCAGCGCCGCGGCCGCGAGGCGCATCACGACCCCAGCGCCGCGCTGCCGGTCACCATCCACGGCGACGCGGCGTTCGCGGGCCAGGGGGTGGTGGCCGAGACGCTGAACCTCGGCTCGCTCCGGGGATACCGTACCGGCGGCACGCTCCACGTCATCACCAACAACCAGGTGGGCTTCACCACCGACATGGAGGACGCCCGATCCACCCGGTACGCCTCCGACCTGGCCAAGGGGTTCGACATCCCCATCATCCACGTCAACGCCGATGACGCGGAGGCCTGCCTCTCCGCGGTGCGGCTGGCGATGGCGTACCGCGACCGCTTCCACCAGGACATGCTGATCGATCTGGTCGGCTACCGCAGGCACGGCCACAACGAGGGAGACGAGCCGGCCTATACCCAGCCGCTGATGTACGAGCGGATCAGGAGCCTGCCCAGCGTCCGGGAACGGTACGCCCGCGCGCTGGCGGCTGCCGGTGTGCTGAGCGCGGAACAGGCCGCCCGCGAGGCAGCCGAGACCCACCAGCGGCTGGTGGACATCCAGCAGTCGTTCAAGTCCAGCATGGGCCGGGTGACGAGCCAGGAGCACGCGGTCCGGCTGAGCGGCGCGGGACAAGAGGTGGAGACGGCGCTGGCGCCCGAGTTCCTGACCGCACTCAACGAGCAGCTGCTCTCCTGGCCCGAGGGGTTCACCGTCCATCCCAAGCTCCGCAAGCAGCTCGAGCGGCGCCGCGCCGCGCTGGGTTCGGACGGCGGGATCGACTGGGCCCACGCCGAGGCGCTGGCACTGGCATCCCTGCTCACCGAGGGCGTGCCCGTCCGGCTCACCGGGCAGGACACCGAGCGCGGCACCTTCAGCCAGCGCCACCTGGTCCTGCACGACGCCGCCACCGGCGAGTCCTGGGCCCCGATCCGGAAGCTTCCCGGAGCCCTCGCTCCCATGGAGCTGCACAACAGCCCGCTCTCCGAGCTGGCGACGCTCGGGTTCGAGTACGGCTACAGCGCCGCCGCTCCCGAGGCGCTGGTGCTGTGGGAGGCGCAGTTCGGCGACTTCATCAATGGGGCCCAGGTGATCGTGGACCAGTTCCTCTCGTCCGGCCTCTCGAAGTGGGGACTGACCACCCGCCTCACCCTGCTTCTCCCCCACGGATACGAGGGACAGGGGCCGGAGCATTCCAGCGCCCGGCTGGAGCGTTTCCTCCAGCTCGCCGCCGAGGGTAACATCCGGGTCGCCAATCCGACCACACCCGGACAGTACTTCCACCTGCTCCGGCGCCAGGCGCGTCGGACCCGCCAGCGGCCGCTGGTCGTGATGACGCCCAAGAGCCTGCTGCGGCTGCCCCAGGCCGGGTCAACCCTGCAGGACCTGGCCAACGGGGCCTGGCGCCCCGTGCTCGACGACCCGGCGCTGGCCGGGCGTGGCGGCCAGATCACCAGGGTCCTGCTCTGCACCGGGAAGATCTACTACGATCTCCTGGCCGAGGCGGGGAAGATGTCCGGCGGCCGTCCCGCCCTGGTCCGGCTGGAGCAGCTCTACTCCTTCCCCTGGGTCGAGATGCGGGCACTGCTGGAGCGCTACCCGGCACTGGAGCAGTTGATCTGGGTTCAGGAGGAGCCCCGGAACATGGGGGCCTGGGTCTACCTGGAGCCGAAGCTGCGGGAGCTGACCCCGGCCGGGGTCAGCCTCTCCTACCAGGGCCGGCCGGAACGGGCCAGTCCGGCCGAGGGATACCCGGCTGCCCATACGGCCGAGCAGAGCAGGATCGTGCAGGAGGCGCTGCGAGGACACCCGACTGCGCAGGTATCTCCGCCGGCGACAGTGGCGGTGGCGGGCCGGGCGAAGGGCTAGAAATGCAAGAGGGCGGCTCAAGGCCGCCCTCTTCATCTGCTCCGTTGCCCGATCACTCCTTCGGAAGCATCGGCCGCTCGGACGCCTGCCGGGCGAGTTCCCTGAGGGGCTCGGACAGGTGCTCTCCGTAATGGAGGAGAAACACCCCCCGCGAGCGCCTCTGCATCAGGAACGCCACCAGGGGCGTATCGGCCTTGGCCGCGTTGCAGTCGCGGCAGGCCAGGACCAGATTGTCCCCGCGATCGTACGCGGTTTGCCCGCGCCGCGGGCGAACATGGTCCAGGGTGATGACCTCGGCCGAAGTCTCGGTACCGCAATAGGCACAGACCGGCCCGTGCTGAGCCAGGAGCCATTCACGGTGCGACTGCATTGAGCGGCCGGGAGAGCGGCGAAAACTGGGAACGGAGACTGCGGAATGCCTGCGTGATCTGCGTGCCACAAGGATCCAGGTTAAGGTAAACATGTAGCCTGGCGTACCAGGCCACGCGAACGACCCCGTAATCTAGCAAGAATGACGCCAAAATGACAGCTCGGCTCTCTACCACCCTCCTCATGGCTGGTGCCATGGCGGCCTTGACCGGCTGCTCGACCCCGGCGCCCGCGAGGTCGCCGGACGACGGCGCCCGCAAGGCCATCGAGGCCGCGGTGGACCGCTATGTCGAAGCCAGCAACCAGGGTGACGTGGACGGGCTGACCTCGCTCTACGCCGATGACGCCGTCCTCCTGCCGCCCGATCACGAGCCGGTCGAGGGCCGGCAGGCCATTGCTGAGTTCTGGCGCCAGGGGACCGACTCCGGTCTCGAGGTGACCCCCCTCCGGCTCGACGTCGATGGTGACGTTGGTTATCTCGTTGGCCGTTACCGACTTCCGCCGACCGACGAGGAGCCGGCCGATTCCGGCAAGACGGTCATGTGCCTCCGGCGCCAGAAGGACGGGTCCTGGAAGCTCACGGCGGATATCTGGAACAGCAGCGCGGGCGCTGACTCGACCGAAACGGATGATGACACCTCCCCGACACCATCCATTACCTGAGCGCCACCATCGGACGTCGAAGGTGCTGTATGCCACGGCCAAAACGCATCGAGGGAGAGCTGCGGGTAGTCGGCCACCGCTGGTCGGCCAGGGCTCATGAGATCAGGGCCTTCCTGGCCCGAAGCCGGGTCCACTACCGCTGGCTCGACATTGAGCGGGACGAGGAAGCGCGGCGGCTTCAGCGGCCCGAGCACGGCCACCAGGTGTTCCCGGTTGTCATCCTGCCCGACGGCACGCACCTGATCCGGCCCACCATCCGGGAGCTGGCCGATCGGGTCGGGCTGGACACTCAGCCGGACGAGCGGTTCTACGACCTCGTCATCGTGGGCGGCGGCCCGGCCGGCCTCTCGGCCGCCGTCTATGCGGCGTCCGAGAAGATCGGGACCATCGTCATCGAGCAGGAGGTGCCGGGCGGCCAGGCGGGCTACAGCAGCAACATCGAGAACTACCCCGGCTTCCCCGGCGGTCTCTCCGGCAGCGATTTCGCCCGGCGCACGGTCGAACAGGCCGAGAAGTTCGGGGTCGAGATCCTTTGCACCCGGAGAGTCACCCGGCTCGAGGTAGACGGCCCCTATCGCGTGCTCACTCTGGACGACGGTGCCCGGGTGAGCGGGCACGCCGTCCTCCTCGCACTGGGGACCGCCTTTCGCTGGCTCGACGCGGAGGGGTGCTCCAATTTGGTCGGCAAGGGAGTGTACTACGGAGCCGCCGAGGCCGAGGCCGCGGAACTTCGGGATCAGGTGGTGTACTTGCTGGGCGGGGGCAACGCGGCCGGGCAGGCGGCGCTCCTGCTGGCGAAGTGGGCGAAGCGGGTCGTCATCGTGGCTCCCGAGCCGGCGCTCGACTCGGCGATGTCGGGCTACCTGGTGGATGACCTCAGCGACCTGAAGAACGTCGAGCCGCTGCCCGGGCACACCGTGCGTGCGGCCGAGGGCGAGAGCCACCTCGAGCGGCTGGTGCTGAAGGAGGTCGCCACCGGCCGGGAGCAGCGGGTGCCGGCGGACGCGCTCTTCATCTTCATCGGCGCCGCGCCGCGGACCGGGTGGCTGGAGGGCGTGGTGGACCGGGACGAGAAGGGCTTCATCAGGGCGGACGACCGGATGCAGACCTCGGTACCGGGCGTGTTCGTGGCGGGAGACGTGCGGGCGGGCTCGGTGGGTCGGATCGCCTCCGCCGTGGGCGACGGCGCGATGGCGGTGCACTTCATCCGCCAGTATCTCCAGGCGCGCTGACCCGGCGAGGATCAGGGAGCGGCGGAGCGCTTCTCCACCGGCGGGGCCTCGATCCGGTAGCGCGATTCCAGCAGGTACCCCCACGAGTCGTCGTAGGGATGCACCTCGGTGACGGGCCGGCCGTCCCGCACCACCGGCCGCCCCTGGTTGGCCCACTGGAAGATGCTGCCGGAGAGATTGGTGACGTTGTTGTAGCCCTGCCCCGCGAGCCAGTGCGCCAGCCGCGCGCTCCGGTAGCCGGCCGAAGAGTAGACCACGATCACCGTGTCCTTCGGCATCCCGCGGAGCGGACGAAGCAGCGGGCGGTAGGGATCCATCCGCACCGCGCCGGGAAGATGGCTCACCGCGTACTCGTCGGCGGTGCGCGCGTCGAGCAGCACCGGCTGAGGCCGGCCGCTGTCGGCCCGCCACCGGGCCAGCCCCTCGGGGTCGATCCACCGCACGTCCGGGAACTTGCGGACGGTGAGCCGGCGGACGATATCGAACGCGATGGGGCGCCCCGCCACCACCGCCACCCCGGCTCCGATCAGCAATGGGAGGATCAGGACCAGCAGCACGATGAGCCAGCGGCGCCGGTGGGGCCGGCGGCGGAACCGGGTCCGGTGCTCCTGCCCTTCGTACTCCTCCGGCGTCTCTGCGTGAGCCACGACGGACCTCCACATCGGGGGCTTCCTCCCAACCTAACCGGGGGTCCGGGGTCCTGCGACCTCGCCGGTCTCCCCGCACCACCCGGTTTCACCGCCCGACCATTACCCAGAGCCCGTAGAACAGCACGAGTGTCGCCACCCAACCCACGATGCTCCAGCGCACGAATACCCGCCTGAGCGCCGGATCATCGGACGGGTCGAGCCGCTCCATACGGAATTGGTACGGCAGCAGAACCAGAGCCCAAAGCAGCGTGGCGATCGCGAGCGCACCGATCCCCTGCCGCAGCCACGTCGCTTCCGCCAGCGAGTACCCCCGCCGCATCGCCAGGAGGATGCCGGTGATGGTGAGCAGCGCCCCGCCGCCCAGGGTAAAGATCAGGTCGGTCAAGAGAATCGCGCGGGCCGCGGGCCGGAAGGGGACCCGATGGCGGGCCCGGTAGAGGAAGGTGGCCCAGAAGCCGGTGACGGTGACGTTGCCCAGCAGCAGCACCGCTCCGGTGACGTGCAGCGCGCGAAGCAGGGCGATCTCATCCATTCCGGGCCTCGAACGGCCCGCGCAGCAGGCCCAGCGCGTGGCGCACCCGGTCGAGCCGCTTGTTGATCGAGAGGGACCCGCTCGCCAGCGGCTCGAAGCCCTCGAGCCGCTCGGCCGCGACCAGCTGGTCCAGCACCGCCAGCGTCGCCTCGAGCCGCGCGGCGATGGCGGGCATCAGTGTCTTCCGGGTTGCGCCCGCCGCGGCGGGTGGAATCCACTCCTCTCCCACCATGACGAAGGCCTCGGGGAGCTGCTCCCCGACGAAGGCGTAGCGCAATGCCACCGGGCAGATCCGGACCGGCGCCCGGGCCAGCGCCAGGTGGGCCGCGCCCCGCTCGGTGCGGAGCGGCTCGCCCGGCGGCCGCCGCTCGCCCTGGGGGAAGATCCAGAGGCCCGCCCCCGGTACGAGGTGGCGGCCGGCCGCCTGGAGATCGGCATAGGCTGAGCGCGGCCGGTCGCGCCGGAGGGGGAGGGCGCCCACCCGGGCGAACACCCGGTAGCGCGCGAGCTGGCGCGCATCCATCAGAAGGTGCGACCGGAAACCGAGCCGCCGGCTCACCAGGAAGGCGAGGAACCCGTCCCACCAGTTCGAGTGGTTGGCGACGAAGAGCGTAGGCAGCGCGAGGTCCCAGCGGGCGGGCCCGCCCTGGACCTGCCAGTGGAGCCCGGCGAAGTGCCGCGCCGCCAGGCGGCGGACGTAGCGCTCGAACAGGCGAGCCGGCGGCGAACCGCTCATCCCGGTACCGCCGCCCGCGCGAGAATCGCCAGCTTCCGCGCGCCCGAGACCCGGGCCCGGCTGCGGAACACATCGTGTCCCTGGCGCTCGATCGCGTCGAGGATGCCGGCGTAGGTGCGCTGGAGGAGTCGCACCGTGAGCCGGGACCCGTCGCGCGGGAACAGCGTCACCACCTCATCGGCGGCGGCGAAGAGGGCCCGCGCCCGACGGATCTGGAAACGCATCAGCGCCACGAAGCCCGGGCTGGGCCGCCGCGCCTCCAGCGCCGCCCGGTCGATCCCGAACCGGGCCAGCTCGTCGGCCGGGAGGTAGACCCGGCCCGCCTCGAGGTCCTCGCCCACGTCGCGCAGCACGTTGGTAAGCTGCATCGCCACGCCCAGGCCGATGCCCGGCTCGGGGAACCCGGGAGTGACCGCGCCGAGCACGGGGCCCAGCATGAGCCCCACGCCACCGGCGACCAGCCGGCAGTAGCGATGCAGTGCCGGGTAGTCGGGGAATCCGTCGTGCTCCAGGTCCATGGCGACCCCGTCCAGGAGCTCGAGCATCGGCCGGAGCGGCACATCGTACCGGTGGAGCGTGTCGGCCAGCGCCAGCCAGCGCTCGTCGGCGGCCGGCGCGCCGGCGTGCAGGGCGCGCACCATCGCGGCCAGCGCCGCGAGCTCGGCCCGGACCTCGGGCGCCGTCCGGCCTCCCGGCAGGTCCACCAGGTTGTCGGCGTGGCGGCAATAGTCGTAGAGGGCGAACACGGCCCGCCGCTTGGGGATAGGCAGGAACCGCGCGGCGAAGTGGAAGCTGCGGGCCCAGGCGGCGGTCACCCGCTCGGCCCGGGCATAGCTCCGCGCCAGCGCGAGCGCCGTCACGCGGCGACTCCCTGCTCTTGCGCGATCCGCTCGCTCACCAGCCGGGCGGAGATCAGCACCATGGGGATGCCGCAGCCGGGATGCGTCCCCTGGCCCACGAAGTAGAGGTTCCGGTAGGTCGCATGGCGGTTGTGGGGACGAAGGTATCCGACCTGGTCCATCCCGTGCGCCGGCCCGAACGCCTCGCCGCACGTCGCGGAGAACCGGGCGGCGAAGTCGGCCGGGGTGAAGGTGCGCTGGGTAGCGAGATGTCCCCGAAGTCCGGCGAGGCCGAATCGCTCCAGCCGGTCCAGCATCTCCGCTTCCAGCCGGGGACCCTCGGCGGACCAGTCGACCTCGTGCCCGACCGACTGATTGGGCACCGGCACCAGCAGGTACAGGTTCTCCCCGCCAGGCGGCGCCAGAGAAGGATCGGTCTTGCTCGGGTTGCAGAGATACCAGGGCGGCGTCGAGGGTACCCGGCCCCGCTCGAAGATGTCGCGGCAGGCCGCCCGGAGGTCGGCCGGCACGACCAGCGTATGGTGCGGCAGCCGAGGATAGCGCCGGTTCACGCCGAGATACATGAGGAAGGCGGAGCAGCTGTAGTCGAGCCGCTCGATCCGCGGGTGCGGCTCGCCCAGCAGGCTGCGGTACACAAACGGGAGGTCGGCGTTCGCGATCACCAGGTCGGCGGCCAGCCGACACCCGTCTGCCGTGACCGCCGCGGCGATCCGGCCGTCCTGCCGCTCCAGTCCGGTGACGTCCACCCCGTAGCGGATGCTCACGCCCAG
>Ga0210102_1000075_pt1 | contig 28186 bp, 26 predicted proteins | sample RushOxbow_ThreeS_4_FD_185563 | JGI IMG/M metagenome (GOLD analysis project Ga0210102, IMG submission 185563) | Wetland microbial communities from San Francisco Bay, California, USA, that impact long-term carbon sequestration -... | ecosystem: Environmental > Aquatic > Marine > Wetlands ...
CGAGTGCTTCGCCTCCTCGCGCAGGAAGTTCGCCAGGTTGCCGGTCGTGAAGCTGGTCGGACAGCACTGGCCGATGTCGGCGACCTCGCGGCCGGTCAGAAGGTCGGCGCGCGTCGCGGTCGGCAGCACGCGCGTTTTGTAACCGAGGTTTTCCATCGCGCCCTGGATCAGGCGCTCGGCGCGCCAGTGCAGGCCGCCGAAGAGCACCGTGACCTCGTCGCGCTCGGCCCGGGTAAACGGACGCGGCCGGTAGGTACGGTAGTGCCCTTCGCCTTCGGCCGTGCGCTCGGGCGGCGCGACCCCGCGCGCGCGGGCCTCGGGTTCGGGGGTCGCGGTGACTACGGGAATCTTGTTGAGCGACGCGTAGGACCGCGTCGAGGTTTCTGCGAGAGACACGATCTTCCTCCCTGTGGAAACAGGCTTCGAGTCACACGGCGTTCGAGCCGGAACAACACAATTGCTCCCGCCTGGAAGCATAGTCACTCCCGAGGGTCCGGTGAAGCGGCGAAGCGGCGTCGCCGCCGAATTTTTTGCCCTTCGTTGCCTTACGATCTCACCTGAATAGGGGATGGACACTGTGGCCGAACCGCGCTTCCCGCTCGCGCCCGCTGCACGCCGAATCGATTAACCATGCTCCGGCAATGGTTGGTGCCGTGTTCCCGTATAATTCGAGCTTTCCTCTCCGGCCGAATGGACGCAGAACGCATCAACCAGATCGCCTCATCGCTCGCGGATCTCGCTTCGCGGACCGTCGAGCTGCGGAGGTATCTTTGACTACGCTGCGAAGAAGGCCCGTCTCGAGGCGCTGAACCGCGAACTCGAGGATCCCAAGCTGTGGGACAACCCGCAGCGCGCGCAGGAACTCGGCAAGGAAAAGAAGTCAGTAGAAGGCGTTGTCGAGACGCTCGATCGCGTGGAGCGCGGCATCGCCGATGCGAACGAGCTGTTCGAGCTCGCGGCGGCGGACGAAGACACGGTCACCCTTGCGGAGCTCGGGCGCGAAGCAGCCAGGCTCGAAAAAGAGGTCGCGACGCTCGAATTCCGCCGTATGTTCTCCAATCCGCTCGACGCGAACAACTGCTTCGTCGACATCCAGGCGGGCTCGGGCGGCACCGAAGCGCAGGACTGGGCGCGGATGCTGGAGCGGATGTACCTCAAGTACTCCGACCACAAGGATTTCAAGGTCGAGATCCTGGAGGAGACCGAAGGCGAAGTCGCGGGTCTCAAGTCGGCGACGCTGAAGGTGAGCGGCGACCACGCCTACGGCCACCTGCGAACCGAAACCGGCGTGCACCGCCTGGTGCGCAAGTCGCCGTTCGACTCCAATGCCCGCCGCCACACCTCGTTCGCCAGCGTGTTCGTCTACCCGGAAGTAGACGAGACGATCGATATCGAGGTCAATCCCGCGGACCTGCGCATCGACACCTATCGCGCCTCAGGCGCCGGCGGACAGCACGTCAACCGGACCGACAGCGCGGTGCGGATCACTCACGTGCCGACCAACACCGTGGTGCAGTGCCAGAACGACCGCTCGCAGCATCGCAACCGGGCGGAGGCCATGGCGATGCTGAAGGCGAAGCTCTACGAACTCGAAGTGCGCAAGCGCCAGGCCGAGCGCGACAAGCTTGAGGACGCCAAGACCGAGATCGGCTGGGGGCACCAGATCCGCTCCTACGTGCTCGACCAGTCGCGCATCAAGGATCTGCGAACCGGCGTCGAGCGCGGCAACACCCAGGCCGTGCTGGACGGCGATCTGGACGAGTTCATATCCGCCAGCCTCAAGCAGGGGGTGTAGCCGATGCAGGACAAGAAAAACAGCGCGCAGGACGAGGCCGCGGCGCAGGACGAAAACAAGATCATTGCCGAGCGGCGCGCCAAGCTCGCCAAGCTGCGTGAGAACGGCATCGCCTTCCCGAATGATTTCGTGCGCGACGAAATGGCCGAACGGCTCGAGGCGAACTTCGGCGAGCTGTCGGCCGAAGAGCTCGAGTCGCGCCAGCTCAAGGCGACCGTCGCAGGTCGCCTGATGCTCAAGCGCGTGATGGGCAAGGCCAGCTTCGGCGTGCTGAAGGATCACACCGGGCGCATCCAGATCTACGTCTCGGACGACAACAGCGGCAAGGCGAACCACGCAGCCTTCAAGCACTACGACATCGGCGACATCGTCGGCGCCACCGGCTTTCTGTTCAAGACGCGCACCGGCGAGCTGACCCTGCGCGTGCACGACCTGCGCCTGCTCACCAAGTCCCTGCGTCCGCTGCCCGAGAAATGGCACGGCCTCGCCGACGTCGAGCAGCGCTACCGCCAGCGCTATGTCGACCTGCTGATGAACGAGCACTCGCGCTGGACGTTCGCGGTGCGCTCGCGCGTGGTGCAGGCCCTGCGCGAGTTCGCGGCGAAGATGAACTACCTTGAAGTCGAAACGCCGATGCTGCAGCCGATTCCCGGCGGGGCGACCGCGCGGCCGTTTCGCACGCACCACAACGCGCTCGACATGGATCTGTACCTGCGCATTGCGCCGGAGCTGTATCTCAAGCGGCTGGTGGTTGGCGGGATCGAGAAGCTGTTCGAAATCAACCGCAATTTCCGCAACGAAGGCATTTCCACCAAGCACAACCCCGAGTTCACCATGATGGAGGTGTACGCGGCGTACACGAACTTTACCTACATGATGTCGCTGGTCGAAGCGCTCATTCGCCACGCGGCGCACTCGGCGCTCGGCACGACGTCGGTGACCTATCAGGGCCGTACGCTCGACTTCGGCAAGTCGTTCGCCCGCATGACCATGTCCGAAGCGATCCGCAAGCACGCGCCGGAGTACTGGTCGAACGCCCAGCTGCGCGACCGGGATTTCCTGGCCGGCAAGCTGACCGAGCACGGCGTGGAGTTCGAGGCAGGCGCAGGCTGGGGGGCGCTGCATCTGATGCTGTTCGAGACGCTGGTCGAAAAGCACCTGATCGAGCCGACGTTCATCGCCGACTTTCCGGCCGAGGTTTCGCCTCTCGCGCGGCGCTACGACCGCGATGTGGAGATTGCCGAACGCTTCGAACTGTTCATCGACGGCAAGGAGATCGCGAACGGCTTCTCGGAGCTGAACGATCCGGAAGACCAGGCCGCCCGCTTCCGCGAGCAGGCTCGGCTGAAGGACGCCGGTGACCAGGAGGCGATGTACTACGACGAGGATTACGTGCGCGCACTCGAGTACGGCCTGCCGCCGACCTCGGGCGCCGGGATCGGCATCGACCGGCTGGTGATGCTGTTCACCGACAGTCCGTCGATTCGCGACGTGATTTATTTCCCGCACATGCGGCCGGAAGGCTGATGCCGCGCCGCGCCGCACGGCGCTGTGCACCCTGTCACAGATCCGCGCGCGGCGGATACAACTGGTAACACACCGATACGGCAGCGCTCGCGCGGGCCGCGTAGCGTGGTGCCTGTCCACTTCTCTCAGAAAGGGAGGACAGCACCATGAAAGCCAGCAACAGTCTTCGGCTGCACCCGCTGGTCGCGGCGGCTGCCATATCCGTCATTACGCTGTCGGCCGTAGGTGTCGGCGCGCTCACCGGCATACTGCCGCGCACCAGCGCCTCGAGCGCCGCGCTAGGCGCGGCCCCTTCGGCACCGTCGGCCACGTCGATCGTGCCTGGGGCGAACGGGCCGGGGATCTCCACGACGACACAGTCCGGCGCGGAAGTGCTCGCGACCCCCTCGGTCGATGCGCCGGCCCCCGCCGCGGCGCCGGCGACGGTGTCGCCGGTACCCAAGCCGCGCAAGGCGAAGGTGGTCCGCACGCGCGCACCGGTCGAGGAACGGCGCGTCGACGATTCGGCCGTGGTGCGCGACTATGGGCCCTCACCCGCTGCCGAAACCATGCCGCCGATCGCCGCCGCGGCCAACCTCGGAACGGTGGAGTCGGTGCGCGAGATCGCGCAGCCGGGCGAAGGCACCGGGCTGGGCGCCGTAGCGGGTGGCGTGCTCGGCGGCGTGATCGGCCATCAGTTCGGCGGCGGGAGCGGCAAGAAAATTCTGACCGTCGTCGGTGCCGCGGGTGGCGCCTATGCAGGCCACCAGGTCGAGAAGCAGGCGCGCGGCACGAAACGCTGGGAGATCACCGTGCGCATGGACAGCGGCGCACTGCGCACCCTGTCGAGCGACAGCGCACCAATGTGGCAATCGGGCGACCGCGTGCGCGTCGTGGACGGCCGGCTCGAGGCCGCCTGAGCGAGCCGCGCCTCAGGGTCCCTGCCATTCGAACGGGGCGTAGTGGCCGTTGCGCCCCGCGTTGTTCCAGCGCCAGCCGTGGTCGGTGTAGCTGCCGCGGCTGGCGCGCGCCGCCGCCAGGCGCCGCGAGACGAAGTGGCGCACGTTGTCGATCCATGACTCGCTTTCGGGCGTCGCACCCTCGACGCCCTCGATCTCGATGTCGAGCACCTCTGGAATGCGCGCCCAGCGGCGGCGGCCATCGATTCCGAACGCGATCGGCACGACGCGCGCCGGCAGCCATTCGCCGACCGCTGCTGCGAGTCGCGCCATCACCCCGCCCGCCTTTCCCGTGAAGATGCGCTCGAGCGCCCCGCGCTGCGCGGCGCTCGCGGCGGCATCGAGGTAGACCGCGACTCGCCAGTTGCCCTCCCCCATCGCGCCCGGCGTGTACGCAGCGAGCGCCACGTGCGTATTCGCCAGCGCGGTCGCGCCGGCGAAACCGGCATCGATCCGGAAAACCAGCGGCACGTCGCAATGCCCTTCGGTCGGGCGCGCCATCGCCCCTCCGCGCGCGTTGCGCGGCCCGAGCAGGCAGGGGCACAGCGGCTCGCAATTGCAGTTCTCCAGGTACTGGCCTTTCAACCACCATGCCTCAGTCATATCGGTCTCCCCTCTCAAGTCCGCCAAGTGTACGGCGCACGGGATGGCGCCGCGCCTACAGCCGCAGAAGTACCAGTCCGCCAAGCACCAGCGCAGTGGCGAACACACGCCGCCGGGTCAGCGGCTCGCCCAGAAACAGCGCGCCGATCAGCGCGGCGAACACGACCGAGGTCTCGCGCAGCGTGGCGACCAGAGCGACCGGCGCCTGCGTCATCGCCCACAGCGCCGTGCCATAGGCGCCGATGGTGAATGCGCCGCCCAGCACCGCCTGCACCGCGTGGCGTCGCAGGTAGCCGAACACTTGGCGGCCGTGGCCGCCGACGCCGATCGAAAGCTGGACCACGCTGTTGGCGAGGAAGAACCACAATGCATAGCCGACGGCGGCGCCCGAAAGGCGCACGCCCTGCGCATCGATCAGCGTGTAGCAGGCGATCACCGCGGCGTTGCCGAGCGCGAACGCGAGCGCGCGTCCTTGCCCGGGCGGTGCAGCGCTCGATCCGCCCGCAAAGGCGAGGACCGCGGCACAGATCAGCACGATCGCCGCGGTCTCGGCCCAGGGCAGGATCTCCGCGAACAGCGCCATCCCGGCGATTGCAACCATCGCCGGTGCGGCACCGCGCATGATCGGATAGCTGAAGCCGAGATCGCCCCAGCGATACGCACCCGCGAGCAGCCAGAAATAGGCCACGTGAACGACCACCGAACCCGCGATCCACGGCCAGGATTCGGGTGCCGGCGCGGAAACGAACGGCACCAGTACGAGTGCGATGAGGCCGCGCGCGATCGCCTGACCTACGTTGGCGAGCGCCTTGTCCGGGCTCGCCTTGAGCAGCGCGTTCCACGCCGCATGCAGCAGCGCCGCGACCAGCACCGCAAACATCACGTTCGGCGAGATTTCCATCGTGCGAGTCTAGCAACGCCTTAGAATTGCCGCCTTTCGCGATGGCCGGCGCGTCCTTCTTCGCCTCACACCCCGCGCTGCGCGGCGTCGCGCTGATGGTCGCTGCGGTGGGCGTGTTCGCGCTGCTCGACGCGACCGGGAAATACCTCACGCAGTGGTACGCGGTGCCCGGCATCGTCTGGGCGCGCTACGCAGTCAATCTCGGCCTGCTCGTTGGCTGGTTCATCGCGCGCGGACAGCTGCGCAGGATGCGCACCGCGCGTCCCGGCGTGCAGGCACTGCGCGGGCTGATGCTGGGATCGGCCACGCTGCTCTACATGACGGCGCTTTCGCAGCTGCCGATGGCAGACGCGGCGGCGATCGGCTTCGTCATGCCGCTCATCGCCGCCGTGCTCGCGGTGCCGATGCTAAAGGAGCGGCTCGACGGCCCGCGGCTGCTCGCCGTGCTCGCAGGACTGGGCGGCGCACTGGTCATCGTGCGGCCGGGATTTTCGGTCTTCACGCTGTATGCGCTGCTGCCGCTCGGCATGGCGGTGTGCAACGCGCTCTACCAGATCCTGACGCGCAAGATCGCGGGGGTGGAGCATCCGTTCACGTCGCTGTTCTGGGGCGCGCTGATCGGAACGCTGCTGTTCACGCCGTTCCTGCCGACGAGCTGGCAGATCCCCTACACTGCGCTTCACTGGGCGCTATTCGGCCTGATGGGGATCTTCGGGCTGGTCGGACACCTGCTGCTCATCCGCGCCTACGACTATGCAAACGCGTCGCTGCTCGTGCCGATGCACTACACGCAGCTCGTCTGGGTGATCCTCCTCGGCTACCTCGTGTTCGACGATTTTCCCGATGGCTGGTCGCTCGCCGGCATGACGATCGTCGTCGTCTCCGGCCTTTACCTGGTCAATCGCCAGCGGCTGGCCGTGACGCGCGCCTGATCCGCGCTCAGCGCTTCTGGCGCGATGCGAGGTACTCGCCTATCAGCCGATTGGGTACATCGCCACGGTAGCTGCCGGCCAGCGACTCGATGCTCTCCGCGATCCCCGCCGCAAGCGGCTGCTCATCCCAGAATGCGAGCAGTCGTTTCTGCTCGCGCACCGCGGCCGGGTCCATTTGCCGGATCGCCGCAACCGTCGCTTCAATCTCGGCGTCGAGCTCACCGGCCGGCACCACGCGCTCGACCAGCCCCCATTCGAGCGCCGCCCGCGCGCCGATGCTTCGCCCGGTGAGCAGGAACCAGGCGGCACGTCCGCGACCGACCAGGCGCGGCAGCAGCGCGGCTTCGACCACCGAAGGAATGCCAAAGCGCACTTCGGGCATGCCGAAGGTCGCGTCTTCGGACGCCACGCGGATGTCGCAGGAGGCTGCCAGCTCGAGCCCCGCGCCGAGCGCGGCTCCGCGCAGGCGGGCGATGACGGGCGCCGGGCAACGACGCACCGCGTCGCAGGCCTCATGCACCTTGGTGATGAACACGCGCGCGGAATCGACATTGAGCGAGCCGAGCTCGGCCAGGTCCGCACCACCGGCAAAGGCGCGCTCTCCGGCGCCGCTCAGGACGACCGCACGCGGCGGGTCGGCGGCGAGTGATTCGAATGCCACGCGCAGCGCATCGAGCAGCGCGCTGCCGAGCGCGTTCGCCTTGCGCGCGTTGTCGATGAAAACGCGTGCCGTATCACCGGAGTGGGCGACGCGGATGCGGCCGCTGGGGTCGGGGGTCAGGTCCACCTGTAGCGCAGTGCTATGTTTTTACAGCCATGGCCAAGGCGATCTGGAACGGCGCTGTGCCGGCCGAGGCGGGTGCGGATGCGGTGCGAATCGTGGAGGGCAACGTCTACTTCCCGCCCGAGTCCGTCGACCACGGCGATCTGCGCGAATCGAAGACCGAGACCTTCTGCCACCGAAAGGGCAGCGCGAGCTATTACCACGTCGTGGTCGACGGCAAGGTCAATTCCGACGCTGCATGGTTTTACGTTGCGCCCAAACCGGAAGCCGCGCACATCGCAGGCCACGTCGCGTTCTGGAAAGGCGTGCAGGTCGACGCTAAGGCCCGAGCGCGGCTCACTGCAGCCGCTCGAAGATCGCCGCGATCCCCTGCCCGCCGCCGATACACATCGTGACCAGGGCATAGCGCTTCTGCGTACGCTGCAGCTCGTAGAGCGCCTTCACGGTGAGTATCGCGCCGGTCGCACCGATCGGGTGGCCGAGCGCCACCGCGCCGCCGTTCGGATTCACCTTGGCCGGATCCAGGCCGAGATCCTTGGTGACCGCCATCGCCTGAACCGCGAAGGCCTCGTTCGACTCGACCACGTCCATGTCGCCCGGCTTGAGCCCGGTCTTCTCGAACACGCGCTTCACCGCCGGGATCGGTCCGAGTCCCATGACCTGGGGTTCGACACCCGCATGGGCGTAGCCCAGCATGCGCGCCATCGGCCGGGCCCCCGCCTTTTCGGCGGCCTTGGCCTCCATCAGCACGACGGCCGCACCCGCGTCGTTTATGCCGGAGGCGTTGCCCGCGGTTACCGTGCCATCCTTCTTGAACACCGCCCGCAGCTTTGCCAAGTCTTGCGGCGTCGCGTCCACGCGCACATGCTCGTCGGTCGAAAATTGCTCCGTCCCCTTGCGCGTCTTCAGCTCGACGGGCACCACCTGGCTCTTGAAATGACCCGCCGCGAGCGCGCGTGCCGCGCGGCGATGCGACTCCAGCGCAAACGCATCCTGCGCCTCGCGGCCGAAGCCGTACCTGGCGGCGATGTTCTCCGCCGTGACGCCCATGTGCCCGTGACCGAAGGGATCGTGCAGCGCCGCGGTCATCGCATCGACCACGGACGCATCGCCCATGCGCTGGCCCCAGCGGCCGGTCGGCAGAAAGTAGGCCGCGCGGCTCATGCTTTCGGCGCCGCCGCCGACCGCGATGTCGACATCGCCAAGCAGGATGTGCTGCGCGGCCGAGACGATCGCCTGCAACCCCGATCCGCATAGCCGATTGACGGTCAGGCAGGGCGTGTCGACCGGCAGGCCGGCGTCGATCGCCGCCACGCGCGACAGGTACATGTCGCGTGCCTCGCCGTGTATGACGCTGCCCATCACGACGTGGCCGACCGTCGCCGGGTCGACCTTGCCGCGCGCCAGGGCCTCCCTGATCGCGATCGCGCCGAGCTGTGTCGCCGCAACGTCTTTCAATGCCCCGCCGTAGTCGCCGATCCCCGTGCGCGCTCCCGATACCACCACCACCTGTCTCGTGCTCATGTCACTCTCCCGTACAGATCATGTTCGTCCGAGCGTTCGATCTTGACATCGGCGAATTCGCCGACCCGACCGCCATCGAAATGCACCACGCCGTCGATCTCGGGCGCATCTGCCATCGATCGCCCGACACCGGGTGCGTCGACAAGGACCCGCTCGACTCGCCCGACCTTGCGTGCGAGGCGCGCCGCGCTGATGCGCGCCTGCACCTGCATCAGGCGTTCACGGCGCGCAACTTTCACATCCTCCGCCACCGCGTCAGGGTAGGCGTTTGCCGCCGCGCCGTCGACCGCTGAATAGGCAAACGAGCCCACCCGGTCGAGCTGCGCAAGCTCGAGAAACTCGAGCAGCTCCTCGAACTCGCCGTCCGTCTCGCCCGGAAAGCCGACGATGAAGGTGCTGCGCAGCGTAATCTCGGGGCAGATGTCGCGCCAGCGCTGGATGCGCGCAAGCACGTTTTCGGTGTTCGCCGGGCGCTTCATGTCCTTCAGGATGCGCGTGCTGGCATGCTGAAACGGAACATCGAGATAGGGCAGGATGCGTCCCTCGGCCATCAGCGGAATGACCGCGTCGACGCTGGGGTAGGGGTACACGTAATGCAGGCGCACCCAGGCCCCGGCGTCGTGCGCGAGCATTCCCAGCGCCTCGCACAGCTCGAGCATGCGCGTCTTCAGCGGCCGCCCGCGCCAGAAGCCCGCGCGGTACTTGACGTCGACGCCGTACGCGCTCGTATCCTGCGCGATCACGAGCAGCTCGCGCACGCCCGCGCGCAGCAGGGTCTCCGCTTCCGCAAGCACTTCGCCGATCGGGCGCGAGACCAGGTCTCCGCGCATCGACGGAATGATGCAAAAGCTGCAGCGGTGGTTGCAGCCCTCCGAGATCTTGAGGTGCGCGTGGTGGCGCGGCGTGAGCTTGATGCCCTGGGGCGGCACCAGGTCGACGAACGGATCGTGCGGTTTGCGCAGCTGGGCATGCACCGCGTCCATGACCGCCGCGGTGTCATGCGGCCCGGTGACCGCGAGGACTTTCGGATGCGCGGCCTGCACCGCGCCCGCCTGCGCGCCGAGGCAGCCGGTGACGATGACCTTGCCGTTCTTCTCTAGGGCTTCGCCGATCGCCGCAAGCGACTCGGCCTTCGCGGCGTCGATGAAGCCGCAGGTATTGACGATGACAAGATCGGCGCCTGCGTAGCTTGCCGAAGTCGCGTAGCCCTCCGCGCGCAGCTGGGTGAGGATGCGCTCGGAGTCGACCAGCGCCTTCGGGCAGCCCAGCGAGACGAAGCCGATGGCGGGGGGGCTGCGGCGCGCGCCGCTCGCGCGACCGCGGTGTTCCGGCGCGCTCCGGCGCGCCGTCTTCGCGACCACTACTCTTTCTTGTCGGGATCGCCCTTCGGCATTCCCGGCATCGTGAACCCGGCCAGCATGTTGCGCGCCTGGTTCTGCATCTGCTCCTGAAACTGCCCGAACGCCTTCTGGCTCTGCTCCATGTAGGCTTGCATCAGGCTTTGCATGGCCGGGCCCTGCAGATTCATGAACTGCCCCCACAGATCCTGCGATGCGCGCGAGTTGTCGCCGTAGAGCCGCTGCGACTGCTCCTGCATCGCCTTGTGCATGTCCTGGAACGCCTTCAGGTTCTTTTCCAGGTAGCCGCCCATGAACCCCTGCATCGCGTTACCGTAGGAGCGGATCATCTGCGAGAGCAGATTGGAGGAGAACATCGGCATTCCGCCCGATTCCTCCTCCAGGATGATCTGCAGCAGAATCTGCCGCGTGAGGTCATCGCTCGATTTCGCGTCGACGACCTGAAACTCTTCCTGGTTCAGGACCATCTGCTTGACGTCGGCGAGCGTGATGTAACTCGACGTCTTGGTGTCGTACAGACGCCGGTTGGGGTACTTCTTGATCAGTCTCACCTGTTGCTCCATGGGGACCTCGCGTAGGGCGCGCCCGGTCGGCCGCGCCTCAGAACATGTGCTGACCGCCGTTGATCGATATGTTCGCGCCGGTGACGAATGCCGCCTCTTCCGAGCACAGGTAGATGATCAGCCCGGCCACCTCTTCGGGCTTTCCGAGCCGGCCGACCGGGATCTGCGGCAGGATCTTGGAATCCAGAATGTCCTTCGGAATCGCCGTCACCATCTTGGTGCCGATGTAGCCCGGCGAGATCGTGTTGATCGTCACGTTCTTGCGCGCCACTTCCAGTGCCAGCGCCTTGGTGAAGCCGTGAATGCCCGCCTTGGCGGCGGAATAGTTGGTCTGCCCGAATGCGCCCTTTTGGCCGTTTACCGAGGACACGTTGATCACGCGTCCCCAGCCCCGATCGACCATGCCGTCCATGACCTGCTTGGTCATGTTGAAACAGGAATCCAGATTGGTGCGCATCACCGCGTCCCAGTCCGCCTTCGACATCTTCTTGAACGTCATGTCGCGCGTGATGCCGGCATTGTTGACCAGGATGTCGATCGGTCCGCAGTCCTTCACGATCTGGGTGCACTTGACCGCGGAGTCGTCGTAGTCGGCGACATCGACCGGATAGGCCGAAAAGCCGTAGCCCTGCTGTTTCATCTCCTCAAGCCAGGATTTCCATTTGGTGTTCGACGGGGAATAGGTCACCACCACGCGGTAGCCCGCGTCGGACATCTTGGTCGAAATGGACTCGCCGAGTCCGCCCATACCCCCCGTCACCACTGCAAGCCTGTGCTCAGCCATCTGTCGTCTCCTCCTCCCACGCGCACACGACGCCGCAGCGCCGTGGTCAGTCTACACCATCACATCATGTGCATACCGCCATTGACCGAGATGTTGGCGCCGGTGATGTAGCCGGCTTCTTCGGACGCGAGAAACGCGACGGTCGCAGCGATCTCCTCCGGACGCGCGAGTCGGCCCATCGGGATCGACGCGACGATCTGCGCGCGGACATCCGACTTGATCGCCATCACCATGTCGGTCTCGACGTAGCCCGGGGACACGGTGTTCACGGTCACGCCTTTGCGCACGACTTCCTGGGCCAGCGCCTTGGCGAAACCCGCCATCCCGGCCTTCGCCGCCGAATAGTTGGTCTGGCCGAACTGCCCCTTGATCGCATTCACCGACGAGATGTTGACGATGCGGCCCCAGCCGCGCTCGATCATGCTGTCGATCACCTGGCGCGTCACGTTGAACACGCTGTTCAGGTTTGTGTTGATCACGGAAAGCCATTCCCGCTCGGTCATGCGCTTGAAGATCGCGTCGCGCGTGATGCCGGCGTTGTTGACCAGAATGTCGATCGGACCGACGACCGAGCTCACGTGGTAGAACATTTCGGCGCAGGACTCGAAGTCCGCGACGTCGCCCTCCGCGGCGTGCACGCGCAGGCCTTCGCCGCGCATTGCAGCGAGCCATTCGGACTTGCGCTCGTATCCCGGCAGGCAGCCCGCGATCACGGTGTGCCCGAGGCTCGCGAGACGCCGGCAAATCGCCGTGCCGATGCCGCCCATGCCGCCGGAGACGAATGCGATCCGCGTGCTGACCGCGCGCGCCGGAGTTTCTGCCGGACGCTCCATCAATTCGATGCCGTTGCTCATGTTGTTGTTCCTTTCTTCAGATCGAAGCGCCGGGGACGGGGCTCATCTCTCGACCGCGAGCGCAACGCCCATGCCACCGCCGATGCAGAGCGAGGCAAGGCCCTTCTTCGCGCCCCGCTTTTGCATCTCGTGCAGCAGCGTCACCAGGATCCGGCAGCCGGACGCGCCGATCGGATGACCGAGCGCTATCGCGCCGCCGTTCACGTTCACTTTCGAGGTGTCCCAGGCCATCTGCCGGTTGACCGCGATCGCCTGGGCCGCAAACGCTTCGTTGATCTCCATCAGATCGAGATCCTGCGGCGTCCAGCCCGCACGCGAGAGGCAGCGCTTGGACGCCGGTACCGGCCCCATGCCCATGTACTTCGGATCGACGCCCGCGGAGGCGAATGCCTTGATACGCGCGATCGGCTTCAGGCCGAGCTCCTTCGCCTTGCGCGCAGAGGCGAGGATGACGACCGCCGCACCGTCGTTTATGCCCGAGGCATTGCCCGCCGTCACCGTGCCGTTCTTGTCGAACGCCGGGCGCAGGCCCCGCATCGCCTCAAGCGTCGCGCCATGCCGCGGGTACTCGTCGTCCACGAAATTCACGCTGCCTTTGCGCGTCACGATCTCGAAGGGGACGATCTCGTCCTTGAACTTGCCCGCCTTCTGGGCCGCCTCGGTCTTGTTCTGGCTGGCGACCGCGAAGGCGTCCTGCTCCTCGCGCGTGACCGCGTACTCCTTTGCGACGTTCTCCGCGGTGACGCCCATGTGGTACTGGTTGTAGACGTCCCACAGGCCGTCGACGATCATCGTGTCGACCATCTTCGCGTCGCCCATGCGGAAGCCGTCGCGCGACCCCATCAGCGCGTGCGGCGACTGGCTCATCGATTCCTGCCCACCGGCCACGACGATGTCGGCGTCGCCGTTGGCGATCGACTGCGCGCCGAGCATCGCGGCCTTCAGGCCGGAACCGCAGACCTTGTTGATGGTCATCGCAGGCACCATGTCGGGCAGCCCCGCGCGGATCGCCGCCTGGCGCGCGGGGTTCTGACCGGTACCCGCGGCCAGCACCTGACCCATGATGACCTCGGAAACCTGCTCCGGCGCCACGCCGGCGCGCTCGAGCACCTTGCGGATGACATGCGCACCCAGATCGGATGCGGGCGACTTGGCGAGGGCGCCGCCGAACTTTCCAATGGCCGTGCGTCCGGCCCCTACGATCAGAATCTCGTCCATCGTCAAACTCCTCCTTGGGGTGAGAGCGCTGCCGGCGCCCGTTCCTTCACGTAACGACCGGGCGCAGGCTCGATCGCCTTGTATCTGGCATTTCCCGGCCGCGCGGGCGCGCGCCGTTCGCCGCCTCGGTATGCCTCTAGCCAGGCGCGCCACGCCGGCCACCAGCTGCCAGGGCGCGATTCGGCGTGCTCGAGCCAAGCTTCGGGCGACTCGGGATAGTGAGCACGGCCTTCGCGTTCGCTGCCGATCCAGTAGCTGCGCCGGTTCTTGTCGGCCGGATTGATGACGCCCGCAACGTGCCCGCTCGCGCCGAGCACAAAAGTCTTCTCGCCGCCGAGCAGCTGCACTGAGCGATAGGCCGCGCCCCAAGGCACGATGTGATCCTCGCGCGTTGCGAGGATGAAATGCGGCAGCCGAACCTTGCCGAGATCGACCGGCACGCCGCAATTGACGACCGCACCCGCTTGGCGCAAGCGGTTTTCGAGATAGGTGTCGCGCAGGTAGCGGCAGTACATCGGCCCGGGCAGGTTGGTGCTGTCGGAATTCCAGTACAGCAGATCGAATGCCGCCGGCGCGCCCCCCATCAGGTAGTTGTTCACGACGTACGGCCAGACGAGATCGTTCGCGCGCAGGCTCGAGAAGACAAACGCGAGTTCGGCGCCCGGCAGGATGCCGCCACCGCCGATCGCCGCTTCGCGCGCCGCTACGCCGGCGGGATCGATGAACAGCCCGAGCTGCCCGGGCTCGGAGAAATCGAGCATCGTCGTCAGCCAGGTCGCGCTGGCGACGAGGTCCTCTCCCTTTTCGGCGAGCACTGCGAGGCCGGCGCCGAGCAGCGTGCCGCCTACGCAGAAGCCGAGCGCATTCACTCGATCGGCACGCGTGATCGCTCGCGCGACGCGCAGCGCGGTAAACACACCCTGCTCGAGGTAATCGTCCCAGCCGAGATGACCGAGCTCGGGACCGACATTGCGCCACGAAACCATGAACACCGTGTGGCCGGCATCCACCGCGTAGCGCACGAACGAATTTTCGGGCTGCAGGTCGAGGATGTAGTACTTGTTGATGCAGGGCGGCACCATGACCAGCGGGCGCCTGGCGACCTTCGTCGTCGTCGGCGCGTACTGGATCAGCTGGATCAATGCGTTCTCGTATACGACCTGTCCCGGCGCGCTCGCAAGGTTGCGCCCGACCTCGAATGCGGCCTCATCGGTCTGACTGATGCGTCCCTTGCGCGCGTCGCCGATCAGGTTGGCAAGGCCCCGCGCCAGGCTTTCGCCGCCGCTGTCGAGCGCTTCGCGCAGCGCATCCGGGTTGGTCGCCATGAAATTCGCGGGACTCATCGCATCGATCCACTGCCTGGCGGCAAAGCGCAGGCGCGCCTTCGCCGCGTCGTCCGTCTGAACCTGCTCCACGGCTTTCTTCACGTACTCGGCGGCAAGCAGATAGGACTGCTTGAGGTAGCTGTAGTAGGGGTTGTCGCGCCACGCCGCCGAGCTGAAGCGCCGATCGCCCGCTTCGGGCGTCGCGCCCCCTCGCTCGCCCGAAAGCAGCGCAGACCATAGTGCCGCCTGACGCTGCAGATACTCGGTGCTCAATTCGGGCGCTTCGTGCGCAAGCCGGTCGAGCCAGTCAGCCGCGGCATTGCCGCGGCCGTCGCCCTCGACCGGCAGAAGCGCCAGCCAGCCCCGCGTGATCTCGTTGCCGGCCTGCGCGATGGCGGCCAGCAGCGCGTCGGGCGATTCGGTTGTGGTGGCTTGGTCGTTCATCACGCCTTGCGTCGCGGTAGACCGGCCCCCTTTGACGTTAAAGCAAGTCGCCGTACGCTGCGACGCAACGCCAGCGGCAAAAACGCTTTCCAGTCAGCAACATCAAGAGCAAACGGTGCGCATTTTGCGACGCACAATGAGGCCCCGTCAATGGTCCCCGACACCTGGTCTTAGCCAAGCCGCAAGCTATTGTTTAAATGAACTATTAGGTGACCTCGGATGGCGTTCAGTCGAGCCATGCCAGCGCCGCCATCCTGCCGGTCACGCGCTCGCGCCGGAAAGAGTAAAAGCGCTCGGGTTCCGAATAGGTGCAGAAGGCGCCGCCACTGACTCGCGTGACTCCGCAGCGCGACAGACGTCTGCGTGCGAGGGTGTAGAGATCGGCGAGCCAATGCCCGGGGCGCGTCGGCGCAAATCCCTCGGCCGCACCGATATCGTGCGCCAGGAAGGCAGCCCGCACCTCCGACCCCACTTCGTAGACGCGCGGCCCTATCGCCGGCCCGAGCCACGCAACCAGACGTTCCGGCGCGCAGGGGAACGCGGCGACCGTAGCCTCGATGACGCCGGCGCTCAGACCGCGCCAACCGGCATGGGCAACGCCGACGGCGGCGCCCTCTCGTTCGGCGAGGAATACCGGCATGCAATCGGCAATGAGCACGGCGCAAACCGTCGCAGGCCGCTCGGTGACGCTGGCGTCCGCCTCCCGTTCTGCCTCGCCCGCGTGTTCCGGCGCCGCACGCAATACTGCGCAACCGTGCACCTGATGCAGCCAGACCGGGTGCGCCGGCAGGTGCTCGGCCAGTCGCCTACGGTTCTCCAGCACCGCTTCGACCTCGTCACCGCAGCGCAGGCCCAGGTTCAAGCTCGCATGCGCGCCGCCGCTGACGCCGCCGACCCGAGTGGTCACCAACGCCCGCACACGCGGTGCAACGTTCCAGTCCGGCAGGATCGGCCGCAGTGTCACCGCTCACGCACGGCGCAATGCCGCAATCAGGCGTTTCATGTCGCCCGGCAGCGGGGTGCGCCAGCTCACCGCTTTGCCGCTGCGCGGATGAACCAGTGAAAGCTCGCGCGCGTGCAGCGCCTGGCGGCCGAATGCGAGGCGCGCCGACGCGCCGCGCCGGTAGACCGGATCACCGACGATCGGATGACCGAGGTGCTGAAGGTGCACGCGGATCTGGTGCGTGCGGCCCGTGTCGAGCCGGCACTCGACGAGCGCCGCGCCGCTGAAGCGCTCGAGCACCTGGAACCGCGTGCGTGCTTCGCGTCCGCGCCGGGTGACGGCCATCCGCGTGCGCGATCGACTGTCGCGCCCGATCGGCTGGTCGATCGTGCCGCCGGCGCTTGGCACGCCGTGCACGATCGCGAGATAGACACGCCGCATGCTGCGCTCGGCGAGCTGGCGTACGAGATCAGTTTGCGCCTCGAGCGTCTTGGCCACCACGAGCAGGCCGCTGGTATCGCGGTCGAGCCGGTGAACGATCCCTGCGCGCGGCAGTCCCGCGAGCCGGGGCGCGTGCGCGAGCAACGCGTTCAGCAAGGTACCGCGGTGCACACCGGCACCGGGATGCACGACCAGGCCGGCGGGCTTGTTGATCACGATCAGGTCCGAGTCTTCATGGACGATCGCGAGCGGCATCTTCTCCGCCTGCGGCGACGCGACGTCCGGGAGCCGCGGCGGCGCAAGCCGCACCCGTTCGCCGCCGAACACGGCCTGGCGCGTGATCGCCGGTTGCCCGTCGATCGATATGGCCCCTTCGCGCAGCCAGGCCTGGAGTCGCGTTCTGGAATACTGCGGGAACAAACGGGCTAGCGCCTGATCCAACCGCAAGCCGGCGAACGCCTGCGGCACGGTCGCCGTAAGCATCTCCGTATCGCCGGCCGGAAGCTGCAGGCTATAATTTTTTTCCACACTGGAACGCGGTCGCATGCGTACAAGTTTACTGACTGTCTTCGCCCTTGCGGCCCTGCTGCAGCTGGCGGCCTGCGGGCTGTTCGAGAGCCAGAAGGACGACACGGCAGGCTGGTCCGCGCAGCGTTTGTATAGCGAAGCTACGGATCAGATGGGCTCCGGAAACTACGCGAAAGCCATCGAGTATTTTGAGAAGCTCGAGGCGCGCTACCCCTACGGCCGCTACGCGCAGCAAGCCCAGATCGAGATCGCCTACGCCTACTACAAAGACGACGAACGGGCTTCGGCAATCGCAGCCGCCGACCGATTCATCAAGCTTTACCCAAACCATCCGAACGTCGACTATGCCTACTACCTGAAGGGGCTGGTCAATTTCAACGAAAACCGCGGCTTCCTGACCGCCCTGACCAGCCCCGACATGACCGATCGCGACCCGAAGGCGAGCCGCGAAGCCTTTTTCGCGTTCAAGGAGGTCGTGACGCGCTTCCCCGACTCGAAGTACGCGGAGGACTCGGCCGCCCGCATGCGCTATCTCCTCAACTCTCTCGCATCGCATGAAGTTCACGTGGCGCGCTACTACATGAAGCGCGGCGCCTACGTGGCCGCCGCGAATCGCGCGCAGTTCGCGGTGAAAAACTATCCGCAGGCGCCCGCGACGGAGGAGGCGGTGTTTCTCATGGTCAAAGCGTACGATGCGCTCGGGATGACCGAACTGCGCGATGACGCGAGCCGTGTCATGAAGACGAACTTCCCGAACAGCAAGTATCTGGAGCCCGGCGGCTACGAGCTCAGCGCGCCCTGGTGGCGGATCTGGGATCCGAATTGGTAAGCGGCCGAAGGCTGCTTACCAATTCGGGCAGGTCGGATGCGGGGGAAGACCCTACGGTTCTCCCCCCGCGCCCCCCACTCCTCCGCTGTCCGATGCGGGGCAAAACCCTACGGTTCTCCCTCCGCGCTCCCCACTCCTCCGCTGTCCGATGCGGGGTAAAACCCTACGGTTCTCCCCCCGCGCCCCCCACTCCTCCGCTGTCCGATGCGGGGTAAAACCCTACGGTTCTCCCCCCGCGCCCCCCACTCCTCCGCTAGCGGACGACTGAGATGTTCTCGTCCGCGATGTAGTCGCGGATCACGGTGTCGATGTCGGGATCGGCGCGAAAGCCCATCGCCAGGGCGCGAGGCGTTTTGAGGCGCGCGGGCCAGGTCTTGACGATCGCCTGGATGCGCGCCTCGGGCTCGAAGCGGACGCGACGCACGACCGATTCGCCCGCGACACGTCGCAGTCCCTCCAGCATTTCCGCGACGCTCACCGTTATGCCCGGCAGGTTCACGGTGCGCGTCGACGGCCAGGCCGAGGCCGCAAGATCGTGCGCATGCAGGAAGGATTCGATCACGCGTTTCGGCGACAGCAGCCAGACCCCAGTGTCCGCGGCGACTGGACAGGCCGAAGCGACGCCGTTCAGCGGCTCGCGAAGGATGCCGCTGGCAAATGACGAGGCGGCGGCATTCGGCTTGCCGGGGCGCACGACGATGGTCGGCAGGCGCAGCGAGCGTCCGTCGATGAAGCCCTTGCGCGACATGTCGGCAATCAAGTACTCGCCGATGACTTTTTGCGTTCCATAAGAGGTCTGCGGGGTCGGCGTCGTCGAGTCGTCGAGCACCGGAGGCAGCGTGCCCCCGAACGCGGCGACCGAACTCGCGAAGACCACGCGCGGCGGACGCGCGCAGCGCCGCGCACGCTCGAGCAAGCGCCGCGTACCGTCGAGATTGACGCGCTCGCCAAGATCGAAATCCGCCTCGGCGGCACCACTGACGACCGCCGCCAAATGAAACACCGAGGCGGTGTCCGGTGTCAGAACGCGTTCGAGCGTGGCGGCGTCCGAGACGTCACCGCGCAGGGCCTCGAGGCGAGCGTCGGACGGCATGTGGTCGGGGAACACGGCGTCGAGCAGAACGAGTTTCGACAGCGCCGTCTTCGCTCCATCGCTCGCAGTCAGCCCGTCGCGCGCCAACAGCGTCCGCGCAAGCTTGAGTCCGAGGAAACCGCCCCCACCGGTGATGACCACTTTCATGATTGCGCTTCCCTGATATCGGTCGTCGGCGTCGTCGCGTCGCGCTCTTGCGGTCCGCCGCTGATTCTAGCGGAGCCCTGCGCGGCAAAGAACCGTTCCACGTCGCCGATTTCCCGCGTCAGCGGCATCGGCGGCAGGCTCGCGCGCACGAGACGGCCGTAGCCGCGCGTGAACAGCCGCGGATCGCAGATCATCAACACGCCACGATCGGTGAAATCACGGATCAGGCGTCCGGCGCCCTGCTTGAGCTGCAGCACCGCCGCCGGAAGCTGCAATTGCGCAAAGGGATTTCCGCCCTGCAGGCGCAGCGCGTCGATGCGCGCGGCCAGAACCGGATCCTCCGGCGGCGCAAAAGGCAGCTTGTCGATGATCACCAGGGACAGCGCTTCGCCGCGCACATCGACGCCTTCCCAGAACGATTGGCTGCCGAGCAGGACCGCGTTGCCGAGTTCGCGGAAGCGGCGCAGCAGCTCGCTGCGCGATCCGGTGCCTTGCACCAGCAGCGGATGCTCGATCGCCGCCTCCTGAAGGCGTTCGTGCGCCCTGCGCAGCGCGCGCAGCGACGTGAACAGGAGAAAGGCGCGCCCCCCGCTCGCTCTGAGCGCAGGCAGCGCGGCATCGACTACGGCATCCGTGTAGCCCGGGTCGTTCGGATTCTCCGGCAGTCCGCGCGGGACGTAGAGGCGCGCTTGCCGCGCATAGTCGAAGGGGCTCGGCCAGCACGCGCTGCGCGCACCCTCGAGCCCGAGCTCGCGTGTGAAATGCCCGAAATCGTCGCCGACCGCGAGCGTCGCTGAGGTGAAGATCCAGGCCCGCGGATGACCTTCCAGCTGGCGCTGGAACGGCGCCGCCGCCGACAGCGGCGTGAGGTGCAGCTGCACCGACTGGGGGAAGACTTCGACCCAGCGAACCTGCGTCGCGTCCCCCGGTGCGCGCAGTCGCTCGATCCGTGCGCCGGCATCGAGCGCCCGTCGCGCGCAGGCCGCGAGTCCTTCGGCGCGCTCCGATTGCGCCTCGAGCGCCTCGGCAAATCCCCCGAGCGCGCCGCCGAGCGTAGCAAGCGCGTCTTCGACGCCCGGCCTGCGCAGCGCCTGCGTCCAGGCCAGGCGCTCCGCATCGACGCCGAAGGCGAGGCGCAGCTCGCGTGCGGCCTTCTCCATGCGGCCCGCCAACTTTTCCAGCTCGGGCGAGGCGCCGCCCGCCGCGCGCAACTCGGCGCGCGCATCTCTCGCGAGATCGAGCAGCTGGCCGCTCGACAGGGTCTCACCGAAGAACAGCCGCGCCGTGTCGGGCAGCTGGTGCGCTTCGTCGAAGATGACGGTATTGCACGCGGGCAGCAGCTCGGCCACGCCCTCGTCACGCAGTACGACGTCGGCGAAGAACAGGTGATGATTGACGACGACGACATCGGCCTCGAGCGCGTTTTTGCGCGCGCGCATCACGAAGCAGTCGCGATAGCGCGCGCAGCTCTGCCCCAGACAGTTGTCGCGCGTCGAGGTGGCATGACTCCAGACCGCTGCGTCCTCGGGCACATCCGCCAGCTCCGCGCGATCGCCGCTGCGCGTCAGTGCCGCAAAGCGCTCGATGCGCTGCAGCTGTGCCGCAGCGTCGCGCGAATCCAGGCGCGCCTCGCCGCGCGCGCGTTCCAGGCGATACAGACAGACATAGTTCGTCCGTCCCTTGAGCAGCGCCGCGGTCGCGCCGGTGGCAAGCGCTCGACGTACCGTGGGAACGTCCCGCTCGAAGAGCTGATCCTGCAGGTTCTTCGTGCCGGTCGACACGATCACCTTGCCGCCGGCGAGAAATGCCGGGACAAGATAGGCAAAGGTCTTGCCGATGCCCGTGCCGGCTTCCACGAGCAGCGTGTCGGAGTGCTCGATGGCGCGCAGGATCGCGCCCGCCATCTCCAGCTGCTGCGGACGCAGGCCGAATCCCTCGACGCGCGCGGCGAGAGGGCCGTCAGCGGCGAACAGGCGCTCCAGCCGATGGTCTGGCTGCCCCGCGGCGGACGTCCGAGAATCGCGCACGCTCAGCGCCCGACTTCGTCTACGCGCACCCAGATGCGTCGCCTGCTAGAAGCCGACGCGTCGCGGCTCGATCCGATCCCGCTCGTCGATCCGGCCGCAGTCTCGTCGACTCCGCCAATCTCGAACCATTCACCGAGCCGTGCACTGATCGTCGTCGCCACACGCTGGCTTTCCACGGTGCTGGGACTGCCGCGGCTTGCAGCGCCGCCAAAGGTTTCGCGCTGCGGAGCGATATCCATGGTCACCAGATCGCCCGCGACCCGCGGGACAACCTCGAACCCCGTGCTCGCGCTCTGAAAATCGGTGCCCTGGGTCACCGTGCGGCCCGCGGGCGTGACCGTGACGATCCCTTGTCTGATCGGGCGTGATTCCCCCGTCGCGATGAATGCGCGGCCGCCTTCGAGCACCTGGATGCGCTGGTCGACCCGCTCGCTCCCCGTGGACTCGGCGCCGCGTACTCCGATGGTCACGCTGGTGCTGCTCGACGGCACCGACCGATTGGAGATCGCCACCTCACCCGAGCGCACTGTGCCACGCGCGTCTACCGCGCGGTCGCGCGCCTGCGCATTCGAGTCGAAGCGCACCGAAATCACCAGTCGCCGCTGCGGCGTATCGAGGCTCGCGAGGGCGCGGCGGATTTCCTCCAGGTTGCGCGGGCTGGTGCGCACGATCAGCTGGTTGTTCTGTCCCGTGAGCGCGCCGCCCGGCTCGACAAGCGGCTGCAGGACAGGGAGGACCTGATCAACGGTGCGGTGACGCAGGGGGATGATCTCGAGGTCGGCATTTGCTGCGCCAAACGCAGGTAGCACCAACATTGCAAAAGCTATTTTGAAGATAGTGAGTGCTCGCATTAATGCCAATCCCTATGTGATGATGGACTAAACGTCCGAATCACCCTCAACGCTGACCCTGCCTCGGCTTTGACTTGCCGAGAGCGATAATCTAAATTACTTTAGGCATGCCATATAAGTTTCTGTATTCGATCGCTTTTTGTATCGTGTTCGCAGGCTGCGGCTCGATCGCGACAAAACCTGCGCAGCCGCCGCGCGATCATGCGGAACCGGCGCCCCTGGCCGCTACGCCGCAGCATACCGAGGCGCTGCTACAGGCCATTATGGCTCTCGACACTGACTACCGATACGGCGGCCGCTCGCTCGCCAACGGCTTCGACTGCAGCGGACTGGTCGCGCATGTGTTCAAGACTGCCTGGGGCATCGAACTGCCGCACAACAGCCGCGCGCAGAGCGAATACGGGACGCAGATCGACTCGGATGAGCTGCGTCCAGGGGACCTCGTTTTCTACAACACCCTGAACCGCCCCTACTCGCACGTCGGCATCTATCTGGGCCAGGGCAAGTTCATCCACGCACCGCGGTCGGGGGCGCGCGTGCGGATCGAGAGCCTGCGCACGCACTACTGGGTGCGCCGTTTCGACGGGGCGCGTCGTATCTATCCACCGACCGAGCGACTCTAGGTCGCCGACCCCTGAGAGATTCGCGGATCGATATTCCCTTACCGCATATCAACGATAATCGTTATCATTCTCATTGACATCCAGGTACGAGCTTCCTATTATGAGTTTCCCCGACTACATAGCCTGTTGATTTGCAATGAAAACGATCATCTCTCTCGCGGTCGCCGCTTTCGTAGGACTTGCCCACGCCGACGACAAGACGCTCAACGTGTACTCGTCGCGTCACTATCAGAGCGACGAAGACCTGTACGCGGCCTTCACCAAGACCACCGGCATGCACGTCAATCGAATTGAAGCCGGCGAGGATGCGCTGATCGAGCGCATCCGCAACGAGGGCGCGCACAGCCCGGCTGACGTTCTGATCACCAGCGACGCGGGTCGACTGTGGCGCGCGCAGCAGCTCGGCCTGTTCCAGCCGGTGCACTCGGCTCTGCTAGACAAGCGAATCCCGTCGAAATTTCGCGACCCGGCCGGCAGCTGGTACGGCTTTTCGATGCGCGCGCGCGTGATCGTCTACAACAAGGCGAAGGTGAAGCCCGAGGAAGTCCCGAGCTACGAATCGCTTGCCGAGCCGAAGTGGAAAGGGCGCATATGCGTGCGCTCCGCCACGCACGTCTACAACCTGTCGCTGATGGCATCGCTCATCGAGCACCTGGGCGCGGAAAAGGCCGAAGCCTGGGCCAAGGCGGTCAAGGCCAATCTGGCGCGCACGCCGAAGGGCGGCGACACCGACCAGATGCGCGCAGTCGCGGCGGGCGAATGCGATGTCGCGATCGGCAACCACTACTACTACGTGCGCCTGGCGCGTTCGACGAAGGCCGCGGATATCGCAGTCGCCGAACAGATCGGCATCGTGTTCCCCAACCAGGGCGGACGCGGCACGCACTTCAACATCTCAGGCGCGGGGGTGTTGAAGCACGCACCGCACCAGGGCGCGGCGGTGGCGTTTCTCGAGTTCCTCGCCAGCGATACCGCGCAACGCTACTTCGCGGATGGAAACAACGAGTGGCCGGTCGTTGCCAGCGTCAAGATCTCGAATCCGGTTCTCGCGGGTTTCGGCAGCGTCAAGCCGGACTCGATCAACGTCGCCGCCTTCGGACGCAACCAGGCCGATTCGCAAAAACTGTTCGATCGCGTCGCCTGGCGCTAGGCGCCGGCGGCCGTCGTCAGGATGTTGTCGGCCGCATCAAGCGGCGCGTCACGAACAGCAATGGCAACAGGCCAACGGCCACAATGACGAGCGACGGCGCGGCGGCTTCCGCAAGCCGCTCGTCCTTCGCGAGGTGGTAGGCTTCGACCGCGAGCGTATCGAAGTTGAACGGCCGCAGCGCGAAAGTGGCCGGAAGCTCCTTCATCACGTCGACGAATACGAGCAGCGCCGCGGCAGACAGGCTCGAGGCCAGCAGCGGCACGTGCACGCGCAGCAGCGTGGCGCCCGGCGAGGCGCCGAGGCTGCGCGCCGCATCGTCCATGCTCGGCCTGACCTTGGCGAGCCCCGCCTCGATCGTCTGAATGGCGATGGCGAGGAAGCGCACAAGGTAGGCGTACACCAGCGCAATGATGGTGCCCGTGAACAGCAAACCGACGCGCACGCCGTATGCGTGCTCGATCAGGTCCGCGAGCCAGTTGTCCAGACGGCCGAGCGGTACCAGCACACCGACGGCGATCACCGCTCCAGGGATCGCATAGCCGAGCGAGGCGGCCCGGTTCGCGATCGCGACCAGCGGGCTGCGCGCCAGCCGGCCCGCATACGCCATGAGGGTGGCCAGCAGTACCGCCACGCCGCCGGTCACTGCCGCGATCGCTGTGCTGTTTCCGATCAAGGTGATCAACCGGCTTCCCCACTGCACCTCCGGATCGCGCAACGCAAGCTCGAGCAGGATGGCGACCGGAAGGATAAAGCCGAACAACACCGGCGCCCCGCAGGCGATCAGCGCGAGCGCGCCGCGCATGCCGCGCAGCGGCTGCAGCGGCAGTCGCTTGCGCGGCGCCGCGCTGTGATATGCCGCACGGCCGCGACTCGCGCGCTCGAGCGCGAGCACCACGACGACGAACGCCAGCAGGCAGCTCGACAGCTGCGCGGCGGCCACGCTGTCGCCCATCGCCAGCCAGGCCTTGAAGATTCCTGTGGTGAAGACGTCGACCGCAAAGTACGAAACGGTGCCGAAATCGGCCAAGGTTTCCATCAGAGCGAGCGCCGTGCCTGCCGCGATCGCCGGACGCGCGAGCGGCACTGCGACGTGAAAGAAGCTTTTCCAGGGTGTGAGTCCGGCGAGCCGTCCCGCCTCCACCGCGTGGCGCGACAGATCCTGAAACGCCGTGCGCGCGATCAGGTAGACGTAGGGATAGAGCGCGAAGGAGAGCATCGCCGCGGCGCCCCAGAGCGAGCGTATTTCCGGGAACCAGTATTCGCGCACGCGCCAGCCGAACGATTCGCGCAGCAGCGTCTGCACCGGACCCGTGAACTGCAGCCAGTCCGTGTACGCGTAGGCCATGACGTACGCCGGCATCGCGAGGGGCAGCATGAGGGCCCACTCAAGCACGCGCCGTCCCGGGAACTGATACGCCGTGACCAGCCATGCCGAAAGCACGCCGATCGAGATCACGCCCCAACTTACGCCGAGCAGAAGCAGCGCCGTGTTGCCCACGTAGCGGGGAAGCACGGTCGCCGCCAGATGCGCGAAGCTCCCGCCGCCGCCCTGCAGCACATTGGCGAGCACGAAGAGCAATGGAAACGCGAGCAGCACCGCGGCCACGAGGGCACTCCAGCCCAGGCCCCCGAGCCGGGGTCCGCGAGGCCTCATAGGTGCCGTCCCGGTCAACGCGCCGTCCATACCTGCAAGCTTGTACTGGATTTGTGCGGACGCACAAGCGTATCAATAATGATTATTGCTCTTAATTGCGAGGGCGGGCTTTTATAATCGGGCAATGGCGGCAGCGTCAGACAAGTGGCTTCTGGAAGTTCGCGAGCTTCACCTCGCGTACGGGGAGCACGAAGTCGTGCACGGACTTTCGTTTTCTCTGGAGCGCGGCTCGATCGGCTGCCTGCTCGGGCCGAGCGGCTGCGGCAAGACCACGGTGTTGCGCTGCATCGCCGGCTTCGAGCCCGCGCTCCGGGGCGAGATTCTCCTCGGCGGAGAGCGCGTCAGCGCGCCCGGATTGATCGTTCCGCCGGAACGGCGGCGCATCGGGATGGTGTTCCAGGATTTCGCCCTGTTCCCGCATCTCAGCGTCGCGCACAACATCGCGTTCGGCCTGCGTGCCTGGCCCGCGCAAGCGCGCGCGGCGCGCGTGCGGGAACTTGCCGAGCTGGTGCGCCTCGGCGCGAGCCTCGGGCAGTATCCGCACGAACTCTCCGGCGGGCAGCAGCAACGCGTCGCGCTGGCGCGGGCGCTGGCGCCACGGCCGGATCTGCTTTTGCTGGACGAGCCGTTTTCGAATCTCGATATCGAGCTGCGCGAGCAGCTCTCGGTCGAGGTGCGCGATGTCATCAAGGCGAGCGGCGCGACCGCCGTGCTCGTCACGCACGACCAGCAGGAAGCCTTCGCCATGGCCGACGAGGTCGGCATCATGGACGGTGGCCGCATCGCGCAGTGGGACTCGCCCTACGCGCTGTACCACCAGCCGGTGAATCGATTCGTCGCCGATTTCGTGGGTCAGGGCGTCTTTCTGCCGGCTCGGGTGCTCAACGCCCATCGTGTTGAAATCGAGCTCGGCGTCCTCGACGGCGAAGTCGCGCACGCCTGCCGGCAGGGCTGTCAGATCTGCGGCCGGGGCTGCCTGGCCGACGTTCTGCTGCGACCCGACGATGTGGTGCACGACGACGCCTCCGCCATGAAAGCCGAAGTCGTGAAGAAGGCCTTTCGCGGCGCGGACATCCTTTACACGCTGCGGCTCGACAGCGGGCGCACGGTCCTCGCTCTGGTGCCCAGTCACCACAACCACGCGATCGGCGAGCGCATCGGCATCCGGCTCGACGTCGACCATGTCGTGGCGTTCGAACCCCTGAGCGCGACGGCCGCGCGCTGACGATTCACGCTCCGGGATCGCGCAGGCTGTAGATCGCTTTCAGCATTACGCGAAACTCCCGGCCACGCAGCGCGTCGGGGATCGGAACCAGCGGCTTGGCCTTGCGAAACATGTCGATCGCCTGCTGATCGAGGACCTCGTGGCCGCTCGAGCGGCTGATCATCATCTCGCGAATCTTGCCGCTGGCGTCGATCACCATCGCGACTTCCGCCGCGCCCTCCCACTGGTTGTCCATCGCCGCTCGCGGATAGCGCTTGTAGCGGCGCGCCGCGCCGATCAGTTGCACGCGGTAGCGTGCCAGTACGTCCTCGTCGAGGGCCGCAGCGCTCGAGCCAGGCGCCGGCAGCGGTGTGGCGCGCGCGACCGCGCTCGACTGCGCGGATGCCGCTGGCGCTCCGCCCGGCACAGACGAAGCGCCCGCTCGGTCCACTTTCGCTGTTGCAACAGCGGTGGGCGGTGATGCGGGATCCGGCTTTTCCTTGGGCACGGCGTCCGGCTTTGTCTTCGGCGTAGCCTTGGGCGCAGGTTTAGGCGGCAACGGCGACTGCGGCCGGGGTGCGACTTCCAGGCGGCCGAGCGGTTGCGCGGCGGGCGCGGGTTTCTCGGCCCGATCCGGCATGGGCGCCGCGGGCACGGCCACCGAAGGCGCTTGAGGTACCGCGGCAGGCTGGGTGACAGGCAGGACCGACGCTTCCAGCTCGACCAAGCGCGCGCTGATCGCCCCCGGCGGTGCCGTCTTCGATTCCGGAGTCGGGTCGATCAGCTGAAGCCCGGCGAAGGCGAGCACATGCAGCGCGATCGATACGGCGACCGCGTACTCGAGCAGGCGTAACCCGCCGTCCCGCCAGGACAACCGCGCTTCGCCGGCGCCCATGAGGGTGCTGCGCATGGAGCGCCCCAATATACACCGCCGCCTCGGCGGGAACGGCGCATCAGGCCGCGTGCAGAGCGCGCCAGATCCGCTCGGGCGTGAGCGGCATCTCGAGATGCGACACGCCATGCCCGGCGAGCGCATCGAGCACCGCGTGCACCGCGGCCGGCACAGACCCGATCGTGCCGATCTCGCCGCAGCCCTTCACGCCGAGCAGGTTCGTCTTGCAGGGAATGCCTTCCTCGAACGCGCAC
>Ga0210102_1000076_pt1 | contig 28155 bp, 21 predicted proteins | sample RushOxbow_ThreeS_4_FD_185563 | JGI IMG/M metagenome (GOLD analysis project Ga0210102, IMG submission 185563) | Wetland microbial communities from San Francisco Bay, California, USA, that impact long-term carbon sequestration -... | ecosystem: Environmental > Aquatic > Marine > Wetlands ...
GGCTGCGACAAGACGCTGCCCGGGATGATGATGGCGATGGTGCGCCTGAACCTGCCCGCGGTGTTCGTCTACGGCGGCGCGGCGCTCCCCGGGCGATGGCGGGGCCGCGACGTCACCGTGCTCGACACCTACGAGGCGATCGGTGCCGTGATGGCGGGCGATCTGCGGCCGGAGGATCTCGAAGAGCTCGAGCATGTCTGCCTGCCCGGGCTCGGCGCCTGCCCGGGCCAGTTCACCGCCAACACCATGGCGATGGTGTCCGAAACCCTCGGCCTCGCGCTGCCAGGCTCGGCGACGATGCCGGCGGTCGCCGAGGCGCGGGCGCCGCAGGCGCGCGAAGCGGGACGCGTCGCGATGGATCTGCTGAAGAATGGCGGCCCGCTGCCGCGCGAGCTGGTGACGCGAAAGAGCCTGGAGAACGCATGCGCCGCGGTCGCGGCCACCGGCGGCTCGACCAATGCCGGGCTGCACATCCCGGCGATCGCGCACGAAGCGGGAATCCGCTTTTCGCTGGACGATCTGGCCCGCGTTTCGCGCCGCACGCCGCTCATTGCGGACATGAAGCCCGGCGGGCGCTTTCTCGCCAAGGACCTTCATGCCGTCGGCGGCGTGTACGCGGTGCTCAAGGCGCTGCTCGCGCGCGGCGCGCTGCACGGCGAATGCCTCACCATTTACGGCACGACGCTCGAGCAGGCGCTGCGCGATCACCCGGGCGCCGACGGCGAAGTCGTTCGCCGCGCGCCGCTGCTCGAGAGCGGCGGGCTGGTCGTGCTCAAGGGCAACCTCGCGCCCGACGGCGCGCTGATCAAGGTCGGCGGCCTGAAGACGATGCGCTTCGAGGGCCGTGCGCGCGTGTTCGATTCGGAAGAGGCCTGCGCCGAGGTGGTGCGCCGGCGCGCCTACGCGCCGGGCGAGGTGCTCGTCATCCGTTACGAAGGACCGAAGGGCGGGCCGGGCATGCGCGAGATGCTCGGCGTCACCGCGCTGATCTACGGGCAGGGCATGGGCGAGAAGGTCGCGCTGCTCACCGACGGGCGCTTCTCGGGCGCGACGCGCGGCATGATGGTCGGCTACGTCTCGCCCGAGGCCGCGCTCGGCGGGCCGCTCGCCTGGGTGAAAAACGGCGACCGCATCGTGATCGACTGCAAACGCGGCCGCCTCAGGCTCGAGCTGCCGGCGGCCGAGCTGGCGCGGCGCCGCAAGCGCTGGAAGCCGCCGCGCGCGCGACGGCTCTCCGGGGTGCTGGAAAAGTACGCCGCGCAGGTCGGCACGGCGTTTCGCGGCGCGGTTACGCATCGGGGAGGAAAGGCAACATGAGCGATCAACCCAGACTCGGCTACATCGGCGTCGGCCTGATGGGCAAGCCGATGGTGCTGCGCCTGCTCGCGGCGGGCTACACGGTGAGCGTGTGGAACCGCTCCGCCGACAAGGTGAAGCCCGTGGTCGAAAAAGGCGCGCGCGCGCTCGGCTCGGCAGCCGAGGTCGCGCGTGCCGCGGATATCGTCATGCTGTGCGTGACCGACCAGAAGGCGGCCGAAGCGGTGCTGTTCGGGCCCGATGGCGTCGCCGCGGGCGGCACGAAGGGCAAGCTGGTGGTCGACTTCTCCAGCATCGCGCCCGCCTCGGCACGCGCCTATGCCGAGCGGCTCGAGAAAGCGTGCGGCATGGGGCTGGTGGATGCGCCGGTCTCGGGCGGCGTGGTCGGCGCCGAGCAGGGCAGGCTCGCGATCATGGCCGGCGGACGCGCGGAGCATTTCGAGCGCGCGAAAGCGGTCGTGGCTCCGCTTGCGGCGCGCTTCACGCACATGGGCGCCTCGGGCGCGGGGCAGGCGACCAAGCTGTGCAACCAGATCATCGTAGGGTGCCTGTTTCCGGTGCTGGCCGAGGCGATCCGCTTCGCCGAAACCTCGGGCGTAGACGCGGCGAAGCTGCCCGAGGCGCTGATGGGCGGCTTTGCCGATTCAGTGCCGTTGCAGGTCTTCGGGCCGCGCATCGCGCGCCGCAGCTACGATCCGCCGATCGGCGACGTGGCGACGCTGCTCAAGGATCTCGAGAACGCGGCCGCGGTCGCGCGCGAGGCGGGCGTGCCGCTGCCGATGGCGCGCACCGCAGCCGAGCTGTACCGCATGATCAAGGTGCTGCGCCCCGAGGGCGCCGAGCCGACGATGCTGATCGAGCTGCTCGCCGGGCGCGGGCGCTGAACGGCGCGGCGCACAGGCGGACCTGCGCATTTCGGCTCAATTCGCTACCATAGCCGGGCAGGATCGACTGGACGCGGGCAGGTCGCGCGCCCGCGTTATCTGAAACCTTGGGAGGAGAAGGACATGAGGAAAACCGCTTTTGCGCTTGTGGCTGCCATCGTGGCTGCCGGCCTCGCCGTTCCGGCGCAGGCGCAGACCGTGCTGACGATGTCGAACTGGGTGCCGGCGCAGCACCCGGTGGTGAAGTACATGATGGTGCCCTGGGCGAACGAGGTTGCGAAGGCGACCAATGGCCGGGTGCGCATCCAGATGCTGCCCAAGCCGATCGCGGCGCCGAACCAGCACTACGACGCGGTGATCAACGGCCAGGTCGACGTGGCCTGGTCCACCTACGGCTACCAGCCCGAGCGCTTCCAGCCCTACCTGATCGCAGAGCTGCCGCAGCTCGGCGATACGGCGGTGGACAACGGCGTCGCGCTGTGGCGCACGCACAAGAAATACATCGAGAAGTCCGGCATCCACAAGGACGTCCAGCTGCTCGGCGTCATGACGCACGGTCCCGGCATGATGCACCACTCGAAGAAGTTCATCCTCAAGCCCGCCGACCTGCAGGGGCAGAAGATCCGCGTCGGGGGCGACGTGCCGCGCGCAATCGTGCAGACCTTCGGCGGCGTGGTGATCACGCAGCCCGCGCCGAAGTCCTTCGAGATCCTGTCCGCGGGCATCGCCGACGGCATCACCTTTCCGACCGAGTCGCTGAAGAGCTTCAAGATCGCGGGCCTGGTGAAGTACACCACCTACGTGAAAGGCGGGCTGTACAGCTCCTCGTTCTGGCTGGCGATGAACAAGGACAAGTTCGCCAAGATCCCGAAGGCCGACCAGGACGCGATCATGAAGGTCTCGGGCGAGCACTTCGCGCGCCTCGCCGGCGGCGGCTGGGACCGCGCCGACAAGGAAGGCGTGGCGGCGATGAAGGAGGCCGGCGGCCAGATGAAGCCGATGTCGGCGGAATTCGTCGCCGAGCTGAGAAAGCTCACCGAGAAGCTCGAGCTCGAATACGGCGCCAAGATGGACGCGATGGGCATCGACGGCAAGGGAACGATCACCTTCTTCCGCGCCGAAGTCGCCCGGGTCGCGGCCGGCAAGTAGTGCCGTAGTGCACAGCGCCGCCGCAGGGCCCCGCCGCGCCGGGCCTGCGGCGGTTTTCGTTGCGGCCCCGCCGACATGAGATTTCGCGTACCGGCCGACGACGCGCTGTTTCACGGCCCGCTCGGCCGCTGGGCGGGCTGGCTGCTCGGCACGATCGTCGCCGCCGACCTGGCGGCGATGATGGTGCTCACCTTCTTCGACGTGTCCGGGCGCAAGCTGCTCGCGAGCCCGATCTACGGCGCCTACGAAGTCACCGAATTCATGATGGGGGTGCTGATCTTCGGCGCGCTGCCGCTGGTGACCGCGCGCGAGGGGCACGTCACGATCGACATCATGGACCACTTCGTGCCGCGCGGCGCGATGAAGGCCCAGCGCATCGTCATCAGCCTGGTGAGTGCCGCGGTGCTCGCGGTGATCGCCTGGCAGCTGTGGATCCTCTCCGAGAGCCACCTGCACACCAACGAAGTGACGATGACGCTGCACATCGCGCACGGGCCTTTCACGCGCGCGTTTTCGCTCATGGCCGGGCTCGCCACGCTCGCCTGCCTGGCGGTGGCCTGGGATTACGTCCTCGGCCGGCGCGTGGCGCGCGACTTGAGCCACGGCGGGGGCGCCTGAGCTGCCGGTGCGCGCGTGACCGAAACGCTCATCGCCTTCGCGATCCTGCTCGGCCTTGCGTTTGCGCGCATCCCGATCGCCTTCGCGATGCTGATCGTCGGCGTCGGCGGCTTCGCGCTGACGCGCGGCATGCACGCCGCGTTCAACCAGCTCGCGCAGACCACCTTCGCCGCGGGGATCGACTACGAGCTCTCGGTGGTGCCGCTGTTCGTGCTGATGGGGAACTTCGTCTCGCGCGCCGGCATGTCGCAGGAGCTGTTCCGCGCCGCCTATACGTTCATCGGCCACTGGCGCGGCGGGCTGGCGATGTCCACGGTGGTGGCCTGCGCCGGGTTCGGCTCGATCTGCGGCTCCTCGATCGCGACCGCGGCGACGATGTCGAAGGTCGCCTACCCGCCGATGCGGCGCCTGGGCTACTCGGACAAGCTCTCGGCGGCCTCGATCTGCGCCGGCGGCACGCTCGGCATCCTGATCCCGCCGTCGACCATCATGGTGATCTACGGCATCATCACCGAGACCAACATCGGGCGGCTGTTCGCCGCGGGCGTATTTCCCGGCATTCTCGCCGCCGCGCTGCTCTGCCTCGCGGTGCGCTGGGTCGTCTGGCGCGACCCGGGCGCGGGCCCCGCGGGCGATCGCTCGAGCTGGGCCGAGCGGCTCGAAGCGCTGAAGGGGATCTGGGGCGTGGTGGTGCTGTTCGCGGTATCGATCGGCGGCATCTACGCCGGGATCTTCACCGCCACCGAAGGCGCCGGCATCGGCGCCTTCGGCGCCTTCATCTTCGCGCTGGCGCGGCGCGCGCTGACCTGGCGCGTGCTGCGCGAGGTGCTGATCGACTCGGCGCGCACCACCTCGATGCTGTTCATGATCCTGATCGGCGCCCTGGTGTTCGCGAACTACATCAACTTCACCAGCCTGCCGTTCGACCTGACCAGCTTCGTCGAGCAGTTCCGCGTCCACCCGATCATGGTGGTGGTGGCGATCTGCGCGATCTACGTCGTCCTCGGCACCGCGATGGAGGAGCTGTCGATGGTGCTGCTCACGGTGCCGATCTTCTTTCCGCTGGTGATCCAGCTCGGCTTCGACCCGGTGTGGTTCGGCATCCTGATCGTGGTGATCGTGGAGATCGGCCTGATCAGCCCGCCGGTGGGGATGAACCTGTTCGTGCTGAGCTCGCTCCTGCCCGAGGTGCCGACACCGACGCTGTTCCGCGGCGTCATCCCGTTCGTGGTGGCGGACGTCGTGCGCCTGGGTATCCTGATCGCCTTTCCCGCGATCTCGCTCTGGCTGCCCTCGGCGCTCAACATCGCGGGCAAATAGCGCCGGCGCGCCCTGAAACGAAAAAGGCCCGCTTGCGCGGGCCCCTTTTGCAGTCCTTCCCCTGGTTCAGAGGGGCTGGATCGCGGTCGCCTGGAGCCCCTTGGGGCCCTTGCGCACCTCGAAGCGCACCTGCTGGTTCTCCTTGAGCGACTTGAAGCCGCCCATCTGGATCTCCGAGTGGTGCGCGAAGAGGTCCTCTCCGCCGTCATCGGGGCTGATGAAGCCGAAGCCCTTCTGATCGTTGAACCATTTCACTTTACCGGTAGCCATGTACTGTCTTTCCTAACTTGATGTGCCTCGGCGAAACCGGGCCGATGCGACCGGGCACGACGATCAAGTAAGGGAACTGGGTACCGCTACTGGTGCCGCGCAGTTGCGTGCGCGACGGTGAGGGGACTTCGTCACTGCTTGAGAATCTTGCGGCCGGGAGTCTACCACAGGGCGCGCGGGCGGTGTGCGATTCGCTATGATCTGGACCCGTTCCAGACCGAATCGAAGGTGAGCGCCGTGCGCGGCTGGCAGTTTTTCATGCACCCGGGACCGACCAACATCCCGCAGCGCGTGCTGCTGGCGATGGCGCGCCCGGCGGTCGATTTCACCGGCGCCGAGTTCGTCGCGCTGCGCGATGCCTGCCTCGCGCGCCTGAAGCCGATCCTGAAGACCGAGCGCGCGGTCGTGGTCGCCTACGCCGCTTCCGGCAACGGCGCCTGGGAAGCGAGCATCGCCAACCTGTTCTCGCCGGGAGAGCGGGTCCTGGTGTGCGAAAGCGGCTACTTTTCACGCAACTGGGCGGCGACCGCGAGCGCCTTCGGGCTGGAGGTCGAGATCCTGCCGACCCCGGAGCGCGCGGCGCTCGACGTGGGGATGCTGGGCGAGCGCCTTGCGCGCGACGCGCGTCGCGAGATCAAGGCCGTGATGCTGGTGCACAACGAGACTTCGACCGGGATGCGCCATCCGGTGGCCGAGGCGCGCGCCGCGATCGACGCGGCCGGGCATCCGGCCCTGTTCCTGGTCGACACCATATCGTCGCTCGCGTCCTACGACTTCCGCATGGACGAGTGGAAGGTCGATCTCGCCGTGGGCGGCGGGCAGAAGGGACTGATGCTGCCGCCCGGCATGTCGTTCACGGCGGCCAACGAAAAGGCGCTCGCCGCGGCGCAGGGCGCGCGCAGCCCGCGGCGCTACTTCGACTGGCGCAACATGATGAAGGAGGGCCGCCAGGCCTCGTTCGTGGGCACCGCGCCGATGCATTTCTTCTACGGTCTGGAAGCCGCGCTCTGCATGCTGGAGGAGGAGGGCCTGGAGAACGTATTCGCGCGCCACCGGCGCCTCGCCCGGGCCACGCGTGCCTGCGTGGACGCCTGGGCCGCGGGCGGCGGGCCGCAGGTCTTCCCGCTCGAGCGCGCCTACGCCTCCGATTCGCTCACCGCGGTGCTGATGCCGCAGGGCCACGATGCCGACCGCGTGCGCAACATTGCGGAAGCGCGCTACGGGGTCGCGCTCGGGCGCGGGCTGACGACCCTGCAGGGGCGCGTGTTCCGCATCGGCCACATGGGCGATCTGAACGAGCCGATGCTGCTCGGCGCGCTCGCGGGCATCGAGCTTGCATTGCGCGACGCGGGCGTGCCCTTCGGCCGCGGCGGACTGGAAGCCGCGCAGGCGGCGCTCGCCGCGCCTTGAGAGGGATCGACCTCAGGATTTGCCCTCGGTCTGCGCGACTGCGAGCGCCGCGGCGCCCGCGGCCGCTTTCGCGGCGCGCGCCTCGTCCTCCGAGCCGGGTACCAGCACGGTGACCTGGCGGTGCGCGAACTTGATGCCGTTCTCCTTGAACGCCTTGAGGATCTTGTCGAAGGCCACGCGCCGGATCATGAACACCGTGCTGCCGGGCTTGGCCATGAACTTCGCGCGTATGACAAGCGCGCTGTCCTCGGTCGAGTAGATGCCCTGCGACTTGAGCGGCTCGATCAGATCCTTGCCGAGCTCCGGATCCGCAGAGATCTCGGCCCCGATCTTCTTGATGATCTTCTTCACCTTGTCCAGATCGGTGTCGTAGGTCACGCGGAACTCGAGCTTCATGATCATCCAGTCGCGGCTGTTGTTCTTCAGCTGGCGGATCTCGCCGTAGGGAAGGACGTTGAGCTGGCCGCGGTGGTGGCGCAGGAACAGCGCCCTCGCCGTGATCTTCTCGATGCGCCCCTTGGTGTTGCCGACCTCGATGTATTCGCCGAGGCGGAACGCGTCGTCCACGAGGAAGAAGGCGCCGGTGACGATGTCGCGCACCAGGGTCTGCGAGCCGAAGCCGATCGCCACCCCGACCACGCTCGCGCCGGCGAGCAGCGGGACGATGTTGACGCCGAGCGCCGAGAGGATCGACAGCGTCGCCATGACGAAGATCGTCGCCAGCAGCACCATGCGGAACAGCGGCAGCAGGGTGCGCAGGCGCGATGCGGGGGTTGCCGCGTCCTGCGGCGTCTCGGCCTTCATGCGCCGCTCGATCGCGGTATTGACGATCTCCCAGAACATGTAGGCGAGCAGCAGCACGATGCCGATGCCGAACAGCGCACTGGTGATCTGCCCGCCGAGGCTGCGGCGCGCGAGGCCGAACAGGTTTAGCTGCCACAGGTCGGCGAGCACCAGGAAGCCGATCACCAGCACCACGATGTGGATCGCGCGGCGCAGCACCGATTCGTAGCTCGCGGCGAGTGCAGGCTGCCCTTCGGCGCCGGCCGGCGTGCCGGCGAGCGCCTTGAGCGCGCGGCACAGGACCATGTCGGCGATCGGCAGCGCGATGACGAGCAGCACGCTGATGACCGCCGCGTTCGATCGCATCACCGGCCCGGAGAGGGTCTCGATGATCCGCGCGACCACGATCGCCGCGAAGTACACCGAAGCGATCGCCGGCCACAGCTCGGCGAGCAGGCGCACCAGCGCGCCGCGCTCGCCCTCGCCGCGGATCAGCCGGCTGATCGGCTCGCGCACGCCCCAGGTCGTCGCCAGCAGCGAGCCGAGCAGCACGAGCGACAGGACGATCAGCATCAGATCGGCTACCGTGTCCCGTACGCCGAGGGCGCGGAACGCGATCGTGGTGCCCATGCCGATGACGTAGATGAGCATGAAGCGAACGGCACCGGCGTGCAGTTTTTGCGCCGCGGCATCGTCGAAGGGCAGCAGGCGCAGCGCGGGCTCGCGCGGCGCGAGCAGAATGCGCGAGGCGGTCACGACCGCGCGATAGATCACGACCGCGCCCAGGGTGATCAGCACCACCGAGCGGCTCGCCGCGTGGCCCTGCCAGAAGGCGAAGAACAGGGCGGCGGCGCCGGCGTAGAACAGCAGCAGCGCGATGGCTTCCAGCGCGATGCTCAGCACGACGCGGACAGCCTGCGCGCCGAAACTCGCGCCCAGCCCCCCGTGCACGCGCGCGAGCGGCGCGCGCACCAGGCGGCGAAACAGCAGCTCTACGCCCCAGCCTACCGCGAGCATGACCAGGATTCCGAACGCGAGGACCAGCAGGTGGGCGGCGCCGCCGGTGTCGGTGAGTTTCGCATAGACGTGCACGACCGCCTGCGGCAGTGCGGTCACCGCGCCGGCGACTTCGTCGGCGCGCTTGCGCATGGTGGCCGAGTGCTCGCCCATGGTGCCCACCATGTCGCTCACGCCGCCGTCGGCCTTCTGCGTCACTGCGCCGCGGTCGAGCTGCTCGATGAGCAGTTTGCGCACCTCCGCGTCGCTCATGCGGGAGACCAGCTCGCGGATCGCCTCGGGCGTGAGCGGCTGCGGCAGCGCGGTGGCGCTCTGCGCGGGCGCCGCAGCCTCCTTGGCCTGGGCCGGCGCGGTGACGCACAGCAGCGCGAGGGCGGCGATAATGGCAGGCAGCAGGGTACGCAAGTGTTTCCGGAAGATATTCATGACGGTAACCGGGTCTGAGAATCGGGAGGCGCAGGGACCGGCTTCGTCCCCGGCGGCAGGCGCGATGATACGACGCATCGCGCACCTGGACATGGACGCGTTTTACGCTTCGGTAGAGCTGCTGCGCTACCCCGCGCTGCGCGGCCAGCCGCTGGTGATCGGCGGCGGCCGGCGCTGGCAGCCCGAAACCTTGCCCGACGGCAGTCTGCGCTTCGCGCGCCTGGCCGAGTATGCGGGCCGCGGCGTGAGCACCACTGCGACCTACGAGGCGCGTGCGCACGGCGTGAATTCGGGCATGCCGCTCGCGCGCGCGGCACGCCTGTGTCCGCAAGCGATCCTGCTGCCGGCCGACTTCGACGAGTACCGCAAGTACTCGCGCCTGTTCAAGGCGGCCGTGCGCGAGATCGCGCCTACGATCGAGGACCGCGGCATCGACGAGATCTACATCGACCTGGGCGAGTTGCCGGGCGTAGCCGACGATGGCGGGCGCGCAATCGCCGCGCAGATCAAGCGCAGGGTGCGCGAGGCCACCGGGCTTTCCTGCTCGATCGGGATCGCGCCGAACAAGCTGCTCGCCAAGATGGCGTCCGAGCTCGACAAGCCCGACGGCCTGACGCTGATCTGCGCAGCCGACCTCGAATCGCGCGTCTGGCCGCTGCCGGCGCGCCGCATCAACGGCATCGGCCCGAAGGCGGCACTGCGCCTGGAGGCGATGGGAATCCGCACCATCGGCGAGCTCGCGCGCGCAGACCCCGCGCTGCTTGGGGAGCGCTTCGGGCGCGCAACCGGCGCCTGGCTGCACGACGCGGCGCAGGGGCGCGACGCGCGCGCAGTGGTCACCCGGCGCGAGCCGAAGTCGATGAGCCGCGAGACGACCTTCGAGCGGGATCTCCATCCGGTGCGCGACCGCGACGCACTCTCGGCGGCGTTCACCGCGCTGTGCGAGCAGGTCGCCGAGGACCTGCGGCGCAAGGGCTATGTAGGGCGCACGATCGGCATCAAGCTGCGCTTCGACGATTTCGGCACCGTGACCCGCGACCACACGCTCGAGTCGTACACGGACGATGCGCGCACCATCCGGCGCGCCGCGGGCGGGTGCCTGAAGCGCGTCGCGCTCGAGCGCCGGCTGCGCCTGCTCGGCGTGCGGGTCGGCGCATTGCTGCCGGCCGGCGCGCAGCCCGCCGTGCCACGCCCGCCCGAAGCGCTTACGCTGTTCGATTGAAGCCGCCCCGCCTGCGGTGATCTCGGCTATGCTTGCGCGCGCCGCGCCCGGCGGCTCATCGGAGACTGCGTTCATGAACGGAACCCTGGATCGCGCCGCGCGGCTCGCGCGCTGGGCGCTTGTCTGGTTCGCCGCGCTGCTGCTCGCGGCCTGTGCGGGGGGCAGTGCGCAGGTGCAGCTCGCAGGCACCTACTGGAACGTCAAGGAAGTCGACGGCCAGAGCTTCAAGCCGCTGAAAGGCGGGCGCGATGCGCACCTGCGCCTCGACGAGAAGCAGAAGCGCGCCACCGGCTACAGTGGAGTGAACAGCTTCAGCGGCTCGTTCGAAACCTCTGCGGCGAGCCTCAGCTTCGGGCCGATCGCGGCGACGCGCCGCGCCGGGCCGCCGCCGGCGATGGCGTTCGAAACGGCCTTCTTCAGGGCGCTGGGCGAGACGAAGCGCTATCGCATCTCGGGCGAGACGCTCGAGCTGCTCGATGCCGAGGGCAAGGCGCGCATCCGGCTGGAGGCATTGCCCGGATTGTGAACCGTGTGATCCTCGAGCGCGCTCATCGCTGCACGCTCGCACGGCCGTAGCGGTAGGTGAACAGCGGCGGTCGCGCCGGCGGGTGGCGCGTGCGCAGGTAATGGCGCAGCTCGCCCAGCACGAACTCGGTGATATCTGCGAGCGGCAGCGCGAGGCAGGCGTCGATCGCTCGCCAGCCGAGGTCGAGCAGCTCGCCGTTGCCGCGCAACGCGCCCTGCAGCCGCCCGGCATCGGCGACGAAAAAGCGCGCGTGAAAGCGGATCGGGCTCACGGTCGGCGTGATCGCGCGCACGATGTGATCGAGCGCGTCGAGCGCGGGCCGCAGCACGCCGTTCTCCACTGAGCCGAGCGCAAGACCGGTCTCTTCCCAGGTTTCGCGCACCGCGGCCACCGCGAGCGCGCGCGCCCGCGCGTGGCTCGCGCTCTGTGCCAGCAGCTGCGCAACCTCGGCGCGCAGCGGCGTGAGCGGCACGACGCGGTGGTCGCCGCGCTCGACGCGCCCGCCGGGAAACACGTAGACGTCAGGCAGAAAGCGATGGCGCCGCGCACGTTTTCCCATCAGCACTTCGGCGTGAGCGGCGCGGTTCCGGATCAGCACCAGGCTTGCGGCATCGGACGGTCGGACCGGCATGGCGCCCGGATGGTAGCGCGGCGCATGGCGGGCTCCGCACAGCGATTCGATCGCATAATGACGCATGGCGCGCAGGCGCATCCCGTTCTCCACGGTCGCGGTCACCGGTCTCGGACTTTTCGTCGCCGCCGCGGTCGGCGTGACGCTGCTGGTGAGCGGGACGACCGGCGTGCGCACCACCCAGGAGCTGCTCGCCGGTCGCGCCGAGTCGCTGCTCGATGCGCTCGAGCGGCGGCTGGATGCGCGCCTGCGCCCGATCGATGCGCAGGCGAGCTGGATCGTGCAGTCGGTCGCCGCGGGCCGCGTCGATCTGGACGATGCCGCGCGTCTGGACGCGTTCATGTCCGGCGCGCTCGGCGCGACGCCGCAGGTGGCGGCGATCGGCATCACCGACCCGACCGGCCTGGTGCGGCGCTGGAGCCGGGCTTCGAGCGCGGCGGTCGTGGAGGACTGGTCCGATCGCAGGGAGATTGTCGACTGGCTGACCGCGGGCCGCGCACAGCAGCAGCCGGCGTGGCGCCCCCCGCTGTGGACCCTGTCCGAGCGCATCGCCGTGCTGCTGCACGACGCGCCGCTGCGCCGCGACGGCCGCTTCGTGGGAATGCTGGCGCAGGTCGTGCCGATCGAGCGCCTGTCGGAGGATTTCGTCGAGTTCGCCAGCGAGACCGGGGTGACGCCGTTCGTGCTCTACGGCCCCGACCGGGTGCTCGCGCACCCGTTGCTGCAGCTGGACGAATTCGACGAGGCGCGCAGCGATCCGCTGCCGCATCTGCGCGAGGTCGGCGACCCGGTGCTCGAGCGGATCCGGTCGCCCGACGTGGTATCGCCCTTCGGCTTGCGCGCATTGACGCGCTCGAAAGCGGCGGTGGTGCGTATCGGCGACACGCAGCACGTTATCATCACGCGCCAGATCGGCGAGCTTGGCGCGCTGCCCTGGACGGTCGGGGTGCACCTCGATCCGAACCAGGGCGGTCCTTCGGAGCTGCGGCGCGTGATGTGGTCGCTGTTCGCGGGGCTCGGCGTGCTCGTGCTCGCGGTCGTCGCAGCCGCATTCGCCGGCAGGCGCCTGAGCCGTCCGGTCGAGGCGTTTGCCAGGGCGACGAAGACGGTCGAGGAGGGGCGCCTGGACGAGGTCCCTGCGCTGCCCGGCAGCATGATCGCCGAGTTCGACGACGCCAGCCGCTCGTTCAACGACATGGTCGCGGGGCTGCGCCGCAGCCGCGTCATTCGCCGCACGCTCGGGCGCTTCGTGTCGAAGGAAGTGGCGCGCGAGCTGATGAAGGGCGGGGGCCAGATCGAGCCGCTCGAAGCCGAGGCGACCGTGCTGCTCTGCGACCTGGAAGGCTTCACGCCGCTCACGCAGTCGCTCGGCGCGGCGGGCGTGGTCGAATTCCTGAACGAATACTTCGAGGACATGGTGGCGATCCTCGAGCGCCACCGCGGCGTCATCACCCAGTTCCAGGGCGACGCGATCCTCGCCGTGTTCAACGTGCCGATCGCGGATCCGGCGCACGCGGAGAACGCGGTGCGCGCCGCGCTCGAGATGGTGGCCACCACCGAGTCGCGCCGCTACGCCGGGGTGCAGGCGCACAACCGGGTCGGCCTGTGCACCGGGCAGGTGGTCGCGGGGGCGGTCGGCTCGCGCGGCCGAATGACCTACACTGTGCACGGCAACGCGGTGAACATGGCTGCACGGCTCGAGGCGATGAACAAGGAGTACGGCACGCGCGTGCTGATGTCGACCTACACCGCCCGGCAGTGCCGCGGCATCGCGCTGCGCAGGCTGGCCGATGCCGAGGTGCGCGGCTACGACGCGCCGATCGAGCTGTACACGCCGGCCGAGGTGGCCGCGGCTGCGGCCGCGTAGGGTGTCAGGCGGCGGCGCGCGCGCCGCGCAGCTGAGCGGTGCGCGCCGCGTCTATCGCGCCTTCGGCGGTGAGCGCGACGCCGAACAGGCGCTCCGCCTCGTCCCGCGTGTAGTAGCCGCGCAGCACGTCGCGCGCGACCCGCTGCGGATCACGCTTGAACGGGTCGCCGTAGCCGCCGCCGCCCGGCGTCGAGACGCGCACCACGTCGCCGGGCGCGAGCTGGATGTCCTGGTCCTTCGAGCGGTGCGGCGGTCGATAGACGCTGGCGCCGCGCTCGACCGATACCTTGTTGACGCCGCCTTCCGCGCCGCCGCGCGCGCCCAGGGGCCCGGTGCGCCCGTGGTCCATCACCATCGAGGCGCGCGCCGAGCCGCGCCGCAGGCGGATCGCGTAGTTCACCCCGAAGCCGCCGCGCAGTGCGCCCGCGCCGCCCGAGCCCTCGTGCAGCGAGTACTCTTCGAACAGCACCGGGTAGTACTGCTCCATCACTTCGATCGGCGTGGTCTTGGAGATGCCGATCGTGGAGCAGCCGTTGGAGATGCCGTCGCCCGCCGGGTTGCCGCCGTAGCCGCCGCCCGAGATCACGTACATCACGTAGGCGCGATCGCGCGCCGGATCGTGGCCGCCGATCGCGAGGTTGCCCGAAGTGCCTGCGGGCGCGGCGAACAGCTCGTTCGGGATCGCCTTCACTAAGGCGTCGAATACCGCTTCGGCGATGCGCTGGCTGACCTCGGCCGCGCAGCCCGAGACCGGGCGCGGGTACTTGGCGTAGAGAAAAGTGCCGTCCGGATCGGCGACCCTGAGCGGCTCGAAGGTGCCGGCGTTGATCGGCACCTCGGGAAAGATGTGCTTCATCGCCAGGTACACCGAGCTGCGCGTGGTCGCGATCACCGAATTCATCGGCCCGCGGCAGGGCGGCGACGAGCCGGCGAAGTCGAACAGCAGATCGTTGTCCCGGGTCTTGGTCACCTTGAGACGGATGTCCAGGGGTGCGTCGACCACGCCGTCCGAGTCTACGATCGCGTGGCCTTGATACACCCCGTCGGGGATGCGCGCGATGTGCGCGCGCATCTGCTGCGCGGCGCGTGCGCGCAGTTCCAGGATTGCCGCGTCTACCGTGTCCGCGCCGTAGCGATCGAGCAGCACCGTGAGGCGCTTGTCGCCCGTGTCGAGCGCCGCGGCCTGCGCCTTGATGTCGCCCAGGCGCTGGTCGGCGATGCGGATGTTGGAAAGGATGATCGAGAGGATCTCCTGATCGAGCGCGCCCTGCTTGTAGAGCTTCACCGGCGGCAGGCGCAGCCCTTCCTGCTCGACCTCGGTCGCGTTGGCCGAGAAGCCGCCCGGCACCATGCCGCCGATGTCCGGCCAGTGGCCGGTGTTGGCGAGCCAGGCCCACAGCCTGCCGCGGTAGAAGAACGGCTTCACGAAGCGCACGTCCATCAGGTGCGTGCCGCCGAGGTAAGGGTCGTTGACGATGAACACGTCGCCCGGCTCGGCGCTCCAGCCGTTTGCGCGCAGGCGCTCGATCACCGCGCGCGCCGAGTCCTGCATCGTGCCTACGAACACCGGCAGCCCGAGCTCGCCCTGCGCGATCAGCGCGCCGTCGTCGCGCGCGTAGATGCCGTCGGAGCGGTCCATCGCCTCCGAGATCACCGGAGAAAACGCCGAGCGGCAGAACGCCAGGTCCATCTCGTTGCAGACCTGCTGCAGGCCGTTCTGGATGACCGACAGGGTGATGGGATCGATCATTCGCAGCGTGCGAAAGACCCGGCGTGGCGGAGGCTGACGATTGCGAAGCCATCGTCAAGGCGCGAAGCGCCGGCCGACGCCAAGGCCTGCTGAAGGTTGCAGACCTGCTGCAGGCCGTTCTGGATGACCGACAGGGTGATTGGATCGATCATGCGCGTCGGCGGCAAGATACCATGCGCCGACGCGAGAGGAGGAGGCCATGTCCGTACGCTACGAGATCCACGAGCGCGCCGCGATCATCACCATCGACCGGCCCGAGCGCCGCAACGCGGTGGACGTGGACACCCAGGGCGAACTGTATGAGGCGTTCGAGCGCTTCGACGCCGATGAGGCGCTCGACGTCGCGATCCTCACGGGTGCGGGTGGCCATTTCTGCGCCGGCGCGGACCTGCGCGCGATGGCCGAGGGGCGGCGCAAGGTCTACGACGAGGGGCCGCGCGGGCCGATGGGGCCTACGCGCATGCGCCTCTCGAAACCCGTGATCGCGGCGATCGAGGGCTACGCCGTGGCGGGCGGCGCCGAGCTCGCGCTTTGGTGCGACCTGCGCGTGATGGCGCAGGGATCGACCTTCGGCATCTTCTGCCGCCGTTTCGGCGTGCCACTGATCGATCTGGGCACGGTGCGCCTGCCGCGCCTGATCGGCCACAGCCGCGCGATGGACCTGATCCTCACCGGGCGCGCGGTAGACGCCGAGGAGGCCGAGAGGATCGGCCTCGCCAACCGGCTCGCCCCGCAGGGCGAGGCGCTCCAGGTCGCGCTCGAGCTTGCCATGGCGCTGTCGAAGTTTCCGCAGCGCTGCCTGCGCAACGACCGCCGCTCGGCGCTCGAGCAGTGGGGGCTGGAGGAGCGCGAAGCGATGGCGAACGAATTCCGCATCGGCATGGAGACGATCGCCTCGGGCGAGGCGTACGAGGGCGCGGCGCGCTTCTCCGGCGGCGAAGGGCGCGGTGGGCGCTTCGACTGAGCGCTCGCTGCTCAGCCCCGCGCGCGCCTTCGCGGTGGTGGGCCTAGGCGCGGTCGTAGGGCCGCTCGACTCGGCGGTCAATATCGCCTTTCCCTCGATCACCGCCGCATTCGGGCTCGAGCTCGCCTCGATCCGGTGGCTGATCATCTGTTACCTGCTGACCTACAGCGGCCTGATCATGGTGAGCGGGCGCCTCGGCGATCTGTATGGATACCGGCGCGTGTTCGGCATCGGCCTCGCGCTGGTTGCCGCAGCCTTTCTCGGCTGCGCTGCGGCGCCGAGCTACGCCTGGCTGCTCGTTGCGCGCGTCGTGCAAGGGGTAGGCATCGCGCTCGTGCTCGGCGCCGGACCCGCGCTCGCGCTCTCGATCCATCCCGACTCGCAGCGCACCGCGGTGCTCGCGCGCTACGCCGCGGTGTTCGCGATCGGGCTGGCGATCGGCCCGCTCGCAGGCGGATTGCTGGTAGAGCAGTTCGGCTGGCGAGGGGTGTTCTGGGCGCGCGCGCCGCTCGCACTCGCCGCGCTCGCGCTGCTCGGGCGGGTACCCGCGGCTGCGGTGCAGGCGCCCGGGCGCGCGTTCGATGCGCTCGGCGCCGCGCTGCTCGCCGGCTGGACCGCGGCGCTGCTGCTCGCGCTCGCATCGCCGCTGCGCATCGGCGTGCCGCTCGCGTTTCTTGCCGCGCTGGGCTTCACCGTGTTCGTCGTGCGCGAGTCGCGCATCGCGGAGCCGATGCTGCGGCCCGGGCTGTTCCGTGATCCCGCGTTTTCGCTGCTGAACGTCCTCGGGATCGCGGTGAACTTCGCCGGTTTCGCCACCTTCCTGCTCGGGCCTTACTTCTTCGTGCGCATCGCCGCACTGTCGGCACCAGCCGCGGGTCTGCTTCTCGCTGCAGGTCCGGCAGCGGCGGCGGTTGGCTCGGCGATCGCCGGGCGCCTCGTGCTGCGCTTTGGCGCGCGCCGGGTCGCGCATGCGGGCGCCTGGATCACGGTCGCCGGCGTAGGCGCCGCGGCACTGTGGGATGGTTCGACGTCCGTCCCGATACTCGCCGCTACGATGCTCGCGCAGGGCCTCGGCATCGGGCTGTTCCAGCTCGCCTACACCGACGTCGTGGTCGCCGCGCTGCCGCCTGCCGACCGCGGCGTCGCCTCGAGCCTGGCGAATCTCACGCGCACGCTCGGCGTGGTCGCCAGCGCGACGCTGCTGTCAGCCTTGTTCGGCCACGCGCAGGCGCAGGCGCTGGGGGCCGGCCTCGATCCTGGCGCGGCGTTCCTTTCCGGGTTTCGACTTGCGTTCGCCTGCGCTGCGGCGGGGCTCGCGGCGATCGTAGCGCTGGGTCTGCTGCGCCGCCCGGTGCGCGATAGGACCGCACACTAGACGTTGAGCGTTGCTGCCCGACGTCCGTGGCGTCGCCGGCAGCCTCACCATGCTCACGCGCATGCCGGGCATCGTCGGCGGGGTCGCAGATGCGATTGTCGTGGATCAATAGGAAATTCAACCGTCGTGCTATACGGATTCAGCCAAGGCCTCGCTCGTGACCCGAGGTGTGGTGTTTCGGGGTAATGAGCGGTGAGCGCAGGCCGGGAGTACGCTGCGGCGCCGCAGGCACGCTGAAACGTTACGAGTGGAAGACGAAGACCTGAGCCGCGCCAAGCAGCAATTCCGAGGAATCCTCCATGAAGTATCTCCTTTTGTTAATGGGCGTGATTGTTCTGGGCATCATTTACTACGCCTCGTCGTATGCACAGCCAGCGCCGGGCAAGCCCGCCGCCTCGGCTCCGGCCACGCCCGGCGCCGCGGGCGAAGTGAAGGCCCGGCAGCTCTCGCTCGCGGTCAAGCCCTGGACGGGCGATTTCGACGGGATGCTCGAGCGCCGGGTGATCAGGGTCTACGTGCCCTACAGCCGCACGCTGTATTTCGTCGACAAGGGCCGCGAGCGCGGAATCGCCGCCGACTTGATCCGGCAATTCGAGCGCTGGGTGAACAACAAATACGCCAAGGCGCTCGGCAAGCGCCCGCTTACCGTCCTGGTCGTCGTGGCCACGCGCGACAAGCTGCTCGGCGATCTCACCGGAGGCCGGGCCGACATTGCGGTGGGCAACATCAAGGTCCTCGACGAGCTGCTGAAGACCATCGATTTCGTGGCGCCCGACGAGAAGGCGCTCAGCGTGGAGATGCTGGTGACCGGGCCGGCGTCGCCTGCGATTGGATCGATCGACGACCTGTCGGGCAAGACGGTGCACGTGCGCGAATACTCGAGCTATTTCCTCAGTCTGACCGCGTTGAACGAGCGCTTCAAGAAGGCCGGCAAGCCTCCCGTCAAGCTGGTGGCGGTGCCGAATGCGCTCGAGGACGAGGACATGCTCGAGATGCTGAACGCCGGGCTGCTCGAGTCGATCGTGATGGACGACTGGAAGGCCAAGATGTGGGCGCAGGTGCTCACCAAGGTGCGCGTGCACGAGGACATCCAGCTGCGGGCGCCGATCAAGATGGGATGGGCGATCCGCAAGAACAGTCCCAAGCTCGCCGCCGAGGTGAACGAGTTCTACGCGTACTACTTGAAAACGGCGGGCGGAGCCCCTGCGCTCCTGCGCCAGTACATGAACACGATCAAGGTGCTGAACAACCCGACGTCCGCCGCGGACCAGAAGCGCTTCGAGGCGCTGCTCGCGTACTTCCGCAAGTACGGCGAGCAGTACCACTTCGATCCCATCATGCTTGCGGCGCAGGGATACCAGGAGTCGACGCTCGATCAGGGCGCGAAGAGCCCGGTGGGCGCGATCGGGGTCATGCAGATCATGCCCGCCACGGGTGCCGAGCTCAAGGTGGGCGACATCCACCAGGCCGAGGCGAACATCCATGGCGGCGCGAAGTACATGGATCAGCTCATGACCCGGTATTTCACCGACGCGAAATTCGACGAGCAGAACCGGACGCTGTTCGCCTTCGCGAGCTATAACGCGGGGCCAGGCAACATCCACAAGATGCGCGCCGAGGCCGTGAAGCGCGGGCTCGATCAGGATCAGTGGTTCAACAACGTCGAGGTCGTCACGGCCGAGAGGATCGGCATCGAGACCACGACCTACGTGCGCAACATCTACAAGTACTACGTCGCGTACAAGCTCGTGGAGCAGGCACGCGAGGCTGCCGCGAAGGTGAAGGAGCGAGTCGCCCCGACGAAGAAGTGAGCATCGGGGAAAGGTGTCAGGCGCCTTGTCCCGATGAAAAGGTTCCTGACACCTTTTCAGCTTTTCAGACCTCGACCAGCAGGTTGCCGTGCCGATCGGGCCGTGCGCGGCAGCCGGGCTCGAGCACCGTGGTGCAGTCGAGCTGCTCGATGATCGCCGGGCCTGAGATCACCCTATCGAGCGGCAGGCGATCGCGCGCGTAGATCGGCGTCCGGCACCAGCCGGCGTCGAACCAGACTTCGCGTTCGCCGGCCTGGGCGCCGGAGGCGTCCTTGGCATGCGCGCCGCGCCCGAGCGCGGCGAGGTCGATCCTCGGGCGCACGCCGATCACCGCGGTGTGCAGGTTGACGAGCACCGCGCGGATCTCGGGCAGCTCCACGCCGAAGCGCGCCCAGTAGGCGCGATCGAAGGCCTGCTGCAGCGCTTCGCGCGTCGGCTCGCGACCGGGCAGCGGCACGCTCAGGATGTGGCTCTGGCCCTCGAACTGCATGTCGGCGGAAACGAGGTCGCGCACCTGGTCGATGGCGATGCCTTCGCGCTCGAGCAGGCGCCGGCCGTCGGCCGACTGCTGCGCAAGGATCGCGAGCACCTCGTGCATGTCGAGCGCCGGCACGGGCCTGTTGACCGTGTTGACATAGTCGTGGCGCAGGTCGGCGACGACGCAGCCGAGCGCGTTGGTGATGCCGGGGCGCGCGGGAATGAGCAGGCGCGGGATGCCGAGCTCGCGCGCGAGCGCCGCAGCGTGCAGCGGCCCCGCGCCGCCGAAGGGAAACAGCACGAAGTCGCGCGGGTCGTGTCCGCGCGAAAGCGACACCATGCGGATCGCGCCGGCCATGCGATCGTTGGCGATGCGCAGGATCGCGGCGGCCGCCGCGGTGGCGTCGAAGCCGAACGGGCCCTTGAAGCGCGCCTCGAGCGCGGCGCGCACCGCATCGACGTCCGCGCGGCCGGAAACGCCCAGCAGGTGCTCGGGGTTCAGCCGTCCGAGCACCAGGTTGGCGTCGGTGATCGTAGGCTCGAGCCCGCCGCGCCCGTAGCACATCGGCCCCGGCTGCGCACCGGCGCTCTGCGGGCCGACCTTCAGCATGCCGTCCTCGCCGATGTGCGCGATCGAGCCGCCGCCCGCGCCGATGGTGTGCACGTCGACCATCGGCACGTGCACCGGCATGGCGTACTCGATCTCGAGCTCGGAGGAAACCTGCGGCACGCCTTCGCGGATCAGGCCCACGTCGGTCGAAGTGCCGCCCATGTCGTAGGTGATCGCATTCGCGAAGCCCGCCGCCGAGGCGGTAAACGCTGCGGCCATGATCCCCGACGCGGGGCCCGACATCACGGTGTTCACCGCGGATTTCGCCGCGAGCTCGGCCACGACCGTGCCGCCGTTGCCCTGCATGACGAGCAGGTCGCGCGCAAAGCCGCGCGCGCGCAGCTCGGCGGCGAGGCGCTCGATGTAGCGGTCGAGCACCGGCTGCACCGCAGCGTTCACTGCAGCGGTCACGCCGCGCTCGTACTCGCGGTACTCGGAGAGCACCGAGTGACCCGCGGTGACGTAGGCGTTCGGCCACTGCGCGCGCGCGAGCTCAGCCGCGCGCGCTTCGTGCGCCGGGTTGATGTAGCTGTGAAGGAAATGGATGACCAGCGCCTCGCAGCCCGCAGCGCGCAGGCCGCGCACCGCATCGCTCAGGGCCTTCTCGTCGAGCGGGGTGACCACGCTGCCCTGTGCGTCCATGCGCTCGGCGACTTCGAGCCGCAGCTCGCGCGGGATGAGCGGCTCGAAACGGCCGGTGAGGCCGTACGAGGTCGGCCGCGTGCGACGGCCGAGCTCCAGCACGTCGCGGAAGCCTTTGGTGGTGATGAGGCCGGTCTTCGCCAGCTTGCGCTCGAGCAGCGCGTTGGTGGTGGTGGTCGTGCCGTGCACGATGAGCGCAAGGTCGGCGAGATCGAGCCCGGTCTCCTCAAGCGCCGCGAGCACGCCGTAGGCCTGGTTGTCGGGCGTCGTAGGCAGCTTGGCGATGCGCGTCTCGCCCGAGGCGGCATCAAGCGCGATAAGGTCGGTGAAGGTGCCGCCGACATCGATACCCGCGATCCAGCGCGCCATGCGGGGTTCCGCCTTCGCCTCAGGCGGCGCGCGTGAGCGACGCGGCGCCGTGCACGCTGCGCGCGCGTCGCTGCAGCACGATCAGCGCGGCTTCGATCAGCCCCTGGGCGCGCATGCGCTCGGCGCAATCGACGCCGGCGGCGAGCGCCGCGTCGATCTGCGCGGGCGCCAGCGCCGGCACTTCGACCGTCACCAAGCGATCGCCGAGGTCGCTGTCTTCGCGCAGCGAGCGCGCCGGTGCCCGGACGATCGCGGGGTGTTTGATATTCACCGCGTTGGCGATGAGCGTCGCCGCGGCATCGGCTTCGGCGGCCGAGCGCGCGAGCACTGTCACCGCATCGGCGATGCCGAGCGACTGCGAGCGGCCGCGCCAGCCCGAGGTGGCGATGCCGCGCACCGTGCGCGTGGCGTCGATCGAGGCAAGCGCATCGAGCGCCGGCGCCGCGATGTTCGCGACCACGCCGGTCGATAGCGCTTCACCCGCTGAGAGATGAAACGCGACATCGCCGCCATTGTTGACGATCGCCTTCCTCAGGCTTCGACCGTGAACCAGTGCGGCGAGCACTTCGTCGGCCACCGCGCCGGCGACGGCGGCCATCGGGGTGATGAATACGCGAGCGTGCGGCGAAACCGCGTCGTGCATGCGACGCGCGACCGGGCCGGCGAACGTGCGCGTGTCACCTCGAATCGGCGAGCGCAGAGCCGACAGTTCCGCGACGAGCTCTTCGAGAACCGACGCAAAGCGCCGCGTGGCCTGCGCATACGCATGCTCGACTTCGCTCGCCTCGCCCCAGCATTCGATGACGAGGTCGATCGGGCCGTGCTGGCAATGCAGGCGGCCGTCGGGCAGGCGCGCGCAGCTGGCGCCTTGCATCATTTAGTCGTCACCGGCCAGGGGTTGCCGTCGCGCCAGCCCTCAGCGCGCCAGCGTCCCTCGCGCAGTACGGTCTCTAGATCGACCGCGCTATCGATATGGCCGCCCATCTCGCGGTAGGCGGCGATCGGCAGGGTGAACTCGATCGGCAGCACCAGCGCGGGCGTGGGCACGTAGCCGAAGGAGCGCTCGGGCATGCGCAGCACGTCGACCATCAGCGTAATGCCGCCGCCCGGCCAGACGTACACCGGAGCGCCGCCGCAGGTGACGCGTGTCACCAGCTCGCGCACCGAGCGCGTCAGGCGCACCGGGTTCTCGGTCACGCCCGCGCGCAGGCTGCCGCCCGCACCGCCCATGAACAGCACGCTGGTGAGCGCCGGCTCGCAGTTCTCGGCGATGCGCTCGACCACCGCGCGCAGGGGCGCGGGCATCGGCGCCCTGACGGGCTTCAGCGCAGCGTCGAGGACGAAGAATTCCGCGTCTTCGCCGGTGGTCGACACCATCAGCAATCGCAGGCCCGGCCAGGCGGTCTTCGGGTCGATTCTGTCGATGATCGCGAGCGGATCGGTGATGTCGGTGCCGCCCCAGCCCTGGCCGGGCTCGGCGACCTTGAAATAGCGCCCTGGGGTAGACCTTCGGCCGCGCACGCGAATGCCAGCGGGGCGCATGCAGAGAAAACGCCCGGCCTGGTGCTCGGTAAGCACCCCGGTAATGTGGTCGTCCACGACGATCACCTCGTCGGCATGTCCCAGCCACTGCTTGGCGAAGATCCCGATCGTCGCCGAGCCGCAGCCCACGCGCATGCGCAGCTCCTGCTCGCCGTTTACGATCGGCGCGGCGCCTGCCTGCACGCGCAGGCTCGCGCCGCCGTCGATGGCGAGATCGACCGGCTCGCGGTTGGCGAGCTTGAGCATCGCCTCGCAGGTGACGCTGCCTTCCTTCTTGCTGCCGCCGGTGAGATGGCGCACGCCACCGAGCGCGAGCATCTGCGAGCCGTACTCGGCGGTGGTGACGTGGCCGACCTGCTCGCCCGCTGCGCGCACTGCGGCCCGCTCGGGACCGAGAAAGCGGTCGGTGTCGATCTTCAGCTTGAGGCCGCAGTAGCTGAAGATGCCTTCGGTGACCACGGTGACGACGTCTACGCCCTCGGCTTTCGAAGCGACGATGAAAGGCGCCGGCTTGTAGTCGGGATAGGTGGTGGTCGCGCCGACGCCGGTGACGAACGTGTTCGACGCCGAGATCAGCCTGCCGTCCCAGGGCTTGCCGGGCTCGAGAAAGGGTACGACCGCGCCGCCGGCGTCCACTCTGCGCTGCAGGAGCAGCAGCGGATCGAGCCGCACCAGCTTGCCGTCTTCGTTGGCGTAGCGATCGCAGGCGCCGGCCTGCCCCTTGCGGATGCGGCACAGCACCGGGCAGGCGTCGCAGCGGACGACTTCGCCGCTCGCGTCGCTGGTGTCCGCGCTGTCGTCCGGACTAAGCGCGTCTTCGGGGTCGCGCGACAGCGGCTGCGTCATGAAGCACGTTCCCGGGCAGCGATCGCTTCGCGCAGCCGATGCGGCAGCACCGGCACCCGCGTCATTCGCACGCCGGTTGCGTGCTCGATCGCGCCGAGGATCGCCGGCGCGGTCGGAATGAGGCCGGGCTCGCCGACGCCCTTGGCGCCGTAGGGGCCGAGCGGTTCGGCGTCCTCGATCAGAAGACAGTGCATGCGCGGCGCATCGCCGATGGTCGGAATCAGGTAGTCGTGCAGGTTTTCGCTCTGGCCCGGCAGGTACTCCTCCATCAGCGCGAGGCCGAGGCCCTGCAGCGCGCCGCCCTGGATCTGGCCCTCCACCTGGATCGGGTTCAGCGCGCGTCCTACGTCGTGCGCGGCCCAGAGCTCGATCACGCGCGTGGTGCCGAGATCGAGATCGACCTCCACGCAGGCGATCTGTGCGGCGAACGCGTAGGTCGCATATGGCACGCCCTGGCCATTCGCGTCCGCGGGCGTGGTCGGCGGATCGAATGTGCCTTCGCCGACGATCTGCGTCTGCGGCTTGAAGCGATGGGTGATGCCGTCCTTGCGAAAGACGACCTTGCCCTTGTCGAGCGACAGCCGGTAGCGGCGATCCTGCCATTCGCCCTCCGGTGCGCCCGCGGCGGCGAAGATCCTGCGCCGCAGGTCGAGCCCGGCGAGCTCGGCCGCCTTTCCGGAGACGAAGGCCTGGCGCGAGGCGGAGGTCTTGCCTGCGTCCGCGGTGCGATCGGTGTCGCCCGTCACCAGGCGCAATTCGCTCATCGGCAGCCCGAGCGCGTCGGCGCAGACCTGGGTGAGCGTCGTGTTCGAGCCCTGGCCGATGTCCACCGCGCCGTTGTAGAAGGTGAGCGCGCCCTCGGGCGAAAGCGCGACGCGCAGCGTCGACGGGTTGGAGAGCGCGGTATTGCCGATGCCGTACCACATGCAGCCGATACCTGCGCCGCGGCGCAGCGCGGAAGCGTTGCGCCCGGCATTCCGGTTGAATCGTTCGCAGGCGCGGCGCGAAGTGATCCAGTGCGGCTCGAGCGCATCGAGGCAGGCCACCAGCCCCGCCGAATGCGCGAGCACCTGACCGGTCGCGGTCGCATCTCCGGCTCTAAGCGCGTTGCGCCGGCGGAATTCCAGCCGGTCGATGCCGGTCCTGTCGGCGAGCGCGTCCATCATCGCTTCGTGCGCGATCGCACCCTGCGGCACGCCGAAGCCGCGGAACGCGCCGGAGGGGTGGCAGTGCGTGAACCAGGCGCGCCCGCGCGCGTGCACGTTTGGCACCGCGTACGGTCCGCTGGCGTGAATCGGCACGCGCGTCGCCACCGTGGGGCCCCAGCTCGCGTAGGCGCCGGTATCGAACTTCGCATCACAGGTCGCCGCACGCAGCTTTCCGTCGGCGTCGCAGCCGAACCTGACCTCGATGCGCGCGGGGTGGCGCTTGGTGCTCGAAGCCATGCTCTCCGGGCGGTGGTAGACGCAGGCCACCGGACGCTCGAGCAGCCAGGCGGCGAGGGCGACCAGGGGCTGCACCGACATATCCAGCTTGCCGCCGAAGCCCCCGCCGCAGGCGCTCGGCACGATGCGCACCTGCTCCGGCTCGAGGCCGAGCACGAGCGCGACCTCGTTGCGGTCCATGTACGGCGTCTGCGTGGAGACGGTGACCTCGATGCGATTCCCCACCCGTTGCGCCCAGCCGGCTTCCGGCTCGATATAGGCGTGCTCTACGAAGGCGGTCTCGAACACGCCTTCCGCGACCGCCGCACAGTGCGCGAACGCGGCTTGCGCATCGCCCTTCCTGACCGTGCCGTCGAGCAGCAGGTTGCCGGCCTTTGCGCCCTGGACTTCGGGCGCATCGTGCGCCATCGCGGCCTCGAGCCCGAGCACCGGGGGCAGCGGCTGCCACTCGATCGGAAACCTGCTTTCGTCGAAGGCTTCGAGCGCCGAGCGCGCGCCGACCAGCGCCGCGACCGCCTCCCCGCGAAAGCGCGCTTCGCCCGCAGCGAGCGCAGGCTGGTCCTTGATGTGCGGGTAGATGCCGAAGCCGTTCGACGGCACGTCGGCCGCGGTCAGCACGCGCGCGAGTCCGGGCGTGTTGAGCACGAAAGCATCCAGATCGCCCAGGCGAAAACGCGCGCGGTGATGCGGCGAGCGAATCGCCCGCAGCCAGAGCGCGTCCGCCGGGATCGCGTCGGCGCCGAAGCGCTCGGTGCCGGTGAGCTTCGGCACGCCGTCGACCTTTGGCGCGCGTGCGCCGACCGCCTCGCCCGCGCGCGGCGGAGGCGTCTCGGGTGCCGCACGCGAGACGTCCATCACCGCCTCGATGATCTTCTGGTAGCCGGTGCAGCGGCACAGCACGCCGCCGAGCGCGTCGCGCACTTCGGCCTCGCCCGGCGCCTTGCGCCTCGCGAGCAGGTCGCTTGCCGCCATCAGCATGCCGGGCGTGCAGACGCCGCACTGCGCGGCGCCGTGACGGTGAAAGGCGCGCTGCAGTTTCGAGAGCGTGCCGCCGCGCGCGAGGCCTTCGACCGTAACCACCGCGCGGCCTTCGACCTGGGCGAGCGGCGTGAGGCAGGCGCAGACCTGCCGGCCGTCTACCAGCACGGTGCAGGCGCCGCAGTCGCCCGCGTTGCAGCCGATCTTGGTGCCGGTGAGGCCGAGCTCGTCGCGCAGCACGTCGGCCAGGCGCGCGATCGGCGCCGAGCTCGCGCGCGCCGCGCGCCCGTTCAGCTTGAAGGCGATGGTGCGCGTCGCGAATTCGGCGCGCGGGCGGTTCATGCCGGGCTGCCGAGCATGTTCAGGCAGCGCGCGACCAGAATCTGCGCGGCCTCGCGGCGGTAGGCCGCGGTGCCGCGCGGATCGTCGATCGGGGCGAGCGGGGCGAGATGCTCGGCGCGCAGCCGCGCACCGAGACTTTCGTCCAGCGGCGCGCCGACCAGCGCCGCTTCGAGCGCGGGCAGGCGCTGCGCGACCGGCGAGCAGGCGCCCACCGCGACGCGTGCCGCGGCTACGCGTTCGGCCTCGATCTCGATCACCGCCGCCACCATCGCGATCGAGATCACCAGATAGCGCCGCGCGCCGAGCTTGAGGAAGCGGCTGCGCGCGGCGAGGCGCGGCTTCGCGATCAGGATCGCGGTGAGCAGCTCGTCGGCGCGGCGCGCGGTGCGGCGCGGACCGAGGATGAAATTCTCCAGCGCGAGCCGGCGCGTGCCCCTGATGCTCGCGAGCTCGACGGCGGCATCGAGCGCGAGCAGAGCCGGCACGCCGTCCGCGGCGGGCGATGCGTTGCACAGGTTGCCGGCGAGCGTGCCGGAATTCTGGATCTGCACCCCGCCGACTTCGCGTGCGGCCTGCTTGAGCGCATCGAACAGCGGCGGCAGCCTCGCTTCGATGATCTGCGTCCAGCGGGTCGTCGCGCCGATGCGCCAGCCCTCCGGCGTTCGGCGGATCCCGCGCAGCGCGTCGAGCGCCGTGATATCCAGGATGTCCTCGCCGAGCGGCTTCGCGACGCGCGCCGGGTAATGGTCGGTGCCGCCGGCGAGAACCGTCAGCGGCGCGGCGGCCAGCCGCTCGAGTGCTTCTTCGGTACGTTTAGGCCGGAGATAGACTGACATGCCGCCGCAGCGCGCGAAACCCGACGCAAGTTAGCATGCAGTGGCGGAGGCGGCAACGCTGCGTACTGCGGTACGCAACTTTCGTAGCGCCGGAACGTGGAGTAGATTGAGGCCGGCCAGGCACATCCGCCTGGCCGATTCACGCTGCAGTTGCGAGGAGGCGCACTTGAAAGCCCTGGCTCCTGGAACGCTCTGGTTGTTGCTGCCAGTGCTGATGCTGACCGCGGCAGCCACCGCACAGGAAACCCGCAAGAAGGCGCCCGAGGGCGCAAAGGTGTACATCATTTCGCCGCAGAACGGCGCTGCAGTGAAGTCACCCGTACTGGTGCGCTTCGGCCTGTCCGGCATGGGCATTGCGCCCGCGGGTGTGGCGAAGGAAAAGACCGGCCATCACCACGTGCTGATCGACACCGATGCGAAGGCGCTCGACCTGTCCAAGCCGCTCCCGGTGAGCGAGCAGAGCGTGCATTTCGGCGGCGGACAGACCGAGGCCCTGCTCAAGCTCGCCCCCGGCAAGCACACGCTCATGCTCGTGCTGGGCGACGAGAACCACGTGCCGTTCGATCCGCCGATCGTGTCGAGGAAGATCACGATCACTGTGAAGTGACGCGTCAATCCGGCAGGCTCGATCGCGAGACGCTTCGCTCGGCGCTTGCGCAGGCCGACCTGCGCGTGCTGGTGATGTGCCTCGTGCACCTGAGCGGCGAGCTGAAGTGGCTCGACCCGCC
>Ga0210102_1000077_pt1 | contig 27528 bp, 26 predicted proteins | sample RushOxbow_ThreeS_4_FD_185563 | JGI IMG/M metagenome (GOLD analysis project Ga0210102, IMG submission 185563) | Wetland microbial communities from San Francisco Bay, California, USA, that impact long-term carbon sequestration -... | ecosystem: Environmental > Aquatic > Marine > Wetlands ...
CCCACTTGCCGCGTAGGGCCGGCTTCCCCACTTTCCCACCCATGCCGCGACGGAGCCGATGAGCGACTGGGGAGTGACCAGCAGGGTGTCCGCGCGCGTGGCCATGGCGGGCGGTGCGGTGATCGAGGGCGATCTCCATCTGGCTACCCGGCCCAGCTACCCGCCCGGTCCCGAGACCCCGATCGAGATGCTCAACCGGGCCGACCCCTTCTTCGCCCTCAGCCTGCCCCACGGCGGGGTCGTCTTCCTTCCCAAGGCCGGGGTCGCCGTGGTGGCCTGTCCCGAGCCGAGTCCCTGGGCCGACCCCGAGCGGGTCTCGGCCGCCAAGCAGCTCGAGCTGGCGGTGGAGCTGCCCGATGGCAGCGAGTACCGCGGTCACGCCCTCGCCGAGCTTCATCCCTCGCGATCCCGCGCGCTCGATTACGTGAACGGGGCCGGGCTTTTCTTCGCCCTGTGGGGGGACGGCCTCGCCCGCTACTTCAACAAGTCGCTCGTCCGCTCGATCCGGCCCTACGACTGAGATCTCTCTTGGCCAGACTCGATCGCCTCATCCAGGTCATGCACGAGCAGCGCGCCGACGGCCTCCAGCTGGCGGTCGGTAAGCCGGCCGCCCTGCTCGCCAACGGCTCCACCCGCCCGGTCACGCGGGACCCGCTCACCGACGTTCAGATCCTTGCCTTGCTCCGTGAGATCGCCAGCGGCGACATGGCGGCCCGGGTGGGGCAGGCGGCGCCGCTGGCCTTCTCCTACCAGGCCCCGAGCGGCCAGGTGCGGGTGGAGCTGGTGTCGGGACCGGACGGACCCCTGGCCGTGGTGCGGCCGGTGGCCGGGCCCGCTGCCACGGCTGCTCCGCGGGGCCCTGACCTGGCCGAGGCCCGGCAGGCGATGGAGGATCTGCTCCGGCTGCTGGTGGACACCGGCGCCTCGGATCTCCATCTGCGCTCCGGGGAGCCTCCGTTGCTGCGCCGGCATGGGGAGCTGGTGCGCGAGGACCGGCCCCCTGTCCCGGCGGAGCGGCTGGAGACGATGCTGCTGGGCATGATGGGCCCGAGGGAGGCGGCGGAATACCGCGAGGCCGGCGACGCCGACTGGGCCTACGAAATCGAGGGGCTCGCCCGCTTCCGCTGCAACGCCGGCCGCGACCGCCATGGTCCCATGGCGGTGTTCCGGGTGATCCCGACGACCGTGGGAACGGCCGACGAGATGGGGCTGAGCCGGGAGGTGCAGAACCTCTGCTATCTCAGCAGGGGGCTGGTGGTGGTGACCGGGCCGACCGGCTCGGGCAAGAGCACGACGCTGGCGGCACTGGTGGACCTGGTCAATCGCACCCGCACCGATCATATCATCACCATCGAGGACCCGATCGAGTTCGTGCACCCGAGCAAGAAGTGCCTGGTGACCCAGCGGCAGGTGGGGGTGCACACCCGGTCGTTCAAGCACGCGCTGCGCGCCGCGCTCCGGGAGGACCCCGACATCATCATGGTAGGCGAGATGCGTGACCTGGAAACAGTCTCGATCGCCATCGAGACGGCGGAGACCGGTCACCTGGTGTTCGGGACCCTGCACACCACCACCGCGGCCTCCACCATCGACCGGATCATCGACCAATTCCCCGCCGACCGGCAGTCCCAGGTGCGGGTCATGCTGTCGGAGTCGCTCCGCGGGGTCATCGCCCAGACGCTCTGCCGCAGGATCGGCGGCGGGCGGGTGGCGGCGCGAGAGGTGCTGCTCTCGATCCCCGCGGTCTCCAACCTGATCCGCGAAGGCAAGACCTTCCAGATCCCGTCGATCATGCAGACCAACCGGAAGGCCGGCATGGTCACGCTCAACGACGCGCTGATCGAGCTGGTGGACGGGAAGCAGGTGGAGCCCCGGGAGGCATACGTCAAGGCGGTGGACAAGACCGGCTTCGCCACCCTGCTCAAGGCGAGGCGGCATGACGTGTCGTTTCTAGGTGAAGCCTGATGGCCGATGGGGCGGAACGGCGGAACGGCGGAACGGCGGAGGGTGGTCCCGCGCAGGATCCCGCTGCTCCAGAGCGTTCCGCCGTTCCGCCGTTCCGCCGTTCCCCGATCCTGGTCCTTGTCAATCCCCAGGACATCGTCAACATCGCGAGCTCGGTCCGCATCGCGCTGAATTTCGGGATCGAGCGGATGCGGCTGGTGAACCCCGAGATGTTCGATCCCTGGCGGATCGAAGGCATCGCCCACAACAGCGCCGAGTTCGTGGAGCGGATCGAGATCATGGACTCGCTCGAGGCGGCGCTGGGCGATTGCGGGTTCACCGCCGTGCTCACCGCCCGGGGCCGGACGGCCAAGCGGCGAACCCTCCGTGCTCGGGAGGCGGCGGTGGAGCTCGCCGGTGAGGCGCTCCGGGGGCCGGTCGCCATCGTGGCGGGGCGGGAGGACAGCGGGCTCACCAATGCCGAGCTGGATCTGGGTCACGTGCTGGTCACCATCCCCACCGATCCGCGGTATGCGTCGCTCAATCTGGCGCAGGCGGTGGCCCTCATGGCCTACGAGTGTTGGCTGGCGCGGGGCGAGGAGGTTCCGCTCAAGCCCCCGCGCAGGATTGCGCCGCCGGCCACGGTGACCCAGCTCGAGGAACTCTTCGCCGACTGGCGCAGGGCCCTGTGGGCCCTCGACTTCTTCAAGACCCGGCGGTCGGAGGCGGTGATGCGCTCGTTTCGTGAGATCATCCATCGTGCGGCGCTGGACGGGAGAGAGGCGACCCTGGTCCGCGCGATGGGCATCGAGGTGGTACGCTTCCTGGGCCGCGCCGGCGTCCCGGTCAGCGAGCCACCCGCGGCGGACCCGGCCTGAGATGGCGCGCTCCAGCGCCTACTGGGCGGCCAATCGCTACGATGACCCGGCCCAGGAACCCGATCCCGCCGCACCGCTCCGCGACCTTCCCGCCGCCGCCGCCTCCCGCTTTCGGCTGCTTCGCCAGGGGCTCCGCGATCTCCCCGGCGCCGCCGAGTCGGTCCGCTACATGGGCCAGAGCTGGCGCTGGGCCTGGGAATACGCCATCGGCAACCGCAAGCTCTGCTGGGTGCACGTGGTGGGCAGCGCCGTCTCGACCACCTTCACCCTGAGCGATGCCGAGGTGGGCCGGGTGGGCCGGCTCGGACGGCTGCCGGCGGCCCTGACCCGCGCGATCACCGATGCGCAGCGCACCGGCCCGGTACGCTGGTGCTGGCTGGAGCTGGACGACCGCCGCGCGGTCGAGGGGTTCCTGCGCTTCGTCCGCCACAAGGCCGAGTGGCTGGGCGAGCGCCCCGCCCCGCACCGCACACCCCGGGTGAGGGGACGCCGCCAGTCGGGCGAGCCGGATGCCGAATAAACCCCTCGGCATTGTTGCCCTCGGCCTCGGGTTGTGCGGCGGCGCCCGAGGACTATGTTTCGGCGCGCGTTTTGTGAATGTCTTCACGAGTCATCGCCGGCGACGGTGGGTCAGGGTCGGCGGGGCCTCTCTCACAGCGTGGGATCGATGATGCGTACGTTGGCATTCGTGCTCGGCGGGGTGGGCGCGGGCGGACTCGCGGCCCTGCTCGCCTTCCGCAGCCCGACTCCGCAGGCGCAGCAGGCCCAGGCCCCTGCCGACTCGATCACGGCACCGGTCATCAGCGACACCGGTTCGCTCCAGGGGCCGCGCCAGCCGATCTTCTTTCGCCACGACATTCACGCCGGCCAGTTCAAGATCCAGTGCCAATACTGCCACTACTCGGTGGACGTCTCTCCCGAGCCGGGGATCCCCTCCATGCAGACCTGCATGGGGTGCCACCTGGTGGTGAGCGGCACCGACAGCGGGGCCAAGACCGAGATCAAGAAGGTGCGCCAGGCCTGGACCGACAAGAAGCCGGTGGAATGGGTGCGGGTGCACTTTCTGCCACGCTACGCCCACTTTCCGCACCAGCGCCACATCAAGGCGCTGGGCCCGAACGCCTGCGCCACCTGCCACGGCGACCTCACCCGCATGCCCCAGGTGTTCAAGGTCAACCAGGTGGACCGGATGGGTTTCTGCCTCACCTGCCATCTGGAGCGGGACGTGTCGCGGGATTGCTCGGTGTGTCATTACTGAGGGCTGAACGCTATCCGCTATCCGCTATCCGACACCGCCGCGCGGGTAGCCGATAGCGGATAGCGGACAGCGGATAGCGAACAACCGGAGTCTCCATGCCCGACGAACACGCCCAGCCCTCCACCCTCGACCGCCGGAAGTTCCTTACCGTGCTGGGGACTACGACGGCCGGCGGCGCGCTGGCGCTCGGCGGCTGCTCCACCCAGCGAGTCGAGAAGCTGGTTCCCTATCTGGTTCAGTCGGAGGACCAGGTGCCCGGCCTCGCCACCTGGTACGCCAGTACCTGTACCGAGTGCGCCGGAGGGTGCGGGGTGCACGTTCGCGCCCGGGAGGGCAGGGCGGTCAAGCTGGAGGGCAACCCGGATCACCCGGTGAACCGGGGCAAGCTCTGTTCCCGTGGGCAGGCCGGGCTTCAGGGGTTGTACAACCCCGGCCGGGTCCAGGCCCCGATGCTGCGCGGGGCCGATGGCACCTTCAAGGCGATTACCTGGGACGATGCCGTCGCCCGCGTCGCGGCCAAGCTGGGCGAGGCGGGCAGCCGGGTCGCGGTGGTCTCGGGGGCGGGGCGGGGCAGCTTCACCGATCTGCTGACGGAGTGGACATCGGCCATCGGCGGGCGCCTGATCCGCTACGAGACCTTCGATCACGAGCCGGTGCGGGCGGCCAACCGCCAGGTCTTCGGTCTCGACCAGGTGCCGGCCCACGACTTCGGCAAGGCGCGCCACATCGTCTCCTTCGGCGCCGATTTTCTGGAGAGCTGGGGATCCTCGATCGAGAATCAACTTGGCTTCGCCCGCTCCCATGGATTCGAGGGCGGCGACTCGGCCAAGTTCGTCTACGCGGCGCCCCGGATGGATCTCACCGGCCTCAACGCGGACGAGTGGCTGCCCATCAAGCCGGGCACCGAGGCGTCCCTGGCGCTGGCCATGGCCAACGTTCTCCTGGCCGGGCGTTCCGATGCGCCCGCCGGGCTCTCCGCCGCTTTGGGCCCCTACACCCCTGACAAGGCCGCGCAGGAGACCGGTATCCCGGCGGACCGAATCCAGCGGCTGGCCCGGGAGTTCGCCGCCGCCCGGCCCAGCCTGGCCGTGGCCGGCGGAGTGGGCTCGCAACACGCGGCCGCCACCGAGGTCTGCGCCGCGGTCAATATCCTCAACTTCGTCGCCGGCAACATCGGCGAGACGGTGCTCTTCGGCGCCGACCTGCCCGCGAGCGACGGCCAGGCCGGCATGGCCAGGCTGGCCCAGGCGATCGACGGCGGAGAGGTGGCGCTGCTCCTGGTGCACGAGGCCAACCCGTTGTATACCCTGCCCAGGGCGAGCGGGTTCGCCGATCGGTTCCGGAAGGTCGGGTTCAAGGTCGCCATCGCGCTCTGCCTCGACGAGACCGCGGCGGAGTGCGATCTGGTCCTGCCGCAGCGTCACGCCCTGGAGCGGTGGGACGATCTTCGCCCCCGGGCCGGCGTGTACAGCCTCATGCAGCCGGTGATGGAGCCGGTGTTCGATGCTCTGGCGCCGGGCGAGATCCTGCTCCGGGTCGCCAGGAAGGCGGGAGGGGCACTGGCGCGCTTCGATGCGCCTTCCTGGGACGCCCATCTCAAGAACCGGTGGCAGGCGCTGGCGGGCGAGCTGGGCGAGAAGGATTCCGCCGCCTTCTGGCACGCCGCGGTTCAGCGGGGCGGCGTGTTCCGCGATCCGCCGGCTCCCCCGGCCGTGTCGCTCGCGCTGGGCGAGGCGCGGGTGGCCTACCGCGAGCCGACCTTCGAGGGCGACGGGGAGTTCGTGTTCCTCACCTATCCCCACGCGCTGCTGCACGACGGCCGCGGGGCGAACAAGCCCTGGCTGCTGGAGAACGCCGACCCGGTCACCAAGATCACCTGGCACTCCTGGGTCGAGGTCGGCCCCGGCGCCGCCCGGCGGCTCGACGTCCGCGACGGGGAGATCGTGCGGCTCACCTCGCCGTTCGGCTCGATCGAGGCGCCGGTCTACGTCTATCCCGGCATCCGGGACGACGCGGTGGCGGTGCCGCTCGGACTGGGCCATGCCAACTACGGCGCTTTCGCGACCGGCCGGGGGGTGAACGCCCTTGATCTCCTAGGCGCGCCCCGGGGCGACTTCGTGCCCTATCTCTCTACCCGGGTCAGCGTCACCAAGACCCGGCAATATCGCAAGCTCGCCTCGGTGGCGGGGGTGCCCCGCCAGCTGGGCCGCGGCATCGCGGAGGCGATGCCGCTCGCGGCGGCCCGGCGCGGGCTGTCGCTGGAGCAGGCCTACCGCGAGGAAGGTCATGCCGAGCACGAGGTCAATACCGAGCGCGAGCTGGAGGCGCTCAAGGGGTGGAGCGCGGAGCAGCACCAGGCCACCCAGTACGGCGACTACGCCCGGCAGAACCCCCAGTGGGCCATGGCGATCGACCTGGCCAAGTGCACCGGGTGCCAGGCCTGCGTCACCGCCTGTTACGCGGAGAACAACATCCCGACCGTGGGCGAGATCGAGATCCTCAGGGGCCGGGAGATGACCTGGATGCGGATCGAGCGCTACTGGGAGGGCGGGGAGGAGCCGGCATCCCCGGTGTCCGCGCGTTTCGTCCCCATGCTCTGCCAGCACTGCGCCAACGCGCCATGCGAGCCGGTCTGTCCGGTCTACGCGGCCTATCACACCGCGGACGGGCTCAACGGCCAGGTGTACAACCGCTGCGTCGGTACCCGCTACTGTGCCAACAACTGCCCCTACAAGGTGCGGTACTTCAACTGGTACAAGTACAACCAGGTGGCGTGGCCGGAGCCGCTCCATCTCCAGCTCAACCCCGACGTCACGGTGCGGGCCCGCGGGGTGATGGAGAAGTGCACCTTCTGCATCCAGCGGATCCGGGAGCACCAGAACATCGCCCGGCTGGAGGATCGCGCCATCCGCGACGGCGAGTTCACCACCGCCTGCGCCCAGGCCTGCCCCTCGGACGCGATCGTGTTCGGCAACGGGAACGACCCGTCCAGCCGGGTGGTGAGCCAGCGGCAGAGCCCGCGGGGGTACCACGTGCTGGAGGACCTCAACGTCCGCCCGGCGGTCACCTATCTGGCCAAGGTCCTGCACCCCACGGAGGCGTAACGGATGTCCGCAGTCGCCCCGCCCGCCGGCCACGGCGGGCCCGTGATCACCCAGACGCATGCGGACGTCACCCGCGACATCGTGGGGACGTTGAGCCCGGCCGGCCGCGGCTATCTCGCCCTGCTGTTCGGCGCGGTCGGCCTCTTCCTGGCGGGCCTGATCACCTTCCTGATCCTGGTGAAGGACGGGCTGGGCCATGCCGGGTACCAGCCGCCGATCTTCTGGAGCGTCTACATCACCACCTTCGTGTTCTGGATCGGCATCGGACACGCGGGCACGCTGATCTCGGCGATCCTCTTTCTCTTCCGCTCGCCCTGGCGCACGGCGGTGTACCGCTCGACCGAAGCGATGACCGTCTTCGCGGTCATGACCGCGGGGCTCTTCCCCATCATTCACATCGGCCGGCAGTGGATCTTCTACTGGCTGCTGCCCTACCCGAACCAGCGATTGCTCTGGCCCAACTTCAAGTCGCCGCTGCTGTGGGACGTCTTCGCGATCTCCACCTATCTCACGGTCTCGACCACGTTCCTGGTGTTCGGCCTGATCCCCGACGTCGCGGCGGTGCGGGACACGGTGAGCGGGTGGCGGAAGTCGGTCTACGCTCTGGTGGCCTCGGGCTGGCGCGGCACCGACAACCAGTGGCGGCACTACAACCGGGCCTACCTCTACCTGGCCGCGCTGGCCACGCCGCTGGTGCTCTCGGTGCACTCGGTGGTGTCCTGGGACTTCGCCGCGGCCCTGGTTCCCGGGTGGCACGGCACCATCTTCGCGCCCTACTTCGTGGCCGGCGCCATCTATTCCGGCCTCGGCATGGTACTCACCCTGGTGATCCCGCTCCGCCGGGTGCTCAAGCTGGAGCACATGATCACCGAGTACCACTTCGACAACCTGGCCAAGCTGACCCTGCTCACCGGGTGCATCCTGTTCTACGCCTACGGGATGGAGTATTTCATCGCCTGGTACAGCGGCAACATGTTCGAGCAGGCCACGTTCTTCCGGCGGGCCTTCGGCCCGCTCTGGTGGGCCGGCTGGACCATGATCATCTGCAATCCGTTCGTGTCCCAGCTGCTCTGGTTCCGGAAGATCCGCACCAACCTGACCGCGCTGTTCGTGATCTCGATCTTCATCAACATCGGGATGTGGTTCGAGCGGTACGTGATCATCACCTCCTCGCTGAGCAACGACTTCGTGCCCTGGGCCTGGGACACCATGAGCCCGACCTGGGGCGACTGGGGCATCCTGGCCGGGTCCTTCGGGTGGTTCGGGATGTGGTTCCTCCTGTTCGCCAAGAACTTTCCGATCGTGGCGATCCAGGAGATCAAGGAGATGATCCCGATGCCGCGGCTTCGGGGAGGGCATCACTGATGGCGCTCCGCACGCGTTCCCGGCAGGTGCCGGGGGTCCTCGCCTCCTTCGCCCACGTGGACGCCGCGGCGGACGCGGTGCGTGCGCTCAGGGCGCGGGGACACCGGGACCTGGTGGTCTACACCGCCTCGCCCAATCACGAGATCGAGGAGGCCCTGGACCACTCCGTGAGCCCGGTCCGCCTGTTCACCCTGATCGGCGGCCTGACCGGCTGCGCCGCCGGCTTCGGCATGACCCTCTGGATGTCCTACGACTGGCCGACGGTGGTCGGCGGCAAGCCGATCGGTTCGATCCCGCCCTACGTCGTGATCGCCTTCGAGCTGACCATTCTGCTGGGGGCGCTCAGCACGGTGGCGGCAGTGGCGCTGTTCTCGGTGATGATGGGGAAGCGGGGAATCGCCTATGACCCCCGCTTCAGCGACGACCGGATCGGGGTGTTCGTCCCCGCCGGCGCCGACCAGGCCGGGGCGGTGGAGCAACTGTTGACGTCCGCGGGGGCGGTGGAGGTGCGGCATGAGGCGGCGTAGCCGGCGCTGGGGCCGGTGGATGGCGGTGCTCGCGGCCCTCGCCCTGAGCACGAGCGGGTGCGACGCGTGGTATTACCGGATCCCGTCGCCCGACGATCTCTGGCCCATCATTCCCTGGTTCGACCACATGATCACGGCGCGCTATGTCCGGCCCTACGAATCGGCCGGTGTTCCGCGTTACACTCCCGAAGGCACCGTGCCCGTCTCCGGCGGGGAGCCCGACTGGTCCGCCGACTGGACCACCGGCAAGGTCGCCTCGGCGAACGCGCTGGTGAATCCCTTCGCCGCCGGTGCCGGCGGCCAGCCCTCACCGGCCGGACCCTCGGTAGCGGTGATTCCCCGCTCGGTCGAGGCCATGGGCGACACCCTCTACGCGACCTACTGCGAGGTCTGTCACGGCCAGGCCGGGGACGCCAGGGGCACGGTCTCCAGCCGGATCGCCGCACCGTCGCTGCTCACCGGGCGGGCCCGGGCCTACAGCGACGGCTACATCTACAGCATCATCCGCTACGGTCGCGGGATCATGCCGCGCCACGGGGACAAGGTGTATCGGCCCGCCGAGCGCTGGGCCATCGTGAATCACGTGCGGAAGCTGCAGGCGGCGTCCCCGCCGCCGCAGGAAGCGCCGGGCGCGGCCGCGCCCATCGCTCCCGCCCCCAGCGCCACCGGATCCACCGGAGGTCGGCCCCGATGAGCCCCGCCACCATCCGCCGCCGGCTGATCGAGCGCTCCCTGGCCGGGCGGTACGATCTCTTCCTCGGACTGGGGGCCGGGCTGGCCATCCTGGGCCTGATCCTCTTCGTCGGCGCCCTGGCCGGTGAGAACGCGGACCGCGCCTGGCAGCTCTTTCACGTCAACTGGCTCTACTTCACCGGGCTCGCCACCGGGAGCGTAGCCTTCGCGGCGGTGCAGAAGATCACCAATGCCAAGTGGTCGGGGCTGGTGATCCGCTTCGCTGAGGCGTCGGTGGCGTTCCTTCCGGTATCGTTCCTGGCGCTGCTGCTGATTTTCACGCTGGGCTATCCCGCGATCTACGGGCCGATGACGGCGGCGCTGCACGAGCTGCAGCAAGGCAAGGCGATCTGGCTCTCCCGCCCGTTCATGTTCGCCCGCCTCGCCATCGGGCTCGCCGTACTCTTCTGGGTGGGCTGGAAGCTGGTGCGGGCCGACCTGGTGCCGGACCTCTTCGCCACCCGCGGCGCCGCCGGCCCGGGCCGGCGCGCCATCTACGACCGCTGGGTGGCCGGCTACGACGGCTCCGCGCTGGCCGAGGCGGAGCAGGAGGCCCGGATCCACCGGCTGGCTCCCACGTACGCGGTGCTCTATGCCCTGGTACCCACGATGGTGGCGTTCGACGGGATCATGGCGCTGCAGCCGCACTGGTTCAGCAATCTGTTCGGCGGCTTCTACTTCATGGGGTCGTTCCTGGGCGCCCATATGCTCCTGGCGCTCATGATGATCTACGGGGCCTCCCACCTCGGCATCAGCGATCTGGTCTCCCCCAAGCAGCGCCACGACCTGGGCAAGCTGTGCTTCGGGTTCACCGTGTTCTGGACCTATCTCATGTGGGCCCAGTTCCTGGTGATCTGGTACGGGAACATGCCCGAAGAGACCGGCTTCGTCTTCGCCCGGCTTTGGGGCAACTGGCTCGAGCTGGGGACCGCGGTGGGACTGGGGATGTTCATCGTCCCCTTCTTCGGCCTGCTCGGCGTGGCTCCCAAGAAGGTACGGGCGACACTGGCGTTCTTCGCCCTGGTGAGCCTGGTATCGCTCTGGCTGGAGCGCTACCTGCTGGTGATGCCCTCGGTCACGGCGCTTCCCGGGCCGGTGTTCGCGCTGCCCGAGATCGGGCCGAGCCTGATCTTCCTGGGCCTCTACCTGCTGAGCTACGCGCTGTTCGCCCGGACCTTCCCCATGGTGTCGCCCCGGCTGGCGGCAATCACGCTCGACCGCGAGCGCGGCCACCTGTTCGCGGGACCGGAATACGATCACGAGGAAAGTCCGCAGGACTACGTGTCGCCGGAGGTGATCGAGCGGCGGGAGAGGGAGCGATAGCTGGCAGCTATCCGCTATCGGCTATCCGCTTGCCCCCCGAACGAGCGACCCTCCGGTGAACGCACCGGAGGGTCGTATGCTTTCGGAGTAGCGGATAGCCGATAGCGGATAGCCTATTTCCCCCGCATCTCCGCATTGATCCGCCGGATCATCGCGCGGAGGCTGTCGGGCGGGAGGGCGGCGGACACGGCCAGCATCCGGTCGCCCACCTGCATCGCCATGGACTGGTCGGCCGGGCTCGGCAGGCCGACCTCGCCGGGGGCCAGCGCGGTCGCGCCTTCGCCCCGGCGGGACAGGAACTGGGACACGTCGCTGGCCGGACCCTCGATGGTCTCGATCACCTGACCCGAGGCGAGTTGCTGCGCCACCACCATCAGCGGCCGTTTCCCCTGCTCGCTGGCCTGCACCTGAACCCGGATCACCGGAAGCCCCTCGATGTGCGGAAGGTCGTCGCCCGCCTCGCTCCGCGCGCCGTCCCACGACATCGTTCGCCACAGCCCGCCGTACTCGCCGCCCTGGTCGGTGTTCGGCTCGAGCGGCTCGAGGGTGACCGCCGGGGCCGCGTCGAGGAGTGCGAGCTTGGCCTCACGGGCGGAGTCTTCCCGGGCCGCCCGCGCGACCGAGTCCCTGGAGGAGCGCTGATCGCCGTCGCTGACGCGGCGCGACTCCTGCCGCCTCCGGGCCGCCAGCGGCTTCGGCGAGGCCACCACCGACTCGGTCGCGTGGCTGTCGCTGGGCGCTTGGGCGACCGGCACGGAGGGGACGGCCGGCATGCCCGGTCCCATCGCGCGGACCGGGTTCCGTGCCCCCGACCCGGAGAACGCGGCCGCCCCCCAACCGGCGCCGACCGCGACGACCAGGCTGGCGGCCCAGGCCACGATCCGGATCCGCCGCCGCCGCACCGAGGCGCGCTCGTCCGCCTGCCGGCGCAGCACCTCGAACGCCATCGGGACCCGCCGGGGCGGGGCCAGGCGAGCGAGCAGGGCCGTGGTCCGGTCGCGCAGGGCGGCGATCCCGTCGCGCAGGGCGCGGCAGCTTGGGCAGTCGGCGAGATGGCTCTCGATCTCGACGCACTGCGACCGGCTCAGCGCCTGGTCCAGGTAGGCGTGCAGCTCGTCTTCAGGAATGTGCCGCATCGGTGCCCGTTCGGTTATGCTGCCGGTCGTGCGCCTCCACCAGCCGCCGGCGCGCCCGGGCCAGCGTCGTGCCCACCGCACCCACGGCGAGGCCGGTCTGGGCCGCGATCTCCGGGTAGCTGAGTCCGGCGTCCCACAGCAGGAGGATCTCCCGGTCGCGCGGCGTCAGGGTGTCGAGCGCCTCCTGCACGGCGGCCATCTGCTCGTCGTGCTCCACCGCGTCGTCGGCGGCCAGCTCCATGGAGGGCTGCGCGACCGGGTCGCCCTTGAGCAGCGTCAGGTGACGCTTCCGTCGCACCGCCGCCCGAGCCTCGTCCCGCGCGAGGTTCGCCGCCACGGCGAATACCCAGGCGCGAGGTTTGTCCGGCCGGTGGGCCAGAGCCCGGACGAAGACCTCCTGGGCCAGATCCTCCGCCCGCTCGGCATCCCACACCTTGCGGTAGAGGAACCGAACAACGGCGGTATAGGTGCTCTGGTAGAGTTGCTCGAGCTCGTCGCTCACGCTGCCTCGCCGGGGGACCGTGTCGCCCGGGAAAGACGGCCAACTGCGTTTCTCTTGCACACTTGCCGCGTCATCCCGCACCCGAACGTCGCCCTCTGCGACGCGGGCCGAAGACGCACCCCGGATGCAGCCCCCGATTCTTCGGTGGCCATTCGGTGCAGAGATCGGGTTTGGCCGGCCGGCCGTCCCGCCGCCGGCGGCCATGCAGGGCGCATCCGACCCCGTCGTCGTCCAGGTACCCGCAGGCCGAGATCATCTCGGCCTCGAGAGAGAAGTCCCCGGCCCGCTCGACCTTACAGAGATACGGCGAGCGGCGGGAGCGCACCAGTGCCTCCAGGCGCTGCTGGCGATGGGTGCACATGATCTCGATCTGCAGGTCTCGGCAGCATGCGGCGCCCCGCCGATGATCGGCCGTGCGACAGGGCGCGCCCGCGCAGGGGTTACCCCCGTCGAGCACCGGGAGCTGCCGGGAACTGGCCGGGGCGGGGGCGGGGAGCACGCGCACAGCAGGCCGACACCGATCGACCACCTGGAAACGGTCGCCACCGAGCCGCCGGGGCTGTCTCCATCGCGGCTCGGGGGCGAGTGCCGGATCGGTGAATCCATAGAGGGCGCAACGCGCACCGCCGGGCTCGGTCCGAAGGTATCGGCAAGGGACATGAAGGGTCGCCTCGGCGTACAGATCTCCGCCGTCCGCCCAGACCTCGCCGAAGGTGATCTGCTCGGTATGTCCCAGGAGCCAGGTCGCCTCGTGGTCGAGCGAGGTGGACCCTTCCTCGAGCGAACCGATCCTGAGGATGACCCGGAGCGAGCGGCACTGGCGGCCCAGGCCATCACAGGGCGGGGCCCAGACCGGCAGGGGCGCGGTGAGGGGGTCTGCGGCGGTCATGACGCGATCATCGGCCGGTGCCTCTTCCGTTTGAGGTGACCGACGCTATCTTTGTGAACTCGTTCACAAAGTCGGACACTTCCATGTTCGGAGGAGGCAGACTGGCGATGCGTGTCACATCCATGGCGGGACTGGCCTTCGTGCTGGCGGCCTGCGGCGGCGGCGAGCAGAAGGCTGGTGAGCAGCAGACGACGGCGACCCCCGAGCAGTCGGCCCCCGCGGCCGAGGCCCCTGCTCCCGCCGGGACCGGGGCGACGCACGACGTCAACATGGTGCTCGAGGGCAGCAACTACAAGTACGTCCCTGATCAGCTGACCATCAAGTCGGGTGATGTCATCCGATTCCACAACGTGAGCGGCGCTCCCCACAACGTCTCCTTCTGGGCCGACAGCATTCCGGCCGGCGCGGCCGACGCGCTCAAGGGCGGCATGCCCGATCAGATGGCTCCGCTCGAGGGACCCCTGCTCACCGAGCCCAACGCCGTCTACACCGTTACCTTCGCCAACGCTCCGGCCGGCGAGTACAAGTTCTATTGCCTGCCACACCTGGCGCTCGGGATGAAGGGCAAGATCACGGTCCAGTAGTCGCGGGATTCCCGGATTCCTCCAGCCCCCCGGAGCCGTCGAGGCCGGGGGGCTTGTCGTAGTATCGCCCCACCGCGCCCGCGACGACGATCCCGACGAGCAGGCCGGCCAGCGCGTCCACGCCGTAATGCATCTGGCAGTACACCACTCCGATGGTGAGCAGTATCGTCGGCACCACGAGGGCGAGGCTGAACCGGCGGGAGCCGCGCGCCGTGGAAAGCACCGCCGCCACGGTGGCGGCCACGTGGGAGCTGGGAAACGCGGCGCCGTAAGAGCTGCCGGTGGCCAGGGTCTGGTACACCAGTCGGGCAAAGACGTTATCGGTGAACCATGCGGGCGGGCGGGCGAACTCGTAATATGGGCCGGCGACCGGAAAGAAGATGAAAACCAGATAGCAGACCACGAAGGTGGTCATCACCGCCAGGACATAGTGCCGGAGCGAGTCCAGGTCCCTCCGCCAGACGAAGAAGAATGCGGGGCTCACCAGAATGAGATAGTAGGCGAAGTAGGCCCCGTGCAGCACGGTGGACCAGAACCGGCTGGGCATGCTGCGCCACCACTCCACGCTCACCTGGGATCCGAAGACCGCGAGCTCCCAGCGTTGCACCAGGGCATCGTGCGCCGGGATGGCCCCCGCGCCATTGAGCACATCGAGCTCGCTGTAGAGTCCGACCAGCAGCAGGAGCGGATAGACCTCCCGCACCGCCCGCCCGACCGGACCCAATCCCGGCCGGGTGATCAGCGCCAGGAGCACGACGAACAGGGCATGTGCGACCAGGAGCCACCAGCAGCCGGGCAGGGTCCGCGCGCGCTCCGCGGCGACCAGAGACACGATGCCGAGGTATCCCAGCAGCAGCAGGTCCACCGGCCTGAGGCCGCCGGGTGGCGCCGAAGCCACCGGAGATTCCCGTGGCGGGGCAGAGACTACAGCCATCCGGCGCTCCGATACCACCGATAGGTGTCCGCCAGGCCGGAGCGGAGATCGTGGGTGGCGCGCCACCCGGTATCCCGACTGAGCGAGGAGGGGTCCCCGGTCCAGGCCGGCTGGAAGAACTCGTTGGCCTTGTCGGTGGTGAGGATGGTGGCCTGGCCGGTGAGCCTCGCGGCGCCCTCCGTGAGCGCGAGGAGGCCGCGGCCGAGCCGCGGCGGCACCGGGATGACGGCGAGCCGTTTGCCCATGACTCCACCGATCTGCCGCACGAACTCGGCGCTGGTGACCACCTCGGGATGGCAAGCGTAGTACACCCGGCTGATCGCCGCCTCCGACCGGGCCGAGGCGATCAGGGCCTCGGCCAGATCCCCACCATGGACGGCGGACAGCTCCTGGGTGCCGTCGCCGAACACCGGCGCGACCCCGAAACGGGCCAGCCGAAAGACCTTGAGAATCTCGCGATCACGGGGGCCGTAGACCGTCGGCGGGCGCACGATGGTCCAGGGCAGGGCGGCCCCGGTGACGACCTGCTCCGCGGCCAGCTTGCTCCGACCGTAGGCGGTAACCGGGCGGGGCGGCTCCTCGCCGGTGAGCGGAGTTCCCTTCCCCGCGGGCCCGGCCGCGGCCATGGAGGAGACCATGACCATCCGGGGCCGGCCCGCGCGGCTCGCCGCGGCGATCAGGTTGGCGGCGCCCTCCCGGTTGCAGGCCAGGAACTCCGCCTCGCTCCGTGCCGCCACCACTCCCGCCACGTGATATACCTCGTCCTGCCCCTCCACCGCGCGAGCCAGCGCGGCGGCGTCGTGCAGATCCCCGGCGACGATGCGCACGCCGAGCCGGGCGAGCGCTTCCGCCTTCCGCGCCGAGCGGGCCAGGACCGTCACCTCATCCCCTTGGCGGCGGAGGGCCTCGGCCACGTGACTGCCGACGAACCCGGTCGCGCCGGTGACCAGCGCCTTCATGCCTAGAGCTTCCGGTCGTAGAGGCGGTAGGTCTTGTAGTGGGAGAACCCGATCTTCTCCATCCCGGCCCGCATCGCGGCGTTATCCTCCAGGATCCAGCCCGCCTCGCCCCAGGTGATGCCGCGGGCGGTCCCATGCTTCCAGATCCAGTGGTACAGCATCGCGTCCAGCCCCTTGCCCCTGAGCTCGGGCACCACCCCCAGGAGGAGGATCCGGCAGCGGTGGATCCGCCCCGTCTTCAGCATGAAGAGCGTCCGCACCAGGCCCGGGAGGAATGCGCCCGACCGGTTGCCCTGGAAGGCGACGTTGAGATCGTGCAGCGCGATGGCAAAACCCACCACCCGGCCGTCTTTCTCGGCGAACGGCACCAGGTCGGGGGCGACGACCGGTTTGAACTGCTCGGCCAGGTGGTCGATTTCGTGCTCGGTCATGGGCACGAAGCCCCAGTTGCGCTCCCACGCCGCGTTGTAGAGCACCTTCACCCGGCCGACCTCCGCCGCGAAGTCGCTCGTCCGGAGCGGGCGCAGGGTGATCCCGTGGCGCTGCCGGATCACCTCCATCCCGCGCTCCAGCCGCTCGCCGACGGCGCCGGCGGGCTCATGGCCCTGGTAGCAGTAGAGGTCCTTCGCCTTGGCGAAGCCCGCCTGCTCGAGCAGGGTCACGTAGTAGCGCGGGTTGTGGGCCATCATGAGGGTGGGGCGGAACTGGAATCCCTCCACCAGGAGCCCGCACTCGTCGTTCACGGAAAAGGAGGCGGGGCCCCGCAGGGTGTCGAGCCCGCGGGCGCGGAGCCAGCCCGCCGCCGCCGCGAAGAGCGCGTCGGCCACCGCCTGGTCGTCCACGCTCTCGAAGAAGCCGAAGAACCCCACCCGGTCGTGGTGGGTCTCGTTGTGCAGCGGGTTGACGATGGCCGCGATGCGGCCGACCACCTCGCGGCCGCGCTCTGCCAGGAAGTATTCTGCCTCGGCATGCTCGAAGAACGGGTTCTTGCTGCGGGAGAGGAGCATGGCCACGTCCCGACGCAACGGCGGGACCCAGAGCGGGTCCCGCGCGTGGAGTCGGTAGGGCAGATCGATGAAGCGGCTGAGGTCCCGTCGGTGGCGTGCCGCGACGACGCGCAGCGGCAGGGTCAGATGACCCCCAGGTCCCGGCCGATGCGGGCGAACTGTTCCAGCGCGAAGTCGATCTGCTCGAACGTGTGGGTCGCCATCAGGCTGGTCCGGAGCCGGCACTGGGTGGGCGGCACCGCGGGCGGCGCCACCGGGTTGGTGAAGACCCCGGCGTCGAACAGCCGACGCCACATGAGGAAGGTCTTCTCCAGCGGCCCGATCAGCACCGGCACGATCGGAGTCTGGGTGGGGCCGATATCCAGCCCGAGCTGCCGGAAGCCCGCCTGCAACCGCCGGGTGTTGGCCCAGAGCTGCTCCCGCCGCTGAGGCTCCTTCTGCAGGACCTCCAGCGCGGCGAGCACCCCGGCGGTATTGGCCGGTGGCAGGGAGGCGGTGAAGATGAGAGGCCGGCTGTGGTGCTTGAGATAGTGGATCACGCTCTCGGACGCCGCCACGAAGCCGCCGATGGACGCGAGCGACTTGGAGAAGGTGCCCGCGATGATGTCCACCTCGTCGGTCATCCCGAAGTGGGCGGCGGTACCGTCGCCGTTGGGGCCGAGCACGCCGAGGGCGTGCGCGTCGTCGAGGGCGAGAGCGGAGCCGTACTTCCGCGCGATCCGGAGCAGTCCGGGCACGTCGGCGATGATTCCTTCCATCGAGTAGACGCCGTCCACCACGATCATCGAGCCCCGGCTGGTGCCGTTGCGCTCCATCCGGCGCTCGAGGTTGGCCAGGTCGCCGTGGTTGAATCGCTCGGTCTCGCCGTACGAGAGCTTGGCCCCGTCTACGATCGAGGCATGGTCCAGCTTGTCGAGGTAGACGATTTCCCCGCGGCCCACCAGGCCGGAGATGAGCCCCAGGTTTGCCGAATAGCCGGTGGAGAAGACCAGGCACGACTCCTTGCCGACGAACTCGGCCAGGGCGGCCTCCAACTGCTCGTGCAGGTCGAGGGTACCGTTCAGGAACCGGCTGCCGGTGCATCCCGAGCCGTAGCGGTGCAGGGCCCGGCTGGCCGCCTCGAGGACCTTCGGATGGTGAGTGAGGCCGAGATAGTTGTTCGACCCCAGCATGATCCGCTTCTGGCCATCGATGACGACCACGGTGTCTTCCGACTCCGAAATCGGATTGAAGTACGGATAGAGACCGACCGACTGAAGCTCACGCGCCTTGGTGAATTGCCGACACTTCTCGAAGAGCGCGACGGTTTGAAGCTCTTGTGTGTCCACGGTGCCTCGGCACGAAGATGAGGTGAGGAAGCTCCCCACATCGCTTTGTCGCTGAACGATTTAAACTAGTGGCTACGTCTCGGTGACACAAGTTGCATGCGGGCGGAAAGAACCCGAACCATCGTGGCCGCCGCAAGCCCCGGACCGCTACTCCCGAACCGGGACCGGGGATCCCGGTCGGCCGGCCGAAATCATTGGGCCGGACCGGGTTCGCCGTCTGCCACGGTTGCCCGGCGGTCCCGGCCCAGAGCCCCGGACTGTCCCCGGCCGCGGTCGCCCGGGCTTTGCTTGACTGGCGACTGCCACGGGTCGAGTATTCTCGCTGAGGTTAGGTAGCGTTCCCGGAGGTCCCATGGCTCGATCCGACGAACCCGCTCGCCGCTCGTTTCTCCGGAGGGCCGCTCTCGCCACTGCCGGGTGGTTCGGGTCCGGGGCCGTCGCTGCCGGCGAGCGCTTGCTCGCGGCAACCGTTCCGGGGCTGGCCCTGGGCGGCCCGGAGGATCCCGAGGTTCCCAATGAGATCGTCGCCCGGATCCTCAAGGAGATCAGCGGGGGTCGTCCTATCACCAAGGGCCACGTCTCGCTCGACATGCCGGCCGCCGCCGAGGACGGGCGGGTGGTGCCGGTGATCATCGAGAGCGATTTGCCGATGAGGCCGGAGCGCTACGTGAAGGCGGTCCATCTGGTGGTGGACTTCAATCCCGACGCCCACCTGGCGGCCTTCGAGCTCACGCCGGCGCTGGGTACCGTCTCGCTCTCCACCCGGATCAAGATGAAGCGCTCCACCTGGGTGCGCGCCATCGCCGAGACCAGTACCGGCGAGCTGTGGGCCGGCTACGCCCACGTCAACGTCACCTTGAACGGATGCGGCTGATGCGCGACATCGGCGAGGCCCGGATCCGCGTCCCCGACCGGATCAACCGGGGCGAGATCATCTACGTCAACTCCATCATTTCCCACCCGATGGACACCGGCTTCTTCCGTACCGCGGAAGGGCAGCCGATCCCCGCGTACTTCATCAAGGACGTGGTGGTCACCTATGGCGACGAGCAGGTCGCCCGGTTCACCTGGACCTCCGGGATCAGCCGCGACCCGGTGTTCAGCTTCGCGCTGAAGGCCGACAAGGAAGCACCCCTCACCATGGTCTGGAGCGACAACGAGGGCGGGGTCTACAAGCAGTCGGTCAACATCGCCTTCACCGCCACCTGATCGCCCCGCTCTGCCTGGCGCTGCCAGCGCTGCTCCTCTCCGCCCCGCCGGCGGCCGCTCCGCCCGACAGCATGGCCTTTCCGGCCCGGGAGCTCGCTGCCGGGGTGTACGCGGTCATCGGTGACACGGGGCGCGGCGTGGAGGGGCGGCCCAACGCCGGGTTCATCGTGACCTCCCAGGGCGTCGTGGTGGTGGACGCCCTGGCGAGCCCGCGCGACGGCGAGCGGCTGCTGGCCACCATCCGCGGCGTTACCGCCCAGCCGGTCCGCTGGCTGGTGCTGACCCACCATCATCCCGACCATCATTTCGGGGCCGTGGCCTTCAAGCGCCGGGGAGCCCGGGTGATCGCGCACCCTGACACCCGGGTGCTCGCGGCCGAAGCCGGCGACAGCGCGCTGATCGCCGATTGGACCCGGGTGGTGGGGCCCGAGGCGATGCGTGGGTTCGCCTTCGCCAATGTGCCCGACCGGCCGGTCACGGGCACGGACACGCTCCGGCTGGGCGGACGGATCATCGTGATCACCCATCCCGGTGCGGGACACTCCGCCGGCGACCTGATGGTGTGGCTGCCGGCCGAACGGGTCCTGTTCGCCGGGGACGTGCTGGTGGAGGACGGGGTGAGCATGATGGTGGACGGCAGCTCGCCCGCGCTCCTGGGCGAGCTGGCCGTGATCGACTCGCTCGACCCGGCGCGCGTAGTGCCGGGCCACGGAGCCATGCCGTCGCGTCCGGCCGAGCTGGTGGCGCGCACCCGCGACTACGTCAACGGCCTCAGGGCGCAGATGCGGGCGGCGGTGGAGCGGGGCGTACCGATGCGCCGGGCCCTGGGTGAGCTGCCACCGCCGGATGAGACTCGCCCGGTTTCCCTCAATTCCCGCCGGCGCCGCAATGCGGCCCGGGTATATGTCGAGGAGGAGCGGAGCTTCATGGGACTGGACTCGCCATGAGCCGGTACGCCTGGCCGGCTCTTGCCGTGCTGCTCGGCCTGGGTTGCGGCCCCTCCGCCCGGCCCGGCACCGGCCCCGCGCCGGAGCCGGGCCGGGCGCCCGGGATCGTCTCCACCGAGCAGCTCGCGAACTGGCAGCGGGAGCAGCAGATACTCCTGCTCGACGTGCGTAGCGACGTCTTCACCTACCTCAAGGGCCACCTGCCCGGGGCTGAATACCTGAACACCGAGACCCTTCGGGCCAGCCGCGGGGGGCTCCCGGCCCGGTTGCTGGACGCCGAGGCCTATGCGGCGCTCTTCTCCCGGTTGGGGGTGGCGTTGGACCGGCCGGTGGTGATCTACAGCGCCGGAGAGACCCGCAACATAGACGCGACCTTCGTCGCCTGGCTCCTGGCCGGATTCGGGCATCCCAGGGTGTACCTGCTCGACGGCGGCTACTTCAAATGGCAACTGGAGCAGCGGCCGATCGTTCGGAAGTACCCCCGGATCCCGGAGTCGCGCTTTCCCGCCGGACCGTTCCGTCCGGACCGTGCCGAGCTGACCGATGTCCAGGAGGCGTTGCGCGGCGGGAGCGCCCTGCTGGTGGACGCCCGTGCGCCGGGCCAGTTCGCCGGCGACGCCGGGGCCCAGATGCGGCACGGCCACATCCCGGGCGCAATCAATCATTACTGGCAGGATGATCTGACCCGTGAGGGGTTCGGTTTCGTCTGGAAGGATCGGGCGGAGCTGAGGCTGGCCTACCAGGCGCAGGGGATCACCCCGGACCGCGACATCATCGCGTACTGCAACAGCGCGAGCGAGGCGAGCCACGTGCACTTCGCGCTGCGAAACCTGCTCGGCTACCCCAGGGTCCGGGTCTACGTGGGGTCCTGGACCGAGTGGGCGGAGCGGGAGGAGCTGCCTATCGAGACTGGGCGGCGGGGCGGGGGGGCCGCGGGGCAGTAGCTCGTTGGCACGGCCCCGCTGGCCTCACCTCATCGCTATTCCCGACCTGAGCTGTCCCGGCCTCCAGAGCTTGCCGCCGGCCATCACCCATTCGACCGAATCCAGGTTGTCGATATCCTCCAGCGGGTTCTTGCTGAGGAGTACCAGGTCGGCGTAGTGGCCGCTCTGAATGGTGCCGACGAGCCGAGCCGGCTCGCCGCCGATCGCCGCCGCGGCGTCGCGCGTTGCGGCCAGCAGGGCGGCCGTCGGCGTGAGCCCGATCGAGTCCACCAGCAGCCTCAGCTCACCGAACAGCGAGGCGCGTTCCCGTACCGGCCCGTACGCGACGTGATCGCTGCCGGCGCTGATCCGCACTCCTCGCCGGACCGCCTCCCGGGTCACCTCTACGCCGAACCCTGCGGCGGCGCGGGCATAGTTCTCCTGCACCGAAGGGATGTGCCGGAGCCTGGCGTCGTACTGGGCGACGCTCTTGCGGACCGCGTCGAGGGTGGGCTCGAACATCATTCCTCGAGCCGCCATCGTGTCCAGCGTCGCGAGCACCCGGGGGTCGTGCGCGGCCTCGGGGGTGGCGGACTTCGCGGTCGCGACCTGCAGGTCGCCGTCGCGCACCAGGGTGTCCCGCTCCTCCCCGGTGTAGAGCTCCCCGGCGAGCCCAGCCGCGTGCACCACGCCGTCCATGCCCGCGCTGGACTGCTCCCTCACGCTGGCCGGCTGGACCCAGGCGTGGCCCCACACCGGCATCCCGGCGCGATGCGCGGCCTCGGTCAGCCGGCGCACCGACACGGAGTCGAGCTGGGCGTAGAGCTTGAGTCCCAGCGCACCGGCCTTACGGGCCTGGGCGACGATCGACTCGGGATCGTCTTCCGGGGTGAACATGATCGGGGTCCAGCCCAGCCGCTGCATCGTCAGCGCCGGGGGCTGCCGGTAGATCGCGCCGCGCGCCGTGGCCACCGCCTGGAAACCGTTGAAGAAGAAGGGGCGGCCCGCCACCAGTTGCATGGCGTAGACCCGGGGCGCGGCCTGGAGCGCCTGGGCGCGGGAAAGCTCCACGGCCGGGTTGGTGCCCATGTCCCGGACGGTGGTCACCCCCTGCGCCAGAAGGTCACGCAGGTCTAGCGCGAGATCCTCGGCGGTGTTGCCGTCCACCAGGAAGAGAAGGTGGACATGAGAATCGATCAGCCCGGGGATCAGGTACTGCCCCTGCGCGTCGATGACCCGGGCGCCCGGGGGCACCCGGCATTCACCGACCGCGCCCGCGCAGAGGATCCTGTCACCCCGGACGAGGGTGACGGCATTGGCGACCGCCGGACGGCCGGTGCCGTCCCACAAGGTCGCGCCTACAATGGCAACGGAAGGAACCAGGGGCACGGGCTCCCGACGCTGCAGGGCGGGCCCGCCGCACGCGACAAGCGTGAAGCCCAGACCGACCAGGGTTGAAGTGAACGTGAATCGTGGCATGCGCTCCCATCCTGCGTACGGACTCGCACAGCGTCATCCCGTGTACGCTGCGGAACGCCCGGTTGTCCGTAAGATGCGACGCCCCAGGAAGACCGGGCCGTGATACCTACTTGGGTCAGTACGGTGACCCCGGGCACCGGGATGGGTGCCGCGGCGAGGTCGTAACCCTTTCTTGAGGCAGGAGATCTATCGGTAATGCCGGCGCCGGGAGACGCTCTCGTGCAACCCTACAGGCGGGGGAGCCTGTCGCGCAACGGGGCTCGAGTCCGGCGTCGGACCGATTGGGCCGCAACCGCCGTGCCGTGACGTCGAGTTCCGAGCTACGACCGTTGCGGTGACCGCTTGCGCTCTCTAGTCTTCCCGGGTGCCGCCCTCCCCGATTCATCGGCCCCGCCGACGCCGCCGCACCGAGGCCATGCGCCGTCTGGTGCGGGAGCACGAGCTGCGTACCTCTGATCTGATTCAACCCATCTTCGTCGTGCACGGTTCCCGGGTCGAGCGGGAGATCGGCTCCATGCCGGGAGTCCATCATCTCTCGGTGGACGAGGCACTGGACCGCGAGGCCGACCGGGTGCAGGCACTCGGGATTCCCGCCGTCATCCTCTTCGGTCTGCCCGCCACGAAGGACGAGATCGGTTCGGAGAACTTCGCGGCCGACGGCATCGTCCAGCGCGCCCTGCGCCGGCTGAGGAAGCGCGCACCCGACCTCCTCCTCATCACCGACGTCTGCTGCTGCGAGTACACCAGCCACGGCCACTGCGGGGTGCTGAAGGGCGGGTCGGTGGACAACGACGCCACGCTCGAGGTGCTCGGGCGCGTGGTGGTCAGTCACGCGGTGGCCGGGGCCGACGTGGTCGCGCCCAGCGGGATGATGGACGGCCAGGTGGCCGCCATCCGGGCGGCGCTGGACGCCGCGGGGCACGGCGACCGCGCGGTGCTGAGCTACGCGGTGAAGTACGCCAGCGCGTTCTACGGTCCCTTTCGCGAGGCGGCCGACAGCGCTCCCGCGTTCGGCGACCGGCGCGAGTACCAGATGGATCCCGCCAACGTGCGGGAGGGGCTGCTGGAGGCGGCGCTGGACGAGGCCGAGGGGGCGGACCTCCTCATGGTCAAGCCGGCATTGGCCTACCTGGACGTGGTCCGCGCGGTGCGGGAGCGCACCGAGTTGCCGCTGGTGACATACAATGTCAGTGGCGAGTATTCGCTGGTGAAGGCGGCCGCCCGGCAGGGCTGGATCGACGAGCGCCGGGTGGTGCTCGAGACCCTCACCGCCATGCGGCGGGCCGGCGCCGACGCGATCATCACGTATCACGCGAAGGAGGCGGCAGAGTGGCTGGCGGGGGAGGGACGATGACGGACACCGCGGCCCCGGCGCGCACCGCGAGATCGGAGCGGCTGTTCGGCGAGGCGATCCGGGTCCTGCCCGGCGGCGTCAACAGTCCGGTCCGGGCGTTCCGCACCGTCGGCGGCACACCGCGCTTCATCGCCAGGGGTGAGCGGGCCTGGCTGGAAGACGTGGACGGCAGCCGCTACGTGGATCTGGTCCTGTCCTGGGGCCCGCTCATCCTGGGGCACGCCCATCCCGCGGTGCTGGCAGCGGTGACCGACGTGGCCGCGCGGGGCACCACGTTCGGCGCACCGACCGAGCTGGAGGTGCGGCTGGCGGAGCGGGTGGTCGCCACGTTCCCCTCGGTGGAGATGGTGCGCTTCGTGAGCTCCGGCACCGAGGCGGCGATGAGCGCGGTACGACTGGCCCGGGCGGCCACCGGCCGGCAGGTGATCGTCAAGTTCGATGGCTGCTACCACGGCCACGCCGACCCTCTACTCGCTTCGGCCGGGTCGGGCGTGGCCACGCTGGGACTGCCCGATTCGCCCGGCGTGACGCCGGCCACGGTGGCGGACACTCTGGTGGCGCCTTACAACGACTTCGATGCCGTGGAAGCAGTGTTCGCCGCGCGGGGCGATGAGATCGCCGCGGTCATCATCGAGCCGGTGGCGGGCAACATGGGCGTCGTTCCGCCGGACCAGGAATTTCTCCATGGTCTCCGCGCCCTCACCCGGCGCTACGGCGCGCTGCTGGTGTTCGACGAGGTCATGACCGGTTGGCGGGCCCACCCCCGCGGCGCCCAGGTTCTCTACGGCATCGAGCCCGACCTGACCTGCCTGGGCAAGGTGGTGGGCGGCGGATTGCCGGCGGCGGCCTACGGCGGGCGTCGCGATCTGATGGAGCAGGTCGCGCCGGCGGGGCCGGTCTATCAGGCGGGCACGCTCTCCGGCAACCCGCTCGCGATGGCGGCGGGTCTCGCTACCCTCGACGAGCTCGCCCGGCCCGGTACCTGGGAACGGGCCGAGTCCTGGGCCCGGCTGGCGGCGGAGGCCATCGGCCGCTGGAGCACGTCGGCGGGTGTGCCGGTCACGGTGCAGCGGGTGGGCACCATGTTTACCCCGTTCTTCACGGCCGGACCGGTGCGGAACTATGCCGAGGCCCGCCGAAGCGACCGGGCGGCGTACAACCGCTTCTTCCACGGGATGCTCGAGGGGGGAATCTACCTCCCACCCTCGCCCTTCGAGGCCGCCTTCAGCTCTGCGGCCCACGGCGAGGCGGAGCTGGCCGCGGTGGAGGCGGCGCTCGCCAGCCTATGGCGGCGGTAGCTGTCGTCGGCGCCGGCGTGGCCGGGCTGGTAGCCGGGTATCTCCTCAAGCGCCGCGGTATCAGGGTGGTGGTATACGAGGCCTCCGACCGGGCCGGCGGTGCCGTCCTCACCGAGCGGCGCGATGGCTACCTCGCCGAGCTCGGGGCGAGCGCCCTGGAGTCGCCTCCAACCGCCGTGACGGAGCTGCTGACCCAGCTCGGGCTCGAGGCCACCCGGATCTCCGCGTCTCCCGCCGCCCGGACCCGCTTCATCGTCCGCAAGGGCCGGCTTGTCGTCCTGCCCACCTCCCCCTCCGAGCTCCTCACCACCCGCCTCCTGTCCAACAGCGCCAAGCTCGCGGTGTTCGGCGAGCCGCTGGAGGAGCCGGGCGACTCGCCGGTCGAGGAGAGCGTCGCCGGCTTCTTCCGTCGCCGGTTCAACCAGGAGGTGGTGGATTACGTCGCCAATCCCTTCGTGGCCGGCCTTTTCGGGGGAGATCCGGAGCAGCTTTCCCTCCGGCACGCGATGCCCAGGCTGCACGGCCTCGAGCGGACCCATGGTTCGGTGATGAAGGCCTTCGGGCAGATGGCGCGGGCGCGCCGGTCGGGAGAGGAGCCACTGGGAGGGATCGGGACCCTGGCGTCGTTCGCCGGCGGGTTGCGGGAGATTACCGACGCGCTGGCCCGCGAGCTCCACGCCGAGATCCGGCTTCGAGCGCCGGTGACTCAGCTCCGTCGTGGCCCCAGGGGATGGACCGTTGGTGCGGCCTACCAGGCGGCCGAGCTGTACGACGGAGTGGTCTACGCCGCGCCGGCCCACTGCGCCGACGAGATCGATCTCGGCTTCGACGGGGGCGACCGGGTCAAGACGCTCGCCAGCATCACCCATCCGCCCCTGTCCGTGGTGGCGCTGGGCTTCCGGCGGGAGGACGTGGGGCACCGCCTCGACGGCTATGGGTTCCTGGTCCCCGAACTGGAGCGGCGCCACGTCCTGGGCGTGACCTTCGCCTCCGCCGTGTTCCCGGGACGGGCGCCGGAGGGACACGTGCTCCTCACCGCATTCGTCGGCGGCGTACGCAATCCCGACCTGGCCAATGCCGACCTCAATACCCTTACCGCCAGGGTGCTGGACGATCTCCGGTCCCTCCTCGGCGCGCGGGGGGAGCCTACCTTCCGGGCCCACCACCTCTGGCCCAAGGCGATCCCGCAGTACACCCTCAGCCATGGGCGCTTCAAGGACATCATGGACGAGGCCGAGCGCCGGAACCCGGGGCTGGGCCTGACCGGCTCCTACCGCGACGGAGTGGCGCTGTGCGACGTCATGTCCGCCGCGGCGCGCACCGCCGAACGGATCGCCGGGCAGGTGACCGTCGCCGAGCGGGCGGCATCGTCGTGAGCGCCACCCCGTTGCGGGTGGGCACCCGTGGGAGCGCGCTGGCGCTGTGGCAGACCGAGCGGGTGCGGCGCCAGCTCGAAGCGTTCGGGCACCGTACCGAGCGGATCGAGATTCGCACCACCGGCGACGTGGTGGAGGACGTCCCGCTCTCCCGGATCGGCGCCCGCGCCCTGTTTACCCGGCAGATCGACGAAGCGATGCTGGAGGGACGGATCGACCTCGCGGTCCATTCGCTCAAGGACCTGCCGACGGTGCTGCCCGAGGGCCTCGCGCTCGCCGCGGTAGGCGAGCGGGAAGAGCCCCGCGACGCGCTGGTCGGGCGCGGCCCGCTCCGCTGGTCCGAGATCCCGGAGGGGGCGACCCTCGCCACCAGCAGCCTGCGTCGCCGGGCGCAGCTTCTCCACGCCCGTCCCGATCTCCGGGTCGAGGACGTCCGCGGGAACGTGGATACCCGGCTCGCCAAGCTCGACCG
>Ga0210102_1000078_pt1 | contig 27445 bp, 21 predicted proteins | sample RushOxbow_ThreeS_4_FD_185563 | JGI IMG/M metagenome (GOLD analysis project Ga0210102, IMG submission 185563) | Wetland microbial communities from San Francisco Bay, California, USA, that impact long-term carbon sequestration -... | ecosystem: Environmental > Aquatic > Marine > Wetlands ...
GTAGAGATCGGCCACGGCAACGTGTTTCGCGAGTACTGCAGCGTGAACCGCGGCTCGCCGAAGGACCAGGGGTTGACGCACATCGGCGACGAAAACTATTTCATGGTGAGCGCCCACGTGGCGCACGACTGCCGCGTCGGCAGCCACACCATCTTCGCCAACCACGCGACGCTCGCCGGCCACGTCGAGGTCGGCGACCATGCCTTCCTGTCCGGCTTCTGTGCCATTCACCAGTTCTGCCGCATCGGCGAAAGCGCCTTCGTCGGACCGTCGGCGGTGGTGCTGAAGGACGTGCCGCCCTTCGTCGTGGTCGCAGGAAACGCGGCAGAGCCGCGCGGTCTGAACCGCGTCGGTCTGCGCCGCCGCGGCTTCAGCGGCGAGGAGATCGACGCGCTGCGGCGCGCCTACAAGCTGCTCTACCGCAAGGGCCTGACCCGCGCCGAGGCGCAGGCGCGGCTCGACGCGATCGCGCCTGGGAGCGTCCATCTGCAGCGCTTCGCCGATTTCCTGCGCGCCTCGAAGCGCGGCATCACGCGCTGATGCGAATCGGCATACTCGCTGGCGAACCCTCGGGTGACCGCCTCGCCGCTGCCTTGATCGGGGCAATCCGGCGGCGCGTGCCGCAGGCGCAGTTCTACGGCATGGCCGGTCCGTGCATGCTTGCGGCGGGCTGCGAGCAGCGCTTCTCGATCGATCAGCTCTCGGTGGTGGGTTTCGTCGAGGTGCTGCGCCAGTACCCGAGGCTGCGCCGGCTGCGCGCGGACGTCGTGCGCAGCTTCCTCGACGATCCGCCGGATGTGTTCATCGGCGTCGACGTGCCCGACTTCGTGCTCGAGGTCGAAGCGCGCCTGCGCGCCGCCGGCGTGCGCAGCGCCCACCTGGTGAGCCCCACGGTCTGGGCCTGGCGGCCCGGACGCGTCGCGACCGTCGCGCGCGCCGTCGACCTGCTGCTGTGCATCTTTCCCTTCGAGCCTGCCTACTACGAAGGGCTCGATCTGCGCTGCGAGTTCGTCGGCCATCCGCTCGCCGACGAATTTCCGCTCGAGATCGATCGCGCGGCGCAGCGCGCGCGCCTGGGTATCGCGCCCGATGCGCGCGTGCTCGCGCTGCTGCCCGGCAGCCGCATGCAGGAGCTGAGACTGTGCACGCGCGCCTTCCTCGAGACCGCAGTATGCGTGCAGGCGCGCGAGCCGTCGCTGCGCGTGCTGTGCGCGCCGCTCGACGCGCGCGCGCAGGCCTTCATCGAGGGCGAGCGCCTGCGCTGGACGCCGCAGCTCGAGCTCGCTCTGCAACCCGGCGCGTCGCGCGAGCTGCTCTGCGCGGCGGACGCCGCCCTGATCACCTCCGGAACGACGACCGTCGAGGCGCTGCTCGCGAAATGCCCGTCGGTAGTCGCGTATCGCATGAGCTGGGCGAGCTACCTGATCGCGCGGCTGCTGGTGCGCACGCCGTACATCGCCATGGCCAACATCATCGCGCGGCGCGAGCTCTACCCGGAGTTCGTGCAGGGCGCGATGCAGCCCGCTGCGATGGCGCAGGCGCTGCTCGGCTGGCTCGACGACGCCACGCGGGTGCGGGAGCTGCGCGCCAGCTGCCGCACGCTGCACGCGGAAATGCGCCGGGGCGCGGCGGATCGCGCGGCCGAGGCGGTACTCGCCCTCGCGAAGGCCTAAGACCGCGCGCGGTTTCGCGCCAGCATGCTCTGCGTGTTCGGCACGTAGAGCAGGTGCGCGATCTTGCGCACGTAGTGGTCCTCGTAGGGATCGAGCCGGCCATCGGCGAAGGTCACGCGCCACAGATGCTCGACCAGGCGGATGCGGTCCTCGAGCGAGAATTCGCGCTTGATCACGCTCACCGGCGCATAGAAGCTGGTGAGCTGCTGCGCGCGGGCGCGGCCGTCTTCGAGCAGTCCCGCGGCCTGGGCGGGCGCAAGCCCAAACAGCTCGGCGAGCGCACGTTCGGCGGGAGCGCTCTCGTCCTCGCGTTCTACGTAGTCCGCGCGGCGCGCTTCGTGCAGCAGCACGGCGACCGCAACCAGCAGCTGGCGGCGCTCGAACCCGGATGCCGGGCGCGAATCCACCTGCGCGGCGTCGAACAGGTTCCGGAAAGCTCGCAGCATGGCAGGCGCAAGTGTCGCACGCGGCGGCGCGGGGGCATCACCGCTCACTCGATGACCCGGTCGGCGCGCAGCAGCAGGTCCGGCGGCAGAGTCAGTCCGAGTCTGCGCGCCGTGCCCAGGTTCACCACCAGCTCGATCTTGGTAGCCTGCTCGATCGGCAGCTCGGCGGGTTTCGCACCCTTCAGGATCCGGTCTACGTAGTACGCGCTTCTGCGGAACATCGCGGGAACGTCGGGCGCGTAGCTGAACAGGCCGCCTGCCGCGGTCATGAAGTCCCAGCCGGAGATCACCGGCACTCGGTGGCGCAGCCCGAATTCCGCGATTGCCGTGCGATTTGCCGAAATGACCCCTGCGGCAAAGCTCACGTACAGGGCATCGGGCGGACGCGTCGCGAGTTGCTGCAGTGTCGAGTTCAATCCCGCCTGGGAGTCGACCGGAACGGCTTCCAGGCCGAGGCCCAGGCTCTCGGCGGCGGCCTGCGCGCCGAGCGCTTCGGCGCGCGCGTTGCGGTTGCTCGATTCCCAGAGGAAAGCCACGCGTTTTGCCGCCGGAACCGCGAGCTTGAGCAGTTCGATGCGCTTGCCCGCGAGCTCGCTCGAGATGAACGTCGTCCCGGTCGCGTTGCGCGTCGGACGCGCAACCGAGTCGGTGGCACCGACGCCCACCGGATCGCCCAGAGCCAGGAACACGATCGGAACCGTGCGCGTCGCCTCGAGCGCGGCGAGCGTCGCGGCTGCCCCCGGCGTGGCCAGCACGTCCACTTCCTCGCGCAAGAGCTCGTCGCACATCGCGCGCAGAAACGAAAGCTCGTTTTCCGCCGAGCGGTAGACCAGGACGACCGACTTGCCCGGCACCAGGTCGAAATCGCGCAGGCCGTCGAGAAACGCCTGGCGCTCCCGCGACGGGCGCTCCGTGATCGAGCCAAGAGACAGGTAGCCGATCCTGGGCAGGCCGTCGCGTGCCGCCCATGGGCGGCCGGGAATCAGCCCAAGGGCGAGCAGCGCGGCGAGGCTCTGCCTTCTATTCATGCTGCGTCCTCGCAAGCGCAGCCTCGCACTGCGCGCGGCCGACCCCGGCGTTTGGCGCGCTGGTGTGCATCCTGTCCGAGGTAATCAATGATCTGCAGGTTCTGCGAGGTCGATGGGCCCGTTCCGAGGGACGATCGGCGCGCGAACTTTACGCCCTGCCCCGCGCCGCGGGCAATGGCAAGCAAACTTCACCGCCAGGGCAATCGATGCGGCGGTTGAGGAGGTAAACGTCAGCTCGGGATCGCTTATTCGATCCGAGCAGGCTTGGGGGCTGCGTTCGGGAGGTCGGCTGTGCGGGGCGGGCGGCCTCGCGGACCTCTGCAGGGTGAACCGCTCTGCGGCGCAGCCGCGCGAGCGGGCAATCGGCCGGCTGCGCGCCGGCTAGAAGATCGAGACCAGCGCGGCGAGGACCACTACGAGCGTCGGCGCTGCCATCATGATCACTGTCTCGAGTTCTCTTATCGCTTCCATCTTTCCCTCCCGCTTTGGGTCAGGTACGGCACCAAGATAGACCCGGGGGCGATTCCGGTCAGCGAACCACGGCGCGAATTCCGAGTGGAATATTCACATCGGATGCTGCATCGCAGCAAACGGCGCAGGAGATCCGCACGGGAATCACTGCGTGAACTCCGCACGCAGCAGCTTTGCGCCCTCGACCATCGCGCGCAGCTTGCCGTCGGCGACCTCGCGCGGCAGGTACTTCATGCCGCAATCCGGCGCGAGGATCACATCCTCCTTCGCCACGTACGGCAGCGCGCGCTTGATGCGTGCGACTACGGTTTGCGGGGTTTCGATCGCCCTGTCGTTCAGATCGATGCAGCCGACCATGATCTTCTTGCCCGGCAGCCCGGCCAGCACCGCGCAGTCGAGCCCCGACTGTGCAGTCTCGATCGATATCTGACGGCACGAACAGGCTGCGAGCTCGGGCAGGAACGAGTAGCCCGAGGGTCGCTCATGGATGATCGCCGCGTAGCCGAAACAGATGTGCACGGCGGTCGTGCCACCGATGCCGTCGAGCGCCCGGTTGAGCGCCTTGAGGCCGTACTCGCGCGCCTTCTCGGGCCTCGCCTGCATGTAGGGCTCGTCGATCTGCACGATGTCGGCGCCGGCCGCGAACAGATCCCGGATCTCTTCGTTCACCGCGGCGGCGTAGTCCATCGCCGCCGCTTCCGCGCTCGGGTAGAAATCGTTCTGCGCCTGCTGGCTCATGGTGAACGGGCCCGGCACGGTCATCTTCACCCGCCGCTTGCTGTGGCGCCTGAGAAAGCTCAGGTCGTCGACCTCGACCGGATGCCGGCGGCGGATCCGGCCGACGATGCGCGGCACCGGATTGGGATGGCCCGAGCGGTCCAGCGCGCTGCCGGGATTGTCGATGTCGATGCCCTCGAGCGCGGTCGCAAAGCGGTTGGAGTAGCTCTCGCGCCGGATCTCACCGTCGGTGATGATGTCGAGCCCCGCGTCCTCCTGCGCCTTGATCGCGACGAGCGTGGCGTCGTCCTGTGCCTCGGCGAGGAGCGCGTCGGGGATGCGCCACAGCTCGCGCGCACGCACCCGCGGCGGAAAGCGTCCGGCGAGCTTCCTGCGGTCGATCAGCCACTCGGGCTGCGGATAGCTGCCGACGAGCGTGGTGGGAAACAGCATCGTGCCCTCTCCTCGCGGCCATTCTAACCAGGCACCACACGCCCCCGATCATTTCTGGCAGACTGCCCGGCGGCGCGGCGCTGCCAGGCGTGCGGCGCCGAGCGCAATCCGGTGCATAGGAGGAGACCCGATGAAAAAGTTCACCACGATACTGGCGGCCGGCATGTGCTGCGCCGCATTTGCGGCCGGCCCCGCGCTGGCCAAGGGCGTCGTGAAGGTCACGCCGCTCGGCAGCCACGACGGCGAGTTCTGCCGGCTGGACCGCGCGATGATTTTCGAGGACCCGGACGGCACCCGGATCCTCTATGACGCGGGCCGCACGGTGCGCGGCGCGGACGATCCGCGCCTGGGCAACATCGACGCCATCCTGGTCAGCCACGCGCACGGCGATCACCTCGGCGACATCCACGCCGCGCAGGCGAACGAAGGGACCTGCTCGGCGCCCGCGTTCCCGGTCAAGGCGACGCCCAACTCGAACAGCGTGAACATCGCGGTCGCGAAGAAATCGAAGATCGTGATCGGCTCGGAGTTCGGCAGCTTCTTCGCCAACAAGATGAAGATCGCCGGCGGCGATCCGAAGCAGGTGGTGCTGGTGCGTTTCGGCGCGAACGCCAAGGTCGGCGGCGTGACCCTCACCACCGTGCCCGCAGTGCACAGCAACGGCATCGCGCCGGCTTTCCTGGACGGCGACCTGAGCAAGGCGATGGAGGAAAACGGCCTCACGGCCTACGCGGGGCCGCCGACCGGCTATGTCGTGCGCTTCACGAACGGCCTGGTCGCCTACCTGTCGGGCGATACCGGCATCACTGCGGAGCAGGATATCGTGGTGCGGCGCCACTACAAGGCGAACCTGGCGGTGATGAACATCGGCGACGTGTTCACCACCGGCCCGATCGAGGCGGCGTTCGTCATCAACGAGCTGGTCAAGCCGCGCTCGGTGATCCCCTCGCACGCGAACGAGCCGGCGACCGAGGGCGGCAAGCTGCTGCCGAAGACCAAGACAGCGACCTTCATGAAGGCGGTGAAGGTGAAGGTCCACATCCCGTTGAGTGGCAAGACCATGAGTTTCGACGGCAAGGGGGTGTGCACCGCCGGCTGCTAGGGCGTCGGCCCCAGGCCGGGGCCCGCGGCTGCGCGGGCCCTTTTTTTGCACAACGCGCATGCGTGCCTCGCTCGTCCTCGCGGCTGCCGCCCTGCTCGCGCTCGCTGCGCCGGCCGGTGCCCAGAGCGCGCCCGGCAAGCTCACGGGCGGCATCGTCTACACCCTGCCCGACTGGTTCAAGACCAGCTTTCTCGATTTTCGCGAGGACGTCGAGGAGGCGCGCAAGTCGAAGCGGCAGGTCATGCTGTTCCTGCATCTCGACGAATGTCCGTACTGCGCGCGCATGCTGAAGGAAAGCTTTGTCAGCGGCGAAATGCGGGCATATATTCAAAAGCACTTCGACGTCATCGGCGTCAATGTGCGCGGCGCGGCGGAAGTCACCTGGGTCGACGGCACGAAGTCCACCGAGCGTTCGCTCGCAAGGAAACTCAAGGCCTTCGGCACCCCGACGCTGGTGTTCCTCGGTCCGGGCGGCGAGGTGGTGCTGAGCCTGGTAGGCTACCGCGATCCGCGCGCCCTGCGCGCCGCCCTCGAGTACGTCCAGAGCGAGAGCTATCGCAAGCAGCCGCTCGCCGCCTATGTCGCCGCGCACCCGCAGCCGAACCTGTACAGCCTGCGCCCGCATCCGCAGTTCGCGAACGTCAGCGATTTCAAGTCTTACCGCAAGCCGCTCGCGATCCTGTTCGAGGACCGCGCCTGCGCAGAGTGCGCGCGGTTCCACGACAGCACCCTCAATCACCCCGACGTCATCGCCGAGATGAGGAAGTTCCTCTTCGTGCGGCTCGACACGGACTCGAGGACGCCGGTCATCGACGTACAGGGGCAGTCGGTGACCCCCGCGCACTGGGCGCAGGCGCTCGGCCTGTCCTACCGCCCCGCGCTGGTGCTTTACAATGAGGGCCGCGACATCGTCCGCATCGACGGGCGCCTCTACCACTTCCACTTCAAGGAGCGGTTGCGCTACGTAAGCGGCGAGTACTACAAGCGCTACGACAGCCTTTCCCAATACAACGCCGAGCGGCGCAGGGAGCTCGGCAAACAGGGAATCGACATTGACTACGCGGAATGATGCGATGAAATCCTGCGGCCTGCGATCCACGCCGTGCGTGAACGCAGCCTGTTTGCGCGCCGTCCGGACTCTGCTCGGCGCCGGCCTCCTCGGCGTGGCCGCGCTGGCGGTCTGCCCTCCAGCGCTCGGGGAGGAACGCGACGGCAAGGTCATGGTGCAGTACGGCCCCAACACCATCCATTACCACTACAGTTCGGACCACGCGAAGCAGTCCTGGCTGGTCGGCGCCGAATACATCTGGACCAACCGCTGGCTGGTCGGCTTCTCGTACTTCAACAACTCGTTCGATCAGAAGTGCCAGTTCCTCTACGGCGGCTACAGCTGGGTCCTGACCGGCAATGAGACTCGCCACCTGTACTTCAAGCTCGGCGGCGGGGTGATCGTAGGCTATCGCGATCCCTATGAGGACAAGATTCCGGTCAACAGCAACGGCATCGGGCTCGGCGTGATTCCGGCGCTGGGCTACCAGCACGACCGCTTCAACGTGCAGATGAACATCCTCGGCACCGCGGGCCTGATGTTCACCGTGGGCTACGACCTGTTCCGCTGAGGTCAGCTGCGCGCGCGCCGCTAGCCCCGCCTCAGGTTCAGCCACACACCGCCGAAGATGATCGCCGCGCCGGCGAAGACATAGACGTTCACGGTCTCGCCGTAGAGCATCCACGCCACCGCCGCTACGAGCGGAAGGCGCAGGAAGTCGATCGGAATCACCACCGTGGTATCGCCGTAGGCGAGCGCGCGCGACAGGCAGTAGTGCGACGACAGGCCGACCAGACCGATCACCAGCACCCAGGGCCACAGCGCGCTGCTGGGCCACACCCAGCCGGCCCCGGTCACCGCGAGGCCGAGCGGCAGCTGCACCGCGTTCATCCAGAGCAGGATGGTGAGCGGCCGGTCGGTCGTGACCAGATCCTTGGTGAAGGCATAGGTCAGCGCATAGCCGAAAGCCGCGGCGAGCGCGGCGAGCGCGGCCGCGTCGATCACCGCCGCGCCGGGCCGCAGGATGATGAGCACGCCGGTGAAGCCGAGCAGAATCGCGCCGATGCGCGCGGCGTTCAGGCGCTCGCCGAGAAACAGCACCGCCAGCAGCGCGGTCCAGATCGGCGTGGTGAACTCGATCGCGAACACCTCGGCGATCGGGATGTGCGCGATCGCGTAGAACCAGCCGAACTGCGAGGCGAAGTGGATCGTGTTGCGCACCAGGTGGCGCAGCGGCTTCGCGGTGCGCGCCAGGCGCCAGCCGTAGACGCTGAGCAGCACGGCGAGAATCGCGAGGCAGACGATGTTGCGGAACGCCACGGTCTGCGCCGGACCCACCTCGCTCGAGAGCTCGCGCCCGGCGATTCCCATCAGCAGGAACGAGACGATGGTGGCGAACATCCAGGCCACCGCGCGCGGTAGGGACTTGACCGGGGTGTGCATGGCGAGCGCGCAAGTCTAGCCGCGAACGGCGCTCGCCGCCGCTCGAGTCCGTCGCGCGAGCGTCGCCCAAGCCGAATTCCGACCGAACGCTGACCGTTCGCCGACCACCGCCCGCGCGCGCAGCCCTATGCTGGCGGCACTGCTGGTTCGCACAGGAGAGAAGGTGATGGGCACACGGCTCAGAAGCTGGACCCTCGGCACCGCCGTGGCGCTCGCGTGCTGCGCCGGGATGGCCGTTGCCGACGAGGCCGTGCAGGCAGGCCGGCAGATTTTCGACGGGCTGTGTCGCAGCTGCCATGGCGGGACGGCGCGGGCCGATACGCCGATGGGGCCGAGCCTCGCCGGCATCATCGGAAGGAACGCCACGACGCAGGCCTCCGGTGTGCATTCGCGCGCTCTGATCGACTCCGCAATCGTGTGGGACCGCGATTCGCTGCGGCGCTTTCTCGCCGATCCGCCGCGCGCGGTCCCGGGCACGATCATGCCGGTGCGCGTAGAGGACCCGGCGGAGCTCGAGCGCCTGCTCGACTTCCTCGAAACGCTGCGCTGAATGCCGACCAAAGCGCTACCAATCCCTGACGACTCGGCGCGCGCACCCGACTAACCTGGCTTCTCCGAATACCCCTGAGGTACCCCATGGACATCGACCAGAAGCTCTCCCGCAGCGTGGAAATCTCCGAGCGCATCACCCGCGTGCTGCAAAAGCGCGTCCAGGGCGCCACCGAGCGCTATCGCGAGCGCGTGCAGGCGGCCCTGCCGGCGGCCCTGCAGCCCGACGCCGCCTGGGCAGCCTGGCCGCAATACGCCGTGGACTGCGCGCAGCGCGCCGTGATCTTCTGGGACACGCTGCGCCAGCGCGGCAACAACTACCTCGAGCACGTCGAGAAGGGCCAGCCGCCCGTGCTGCACTTCCAGTACGAGATGGTCCTCGATGGGCGCACGCTCGAGCGCCCGGTCAACTATGCGCTGGTGCGCATCGTCCCGCCCGAGGGCGTCGCGGTCGACGCCGCAAGGCGCCCCTACATCATCATCGACCCGCGCGGCGGCCACGGCCCCGGCATCGGCGGCTTCAAGGACGACTCGCAGGTCGGCGTCGCGCTGCGCGATGGCCACCCGGTGTACTTCGTCATCTTCTTCCGCGACCCGGAGCCGGAGCAGACGCTCCTCGACGTGTGCGCGGCGGAGCGCGATTTCGTGCACAAGGTGAGAGAGCTGCATCCGGCGAGCGCCAAGCCGGCGATCGTCGGCAACTGCCAGGGCGGCTGGGCCGCGATGATGCTCGCCGCGGCGAATCCCGAGGAGACCGGCCCGCTCGTGATCGTAGGCGCCCCGATGTCCTACTGGGGCGGCGCGTGGCGCGAAGGCGAGGGCGACAACCCGATGCGCTATGCCGGCGGCGTGCTGGGCGGCACATGGCTCGCCTCGCTCTCCGCCGATCTCGGCAACGGCAAGTTCGACGGTGCGCACCTGGTGCAGAACTTCGAGTACCTGAACCCCGCCAACACCTTCATCGACAAGTACTACAAGCTGTTCGCCAACGCCGACAGCGAGCCGGAGCGCTTCCTCGAGTTCGAGCGCTGGTGGGGCGGCTACTTCCTCATGAACCGCGAGGAGATCGAATGGATCACGCGCAACCTGTTCGTCGGCAACAAGCTCTGGTCGGGCGAGCCCGGCGCAGGCGCGCGCGGCAACGGCGTGTTCGACCTGCGCGAGATCCGCTCGCCGATCATTCTGTTTGCCTCGCTCGGCGACAACATCACGCCGCCGCAGCAGGCGTTCAACTGGGTGGCCGACGTGTACGGCTCGACCGAGGAGATCAAGGCGCGCGGCCAGGTGATCGTCGGCCTCGTGCAGGAGGATGTCGGGCACCTCGGGATCTTCGTCTCCGGCAAGGTCGCGCAGAAGGAGTACACGCAGATCGTCTCGGTGATGAAGTCGATCGAGATGCTGCCGCCGGGGCTCTACGGCATGGAGATCCGCGACCGCGCCGGCGCCGGCGGCCGGCACGAGTACGAGGTGGAGTTCCACGAGTACCGTCTGGAAGAAGTGATGGCGCGCTTGAACCGCATGCAGCGCATCGACGAGAAGCCCTTCGAGGCGGTCGCCGCGGTCTCCGAGTTCAACCAGCGCGCCTACGAGCTCTTCGCGCAGCCGCTGGTGCAGGCGATGTCCGACGAGCTCGGCGCGAGCCAGATGCGCCGGTTCCACCCGCTGCGCGCCCAGCGCTGGGCCTTCTCCGACCTCAACCCCTGGCTCGCGTGGCTTCCAGGCGCCGCGGCGCTGGTCAAAGCGGATCGCCAGTCGCTGCCAGCGGACCATGCATTGCGGCGCACCGAGGCGAGCCTCGCGGATCTTGCGAGCGCGACCCTCGAGTATCACCGCGCGCTGCGCGACGCGCTCGTCGAGGCGGCGTTCTTCCACGTCTACGGCAACCTTTTCTCTCTCTACATCGCGGACAAGCAGGCGGCGCAGACCCAGGCGGCAGCCGTGTCCGACCCGCGCGAGCTCCCGGTGGTCAGGGAAGCGCTCGCGTCCATCGACAAGGGCGGCTACGCCGAGGCCTGCGCCCGGGCCGCCTGTCTCGTCCGGTGGCACGGTGACGTACCGCTCTCGCGCCTGGAAAAGGGCCGGCAGATGATGATCGACTACAAGGAGTACCTGCCACCGCTGGAGCTCGGCGAATGGCGACGCCTGCTCGGCGAGCAGGAGATCATCGTCACCTACCAGCCGGACGCGGCGATCGCGAGCCTGCCGACGCTCCTGCGCCGGCGCGAGGAGCGCGAGCGGCTGCTCACGCTGCTCGAGCGGCTGGAGAACGACGCACGGGTGCAGCGCGACGGAGTCACGCCGGAGCAGCAGGCGATGCTCGAGCGGGTGCGCCGCGCGCTCGGCACGCCCGCGGCCCTCGAGAACGCCGCTTGAAAGGAGCTGTCATGACCAAAATGATGAAGGCCGCGGTCGTCCGTGCATTCAAACAGCCGCTTGCGATCGAGGAGGTCCCCGTTCCGACTCCGGGTGCGGGGCAGATCCTGGTAAAGATCGCGGCAAGCGGCGTCTGCCACACCGATCTGCATGCCGCGGACGGTGACTGGCCTGTGAAGCCCAAGCCTCCGTTCATTCCGGGGCACGAGGGGGTCGGCCATGTCTCGGCCGTAGGCGCCGGCGTCTCGCACATCAAGGAAGGCGACCGCGTCGGCGTGCCGTGGCTCTATACGGCATGCGGCCACTGCCGGCACTGCCTGCGCGGCTGGGAGACGCTGTGCGAACAGCAGCAGAACACCGGCTATTCGGTGAATGGCGGCTTCGCCGAGTACGTCATTGCAGACCCGGACTATGTCGGCCATCTGCCCGGCGAGATCGAGTTCGCCGAGATCGCGCCGATCCTCTGCGCCGGCGTCACGGTCTACAAGGGACTCAAGGTCACCGACGCCCGGGCCGGCGACTGGGTCGTGGTTTCCGGCATCGGCGGCCTCGGCCATATGGCGGTGCAGTACGCGAAGGCGATGGGCCTGAACGTCATCGCCGTGGACGTAGACGACGCGAAGCTCGCGCTCGCCGCCAAGCTCGGTGCCTCGCTCGGCGTAAACGCGCGCAAGGGCGACCCGATCGCTTTCGTGAAGAAGGAAGTCGGCGGCGCGCAGGGCGTGCTCGTGACCGCGGTCTCTCCCAAGGCCTTCGAGCAGGCGATGGGCATGGTCGCGCGCGGCGGAATCGTTGCGCTCGTAGGCCTGCCGCCCGGCTCCTTCCCGCTTCCCATCTTCGACACCGTGCTGAACGGCATCACCGTGCGTGGCTCCATCGTCGGGACGCGGCTCGATCTGCAGGAAGCGCTCGACTTTGCCGGCCACGGCAAGGTGAAGGCGACGGTCGCGACCGAACGCCTCGAGCGCATCAACGACGTCTTCGCCCGGATGCGCGCCGGCGACATCCAGGGCCGCATCGTCCTCGACTTCCGCAACCAGGAGATTGCGTGAACCTCGATACCGCGACGAGCAGTACGAATCTGCCGCGCTTTCAGCCCGATTTTCTTTTTACCGGCCCCGATTTCTGCTTCACGAGGGTCCGTGCTCGCGCGACCTGCGGCGTATCGAGCCCCTCCTTGAGCTGATCAAGGATTCGCGCGAGCCCCGCGAAGTCCTCGGTGCTGGCATCGGGCCGCTCGCACAGCGCCGAGAGCGCCAGCAGCTCGAGCCACCCTGCCTCCTGGGCGCGCGCTTCGGCAATGGCCTGGCGAATCGATTCGCGCGAGCGCTGCGGCTCGGCGAGCCCATCCGCGATCCGCGCATCGAGCAGCAGCAGTTGCGACCGGTACTGCCGTTCGCCGATGGCCTCGGCGCACTGCATCGCTTCGTCCAGCTCGCGCCGGGCCGCAACCCAGTCGCCCGCAAGCGCGAGCGCTTCGGCGCCATAGGCACGTGCTTCGCTCACCAGGGCACGCATGCCGAACGGCACGGCTCGCTCGTGACCGTCGCGTATGCGGCGATAGCCGGCGAGCGGGTCCCCGAGCCGCGCCTGCGCCCAGCCGCCGAGCCACAGGTGCGCCGCGCGGGCGTGGGGCATCAGCGCGTACTCGTCGATCAGCGCCGCCATCTGCGCGGAAAGATCGGCCACGCGTGCGGGGTTCTCCAGTCGCACCTCGACGAGCGCCTCGAGCCAGAGTGCGGCCAGTTTGGGGCCCGGCGCGCGAAGCGCCTGCGCGCGCGCCTGTGCGTCGCGAACACGCGCGCGCGCTTCGGCGACGAAGCCGAGATGCACCAGCTCGACTGCGAGCAAGCCGATCACGAAAACGCCCGGGTCGGCGGCGTACAGCGCGGGTGGCGCCGTCTTGTCCATTTCCTCGGATACGGCCAGGGCTTTGTCGAGCCAGTCGCGCGCGAGGCGAGGCCGGCCCCGCGCGTGTCCGACGATTCCATGCGCGAGACACGCGCAGAGCTGGATCGTCGCATCTCCGGTCTCGGTGGCGAGCGCCTCGATGCGCCCGGCGAGGACGCCCGCCTCGTCCAGCTCTCCCCGCATCCAGAGGACGATCCCCAGTCCGTGGAGGAACAGGCCGCGCAACGGGTGCTGCGGCACCTCGTGCAGCAGCGACTGCGCGCGCCGATAGGCCAGCTTCGCCTCCATGGACGCGATGCCGACGGCCTGTACCGCGGCCGCGCCCTCCAGCGCGGAGAGCGTGATCTCGAGGGTGGTGCGCGTGCTGCTCGCCTCAACCGACGCGAGCAGCGACAGTGCTCGTTGCGCGAGCCTCATCGTCTCCGCCGGGCTGAAATGCAGCAGCGCCGACTCCGCGGCTTCCGCGTAGTAGCGCAGTGCCGCCGCGGGCTCGCTGCCAAGCTCGAAATGGAAGGCGAGCTCCGCCGCGCTGATTTTGCGAACCTCGCTGCGCTCACTCTCGAGCGAGGCTGCGACCCTGCGATGCATTTCCGCCCGGGCAAGCGGGACGATGCGCTGGTAAAGCACCTCGCGGTAGATCGTATGACGGAAGGCATATCCGCCTTCCGCATCTCTCAGCCAGCGTTGCCGGCGGGCGAGGCGCGCACAGGATTCGGCCACCCACGCGGCTTCGCGGTCCAGCACCTGTGCGACGGTGGCCAGCCCGAAATCCACGCCGCAGACGCTCGCGGCCTCCAGCAGCGCCCGCTCCTCGGGTGCGAGCTGCTCGATGTAGCGCTCGACCACGCCGCTCAGGCTCTCCGGAATCGCGATCGAGCCCGATCGCAGGCCATGCGCGGCCACGTCGGTCATCACGTCGGCAACGAGCAGCGGCAGCCCGTCGGTGCGATCATGCAGCATGCGCACGAAGGCCTCGTCCAGCGCCAGGGCGGGCACGCGCGCCGCAACGTACTGTGCGACTTCCCGTTCCGAGAAGGAATCGAGCACGATCTCCTCGGCCAGCCGATGCAGGCGAAGCTCGTGGCGCACTGCGCGCAGCGGATGGTCCTCCGCGATGATCTCCGTGAGGCGGAAGCTCGCGAGCCACAGCAGCCGCATGGCGCCCCGGCGGCGGGCAATGTAATCCATGAGCTGCACAGTCGCCTGATCGCTCCAGTGCAGGTCCTCGGTGACGAGCAGCAACGGGCGGTCCGCCGTGCCGCGCTCGAGCAGCTCGCCCATTTCGCGCAGCATGCGGGCCTGGCCTGCGCCGGCGAGCTCGCGGCGCAAGAGCTCGGGTTCGGTCTGGGTCGAGAGCCACGGCAGCTGCAGCAGCCAGGTCGGCGCGACTGCACGAACGAGTTCGGCGAGCGCCGCATCGCGCCGGCAGAGTGCCGAAAGCGCTTCGAGCACCGGCAGATAGGGCTCGCCTGCGCCGTACTGCTCGACGCACTGCCCGTGCGCGCAATGGACTTCGCCGACTTCGGCCATGAAGCGCTCGATGAGCGTGGTCTTTCCCACGCCAGCCTCGCCCGCAATCCACACGATCTGGCGCCGGCCCTCGGCCGCGAGCCGCCATGCCGCGCGCAGGCGCTCGAGCACGTCGGCGCGCCCGATGATCGGCCCCGCAGACGCGGGTGCCGCAGCCGTGGCGCTTCCCGGTGCGTGCGCCGCGGCGATGAACCGATACCCGCGCCGCGATACCGTTTCAATGTAGCGCGGCTGCTTCGGGTCGTCGCGCAGCGCGGCGCGCAACTCGCTGATGGTCGACTTGAGGACGGACTCGCTGACGAAGCGATGGCCCCAGATGCTATCGAGCAGCGCGTTCTTCGTGACGAGGGTTCGGGGAGTGCGCGCCAGCGCGCACAGCACGGCAAACGGCTTCGGCGCGAGGGGCACGGCCTCCCCGGCTCGGGTGAGGCGCGCGTCGGCTTCGTCTAGCTCGTATTCATCGAAGCGAAGGCGAAGCGGCTGCTCCACCCGCGGATCGGAAGTTGCACGCACGGCCATCCCCGGCTTTCCCCTAGCGCGTTCCGACGCCCGCCATTCTACGGTGGCGCCTGCTAGCCGTTTAACCTAGATCAACGCTCCGCACGCTAGATGGTCGGCTGGCTGCGCGCGATCGCCCCTCGAGCGCATTGCCACGTCGAATTCCGACCGAACGCTGACCGTTCGCTGACCACCGGGCGCGCGCGCCCCCCTATGCTCGGCGTACTGCTGATACGCACACTGGACATGTCGCTCAACCCTGAATCGAAGTATCCAAGCCGCCGCACCTTTGTCGTGAAGCTGCGCAGCGACGCCAAGCCGGGCAGTCTGGCCGGCCGCGTCGAGAACGTGGTCACCGGCCAGCAATGCGAGTTCGCTTCCGGCCGTGAGCTGCTCGATTCCATTGCGACGGACCTCGCAGCGGACGACGCGAAAGTCCCGCACGACCAAAAGGCGTGAGCCATGGTGCAGCCGAAAGGACCCGCTCACAGCGTGTTGTGGGCCGAGAATCTCGAGCAGGTCGACCGCGAGATCGCCAGGCTGGCGACGATCTGCCAGGTGAGGATCCTCGAGCCCGGGGTGATTCGACGCGCGTTGCAAAACGACGCCTCGGTCTGCGGAACGCAGAATCCCGTAGGCTTCGCGAAGCTGCACGACCTCCTGAAGCTGCACCTCGCGATCCGCGAGAAGACCGCGCTCAGCCTCGGTGAAGGGCTCACCGAGCAGCTCGAGAGCGACATCATCGCGCGCCTGGCGAAGGCGTATCCCGACCTCGCCGCGCCGTGGCCTCCCGCGCCCGGGGGATAGCCCGATGCCCCTGCTTGCGTTCCTCGTCGCGCTCTTCGCGGTAGCCCTGACAGGGTGCTCGACGCCGATGCTGGAGTCCTCCGTAGAGGTCCCTGAGCGCTTCGCGCAAGCCGCCCCCGCCGCCGAGGCGGTGGAGCCCGAGGTCGCCTGGTGGGAAGGCTACGGCGACCCGGTGCTGTCCGACCTCATCCGCCGCGCCGCGGGCGCGAACCGCGATATCAAGATGGCAGCCGAGCGCCTGCGTGCTGCGCGCGCCGGGGTGACGATCAGCCGCTCTTGGATGCTGCCGAGCGTGGGCGTCAGCGCCGTGGGGGTGGGCTACAACAACCGGTACGGCGCGCCTGAAAATCTCGCCTCGCCGGATGTCAAGGCGCTCGCCGGCGGCGTGGACGTTTCGTGGGAGATCGATCTCTCGGGTCGCCTGAGCGCCGGCGCGGAGGCGGCCGCCGCAGACGCAATTACGGCCGAGCATGGCGTGCGCGGCGTGCGGCTCCTGGTGCTGACGGACGTGGCCAGCAACTACTTCACGCTGGTGGGTGCGCTGCGCCAGCTCGAGAGCGTGCGCGCGATATCGGCGGCGTTCGACGAGACGCTGCGCCTCGTCACCGCGCGGCACCGTGCCGGCCTCGCCACGCCGTTCGACGTGGAGCGGGCCCAGACCGACGCTTCGCGGGCGCGCGCGGCCATCCCGCCGCTCGAGACGCTCGCCGCGGTGTCGCGGCACCGCATCGCCGTTCTCATCGGAGACCAGGCGTTCAATGCCGCGGCCATCGTGCCCTCGGCGGTAGAGCTTGCCGTCCCGCCCGCGCGCCCCGGACAGCCTGCGTCGCTGCTCGAGCGCAGGCCGGACCTGCTCGCACTCAAGTCGCAGCTCGATGCGGCCAACTGGCGCCGTCAGCAGGCCAAGGCGGAGTATTTCCCGCGGCTCTTTGCGAGCGCGCTGCTCGGCCGCCAGAGCGTCGAACAGAACGATTTCAACCTCGGCGCGGCGCGCTTCAGCCTGGTCGCGGGGCTCATCGCGATGCCGCTGTTCAACTGGGGCCGCACAGAGGCCATCAACGAGGTCGCGCAAGCCGGGCAGTCGCACGCGGTGCTGCGCCTCGAGGACGGGATCGTGCGCGCGCTCGAGGACGTCGAGAATGCGCTCGTCGCGCTGAGAGACGAGCGGCAACGGGCCGAGCTTCTGCGCAGCGCGGCAGCTTCGGCCGAAGCGGCGCTCGGTCGCGCGCAATCGCTCTACAACCGCGGGCAGACCGACCTCCTGCCGCTGCTCGACGCGCAGCGCAGCCGATTGGCGGTGCAGCTCGGCGCAAACGACAGTCATACGCAAGTGCTTCTGGACAGCGTGCAGCTCTACAAGGCGCTCGGCGGCGGCTGGCAGGTCTTCGAGCCCGTTACGGAGAAACCCTCTTGAAAACCACTCATGCCGTTGTTCTCTCGGCCCTGGTCACTCTTGGCTGCGCGCCTGACAAGCCGCCGGCCGAAGCGCTGCGCATGGTTCGCACCGTAGCGCTGACCTACGACAAGGCACGCGAAGCCAACCGCTACTTCGGCACCGTACGGGCGCGCTACGAGGTCGACCAGGCGTTTCGCGTAGGCGGCAAGATCGCCCAGCGCAAGGTCGACGTCGGCGACAGCGTGCGCGAGGGCGATGTGCTCGCCGTGCTCGACGACGTCGACTACCGGCTCGCCGAGGAAGCGGCGCGCCAGCAGCTCATCGCCTCCACGGCGCAGGCGCGCCAGGCCGAATCGGACCGCAAGCGGCTCGAGGCCCTGAAGGTCGACGGCTCGGTGAGCGAGGCAGACGAAGAGCAGGCGCAGACGCGCGCGCAGCAGACCCGGGCCGCCGCCGAAGCCGACCAGAGGAAGCTCGAGCTCGCGCGCAACAAGCTGAAGTACACAGTGCTGCGCGCATCGCGCACCGGCGTCGTGACGGTCGCGCGGGCGGAGGTCGGACAGGTCGTCGCCGAGGGCCAGCCGGCCGTTTCGATCGCCACTCAGGGCGAGCCCGAGATCGTGGTCGACGTGCCCGAGGACCACTTCGCATCCTTCAAGGACGCACAGTACAAGGCATGGCTCGCGACGGCGCCCGGCGAGATTTTCGAGCTGAGCCTGCGCGAGCTCTCGCTTCAGGCAGCGGCGCAGACCCGCACGTATCGCGCGCGCCTGAAGCCCCTGACGCCGCGGCCGCTGCCGCTCGGCCAGACCGCCACGGTGGTGGTCGAGCGCAGCGCCGCGGACACCGCCGTGGGCGTCGTCCCGGCGAGTGCGATCACCCAGGCGAAGGGCCAGCCGGCGGTGTGGGTCGTTCGCCGCGCCGGAACCGAGCCGGCGGGCACGGTTGACCTCGTGCAGGTGAGTGTCCATGCCTACCGCAACGACGAGGTGCTCCTCTCCGGGCCGCCGGCGGGCGCGCTCATCGTCACGGCAGGCGTGCAGAAGATGGCCCCCGGATTGCGTGTCGCCCTGCCCAAGTCCGCGCAACGCGAAGCCGGCCGGCAGGCCGCCCGATGAAGTCGTTCAACCTCACCGAATGGGCGCTCGGCCACCGCGCCATCGTGCTGTTCGTGATCCTCGTGATCGGCGTCGGCGGCACGCTGGGCTTCACCAGGCTCGGCCAGCTCGAGGACCCGAACTTCTCCGTGCCGTCGATGACGGCGATCGTCCTCTGGCCCGGCGCGACGGCGCAGCAGATCCAGGACGAGCTGCTCAACCGGATGGAAAAGAAGTTCGAGCAGCTCGACCACTTCGAGAAGGTCAAGACCTACGCGCGCCAGGGCTACGGCGGCATGACGATCACGGTGGTCGGCGGCACCTCCAAGGCGGACCAGCTCGAAGCCTGGTACCAGGCGCGCAAGAAGTTCAGCGACATCGAGCTCGAGCTGCCCGAAGGCGTCGTCGGCCCGATCTTCAACGACGAGTACGGGGACGTGACCGGGCTGCTCTATGCAGTGAAAGGCGACGGCATCAGCCACGCCGAGCTCTCCGACATCGCCGAGAACATCAAGCGGCGCCTGCTCAAGGTGCCGATGGTGAAAAAGGTCGAGCTCTACGGCAAGCAGGCAAAGAAGGTCTACGTCGAGTTCTCGCACCAGCGCCTCGCCGCGCTCGGCATCACGCCGGTGCAGATCGCGGAGAGTCTGCGCAACCAGAACAGCGTGCTCGCGAGCGGCTCGATCGACACCCGCCGCGACCGCGTCCTGGTGCGCGTGAGCGGCCAATTCACCGGTCTGGACGATATCCGCAACGTGCCGATCGCCGCCGGCGGCCGCCTGATCAAGCTCGGCGACTTCACGACGATCACGCGCGGATACGAAGATCCGCCGAGGTACACCGTGCGCCACAACGGCCAGCAGGTGCTGATGCTCGGCATCGTCATGACGGACGACGGCAACATCATCGAGCTCGGAAGCGCGATCGAGAAGACCGTCGACAAGATCCAGGGCGAGCTGCCTTATGGCGTCGAGCTCGAGCGGGTGGCCGATCAACCGACCGTCGTAGCCGATTCGATCTGGGAATTCGAGCGCTCGCTGCTGGAAGCGCTCGCCATCGTGTTTGCGGTCAGCCTGATCAGCCTCGGCTGGCGCACCGGGATCGTGGTCGGGCTCGCGGTGCCGATCGTGCTCGGCGTGGTTGCCCTGGTCATGCTCATGGCGGGCTGGAACCTCGAGCGGGTCTCGCTCGGGTCGCTCATCATCGCGCTCGGCCTGCTGGTGGACGACGGCATCATCGCGGTCGAGATGATGGTCGTGAAGATGGAGGAAGGCTGGGACCGGGTGAAGGCGGCCGCCTACTCCTACGCCGCAACCGCGATGCCGCGGCTCACCGGGGCGCTGATCACCGTCGCCGCCTTCATGCCGATCGGGTTCGCCAAGTCGACCACCGGCGAGTACGCGGGCGGCATTTTCTGGATCGTCGGCACCGCGGTCCTCTTCTCGTGGGTCGTCTCCGGGCTGATCACGCCGTATCTTGCGGTGAAGATGCTGCCGGATTTCGCCAAGCATGGCCACGGCGCGGCGCACGCCGATCCTTACGACACGCGGTTCTACCGCAAGCTGCGCCGGGTGATCGACCTCGCGATCGAGCGGCGCTGGTGGGTGATCGGCGCGACCGTCGCCGTCTTCGCGGTCTCCGTCTACGGCGCGCGGCTGGTGCCGCAGCAATTCTTCCCCTCGAGCTCGCGCCCCGAGCTGGTCGTCGAGCTCACGCTGAAGGAGGGCTCTTCGTTCGCCGCGACAACCGAGCAGGTGAAGAAGATGGAGTCGCTCCTCGCCAGGGACAAGGATGTGCGCTTCTACACCGCGTATACGGGCGCCGGCCAGCCGCGCTTCTATCTCTCGCTCAATCCGGAGCTGCCGAACCCGGGCTACGCCGTGTTCATCGTCATGACGCGCGACACCGAGGCGCGCGAACGGGTGCGCGCGCGGCTGATGACGAGCGTAAACGAGCAATTCCCCGAAGTGTGGGTGCGCGTCACGCGCCTCGAGCTCGGTCCGCCGGTCGGCTTCCCGGTGCAGTTCCGCGTCGTCGGCCCCGACACGCAGAAAGTGCGCGAGATCGCCCGCGAGGTCGAAGCGGTGGTGGCATCGAGCCCGAAGGTGCGCGACGTACAGCTCGACTGGAACGACCCGGTGCGCAGCCTGAAGGTCGCCATCGACCAGGACAAGGCGCGCGCGCTCGGCCTGGCGCCGGCCGACGCGGCTCTGGTGACCCAGACCGTGATGAACGGCGCGACGCTGTCCCGTCTGCGCGAGCACGAGGACCTGATCGACATCGTCGCGCGCGCGGTGCCCTCCGAGCGTCTCGATCTCGACACGCTGAAGGACGTCAACCTCTTCACGCGCCGGGGCACGGTGGTGCCGTTGTCGCAGGTCGCGCGCATCTCGTATGAGCTCGAAGAGCCGGTCCTGTGGCGCCGCAACCGCGACATGGCGATCACCGTGCGCGCGGACGTCAAGGACGGCGAACAGGGGGTGTCGGTGACGCAGTCGATCCGGCCGCTGCTCAAGGACATCGAAGCGAAGCTGCCGTTCGGCTACCGCATCGACGTCGGCGGCGCGGTCGAGGAAAGCGACAAGGCGAACCGCGCGCTCGCGGCGGTCTTCCCGGCAATGCTGGTCACGATCCTGACCATCCTGATGCTGCAGCTGCAGAGCTTCTCCCGGATGTTCATGGTGTTCCTGACGGCGCCGCTCGGGCTGATCGGGGTCGTCGCCGCGCTGCTCGTCTTCAACGCGCCGCTCGGCTTCGTCGCGATCCTCGGCATCACCGCCCTGAGCGGAATGATCATGCGCAACGCGGTGATTCTGGTCGACCAGGTGCAGGCGGAGATGGCCGAGGGCCGCGACCCCTGGAACGCCGTGCTGGAAGCGGCCGTCCACCGCACGCGACCGGTGGTGCTCACGGGCGCGGCCACCGCGCTCGCCATGATTCCGCTCACGCGCAGCATCTTCTGGGGCCCGATGGCGATCGCGATGATGGGCGGACTCATTGTCGCCACGATCCTGACGATCTTCTTCGTGCCGGCGCTCTATGCCGCGTGGTTCAGGGTCGCGCGAGCGGTCGCGCCGAGCGCGCCCGCGACGCTTGCGCCTGCGCACCAGACATAGACGAACGACGAAAGCCGCCTCATGAGGCCGCACATTTCATCGCAACCGGCGCATTCGTTCCGCGTGGCGGTGATCCTTGCGGCCGTAGCCGCAGGCCTTCTTGCCGGCTGTGCCACCGAGGTCCACAACCGGGCGACGAACGTGCCGCTGTCGGAGGCGACCCCTTCGCGCATGGGCGCACCCGAGGACTTCATGCGCGAAAACTCCATCGTGCTGTCATTTTCCGGCGGCGGGCTGCGCGCATCTGCGTTCGCTTACGGGGTGCTCACGGCGCTGCAGGAAATGAAGACCGCGGACGGCGATCTGCTCGACGACGTGAGGCTGATCACCAGCGTCTCCGGCAGCTCGCTGACCGCCGCCCACTACGGCGTGTACGGGCGCGAGGGGCTCGAGCGGTTCCCGCAGGAGGCGCTGCTGCCCGGCTTCGAGCGCAGCATGCGCATGTCGGTGTTTGCGCCGGGGAACCTGTCGCGCGCGCTCGGCGGCGGATTGAATGCCGCCGAAGATTTCCGCGACGTGCTCGACCAGGAGGTGTTTCGCGGCGCGACGTTCGCCGACATCTATGCGCGCGGGGGCCCGGTGATCCGCATCCACGCGACTGATCTCTATCACGGAGTGCCGTTCACCTTCGACCCGGTTGCCTTCAGCGTGCTGTGCAGCGACATTTCGCGCTATCCCGTAGCCGACGCCGTCGCCGCGTCGATGGCGGTGCCCGTGCTCTTTGCGCCGACCGTCGTGCGCACGTTCCCGGACGCGTGCCAGCCGCTGCTGCCGGAACTCGCGGGGTTCGTGCGCGCAAAGCCCGATGCCCCGCTCGGAGTCAGGGCGCTCGCCGGCGCCATCTCGGACTATCGCGACCCTGCGCGCGCACGGTTCATCAAGCTTGCCGACGGCGGTCTGACCGACAACGTGGCGGTCTCTACGCTCGTGCTCGCCCGGCTTGGGAACGATACTCCGCACGCGCCGCTGACCGCGCACGAAGCGGTGTCGATCAGGCGCGTGCTGGTGATGGTGGCCGACGCGTCCCGGCGTCCGAGCGGCGAGTGGATCTTCCATGAAGCGGGGCCAAGCGGACTCGACCTCGCGCTCGCGGCATTTGACGCCGCTGTGGATTCGGCGGCGCGTGGAGCGGCCGACGCGCTGCGCCGTGTGCTCGAGCAATGGCATCGCTCGGTGGTCGCGTTCCGCTGCGGCCTCAGTCCGGCGGAGGTACGGCGTCTGGGCGGACCGGAGAAATGGGAGTGCGCGGACGTCAAGGTTTCCTTCGCCTACCTGTCTCCGGACGAGCTCCCCGACGCGCTGCGAGACGAGATCCGCGCCATCCCGACCCGTCTTACCCTGACGCCGGAGCAGATCGACGCGACGATCCGGGGGGCGCGGCAGGGCGTGCGCTCGCTTCCGCAGCTACGGCATTACAGGGACGACAGGATCGGCGTCCAGAGATAGCCGACAGCAATGACGACGAGGGCCGAGGAAGCGATGAGCCCGCAGGCCGCTGAAGACGCCGTAGCGCGAAGCGAGCGTCGTTTTCGCGCGCTGATGGGAATTGCGCCCGATCTCGTCGCGGAGCTGGACCAATGAACCAGGATCTCATGATGGTGCTGGAGCGCGCCACCGTGCACTACCAGCCGATTGTCGATCTCAATACCGGCGCGATTGCGGGTTTCGAGGCGCTGTTGCGGACGGTCGACGTCGACGGCAAGGCGGGTTCGATGGGTCCGGTCATCGAGCAGATCGAAAGCGATCCGCTGCTGCTCGATCGCCTGATGCGGCGGTTGCTGAGCATTATCCATCGCGACATGGTGCCGCTGTTTGAACGCTACCCCGGTTTCTACGTCAGCGTGAACGTGCCGCCGGCGATACTCGCCGCCCGAACGCCAGTCGGCGAGCCGACGATGCGCGCCATACTCGAAGAACTTGACCTGGTGCCCTATCAGGATCGTCTTGTTTGCGAGATCACGGAGCGGCAGGCGCTCAGCGCGCAGGGGCGCGCTGCGCTCGAACTCGGGCGGCAGAACCGGATCCGGCTGGCGGTGGATGATTTCGGCACCGGGCACAGCGGCATCGCGCAAATGCTCGGCCTCGAGATCGATGTCCTGAAACTGGACCGCTCGCAGATCGTGCTGCTGACCAGAGACGTGACAGCCGAGCGCTTGGTGCGGGGCATTATTGCGCTGGCATCCCTGATTCGCGCCCGAGTGGTCGCCGAGGGCGTGGAGTCGGCGGCGCAGGCGTTATTTCTGCAGGCCGCCGGCGTCGACTACGGACAAGGCTGGTTCTGGAGCCCGGCGCTGCCGGCGGCCGAACTGCCGAAGATGCTCGAGGCCAGATTTCCGAATTGGCGGCGCGATCTGGTCGCGCGGCTGAACGACGCACGCTGATGCGGATCGAGTGACGGTCGATCTCCGACCGGACGCGGGTTAGGAATTCCCGGTGACGAAGACTTCGTCCATCAATCGCGTGCGCTGGCTGAGCCGCGTGGCCCCGGGCGTGCCGGCGCTGATCGGCTACGACTTCAGGGCCGATTTGCGCCACGACATGGTTGCCGGCGTCTCGGTCGCGGCGGTGGCCCTGCCGGTCGCCGTGGCCTACGCCCAGCTGGCGGGATTCAACCCGGTCGTGGGCCTGTACTCCTGCATTCTGCCGCTGGTGGCGTACGCGCTGTTCGGCACCTCGCGGCAGCTGATGGTCAACCCCGACGCGGCCACCTGCGCCATGGTGGCGGCGTCGGTGGCGCCGATGGCGATGGGGAATCACGAGGTGTGCTGGTCGCTGTCGGTGAGCCTCGCGTTCCTCACGGGCCTGCTCTGCGTAGGCGCGAGTTTCCTGCGCCTGGGGGCGCTCGCCGACTTTCTCTCCAAGCCGATCCTGATCGGCTTTCTGAACGGCGTCGCCATCAGCATCTTCCTCGGGCAGAGCGGCAAGATCTTCGGTTTCGCGATCGAGAAAAGCACCATCGTGCCGCGGTTCATCGAGTTCGCGTCCAAGCTGCCCCAGACGCACCTGCCTACACTGTTCGTAGGCCTCGGTACCTTCGCCGCCCTCTTCCTGGCGCGGCGTTTTCTCCCGCGTCTGCCGGCTGCTCTGGTGGCGATGGCGGCCGCCGGCCTCGCCGTGGCGCTGACCGGCCTGGATGGTCGGGGCGTCGCCGTCCTGGGGAATGTTCCCGCGGGCCTACCGCCCCTGCGCCTGCCGTCGTTTCCCGCCGAGCACCTCCCCGCGCTGGTCGCCCACGCCGCCGGCCTTGCTCTGGTGCTGTTCTCGAGCGGCATGCTCACGGCGCGCAGCTTCGCCGACAGGAACCGCTATGCGATCGACGCCGACCGCGAGTTCGCCGCGCTCGGCGCGGCGAACGTCGCCTCGGCGCTGTCCCATGGCTTCGCGGTGACCGGCGCCGACTCGCGCACGGCGATGGCCGACTCGGCGGGCGGCCGCACCCAGGTGACCGGACTGGTCGCGGCGGCCGCCATTGCCGCGGTCCTGCTCTTCTTCACCGGCCCGCTGGCGTTTGTTCCGATCGCAGGACTTGGCGCAGTGCTGGTGTTCGCGGCCTTCGCGCTTTTCGACCTGCGCACGCTGCGCGAGATCTGGCGGGTCGACCGGCCCGAGTTCTGGCTTTCGATCCTGACCACCTTGGGAGTCGTCGTGGTCGGCGCGATCGACGCCATCCTGGTCGCGGTGGCGCTGGCGCTTGCGCGCTTCGTCAGGATCACGGCGCGGCCGCGCGACGAGGTGCTGGGAAAGGTCGAAGGGCTGCCGGGCCTGCATTCGATCGAGCGCCATCCCGGGGCGCAGACCTGGCCCGGCATCGTCATCTACCGCTTCGACGGGCCGATCACCTTCTTCAACGCCGCCTATTTCAAGCAGCGCGCGCTGCGCGCTGCCGACGAGGCCGGAGCGGACCCCAAGTGGTTCGTGCTCGACATGATCCCGGTCAGCGGCGTGGACGTGACCGGTCTCTACGCGCTGCGCGATCTGCGCGAGGAGCTCGAGGTGCGGGGCACGCGCCTGGTGTTCGCCGGCCGTCGCACCGAGATCATCAACTGGATGCGCGAGACCGGGATGCGCGAGACCGGCCTCTACCGGGAAGGGTTCGAAGAGCGCATGTTCCCGACCCTGCGCCAGGCGCTCAAGGCGTACCGGCGGCAGGCGGGAAGCACGCACGCGCCGCCGGTGGAGGACTAACCTCGCTCGCGCACGGCATCGGGATGCGTTTCTGGCATAGTCCGGCGTCCAGCACCGAACGACGGGAGCCCCGGCGATGCAGACCGAAACCGTGCCGCGCGTCTACGACATCCTCGCCGGCGCGTTCGCGCAGGAGAAAATCGAGGTCTGCTTCGCGCTCCTCGGCGACGCGAACATGAACTGGGCCGCGCGCCTCGCGGCGCGCGGCTGCCGCATGCTCTACGTTCGGCACGAGCACTGCGCGCTCGCCGCCGCCATGGCGTACGCGCGCAAGAACTTCGACGTCGCCCTCGCCTCGGTCACCTGCGGGCCGGGCCTCACGCAGCTGATCACGGCGCTCCCGGCCGCGGTACGCGCGCACCTGCCGGTCGTGGTGTTCGCGGGCGAGGCGCCGCTGAAGGCCGGCTGGTACAACCAGGGCATCGACCAGGCGCCGCTCATCGCCGCCACAGGCGCCGCCTACCACGCGCTGCACCTGCCCGAGCGCATGCCGGTGGCTGTGCGCGACGCCTTTCTGCAGGCACGACGCGAGCGCCGGCCCGTGGTGATCGGCGTGCCCTTCGACCTGCAGGACCGCCCATGGCAAGGAGCGGCGCAGCTGCCCACGCCCTCCTGGCAGCTTCTGCCGAAGCCCGGGCCGATGCCGCCGCATCCGGAGGACCTCGCGCGCGCGGCGAAGCTCGTCGCCGGCGCCGAGCGCGTGGTGGTGCTTGCCGGGCTGGGCGCGGTGGAAGCGGGCGCCGGGCCCGCGTGCCGCGCGCTCGCCGCGCGCTGTGGAGGGCTGCTCGCGACGACGCTGCCGGCGCGCGGGCTGTTCCGCGACGATCCGTACTGCATCGGCATCTCGGGCAGCTACACGCCCGAGGTCGGCCTCGAGTACCTGAAGGAGGCCGACCTCGTCGTCGCGCTCGGCGCTTCGCTCGCCTATCACGCCGGCGGCGGCGGCCAGCTCTGGCCGAAGGCGACGACGCTGCAGGTCGACATCGACCCGGTCGCGCTGAGCCAGGGACAGGAGGTCGCGCGCCATCACCTGCGCGCCGATGCGCGCCTGGGGGTCGAGATGCTGACCGCCGCACTGCCGGCGCGCAGCAAGGGGTGGCGCAGCGAAGCGATGGCGGCGCGCATCCGCGATTCGAAGCCCGACAGCCACGCCTTCGAGATCGAGCCCGGACTGCTCGACCCGCGCGAGGTCGTCGCGGCGCTCGAGAAGCACCTGCCGCAGGACTGGGAGCTGGTGAACTCCTCGGGCCACTGCTCGTGGTTCTTCGCCCAGATGCCCTCGCGCGCGCAGGAGCGCTTCCTCACCATCCGCGAGTTCGGCGCCATCGGCAACGGCATCTCCTTCGCCATGGGCGTCGCGGCCGCGCGGCCCAGGCAGCGCGTTGTCTTATTCGACGGCGACGGGAGCCTGCTCATGCACGTGCAGGAGCTGGAGACGATCCGGCGCCACGGCATGAAGATCCTCATCGTGGTGATGAACGACGGCGCCTACGGCTCGGAGGTGCACAAGTTCCGCGCCGAGGGCATGCCCGAGGACGGCGCGGTGTTCGGCTACACCGATCTCGCCGGCATCGCGCGCGGCTTCGGGCTCGCCGGGGAGAC
>Ga0210102_1000079_pt1 | contig 27436 bp, 28 predicted proteins | sample RushOxbow_ThreeS_4_FD_185563 | JGI IMG/M metagenome (GOLD analysis project Ga0210102, IMG submission 185563) | Wetland microbial communities from San Francisco Bay, California, USA, that impact long-term carbon sequestration -... | ecosystem: Environmental > Aquatic > Marine > Wetlands ...
GACCCGGCGCTCGCCGCCGTCTTGACCAACCGCCTCGACCAGCCATCGCCCCAAGCCGCCTCGCCCGACCCCGCCGTCGCTTCCGCACCGGACGCAGCAAAAAAAAAAGCCCTGAGCCCGATCCTGGCGGGCGGCTGATTGCCTCCGCGGGTCGCGTGGAGGGACTCGACGCACCGAAGCCGCCCCAATCGGTTCGCGTCAAGACCGAAACCCTCGACCGCTTCCTCGGAACCGTCGGGGAAGTCATCCTCAGTTCGAGTCAGCTGCGCGCCGCGAGTGACGAAGGTGCCAAGGACCGACGCAAGCTCTCCGTCGGGCTCGACCGGATGGATCGCGTCGTCGGAGACCTCCAGCGCCGCGCCCTCGAACTGCGCACCACGCCGCTCGCGCGAATCGTGGATCCGCTGCCGCGCATGGCGCGCGAAGTCGCGCGCCGCCTGGGCAAACGGGTCGAGCTTTCGGTCGAAGGCGCGGAGATCGAACTCGATCGCTCGATTCTCGATCGGCTCAGCGATCCCCTCGTGCACCTGGTGCGCAACGCGGTGGGTCACGGAATCGAACTGCCGGCTGTGCGGGCGGCGGCCGGCAAGAGCGAAATCGGCCAGATCGTGATCGACGCGCGGCGCGTGAAGGACTCGATTCGGATTTCGATCCGCGACGACGGCGCCGGGATCGACCTGGATCGGGTGCGCGAGCGCGCGGTCGATGCGGGCATTCTGCTTTCCGACCTCGCCGAAGACCTGCCTCCCGAACAACTCGCGGCGCTGGTCTTCCAACCCGGCATTTCCACCGCCGAGTCGATTTCGGAGCTTTCGGGGCGCGGCGTCGGGATGGACGCGGTGCGCGCGACCATCGAATCCCTCAGCGGACAGGTGGAGATCGCGACCCGGCGCGGTTACGGCACGACGACCACGATGGTCGTGCCGATCACCGCGGCCGTGCAGCGCGTGATCCTGCTCGGTGTGTCCGGCGAGACCATCGCCATTCCCGTCGCCAAGGTGGAACGCATCATCGAGGTTGCGTCGAGCGCGATCGAGCGGACCGGCCACGAAGCGTTCACACTCGTGGAGGGCGAGCCGGTGGCCGTGTTTCCGCTGGCCGAGTATCTGTGTCTGCCGCCGCCGAAGCCTCAAGCGCTGGAGGTGCTGGTTCTCGCGGAGGTGCGCGGCGAAATGATGGCGATCAAGATCGACAGCGTCGTCGGCCATCAACAAATCTACGTCAAGCCGATTCCTGAGTTGCTTTCGAGCGTGCGCTCAATCGCTGGCCTGACGATTCTGGGAGACGGCTTGCCGATCTTCCTGCTGGATCTCAACCAACTGGGATGAGCGATATGACGGAATTCTCCGACGACGAGCGCGAGCGCCTCTACGAGCTCACGAGCATTGGTGCGAGTCATGCCTCGATGGCGTTCACGTTGCTTCTGCATCGCGCGATCGCGCCGAGCGTTCCGCAATTCGTGGATCTCGATGCGTACAGCGCAGACGATTGCTGGAGTACGGGCGTGATCTTCCAGGCGGACGGCGAACTCACCGGCCTGGTCGCCATCCTGCTCCCGCCCGCTTCGTGCAACATCGTGTCGCAGCGATTGGTGCACGACGAGGATTCGGACGATCACCAAGACGTCATCTCGTCGGCTCTGCGCGAACTCGGCAACATCGTCGCGTCGCATACCATGTCCGCGATCGCTGACCGGCTCGGCGGGCGGATCCTGCTGTCGGTGCCGGTGTTGGTGATGGACGCAGCCGATTCAGCGTTCGCGTCGATGCTGCGCGAACGCGGCGCCGATCACTTCGTCGAGTGCGAACTCACAGACTCCACCCGCGAAATCCACGTCCGCCTCATCTTCGCCCCCGAAGCCAAGAGCAGCGAGCGCTAGCGCGAAAAACCACAAACCAGAACCGCGAACCGACAAAGCGCGACCCGGAACGAGCGCGAGACGCCGAGCGCAAGCTCGCGGCCGGAGAAAACTAGAGACGCGAAGAGAGCGGGCGCGATCGGAGAGCGGGGACGCGAGCAGGATCGCGCGAGAGAGCGAAGCCGCGCGAGAAAGAGGAACGGCGCGAGAGAGAGCGAAGACGAACGAGTGAGCGGAGCCGAACGAGACAGAGCGGAGACGAGCGAGAGAGCGCGAAGACGCGCGAGCACGAGCAACGCGCGAGAGAGAGCGAGAGCGGGGACGGAGAGCGGGGGCGCGAGCGGGGACGCGAGCGGGGACGTTGTTGAATAGTTGAATTGGGGGACGTCGGGAGGATTCCGATGACTTCACCGAATTCGCGTCCCCGAATTCAACTATTCAACAACGTCCCCGCGGCCCGAATTCAACTATTCAACAACGTCCCCGCTCGCTTCAACAACGTCCCCGCTCGCGCGGTCGCGTCGCTGTTCGGGTCCTTGCTCGCTTGCTCGGCGGGCTGCTGGACCTGGTTGCTCGGCATCTGATACCGTGGGCTTTCGAACCGCGCGGGAATTCGCAGCGCGGGTGGGGAGCTGGCGTTGAAGAGAGATCAGGTTCGGAATCTTCTCGAAGCGGTCCAGCGGGGAGATCTCGCGACGGCTGACGCGCTCGAGAAGCTCTCCAATCTGCCCTTCTCGGACCTGCCCGATGCGCGCGTCGACACGCACCGCGCGCTGCGCCACGGCATTCCAGAGGTCATCTACGCACCCGGCAAGACGCCCCAGCAGATCATCGAGATCGTGGGCGCGCTGCGCGCGGCCGAACAGGACGTTCTCGTGACGCGGATCGAGGCCGAGGTGGGCGAGCGCGTGCTCGAAGCGATCGGGGGCGGCACCTACGACGCGCTGGGCCGACTGCTCTGGTACGGGCCCGCCGAAGTTCCCGCCGAGGGCAAGGGCACGATCGCGGTGGTCACCGCGGGAACTTCCGATCTGCCCGTGGCCGCCGAGGCGATCGGAGTGGCGCGACGCTTTGGCAACAAGGTCGAATCGATCGCCGACGTCGGCGTCGCGGGCATCCACCGCCTGCTTGCGTCGAGCGAGACGCTGCGTTCCGCGCGCGTACTGATCGTCGTCGCGGGCATGGAAGGCGCGCTGCCGTCGGTGGTCGGCGGCCTGGTCGACAAGCCCGTGATCGCGGTTCCGACCAGCGTCGGCTACGGCGCGGCCTTCGGCGGCGTCGCCGCGCTGCTCGGGATGCTGACTAGCTGCGCGTCGAACGTCACCGTCGTCAACATCGACAACGGCTTCGGCGCCGCCTACGTCGCTACCCTGATCAACCGCCTCTAACCCGAGCAGCCAATCAACCCCGGCGGACACAGCGCCCAACCTAGCAGGAAAAGTGACCCGAGCATCCAACCCGAACATGAAACCCGGTGCGCGGACCACCCGTCCAACCAGGCTCGGCTCGTCCGGGCTAGTATGCGCGCGTGGCGAACCGGCGAAAAAAGACGCGGCGTACGAGCGGGCGGATCCTGCATCTGGATCTGTTCTCGGGGATCGCGGGAAACATGTTCCTGGCCGCGCTGCTCGACGCGGGCCTGTCGCGCCGCGACCTCGCCGAAGATCTCGCGGGCCTAAAGCTCGATCATTCGCTGCGCGTGACGAACGTCAAGCGCGGTGCGCTTTCGGCGCGTTACCTCGAAGTTCGCGTTCCCAAGCGCCAAGGCGCGAAGAAGGCGAGCGCCCAGCACCCGCACGATCACGGTCGAACCTATCTCGAAATCACCCGGATCCTCGCGCGCGCGGCGCTCGACGCCGCGGTGCGCGAGCGGGCGCTCGCGATCTTCGAGGCGCTCGGGCACGCGGAGGCCAAGGTGCACGGGATCCCGCTCGAGCGGGTGCATTTCCACGAAGTCGGCGCAGTCGATGCGATCGTCGACGTCACCGGTGCGGCGATCGGGCTGGCGCGGCTCGGGATCGATCGGGTGACGGCTTCGCCCGTCGCACTCGGAGAGGGCAGCGTCGAGACCGAGCACGGGCGACTGCCGCTGCCCGCGCCCGCGACCTTCGAATTGCTGCGCGGCATCCCGACCGTGCCCGCCCACGTCTGCTGGGAGACCGTGACGCCGACGGGGGCCGCGATCCTGCGAACCGTCGTCGACGAATTCGGCTCCCTGCCCGCGATGACCGTCGAATCCATCGGTCACGGCGCAGGCAACGATCGAACAGGGCCGATGCCGAATGTGCTGCGCGCCGTGATCGGCAGCCACAGCGCGTCCGTGGCGGACCGCGTCGTCTGCCTCGAGACGAACCTCGACGATTTCATTCCCGAACACTTCGATCACCTGATGGAGCGCCTGCTCGAGGCGGGGGCGCTCGACGTCTCGCTGCAGCACCAGCAGATGAAGAAGAATCGACCGGGGTTTCTGGTGCGTGCGCTCGCGCGGCCTTCGGATCGCCTCGCGCTGGCCCGCATCCTGTTCGAGGATTCGACGGCCATCGGCGTGCGAGCGACCGAGAGCGAACGGATCGTGCTCGCGCGCGAAGCGCACCGCGTCGCGACCCCGTACGGGCGGATCCAGGTCAAGCTGGTTCGAGACGACGCGGGTCGCACCACGGTGTCGGCCGAATACGACGACTGCAAGCGCGCCGCGCGCCGGGCCGGCGTGCCGTTGCGCGAAGTGGTTCGCGCAGCAGAGCAAGCCGGGCGGGCGATCCTTGGCTGAGCCCGCCGCGGCGCAGCGGGCGGTGGATCCGTCGCCCTTCGATCTGCCCGGCCGGGGGCGCGCGGCTGCGCTGTGTCTGCACGGATTGACGGGCACACCCTACGAGGTGCGCTCGCTCGGCGAGGCGCTGTCTGCGGCGGGCATCCGCGCGGTTGGCCCCGCGCTGCCCGGTCACAACGAAACCCCGGAGCGGCTCGCGGCCACCTCGTATACCGACTGGCTCGAAGCCGCCCGAGCCGAATTCCAGCGACTGCGCGCGGACTGCGAGTCGGTATTCGTGGTCGGGATGTCGATGGGCGGATTGCTCGCACTCGCGCTCGCCCAGGAAGAACGGGTGGACGCGCTCGCAGCCATCGGCACACCACTGGTGCTCCACCAGCCGTTCGCGTGGCTGGTTCCGTTCGTGAAGTACCTCGTCCCGATGTCGCCCAAATCCAGCGGGTCGGATATCCGGGATCCGGTCGCCCGCGCGCGTCATGCCGGTTACCGGGTGATGCCACTGAACAGCGTCCACGAATTGCAACGCCTGCAACGGCGGGTTCGCCCGCAGCTCGTGCGGATCACCGCCCCGATCCTGGTCGCGCACGGGATGCACGACCGAACGGCGAACCCGAAGGACGCGGTCGAGATCCGCGACTCGGTGTCGTCGGAGGTCCGCGAATATCTTCTGCTCGCGGCATCGGGCCACGTCGTCCCCGTCGATTTCGACGGGCCGGCGCTCGCTCTGGCGGTTGCGGAGTTTCTCGCGCGGCAGGCCTGATGCGGAACGCGAGGTCTCGATAATCGCAATCGTGTGTTTATCACCACATCGACGATAACGGCGTCTGCTGCGAAATCGTTTGGCGAAACGTGCTGAAAAAAGCCGAGGAGTCGTTATGCTCCGTTTCACCGTTCCTGGGGACGGCGAGGAGGAAATATGGGGGCACTTCCGAACGCTGTGGTGAAGAGATTGCTGAGTGAGCACGGAGGCGGCTTGCGCGTTTCGGGCACCGCTCTCGAGCGGGCTGTCGCTGCAGCCGAAGATTACATCTCGCGGTTGGCGCGGGAAGCGAGTTCGTCAGCGAACGCCGCGAAGCGCAAGACCGTGATGGACAGCGACATCGACGCGGCTCGCGCGAAGCTGTCTCACACCGGTTAGCCCGAGGCGCGTCGGTCCGAGCAGGACCGGACGCCCACCTGAAACCAAAAACCCCGGAGCGGCCTGGCCGCCCCGGGGTTTCGTATTGCGATGGGTTCGCGACTTCAAGGAAGGCGCGGCTACATCATGCCGCCCATGCCTCCCATTCCACCCATTCCGCCCGGCGGCATGCCACCGCCACCGTCACCCTTCTGCTCGGGCTTCTCGGCCACCATCGCTTCCGTGGTGAGCAGCAGCGAGGCCACGCTGGCCGCATTCTGGAGCGCGGTGCGCACGACCTTGGTCGGGTCGATGACGCCGGCCTTGATCAGGTCCTCGTACTCCTCGGTCTGCGCGTTGAACCCCATGCTTCCCTTGAGGTTCTTCACCTTGTCGACCACGATGGAACCGTCGATGCCCGCGTTTTCCGCGATGCGTCGCAGCGGTTCTTCGACGGCCTTGCGAATGATGCTCACGCCGGCATTGAACTCCGTCGAGCCGCTGACGCCGTCGAGCGCCTTCTGGGCGCGAATCAGCGCCACGCCGCCGCCCGCCACGATCCCTTCTTCGATCGCGGCACGCGTTGCGTGGAGTGCGTCTTCGACCCGAGCCTTCTTCTCCTTCATCTCGGTTTCGGTTGCCGCACCCACCTTGACCACGGCCACACCACCGACGAGCTTCGCGAGTCGCTCCTGGAGCTTCTCGCGGTCGTAGTCGGAGGTCGTGTCCTCGATCTGGCTCCGGATCTCGTTGCAGCGGCCTTCGATGTCCTTCTTCGCGCCCGCTCCGTCGATGATCGTCGTGGTGTCCTTGTCGATCGAGATGCGCTTGGCCTTGCCGAGATCCTTGACGGTCACGTTCTCGAGCTTGAGGCCGAGCTCTTCCGCGATGACCTGGCCACCCGTGAGGATCGCCATGTCCTGCATCATCGCCTTGCGGCGATCGCCGAAGCCCGGCGCCTTGACGGCGGCCACGTTCAGCGTGCCGCGGAGTTTGTTGACGACGAGTGTGGCGAGTGCCTCGCCCTCGATGTCTTCCGCGACGATCAGCAGCGGCTTGCCCTGGCGAGCGACCTGCTCGAGGATGGGCAGGAGGTCCTTCATGTTGCTGATCTTCTTCTCGTGCAGCAGCACCAGCGGCTCTTCGATCACGGCTTCCATGCGCTCCGGATCCGTCACGAAGTAGGGCGACAGGTAACCGCGGTCGAACTGCATGCCCTCGACGACGTCGAGCTCGGTCTCGAGGCTCTTGCCCTCTTCGACCGTGATCACGCCTTCGCGACCGACCTTCTCCATCGCCTCGGCGAGGATCTTGCCGATCGTCGTGTCGCTATTGGCCGAGATCGTGCCGACCTGTGCGATCTCCGAGGAGTCGCGGGTTGCCTTCGACATCTTCTTGAGTTCTGCGGTGATGGCTTCGACCGACGCGTCGATGCCGCGCTTGACTTCCATCGGGTTCATCCCCGCGGCGGTCAGCTTGCTGCCCTCGCGGAACAGGGCCTGAGCGAGCACCGTTGCGGTGGTCGTTCCGTCACCCGCGACGTCGGAGGTCTTGCTCGCAACCTCCTTCACCATCTGGGCGCCCATGTTCTCGAACTTGTCTTCGAACTCGATTTCCTTGGCGACCGTGACACCGTCCTTGGTGACGGTCGGCGAACCGAAGCTCTTGTCGATGATGACGTTCCTGCCCTTCGGTCCCAACGTCACGCGGACCGCATTGGCGAGACCGTTGACACCGGCAAGCAGCTTGCGGCGAGCGTCCTGGTCGTAGCGAATTTCTTTGGCCATGATTTGAATTCTCCTACTCAACCACGCCGAGGACGTCGTCCTCGCGGATGATCAGATGTTCTTCACCTTCGATGTTGATCTCGGTGCCCGCGTATTTGCTGAACAGCACCTTGTCGCCCTTCTTCACATCGAGCGGCTGAAGCTTGCCATCTTCGTTGAGCTTGCCTTTGCCCACGGCGATGACCTTGCCCTCTTGGGGCTTTTCCTTGGCGGTGTCGGGAATGATGATCCCACCCTTGGTGGTCTCTTCCTCGTCGACGCGCTTGACGATGATCCGATCCTGGAGCGGACGAATCTTCATGGATCCTGTTCCTCCGAACGCAGCGCCCAATGCCCTAGCAGGGGGTGGCTTGCGGTTTAGCAGGGTGGGGTGGCCGACCTGTTTTTTCTGTTTTCACCGGACCCCTGTGGCCCGGTGGGCGGCAACCGCCCTGAATTGGCAGCCGGAGGCTCCGACTGCCAGGGGCCGCAATTTAAACACTCATGGCCCGCAGGTCAAGGCGCGGATCGAAAACTCATCGCGATTTCTGCGCTCAGAATCCGCCGCCGGGCTGCCGATCAAGGGAGGCAAGGGCAATGCGGGGGCGCGATGGGCCGTTTCCGGCAGGCAGATCCTGTGCAGATCGATCGCAGCGTTCCGCGCGCGGTTTTCGCCGAATTGCTCGCGCTGGCGCTCGCCAGGAACCCCTGGCAACCCAGCCCGATGGCGATCGCTTACCTGGTGGAGTTGCTCGACGAACGCGTCCTCGAGAACCCGAGCGGGCTCGGAGACGAGCAGACGCTTGCCGAGGCGCTGCTGGCCGCTCAGGCCGACCAGGGTGTGGATCGCATCCGCCGCATGCGCGGGCTCGGAGATCACGCGCTCTTCGTATCCGGATTTCTCGCCGACAGCGTCCTCGGCGGTGCCGTCGACGCCGATTACTACTGGCAGATCGGGCGCAGCGCCTACGGTGACGTCGTGAGCGGGCTTCGCGGCCGCGGCGAATCGGGGAGCTGGGCCCGCCTGTACGCCGAACTCGGCGAGCGCTTTGGCGAGTTCGCCGAGATCCTCGCCGAGGTCGGGGACCAGACCCGTCCCGGCCGGCCTCGCGATCTGCTCGGTGTCTGCGACCGCTATCTGCGCACCGGCAGCACGCGGGACCGCGATCTGCTGCTGCGGGCCGGCTACCTGGCGCCCGACCTCTCGGGCCTGCGGTGGTGGCAATGACGGCTGCTGAACTTCCCGCCGCCGCGGGTTCGCGCGCGACCCAAAGCCCAGCGCTGTTGCGGGCGATCGCGGACGCGCAGCGCTGGATCACCTCGATCTATCGCCTCGACCTCGATCTGCGCGCCGAGCAATTCGTCGTCGATCCCGACACCGCGCTGCGGCTGCTGCCGCCCGACAGTCCGCGTTCGGGCCTGGTGGTGATCGAGGAGTACGCGGAAATCTCGGTCGGAATCTACATCGATGCAGCGGACGTCGAAGATCCCTGGACGGTGATCGAAGAGACGAGCCACCTGCTCTACCTCGCCTGGCTGGCGGACCGCGATTGGTCGGTATCCCGGCTGGTGCTGGAATTTCAGAGCGAAGTCGACCGCTACGCGGTTGCGCGGTTGAAGGGCCGCGATGGTCTGGCGTCGTTCGAAGGTTTCACGTGGTGCGACTGGATGGACGCGCCCACCCGCGAGCGCTACGCGGCCGCCCACTGCCGAGCCCGCGCCTACTGTCGATCGCTGGAGCGGCGCTATCCGAGCCGCCCCGACACCCCCGCGCTGCTGTCCGAATTGCGCCACTTCTACCGCGCCGCCCCGGATCAGAAACTCAGCGCAGCCTGACCAGCACTCCGCTCCCACGAGCCCGCCGCCCCCAAAGCCCGAAACGCGCGAAAGCGCGGGGTGGCGCGGGGACGTTGTTGAATAGTTGAATTCGGGGACGCGAATTCGTAGAAGTCATTGAGACTCGACCGACGTCCCCGAATTCAACTATTCAACAACGTCCCCGCTGTGTTCCCCCGTGTTCCCCGCCGTGGGCTTGCTCCTGCTGCTGGCTGCTGATGCGGTTCCGCTGCTTCTGCTGGTTGACTTTCGCCTCTTCTTCGTCAATCTTTCAGGCGAACAAACGTCGAAGCCCGCGAGAACGCGGTACAGACGACGGGACGAAACTAGGAAGGCCCGGGGGCAACCCGATGGACAGGGGGTGGTGAGATGGCGTTGACGCGAAGGCAGCGCGAGATCTACGACTACATCTGCTCGTTCGTCGCGAGCAACGGGTATTCGCCGAGCCTCGAAGAGATCGGCGCGCATTTCAATCTCTCATCGGTCGCCACGGTTCACAAACACGTCCAGCACCTCGTCGAGAAGCGCTTTCTGCGCAAGGCGTGGAATCGGTCTCGCTCCGTCGAGCCGGTGGCGCCGCCGACGGCGGGGACCGTCTCGCTCCCGCTGCTCGGATTCGTCGCGGCCGGCACGCCGATCGAAGCAATCGAGGTCGAGGAGACGCTGGACGTTCCCGCAGATCTGGTGCCGCGGCGCGGCAGCAGTTTTGCGCTGCGCGTGCGCGGCGACTCGATGATCGAAGAGCAGATCCGCGACGGCGATTACGTGGTCGTCGAAAGCCGCAGCGAGGCCCGCAACGGTGAGACCGTGGTGGCGCTGATTCGCGGCGAGGAAGTCACCCTGAAAAAATTCTTCCGCCGTGGTTCCACGGTTCGGCTGCAGCCCGCCAATGCCGCGATGGACGCAATCGTCGTTCCGGCCGAGGACCTCGAGGTGCGCGGCGTCGTCTGCGGCCTCGTCCGCCATTACTGAGCCGCGTACCCGGTCGATTGGATCGGCTGGCTTTTCTTCGCTGCACAAAGAGCGATCCGCCGAGGGGCGTGCGCCGCGATCGCCGCGAGCGAGATGGGGTTCGCGCGAGCACGCACGTGCCCCGCTCCCGCGGCCCCCGCCAGGGCTGCGTTGACGTGGGGGAGTGTGCCGCTAAGCTCTCCAATAGTCTTTTGAATTCAAGAGGTTGCGCATTGATTCGGATTACGCGAGCGATCGATTTCTCGGCTTCGCTGCGGTATGCGCGGGCGGAGCTGTCGGATGCCGACAACGCCGCGCTGTTCGGCAGCCGCGCCCGCCAGCACGGCCACAACTACCGCCTCGAGGTGACGCTTCGGGGCGAGCCGGACCCCGTCACCGGCATGGTGATGAATCTGAAAGACCTGCAGCAGGTCCTCGATGACGAGATCATGGCGCGTTTCGACCACCGGGATCTGAATCTCGACACGCCCTACTTCGAAAAGGATCCGCCGAGCCCCGAGAACTTCGCCCGGGTCATCCGTCGGATCCTGATCGCGGCGCTACCCGACGGTCTGCTCGACCGGATTCGCCTGCAGCAGGACGCGGACCTCTGGGTCGACATCATCGAGCCCGAGTCGTGATCGAACTCACCCGTCGCTACGCTTTTCCGGCCGCGCACATCCTCAGCCAATCCCGACTGAGCGCGCAGGAGAATCTGGCGATCTACGGCAAGTGCGCCAACCCCAACGGGCACGGCCACAACTACGAGGTCGAGGTCAGCGTGACCGGGTCGATCGATGAGCGGACCGGTAGAATCGTCTCGCCGGACCTGCTCGACCGGATCTTCGAGGAGCGCGTAGGATCGCGTTTTGCGCGAAGGCTGCTCAACGAGGATGAGGCTTTTCGCGATCGGGTTCCCACCGCGGAAAACATCGCGCTCGTCGTCCACGAAACCCTCGCCGACGCGGTTGCGAAGCGCAGCAACGCCAGGGTGACTCGGGTCAAGATCGTCGAGACACGCCACAACTCCTGCATCAGTGGAGCCATCGCATGAGCGAAATCCCGGATCCGATCGAACCTCTCGTGACCAGCATCTTGAAGGAGATCGGAGAAGATTCCGGTCGCAGTGGGCTCGAGCGAACACCCGGTCGTGTTGCCCGATCGCTGCGCTACTTCACGTCCGGCTACCAACAGGACGCGAAGGACATCCTCAACGGTGCGCTGTTCGAGGTTTCCTACGACGAAATGGTGATCGTCAAGGACATCGAGTTCTACAGCCTCTGCGAGCACCACCTGCTGCCGTTCTTCGGCCGCGTCCACGTCGCCTACATTCCGAACGGCAAGGTCCTCGGGTTGTCCAAGATCCCGCGTCTCGTCGAGATGTTTGCGCGTCGGCTCCAGGTGCAGGAGCGAATGACGGTCAACATCGCCGAGACACTCGAGGAGGTCCTCGAACCCAAGGGGGTGGCGGTCGTCGCCGAGGCCATCCACCTGTGCATGATGATGCGAGGCGTCCGCCAACAAAACGCGTCGGCGATCACGAGTTCGATCCGCGGCGAGTTCGAAAGAGACTCCAAGACCCGATCCGAGTTCATGGAACTCCTGCGCCACCGCCGCGAATCCTTCGCCTAGTCAGGCGGGAACGCGCAAGAGCGGAAAGCGGGGACGAAGGCGGGAACGAAAGCGCGGACGGAAAGCGGGGACGGAAAGCGGGGACGTTGTTGAATAGTTGAATTCGGGGACGCGATTTCGGTGAAGTCATTGAGACTCGACCGACGTCCCCGAATTCAACTATTCAACAACGTCCCCGCGGTCTTTGGCGTCCCCGCGGTTTTTGGCCCGCGGCCGTTGCGCGGTTTTTGTGCGCTCGCGTTTCCGGCGCGGCGGCGGGGGTTTAGCGGCCGCCCCGGAGGGCGGCGAGGTTGATGATCAGTTCGTCGTTTTCGGCAAGGCGGGTGCGGGCCTGGTTGATCCAGGTGCTCAGGTAGGCTTGTTGTTTCTGGCTCGCGAGCAGGCTGCGCTCCTGGTCGACGGCGGCTTCGACGGCTGCCTCGTCGGGTGCGAAGTGCTCCATGACCTGGATCAGGACCAACGATCCGTCGACTTCGAACACGCGATCTGAACTCTGGCCGGGCTGCAGGTTGAAGGCGGCGGCCATCACGGCCTCGCTCGCGCCAAGGTCCGGGATGTAGCCGCCGGGTCGGCGCTGGAGTCGGTCGCTGCGCTGCAGGGTGAGCTGTTCGGCGCGCGCGGCTTCTTCGAGACTCGCGCCGTTGCGGATCGCCTCTGCGAGCCGTTCCGCGATCGCGCGGTTCCGGGTTCGGGCGACTTCCAGCCCCATCAGTTCGGCTGCGAGTTCATCGCGGATCGCTTCGAAACTGCGCTGCTGGGCGGCGCGGTGTTCTTCCACCCGAATGATGTGATAGCCGTATTCGCTCCTGACCGGCTCGCTGACCGTTCCGGGTTCGAGGGAAAAGGCCGCATCTTCGAACGCCTTCACCATCTGGCCGCGCGCGAAGAATCCGAGATCACCGCCGTTGGTCTTCGAACCCGGGTCTTCACTCAGCTCGCTCGCGAGCGCCGCAAAGTCTGCGCCCTCGCGGATTTGGCTCAGGATCTGATTCGCGCGCTGCTCGACTGCTGCCGCTTCTTCGGCGTCGGCGTCTGCCGCAAGCGACAGCAGGATGTGACGCGCGCGGACCTGCTCGGGCATGTTGTAGAGACCCGATCGCTGCTCGTAGAGGGCCCGAAGCTCGCTCTCCTGGCTCGCGATGAAGGCCTGGAGGGCCTCGGGATCGGGCTCGAAACCCGCGGCGGGGGCCTGCGCGCCGAGCCTCACGAACGCGATCTGGGCCTGCTCCATGCGCCGAATCGCCGTCTGGCGGGCCTCGCCTTCCGAGACCTGGGCGAGTTCGGTCACGGTTCGCATGAATTTGCTGGCCAGCATCGCCGAGCGCTGTTCTCGGATGAAATCGCGCTGGGTGCCGAATTCGTACTCGACCCAGGATTCGAACTGCCTGGGGTCGAAGCGACCGTTTTCGCCCAGAAAGTACGGAGAGCTGCTGATCGAGCGCTCGATCTCGCGTTTCGAAACCGTCATGCCGAGCGCGGACGCCTCCTGGGTGAGGATCGCGCTCTCGATCAGGGATTGGATGGCGAGCTGGTCGAGGGTGTCGCTCATTGCGCGAGCGTCGAACTCGGAGCCGAGCTGTTGCTCGAGCAGCGTCTGGCGCCGAGCTCGGACGCGGCCGAACTCCCGCAGCCCGAAACTCTCGTCGCCGACCACCACGACGCTTCCGGGGGCGCGCTGCCCCGATCCGCCACCGATTCCGAGGTAGAAGACCATGCCGCCGCCGACCGCGAGAACGAAGAACGCGGTGACCCAGCGCTGCCCCTGTCTGAGAATCTTCAGCATGGCCTTTTCCCCCCGTTGCCTGAGACGCGCTCGGGCACTCAGCTCGGAGCGGTTTTGGTCGATGAGAGTGTGTGAAGGCGGTCGAAACTAAGGGCGCGCGGGCCGGCGAGCAAGCCCTGAACAAAACGAGGTTTGCAGCTTGTACCCCAATTCCCGCACTGGTACCTTCAAGAAGGCTGCCGCGGGTGGAAACGCTCAGTGAATCCGGATACTTAGGTACGCCGATTCGGCCCGATGACGAACGCAGCAAACGCAGCGACAGGAGCCCACAGTGATCCTCGACCCCATTCTCGGCTGGTTCTCCAACGATCTCGCCATCGACCTCGGAACCGCGAACACGGTGGTGTACGCGAAGGGCAAGGGCATCGTGGTTTCGGAACCGAGTGTGGTGGCGGTCGTGCGCGATTCGCGCGGCGTCGACAAGGTTCGAGCCGTCGGCAAAGAGGCGAAGGAAATGCTCGGGCGCACGCCGGGCAACATCGTCGCGATTCGGCCGATGAAAGATGGTGTGATCGCAGATTTCGAGATCACCGAGGCGATGCTGCGGTACTTCATCATGAAGGTGCACGACCGCAAGCGCTGGGTCCGGCCGCGCATCGTGATTGCGGTTCCGTCGGGAATCACGGAAGTCGAAAAGCGCGCGGTTCGCGAATCTGCGATGTCGGCGGGAGCGCGCGAGGTCTATCTGATCGAAGAGCCGATGGCGGCTGCGATCGGTGCTGGGCTGCCCATCACGGAACCGTCCGGAAACATGATCATCGACATCGGGGGCGGCACCACGGAAGTCGCGGTCATCTCGCTGTCTGGAATCGTCTACTCCAATTCGACACGCGTTGGTGGCGATAAGATGGACGAGGCGATCATCAACTACGTGAAGCGCAGGTACAACCTGCTGATTGGAGAGCGAACGGCCGAGCTCATCAAGATCTCGATCGGAACCGCGTATCCCGACGACGAGATCCGATCGATGGAGGTCAAGGGACGCGACCTCGTCGCGGGTGTTCCCAAGACCCTCGAACTCAAGTCCGAGGAGGTGAGGGAGGCGCTCTCGGAGACGGTGAACACGGTCGTCGAGAGCGTGAAGATCGCGTTGGAGCGGACACCCCCCGAGCTGGCCGCAGATATCGTCGACAAGGGAATCGTCCTGGTCGGAGGCGGATCCCTGCTTCGCAACCTCGACGTTTTGCTCCGGGAGTCCACGGGACTGCCGGTGATGCTGGCGGAAGACCCCCTGACCGCCGTAGCGATCGGGACTGGGCGTACGCTGGATGAACTCAAGCTCCTCAAGGAAGTGGCGATCCGCTCGTAGTTCCGGTCGGTCCACCGCGCGTGGGGTAGGGCCATGGCCGAATTTCGCAGCCGAACACCCGTAACCGCCCTCGTGGTCGGCCTGGTGGCGTTTGCCGTCGTCGCGATGGTCGTCGACCGCCGCTCGGCGCCCGGCGGCCCGGAGCGCGAACTCTCGGGTTGGACCGGAGCGATTCTCGACATCGCCGCACCCGTGCAGAAGATGATCGCCTTTCCATTCGACCTGACCCAGAACGCCTGGCGCCACTATGTGTCGCTCCTCGACGCAAGCGATACCAACGCAGGCCTTCGCGTCCGACTCGCCGCGTTGGAGGAGGAAAACCTCCAGTTGCGGGAGGCGCTGATCGCAACCGGGCGCCTCGCGCGCATCGCCGAGATCCGAGCGGATTTCGAGGTGCCGATGCTTCCCTCGGAACTGGTCGGTGTCGACCCCTCGCCGTGGTTCCGGTCGGTGCTCGTCGATCGCGGACGCGTGCACGGCGTGCGCTCGGGGATGCCGGTCATCTCGGAGCACGGGCTCGTGGGCCTGATCACCACGACGTCGCTGCGCGCCTCGAAGGCGATGCTCGTGCTGGATCGTCAGAGCGCGGTCGACGGGATCATCCAGCGCAGCCGTTCGCGCGGGATCGTGCGTGGCCGGGGAACCAGCGAAATGGATTTCGAATTCGTAACCCGCGGCAGCGATGTCCGCATCGGCGATGTCGTGATCAGCTCGGGGCTCGGTGGTGTCTATCCCAAGGGAATCCGGATCGCGGAGGTCGTCTCGGTGTCGGACCCCGGTTCCGCACTGATGCAGACCGCGAAGCTGGTTCCCGCGGTCGATTTTGGCCGCCTCGAACAGGTTTTCGTGATGCTGCGACGTGGCCCGACGATGGAGATGCTCTACGCGGACGAGCAGGAGGGCGACCTCGGCACGACCGCGTCGGAAAGGTCAGGGCCTTGAAGCGCATCATTGCCCTGCTCGCGCTTGGCGCGCTCGCACCGATGATCCAGGGAGCCATCGGCACCTTCGTTCCACTCCACTACTGCCCCGCTTTCGGATTGCTGCTGGTGGTTGGACTGGGTCTGCACTGGCGCAGCACCGCGGGCGGCATCGCGCTCTCGGCGACACTCGGCGTCATCGCGGATCTGCTTTCGGGATCGCTGCTCGGACAACACATGCTGTTGCGGCTCTTTGCCTTCGGCGCTGCACGCGCGTGCAGCCAGCAACTGAATCTTCGCGGTGTGATGCCACAGGCGATCTTCGTCGCCGCGCTGACGGTGGTTACCGCGTTGGGAACCGGGGCGCTCACCTCGTTTTTTGGCGCGGGGCGCGGCGTAGATGGCGAGATGTTGCGCGAGCTGATCCCGCACGCGCTGATCAATGGCGCATTCGCACCGTTGGGTGTGTGGCTGGTCGAGCGGATCTCGAACTGGTTCAGTGAGGCCGATGCCGGACACCAGCTCCTGCAACTGCGGCCGCGAAATCGACTGACCTGATGCCGATCGACGAGGCCGGCGTCGGGCGCCTCGCTGCTGGGGTCGATCCCTCGATCGTCAATCGACTGATCTTCATCGCTGTCGTGATCGTATTGACCTTTGCGGTTTTCGTGGTGCGGTTGTTTCAACTCCAGGTCATCGAGGGCGAAGATCTGGGCAACCGCGCGCGGCGCAATTCGGTACGCACCGTCCATCTGGAAGCGCCGCGGGGCGACATCGTCGACCGTTTCGGGCGCGAACTCGCCACCACGCGACCCGCATTTGGCGTGCAGGTGATGCCGGTCGAAATGCGAGAGCGGGAAATGACGTTCGCAGCGCTCGGTAACCTGCTCGATCAAGATCCCGGCGAGCTCGCCGCGCGGGTCGGATCGCCTCGGGGCAGGGGGCGATTCCAGCCGGTGCGGATTGCCACGGACCTTCCCTACGACTCGCGAAGCCGGGTCGAATCCCATCTCTACGCGCTGCCGGGTGTGTTCACCGACGTGAGCCCGCGCCGTTATTACGTGGGGGGCTCCCTCGCAGCGCACGTGCTGGGTTACACTGGAGAGATTCAAGTCGCGCAGCTCGAAAAGCGGGCGTTCGCCGACTACCGAAGCGGCGATGTGATTGGTCAAGCCGGCGTGGAGAGCCGCTTCGAAAACATCCTGCGCGGCCGCGCGGGCGGTCGAAACGTCGTGGTCGACGTCGCAGGACGGGTCGACGAGGTGCTCGATGAGGTCGAGGCCACCCCGGGCGGCACCGTGGTGCTCACGATCGATCGCGATCTCCAGAAGGTCGCTGAAGATGCCTTCCTGCCCGACGTGATCGGTGGCGAAGAGAAGCGCGGCGCGGTCGTGGTGCTCGATCCGCGCAATGGCGACGTGCTCGCCCTGGTTTCGCAACCGTCCTTCGATCCGAACAGCTTCGCGGGTGGCATCGACTCGGCGAGCTGGAAGGAACTCACGGAGAGCGAGGGGCAGCCGATTCAAAACCGCGCGGTGGCCGGACAATATCCCCCCGGATCGACCTACAAGGCCTTCGTGGCGGCAGCCGGTCTCGAAGAGGGTGCAACCGATCCCGAAGAACGGGTGTTCTGTCCCGGAAGCTTCAAGCTCGGGCGCCGAACCTATCGCTGTTGGAAACGCGGTGGACACGGTTCGGTGAATCTTCACGAAGCGCTGGCGCGCTCGTGCGACGTGTTCTTCTACCAGCTGGGCCTCAAGCTCGGAATCGACCGGATGGCATTCTTTGCCAATGGTTTCAACCTCGGTCGTCGCACGGGGATCGAGCTCGGCAACGAAGCCCCCGGCATCATCCCCACCCAGGCCTGGAAGGAACGGCGCTTTGGCGAGATCTGGTTGAAGGGCGAGACGGTCTCGGCCTCGATCGGTCAGGGCTACAACCTCACCACGCCGCTGCAATTGGCGGTTGCCTACGCGGCGATCGCCAACGGCGGCACGATCTTCAAGCCGCGCATCCTGCTGCGCCAGACCGGACCCGATGGAATGGTCGAGCAGGGGCCGGCGCCCGAGGTGCTCGGAAGGGTGCCCGTTTCGCCCGAGAACCTGGCGATCGTGAACCGCGGCCTGGAGGCCGTGGTGAACGAAGTCGGCGGGACCGGTGGGCGGGCCCGAATTCCCGGCGTGCGCGTCGCGGGCAAGACCGGAACCGCCCAGGTCGTCCGCCTCGCGGAAACCGAGGATCTGGACGAGAAGGAGATCCCGTTCAAGTTCCGCGATCACGGCTGGTTCGCGGCATTCGCGCCCGTCGAAGCGCCGGAAATCGTGGTCGTCGCACTGTCGGAGCACGGCGGGCACGGCGGTAGTGCGGCGGGACCGATCGTGAACGCCGTCCTCTCGCAGTATTTCAAGGCGTCGATGCCGGCTGAGCCGCCAATTCAGCCACAGCCGCCCGGACCACTGCAACCGCTCGATCCCCGCGAATCAACCGAGGAGGCCGGCCAAGTTGTTCGGAATTGATCGGCGGTTGCTTCAGAATTTCGACTGGATGCTTCTGCTGCTCGTCCTTGCGATCGTCGGGGCGGGAATCATCAATCTCGCTTCGGCTACCCACGTCGACGGCGTGTTGACGGGCGAAGTCCGCCGACAGCTGCTCTCCGTCGCGATCGGCGGCGTTGCGATGCTGCTGGTCGTGGCGATCGACTACCGCCATTACGAGCGCTTCGCGACACCCGTACTGCTCGCTTGTATCGCGCTGCTCGCGGCAACATTGGTATTTGCGCCGGTGACCCGCGGGAGTCAGAGCTGGTTGTTCGGCGGGCGGCTTCAGCCCTCCGAGTTGGCCAAGCTCGGGTTGGTGATTGCGTTGGCCCGCTACTTTCACCGCAATCCGCCCGGCGAGATCCGCCACTTGCGCGAACTCGTGCGCCCGGGCTTGATCGTGGTCGTGCCGGTCGGCCTGATCGTCATGCAGCGCGATATGGGCGTGGCGCTGCTCACGCTGCTGATCACTTCGACCTATCTGGTGCTCACGCGAATCTCGTGGCGCTCCTGGATCGGCGTCGCGGCCGTCGGCGTTGCGACGCTGATCACGCTGTGGATGTTCGTCCTCCAACCCTATCAGCAACGGCGCATTCTCGACGTCATCGACCCGGGGCGCGACCCCTTGTCGTCGGGCTACCAGGCGATTCAATCGCGTATCGCGATCGGGTCCGGTGGATTGCTGGGGACGGGCTACCGCGCGGGAACCCAGACCCAACTGCGCTTTCTCCCCACGCAGCACACCGACTTCGCGTTCTCCGTGCTCGCCGAGGAGTGGGGTTTCGTGGGGAGCTGCGCGGTGTTGTCCCTCTATCTCACACTCATGCTCTGGGGTCTGCGGATTGCCCGCAATTCGAAGGACGGTTTCGGCGCGATGCTCGCCGTGGGATTGGTGGGCACGATCTTCTGGCCATTGGTCCTGAACATCGGGATGGTGCTCGGTCTCGCACCCGTGATCGGCGTTCCGCTGCCGCTCTTCTCGTACGGCGGATCGGCACTCGTGACGTCGCTGGTCGGGCTCGGCTTGCTGATGAACGTGTCGATGCGCCGCTACGTGTTCTAGCTGCGTCGAGCCGCCGAGCCGATGCCACTCACATTTGTCAGGGGGGCGCGGTAGGATCGCGCCATGACGCAGGCCGCCATCGAACGTACGCCGCCCCGGATCGGCGCGTTCTTCGACATGGACAAGACGCTCCTCTCCGAAAATTCGGCGACGCTCTACATGCGCTATCGCTACCAGCGGGGCGAAATCGGCAAGCGCGATCTGCTGCGGGGATTCGGCGCCTATATCCAGTACAAGATCGGGATGCTCGACATCCGAAGCTGGACGCTCGACATGCTGGTGCAGTTCAGCGGCCAGAGCGAAAAACAACTCGCGGACGAAGCCATTGCCTGGGTCGAGGAATCGGTGGTCGACACCATCTACCCCGAGGCCGCGCGGCTGGTCGAGGAGCACCTCGCCAAAGCGCACGTGGTCGCGATCGTCTCTGGAGCCACCGCATTCGTGGTCCGACCGATCGCGAACCGACTGGGGATCGAGCACATCCTCTATACGCGACTCGAGGTCGAGAACGGATTGTTCACGGGGCGCGTGATCGAGCCGATCTGCTTCGAGGAGGGGAAGATCTACTGGCTCCAGCAATTCATCGACGAGCAGGGGATCGATCTCGCGAAGAGCTACTTCTACACCGACTCGATCACGGATCTGCCGCTGCTCGATCTCGTCGGCCATCCCGTCGCGACGAATCCCGATCCGCTGCTCTATCGCACGGCAGTGAAGCGCCGCTGGCCGGTTCGCTTCTTCGATCCCCCGAAGGCGGTCCGAACGGCAACCCATTAGCCGGATTCGGCGAAACCGATTTCTGCCGCGGAGATCCGGCCGCAAGAACCCGGTGCTGAGCACGTGATACAGCCCTTGGGGCCGATCGGACTCAAGTCCCAGATCACTCCGCCGATCAAATACCTGCGAGCGGCTCTGCGCCAATCTTGCCGATCTGCTGCCGCCTCGTGAACACCCACCGGAGGAGCCGATCGATGACGCGGAGCCACTGGATTCTCGCCGGAATCAGCTGCGTGATCGCATTCCTGTCGGGGTTTGGATACGCGACGATCCTGCACCAGGCGGGGGGCCAAACCCTTCCCGCGGTGAGCACCGGGATCCCGCCGAGTGAGATCATCGATCTCACCGACCGAGATCCGATCGAGAAGCTCCTGTCCCCGAATCCGGTCGTCTATTACCAGTTCGTGGAGCCGGATGGGGAGGTCCGGTTCGTCCGCAGGCTCGCCGAGGTTCCGCTCGAGTGGCGGGATCGGGTGGGCTTCGTGGAGCTCGCGGCAGTTCCGCAAGACACACCCGCGGGAAACCGCATGATCCGCAAACTCGACAGCCGGCGCGACCGCGGCGAGATCGAAAGTGACTGAACGGGAGCGACGCCGAGCGGTTCGCGGGACTGGCTGTCGCGCAGCCGCGCGAAACATCCTCCACGGGGTGCGTCGTCGTGGGCGAGGAGCACGTCGAGATCTCCGACCCTCGCTGAACCGGCCGTCCGGATTCGAGCAGGCGGCGCCAATCCGCGACCGCGCAAATTCACGTCCAATGAAAAACATCTGAGGGGTGGTCTCGCGGAGAAGTCGAAGCAATTGTCGATCCTCTCTGGCAGCCTGTCTCCGGTTGGGCTCCTCGCGTGCGGCCCGACCGCCCAGTCCTCCCTCTCGACCACGACCCCATCGCGGAGTTCGAGGCGCCTACCCCGGGATGCTCCGCACCCTAGGGCGCGAGCGCGGAACGGATCCTCGATCTGCTGCGAGACGAACGCTTCGCAGAGCTGGACGCCGCGCTGCGCGAGCACCAACAGAACTTCGAGTCGAACATCGCCTGCGAATCACGGCTCTGGAAGATCGAGAAGGACGCCTTCTCGCGCGGCGACGAATGGATGCGCGAACCACTCGACCGCTGGGTTGCGGCGATGCCTGATTCGTACACCGCGTGGAGTGCGCGGGGCTTGTACTGGGAAAAAATCGGGTGGGAACGCCGCGGCACCAAGTTTGCCGGTGAGACGTCAGAGGAGCAGTTCGCCGCGATGCGGGCCGCATTCGAACGAGCAGCCCCGGATCTGATCAAGGCGATCGAACTCGGGCCGAATCATTTCCCGACCTACGACGGCCTGATCTCCCTGTTGAGCGCAATGAGCCACTCCAAGGAAGCCGCTGCGCTCTTCTTGCGCGCAATGGCCATCGAACCGCGCAGCCAAGAGATGAGACGCGCATACATGAACTTTCTCAAACCCAGGTGGGGTGGCTCGTACGCACAGATGGAGCAACTCGCTCAGGACGCGCAGCAATACGCGGCCGAGTACCCGCTACACCGTCGCCTGCTGGGGTTCGCCCCGGCCGAGCGTGCCACGGTGGCCAGGAATGGAGGGCGACCACCCGACGGAAGTGCGCGAGTACACGAAAGCCCTCGAGTTCTACCGCGCGGAGCTAGAGCAGCTTTTCGATCGCCGCTTCGAAGTCCGCCCGGGGGCGGGCGCCCTGAAGCTGATCGACCACCTGGCCGTTCTTGAACGACAAGATCGTCGGAATCGCGCGAATTCCGTACTGACCCGGGGTGCCGGGATTCGAGTCGATGTCCATCTTGGCGATCTTGACGCGATCCCCGTACTTCTCGGCGAGATCCTTGATCACGGGGGCGATCTGTTTGCACGGAGCGCACCATTCCGCCCAGAAGTCGATGATCACCGGCTTGTCGGATTTCAAGATCTCCTGCTCGAAGGTCATATCCGTCACATCGACAATTTCGGCCATGATGGGTGGTCTCCTGTGGGCAATTGCCAGCTCTCTCGTCGTCACCGGTCCGACCTCTTCGGTCCGGATTTCAGTGGAATCTGGGCAGCGCAACGCGTAAATCGGAAGAGTACCGCGCGGCGCCGGCATTGCTCGCCATTGACGGTCAATTTGCGCACCGGTACGTTGCTGGCTCCCGATCTCCCTGTTTTGCAAGCGTTTTTCAGACCGGAGGTGTCATGCGCGATGCCAGCGCCGCTCGCTGTTCCGGTTCTCGCGCCGCACGGGACGCAGCCGAATCGTAATGGGGCGCATCGTACTGGTCGAAGGAAACATTGCCGAAGCGGACGTCGACGCGATCGTGAACGCAGCGAACAGTTCGTTGGTTCTCGGTGCGGGCGTCGCGGGTGCGATCGCCGCGCGGGGCGGCCCCTCCATCCAGGCGGAGTGCGATGCCATTGGACCCATCGAGGTCGGCGATGCCGTCGTGACGGGGGCGGGAGATCTGCCCGCGACCCATCTGATTCACGCGGCCGGGATGCCGCCCGGTGGCGTCGCGACGGAAGAGAGCATCAGATTTTGCGTGCGTCGCAGCCTGGAGTTGGCGAGCGAGAGGGCGTGCCGCTCGATCGCGATCCCCGCGATCGGAGCCGGGATCGGCGGATTCTCGGAACAGCGCTGCGCGGAGATCCTGCTCGAGGAGGCGCGCGATCACCTGGCGGGCGAAACCACCCTCGAGGAAGTGCGTTTCGTGCTGTACGGCGAGCCCACTTATCGGATTTTTGAAATGGCGAAGGATGCCGAGGCGATCCGGGCCCAACTGGCTCGACTCCGCAGGGGTTGAAGCCGCTGGCCACGATGACCCGGCGCGGCGTGCGCTTCGCTGCGCGCATCCCCGCTACGCTAACTTTCGTCGCGCACCGGCCATTTTCGACGCACAGTCGGGGAGTTTGATGGGGTGACGGATCAGATCCTGCAGTGGACGGCAGCGGTGTATCTGGCTGCGGGTCTGGTCGCGGGGCTCGGCCTCGGGCTCGAAACGCGCCGGATCGAGCGGGCTTCTGTGTGGCTGCTCGCGCTGGGCGCATGCCTCCACGCCGTTTCGTTCGCGCTGCTTCACCTCGCCGAGAACCCGCCTCCCGTCACGAATCTGCGCGAGGCGTGTTCGTTCATGGCCTGGATCGGGACCGTCTTCTACCTGATCTTGTTGAAGCGCTCGCGTCTCCAGCGCCTCGTGGTCCTGGTAGCGCCCGCGGCGTTTCTCGGCGCGTTTCTCGCGGCGCTGCGCCCGCCGAGTGGCGCGCCCGTGGCGGCGGCGGCGGGTTCGTGGCCGCACCTACACGTGTTGTTGGCGAGTGCGGGTCTCGCACTGCTCGGCTTGGCGGGTCTCGCCGGTGTCATCTTCCTGATCGAACACAGGCGACTGAAATCGAAGAAGCCGCTCAATCGCCGCTTTCTGGTTCCCTCGCTCGAAGCGCTCGATCGGGTGAATTCGGTGTCCCTGGCCGCGGGTTCTCTGTTGCTGACGCTCGGCGTGATCACCGGGATGATCTGGTTGCAGACCACGACGGGCCGCCCCTGGTCGGGCACCGCCCACGAAACCTGGTCGCTCGTCGCCTGGGTGGTTTACGCGGTGATGGTGTTCGCGCGCTTCGGTTCGAAACAGGGTTCGAGGCAATCGGCGATCAGCGCGGTGGCTGGATTCGCTTTTCTGCTCTTCGCGGTGGTGGGCTTGGAGTTCATCTTGTGAAGATGATTCTGCTGGGCATGAATCACCTGAGCGCACCCGTCGAGGTGCGCGAGCTGCTGGCGGTCGACGAGCCGGGCCCGCTGCTCCAGAAACTCGTCAGCAGCGACGACATCGAGGAAGCGGTGCTCTTCTCCACCTGCAATCGCGTCGAGGTATTGGTGCTGACGCGTTCGCCGGAAAGCGCCCGCCATCGGTTGATTGCATTCTTCAATCGGGATCTCACGCGCGCGGGCCACTCCGTCGAGTTCGATTTCGACGAAGTGACCTATGAGTACCGCGATGCCGAAGCCGTGAGCCACGTGTTGCGGGTTGCCTCGGCGCTGGATTCGATGGTCGTCGGCGAGCCGCAGATCCTGGGTCAGACCAAGGACGCCTATCGCATCGCGGTGGAGTGCGGCGCCTGCGGGCCCATTCTCGGGCGTCTGTTCCAGCACGCGTTCTCGACCGCCAAGCGGGTCAAGACCGAGACCCGCATCGCGGAGCGTCCGGTCTCGGTGGCTCGTGTTGCGGTGGATCTCGCGAAGCAGATATTCGAGCGTTTCGAAGAGAAACGCGCACTGCTGATCGGCGCAGGCGAGATGGGCGAAACCGCGCTCCGGACGCTGAGAAAGCACGGCCTCGAGTCGATCTGCATCGCCAATCGCAGCCACGAGCGCGCCGCCGCGCTTGCCGCGCAGTTCGGCGCCACGGCCCACGGGCTCGACGAGCTCGAGACGCTGCTCGGGCAGGCCGACGTGGTGATCACCTCGATTGGTGGCGACGAGCCGATCCTCACGCTCGATCTCGCGAATCGGGTGATGCGCAATCGGCGCAACCGACCCTTGTTCGTGATCGACATCGGAGTGCCGCGCAATGCAGACCCCGCAATCGATGCGATCGAAAATCTCTATCGCTATGACCTCGACGATCTGGGTGCGGTGGCGAGCACGAACGCCGAGCAGCGTGCGCGCGAAGCGGAGCGGGGGATGGCGATCGTCGTCGAGGAACAGCAGCGTTTCGACGGCTGGTTTGCAGCGCTGCGCGCGGTTCCGACGATTCGCCACCTGCGCGACCGCGCGGAGGGAATTCGCGCGCGTGAACTCGAGAAGGCGTTTGCGCGGCTCGAACTCGGCGAAAGCGAGCAGGCGGCCGTCGACGCGTTGACGAAGTCGATCGTCAACAAGATCCTGCACGCGCCGGTTTCGCGCCTCAAACGAGAGGCGGAGCGGGAAGAGGGCATGGCCTATCTGGAAACCGCTCGGGTGCTGTTCGAACTCGACGACGAACTGGACCGCGAATGACCACGATTCGAATCGCCACCCGCGCGAGCGATCTCGCGCTCTACCAGGCCCGCTACGTGGCCGCTCGGATCGAGAGCGAACTCGGCGCGTCGACCGAGATCGTGCCGCTCAAGACCACGGGCGATCGGATCCAGAGCATTTCGCTCGCGAAGATCGGCGGCAAGGGCCTGTTCGTGACCGAAATCGAGCAGGCGCTCACGGACGGCCGTGCCGACGTGGCGGTGCACAGCGCCAAGGACCTGCCCGCGGCGCTCGCCGACGGCCTCGTGCTCGCCGCGTTTCCCGAGCGCGCAGATTGTCGCGACGCACTGGTGGCCCGCACGGCCGGTGCCACGTTGGCGGCGCTCGGCGTGGGCGCGCGCGTGGGCACGGGCAGCGCGCGCCGTGCCGCCCAGCTGAGCGCGCATCGCGCGGATCTCGAGATCCTGCCGTTGCGGGGCAACGTGCCCACAAGGCTGCGGAAGCTCGTCGATCAGGAACTCGACGCGGTGATCCTGGCTTGCGCGGGTCTGGATCGGCTCGGGCTCGGCGATCAGATCGAAGAGCGCATCTCGCCGGATGTGATGTTGCCGGCCGTCGCCCAGGGTGCGCTGGCCATCGAGGCGCGCGGCGGCGAAGCACTCCGCGACGACCTCGCTGCACTCAACGATGCGGGGACCGAGCGCGCCGTCTGCGCGGAGCGCGGTTTCCTGGCCCGCCTCGGCGCCGACTGCACGGTACCCGTCGCCTGCCTCGCGGAAGACGCCGGCGGCGGGACGCTCCGGCTGCGCGGCCTCGTTGCCGCCGAGGACGGAAGTCGCGTCGTGCGCGGAGAACTCGAAATCGCAGCGGACGAGGCCGCGGCCGGCGGCGGTCGACTCGCGGAACAGATTCTCGCGAGTGGCGGCGCGGACATTCTCGCAGAAATCCGATCCGGAGGCGGGGCGTGAGCGCGGATCGGCCACCCGTCGGCCGGGTCTGGTTGGTGGGCGCAGGTCCGGGCGATCCCGATCTGATCACCGTGCGCGGTGCGGCGGTGCTGCGCGAAGCGGACGCCGTGGTCTACGACGCGCTCGCGTCGACCGAGTTGCTGGAGCTCGTCTCGCCGGCCGCCGAGCAGTTCAACGTCGGCAAGCGGGGCCACGAAGAGATCACCCGATCGCAAGGCGACATCAACGCACTGCTGGTTCGGCTCGCGCGCGAGGGCAAGAAGGTCGTGCGGCTCAAGGGTGGCGATCCCTTCGTGTTCGGCCGCGGTGGCGAAGAGGCGACCGCGTGTGCGGAAGCCGACGTCGCGTTCGAGGTGGTTCCGGGCGTTTCGTCGGCGTTCGCGGCCCTGGCGTACGCGGGGATCCCGATCACGGACCGACGCCATTCGGCGTCGTTTTCGGTGGTGACCGGCCACAAGGATCCGACCCGGGTGTCGCAGGAGACCCGCTGGCAGGAACTCGCAACCGCATCGGACACCCTCGTGATCCTGATGGGCATGCGCAATCTCGAGTCGATCGTCGCGCACCTGCTGGAAGGAGGCTGCGCGCCTTCGAAGCCGGCGGCGGCGGTGATGAACGGAACCCTGCCGAGCCAGCGGGTGGTGGTCGCGCCGTTGGAGCAGTTGGTCGAGGGGGTGCGCGCCGCCAAGCTCGGCGCGCCGTGTGCGGTGGTCGTCGGCGACGTGGTCCAACTCCGGGAATCGCTCGCGTGGTTCGAGAAACGGCCGCTCTTCGGCTCTCGCGTGCTCGTCACGCGCGCGGCGGATCAGTGCGGAGAAATCGTCAGCGCGCTTCGCGAACTCGGCGCCGAGGCCGTGGTGGTCCCGATGATCCGCCTGGCGCCCCCCGCAGATCCTTCCGAGATCGATGCCGCGCTCCGACAGCTCGCGCGCTACGACGCGATCTTGTTCAGCAGCGCGAACGCCGTGCGCTTTCTGACCGCGCGCGCCGCGGAAATCGGGCGTTCGACGCTCGCCGACGCGCCTCCCGCCGCCTGCGTGGGCCCGATCACCGCCGACGCGGCGCGAAGGGCGGGATTTTCGGTGGAGCTGACGCCGAGCGATCGCTGCGACGCCGTCGGTCTGCTCGAGGCGGTCTCGAAACACTGGCCGCCGCGCGGCCGGCGCTTTCTGCTCCCGCAGGCGGAAGCCGCGCGCCCGGTGCTCGCCGATGGTTTGC
>Ga0210102_1000080_pt1 | contig 27432 bp, 24 predicted proteins | sample RushOxbow_ThreeS_4_FD_185563 | JGI IMG/M metagenome (GOLD analysis project Ga0210102, IMG submission 185563) | Wetland microbial communities from San Francisco Bay, California, USA, that impact long-term carbon sequestration -... | ecosystem: Environmental > Aquatic > Marine > Wetlands ...
ACCTTTCTCGACTTCGAGCAGCCGATCGCCGAGCTCGAGCAGCGCATCGAAGAGCTGCGCTACGTTCAGGAAGACTCCGCGGTCGACATCTCGCAGGAGATTCAGCGCCTCACCAAGAAGAGCCAGGCGCTCACCAAGGAGATCTACGCCAAGCTCACGCCCTGGCAGGTCGCGCAGGTCGCGCGCCATCCGCAGCGCCCGTATCTGCTCGACTACCTGCCGATGCTGTTCACGCACTTCGAGGAATTGCATGGCGATCGGCTGTTTGCGGAGGACGCCTCGATCGTCGGCGGACTGGCGCGATTCGGCGGGCAGGCCTGCGTCGTGCTCGGGCATCAGAAGGGGCGCGACACCAAGGAGAAGATCCTGCGCAACTTCGGCATGCCCAAGCCCGAGGGCTATCGCAAGGCGCTGCGCCTGATGCAGATGGCGGAAAAATTCGGCCTCCCGGTGTTCACCTTCGTCGATACGCCCGGGGCCTACCCCGGCATCGACGCCGAGGAGCGCGGTCAGTCGGAAGCCATCGGGCGCAATCTGTTCGCGATGGCGGGCTTGCGCGTGCCGATCATCGTCACCGTGATCGGCGAGGGCGGATCGGGCGGCGCGCTGGCGATCGCGGTCGGTGACCTGGTGCTGATGCTGCAGTACGCGACGTACTCGGTCATTTCGCCGGAAGGATGCGCCTCGATCCTGTGGCGCAGCGCCGACAAGGCGCCGGCGGCGGCGGATGCACTCGGGATCACGGCCAATCGTCTGAAAACGCTCGGTCTCATCGACCGGGTGGTGAACGAGCCCCTCGGCGGCGCGCACCGCGATCCGCAGGCGATGGGGCAGACCCTGCGCAAGGCGCTCGCCGAGGCGGTGCGCCAGTTGCAGGACAAGAAGCCGAAAGAGCTCGTCGACGAGCGCCTCGAGCGCTTGATGGGCTATGGCAAGTTCAAGGAAGCCACCGGCCGCTGAGTCGGGGCCGCGCGGCGCGGTCGCGCGCTTTCTGCGGGCGCATGGCGAACTGCGCGGCGCGCGCATCGTGCTCGGGCTCTCGGGCGGGCTCGATTCGATCGTGCTGCTGCACCTGCTGCAGGCGCTGGCGCCGCGCTATGGCTACACGCTCGGCGCGCTGCACGTGCATCATGGCTTGAGCCCGAACGCCGACGCCTGGGCACGGCACTGCCGGCGCGCCTGCCGCGCGCTGGGCGTGCCGCTCAGCGTGCGGCGCGTGCAGGTCGCGCGGCGCAGCGGGCGCGGACCCGAGGCGGCGGCGCGAGACGCGCGGCGTGCGGCGCTGCTGAGCGCGCGCGCCGATGCGATTGCGCTCGCGCATCACCTGGACGACCAGGCCGAAACCGTCCTGCTGCAGCTGTTGCGCGGTGCAGGTCCGCGCGGGGCGAGCGCGATGGCGCCGCTCGGCCGGCTCGGCGACAAGCCCCTGCTGCGACCGCTGCTCGAAGTGCCGCGGGAGGAGATCGCACGCTATGCCGAGCGCCATGCGCTCGCGTGGGTCGAGGATGAGTCCAATGCGAGCGAGGCGATCACCCGCAACTTCCTGCGCCATCGCATCGCGCCGCTGATCGCCGCGCGCTTTCCGCGCTGGCGCGAAAGCCTCGCGCGCGCGGCGCGCCACTTCGCGTCGATCGAGACGGACGCGCGCGTCCTGCTGCGCGCGTTCCTCGCGCAGCACGGACTGCGCGCACCGAGCGAGGCGCGCCTGCTCGAGATGCTGCGACAGCTGGCGAGCGCCAGCCCGCGTACCCGGCTCGCGCATGACGGCGCAACCCTGCGGACCTATCGCGGACGCGTCTTCGTCGAGCGCAGCGACGCGCGCGGCCCGGATGCGCCGCACGCGGCGTTCGCGCCACTGCTCTGGCGCGGCGAGCGGATCGTGCGCATCCCGGCGCTGGACGGCGGCACGTTGCGTTTTCGGCGCGTGCGCGGCGGCGGCATCGACGCTGCCCGGTTCGACTCGGGTGTCGTCAGCGTGCGCGCACGAAGCGGGGGCGAGCGGCTGCAACCCGACGCGCGGCGCCCGCGCAGGACACTGAAGAATCTGTTCCAGGAAGCGGGCATCCCGCCGTGGCGGCGCGATCGCCTCCCGCTCGTGTACTGCGGTGACGATCTGGTCTGGGTGCCGGGACTGGGCGTGGACTGCCGCTACCGCGCGCGCGCCGGTGCGCGCGGTGTCGTGCCCGAGTGGCGCAGCGGCACGCTGCGCTGAGCGCGGACGCGGCCTAAGGCGCTTGCAGTCAGCGCGCAACCCATTGTTTTTACGCGAATCGTGGATGTTTAGTGCTAGAATTTCACGTTTTCCTTCCAGGCCTTCGCGGAGAAACAAGAATGGCGGTAGAACGGACCCTGTCGATCATCAAACCTGACGCGGTCGCCAAGAACGCAATCGGACAGATCTCGACGCGCTTCGAAAGCGCGGGCCTGCGCATCGTTGCCGCGCGCATGATGCAGCTTTCGCGCGCGCAGGCCGAGGGCTTCTATGCGGTGCACCGCGAGCGGCCGTTCTACAAGGACCTGGTGGCGTTCATGACCTCGGGGCCGGTGCTGGTGCAGGTGCTGGAGGGTGAAGACGCGATCGCGCGCAACCGCGAATTGATGGGCGCAACCGATCCGAAGAAAGCGGCGCGGGGCACGATACGCGCCGATTTCGCGGCGTCGATCGACGCCAACGCGGTGCACGGTTCGGACGGCCCCGATACGGCACGCAGCGAAGTCGCGTACTTTTTTGCGAGCTGCGAGATCTTTCCGCGTTGACACGGGTCACAAGGATTCGATGACCGTCAACCTGCTCGATTTCGACGCTCAGGGCCTCGAAGCCTACGTCGTGGGGCTCGGCGAGCCGGGCTTCCGCGCGCGTCAGCTCCTGCGCTGGGTACACCAGTGCGGAGAGTCCGATTTTGCGCGCATGACCGACCTAGCGAAATCGCTGCGTGGCCGGCTCGCCTACGAGGCGGAGGTGCGGGTGCCGCAGCTGGTCGACGAGACCCTGGCGCCCGACGGCACGCGCAAGTGGCTGGTGAAGGTGGACAGCGCGAATGCCGTCGAGACGGTCTTCATTCCGGAGCGCACGCGCGGTACGCTTTGCATCTCGAGCCAGGCGGGCTGCGTGCTCGATTGCGCCTTCTGTGCGACGGGCAAGCAGGGCTTCAATCGCAATCTGAGTACCGCGGAGATCGTCGGCCAGCTCTGGCTCGCGCGCAACGCACTGAGCGCCGACGGAACGGGGCCGGCCGCGCCGCGCGCGATCACGAACGTGGTGCTGATGGGCATGGGCGAACCGCTGCTCAACCTGGACCCGCTGCTGCCGGCGCTGCGCCTCATGCTGGACGATCACGCCTACGGCCTTTCGCGCCGGCGCGTCACGGTGTCGACCGCGGGCGTGGTGCCTGCGATGGATCGGCTGCGCGAAGAATGCCCGGTGGCGCTGGCGGTGTCGCTGCATGCGCCGCAGGACGCGCTGCGCGACCAGCTCGTTCCGCTAAACCGCAAATATCCCCTGCGCGAGCTGCTCGCGGCCTGCAATCGCTATCTCGAGCGCGCACCGCGCGACTTCGTCACTTTCGAGTACGTCATGCTGGACGGCGTGAACGACAGCGATGCGCACGCAAGGGCGCTGGCCGGCATTGCGCGCAGCGTGCGTTCCAAGTTCAACCTGATTCCGTTCAACCCCTTCGAGGGCACGGCGTTTCGGCGTTCGCCTGCCGAGCGCATCCGTCGCTTCGCGGAGATTCTGCAGGGCACGGGTGTGACGGTGACCACGCGCAAGACGCGCGGCGACGGCATTGCCGCGGCCTGCGGCCAGCTCGCCGGGGATGTATCGGATCGAACGCGGCGCAGCAGCGAGACCCAGCGCCTGCGGCCAGCAGCGGAGCTCAATGCATGAAACGGTTACTGATTCTGTTGCCCTTGGTTTTCTTCGTGGGCTGCGCCACGACCGAACCCACCCCGGCGCCCGAGCTCGATACAGGGCAAATCGTCGGCGAGGTGGGCGACCCGCGCAACCGTGCGCGGCTGCACACGGAGCTCGCGGCGCTGTACTACAGCCGCGGCAACATGGGCGTCGCGCTGGACGAGCTGAGGGTCGCCGCGGCTGCGGATGCGAACTATGCCCCCACCTACAGCATGTTCGGCCTGGTGTACATGGATTTGCGCGAGAAGCGGCTGGCGGAAGAGAACTTCCAGCGCGCGCTCAGCCTGGCGCCGAACGATCCCGACATCAATCACAACTACGGCTGGTACCTGTGCAATTCCGAGCGCGAGGAAAAATCGGTGGAGTACTTCCTGCGCGCGATCCGCAATCCGCTCTACCAGAAACCGTGGCGTTCCTATAGCGCCGCCGGACTGTGCCTGGTGCGCATTGGCAAGCTGCAAGACGCCGAGTCGTTGTTCGAGCGCGCGTTGAAGATCAACCAGAACGATCCGCGCGCCAACCTGCAGATGGGCACGATTCGCTACAGTCAGGGTGCGTACGAAGAGGCCCAGCGCTGGCTGCGCCGATTCAGCGAGGTGAGCCCGCAGACCGCAGAGTCGCTCTGGCTGGGCCTGCGCATCGAGCGCAAGCTCGGGCAAACGACGAACGAAGCGAGCCTGGCGAGCCAGCTGCGCCGCCGCTTCCCGGGTTCGCCCGAATACCAGAAGTTGCAGCGCGGGGAGTATGACTGAACCTGCAGCGACCGCGGCAGCCGGCGCGCCGGCGATGACGCCCGGGACACGCCTGGCGCAGGCGCGGATCGCGCACGGGCTCTCGGTCGAAGGCGTGGCGCAACAGCTCAAGTTTTCGCCGGGCCAGATCGCCGCGCTCGAGGGCGACCGCTACGACGAGCTTCCCGGCGTCGCTGCCGTGCGCGGCATGGTGCGCGGCTACGCCCGGCTCGTGCAGGTGGATGCCGCTCCGCTGCTCGAGGCGCTCAGGGACGTGGTTCCCGCGCCGGACGCGAGCCGCATCGTCGCGCGCTACGAAGAGCCGGTTCCCTTCAGCGATGCGTCGAAGCGCTCGAACGTGGTCTACGTGGTGTTTACGCTCGCGGTGCTGGCGGTCGCGACGCTGGTGCTGGTGCAGTGGCGTCAGGAGCGACCGCAGCCTGCGCCCATGACCTTCGTCGCGCCCGCATCCGAGCAGGCGGCGCGCACGACGGTCGCGAGCGCGGGCGGTGCGCTGTCGGCGCGTCCCACGGACGAGGCGGCTGCGCCGGTCCCGCCGGTGACGGCGCGGGAGTCGGGCGGCGCATCGGATGCGGCATCCACCGCTGCCGCGGACGCGAAGGTGCAGACCGCAGCGCCCGCGCCAGCAGCAGACCCGGCGGGCGGCGCGGCGACGCAGAGCGCTTCCGCGGCCGGCACGAGCGAGGCTGCCGCGCCGCCCGCCCCGACGCCGGGCGCCGAGGCGGCGCACCGCATCCGGATCGAATTTCTCGAGGAATCCTGGGTCGAGATCCGCGACGGCCACGGCAAGCTGCTGCACGCGCAACTGAACAGCGCCGGCAGCGAGGTCCGCGTCGAGGGCCAGGCGCCCCTTTCGTTCGTCATCGGCAACGCGCAGAACGTGCGCCTGAGCTACAACGGAAGCAGCGTCGATCTGACGCCGTATATCCGCGTGGCGGTGGCGCGGTTCAAGCTGCCATGAGCGCGAACTGCGTCGCAACACGCCGCGCGTCGCGGCAGGTCGTGGTCGGCGGGGTGCGCATCGGCGGCGATGCGCCGATTGTCGTGCAATCGATGACCAACACGGACAGCGCGGACGTCGAGGCCACCGCGGCGCAAGTGCTGGCGCTGTGGCGCGCCGGCTCCGAGCTGGTGCGCATCACGGTGGACACGCCGCAGGCGGCGGCGCAGGTGGCCGCGATCCGCGAGCGCCTCGATGCGCTCGGTTGCCCGGTACCGCTCATCGGCGACTTCCATTTCAACGGGCACAAGCTGCTCGCGCAGCATCCCGAATGCGCGCAGGCGCTTGCCAAGTACCGCATCAATCCGGGCAACGTCGGCCGCGGTGCGAAGCGCGACGAGCAGTTCGCGACCATGATCGAATGCGCGCTGCGCTACGCGAAGCCGGTGCGCATCGGAGTGAACTGGGGCAGTCTCGATCCCGAACTGCTGGCGCAGCTGATGGACGAGAATGCGGCGCGCGCGGCGCCGCTCGAGGCGCAGCAGGTCATGCGCGAAGCGGTGATCCGCTCGGCGCTAGACTCCGCGCGGCAGGCCGAGGCCTGGGGACTGCCGGCCGAGCGCATCGTCCTGTCCTGCAAGATGAGCCAGGTGCAGGACCTCGTCGCGGTCTACCGGATGCTGGCCGGGCGCTGCGATTACGCGCTGCATCTCGGCCTGACCGAAGCGGGCATGGGCTCGAAGGGAATCGTCGCGTCTGCCGCGGCGCTCGCCGTTCTGCTGCAGGAGGGCATCGGCGACACGATCCGCGTCTCGCTTACCCCGGAGCCCGGCGGCGACCGCAGCCGCGAGGTGCAGGTCGCGCAGGAGATCCTGCAGAGCATGGGCCTGCGCGCGTTCACGCCGATGGTCAGCGCCTGTCCCGGCTGCGGGCGAACCACCAGCAGCTATTTCCAGGAGCTGGCGGACCGCATCCAGAGCTACCTGCGCGCGCAGATGCCGCAGTGGCGCGCACGCTATCCCGGGGTTGCGGCGATGCGCGTCGCGGTGATGGGCTGCGTGGTGAACGGGCCGGGCGAATCGAAGCATGCCGACATCGGCATCAGCCTGCCGGGAACGAATGAAGTACCGGTCGCACCGGTGTACATCGACGGCGAGAAGACGGTCACGCTGAAAGGCGAGCGGATCGCCGAAGAGTTCCAGGCGCTGGTGCAGGCCTACGTGCACGCGCGCTACGGCGCGGCGGCCGAAGGCGCGAACACGCCGCGCAAGCCCCCCAGAGAGATCGCCATCAAGGCCGTTTCCTGAGCGCCGCAAAGATCCCGATCACTCATGAGCACGAAAATTCAGGCCGTGCGCGGCATGAACGACGTATTGCCCGACGAGGCGCTGTGGTGGCAGGCCTACGAGTCGAAGGTCGAAGCCTGGCTCGCGCGCTACGGCTATCGCAACATCCGCATGCCTCTGGTGGAGCACACGCAGCTGTTCCGGCGCGCGATCGGGGAGGTCACCGACATCGTCGAGAAGGAGATGTATTCCTGGCGCGACGAGCTGAACGGCGAGGATCTGACCCTGCGCCCGGAGGCGACCGCGTCGCTGGTGCGGGCCGCGATCGAGCATAACCTCCTGTACGACGGACCCAAGCGGCTGTGGTACTGCGGGCCGATGTACCGTCACGAGCGCCCGCAGAAGGGCCGCTACCGGCAGTTCCATCAGTACGGCGCGGAGGCCCTCGGCTTTCCCGGTCCGGACGTGGACGCCGAGCTGATCGTCATGTGCGCGGCGCTGTGGCGCGATCTGGGCCTTTCCGGCATTCGCCTCGAGATCAACACCATCGGCTCCCCGGAGGAGCGCGCACGCTACCGCGCGGACCTGGTGCGGCATCTCGAATCGCACCTGGACGCGCTCGATGCCGATGCCAGGCGCCGCCTGCACAGCAACCCGCTGCGTGTGCTCGATTCCAAGAACCCCGCGGTGCAGGCGATCGTCGCCACCGCGCCCAGCCTGATGGACTATCTGGGCGAAGCGTCGCTGGCGCATTTCGAGGGCCTGCGCGCGCTGCTCGATGCCGCAGGCCTCGACTACACGATCAATGCGAAGCTGGTGCGCGGCCTCGATTACTACAACCGCACGGTGTTCGAGTGGATCTCGGATCGGCTCGGTACGCAGGGCACGGTGTGTGGCGGCGGCCGCTACGACGGACTGTTTGCGCAGATCGGCGGCAAGCCGGCCCCCGCCTCGGGCTTCGCGCTGGGCAGCGAAAGACTGATCGCGCTGATGCGCGACGCGGGCGGCGCGCTGCCGGAACGCCTGCCGGACGCCTACGTCGTGGCGCAGGGCGAGGGCACCTACGCCTATGCCCTCCTGGTGGCCGAGGCGCTGCGTGGCGCAGGCTTCTCGATCGTGCAGCACGCGGGCGAGGGCAGCTTCAAGTCGCAGATGAAGAAGGCGGACGCGAGCAAGGCCTGGACCGCGCTGATCGTGGGAGAGGACGAGCTGCGCGCCAATGAGGTCTCGCTCAAGCCGTTGCGCCGCGACGCGCAGCAGCAGCGCGTACCGCGCGACGGCGTCGTCGAGGCCTTCGCCGCGGCGCTCGCGCAGGCGCGCGGCTGAGCGCAAGGCAATCCCGGAGAATCCGTTATGGCACTCGATCTCGAAGAACAGGAACAGCTCGCAAGCCTCAAGGCCTGGTGGAAGGAGCAGGGCGGAAACATCCTGCTGGTGGTGGTCGCTGCAGCGCTCGCCTTTTCGGGCTGGCAGGGCTGGCGCTGGTACGACATGCGCCAGGCGGGCGAGGCGAGCGCGCTGTACGAGTCTCTGCTCAAGGCGATCGAGGCGGGTGACGTCAAGGGCGTGCGGGACAGCGGCGGTACGCTGGCGGAGAGCTACCCCGGCCGCCTGCAAGCCTCGATGGGCGCGCTCGCCCAGGCGCGCTTCCACTTCGACCGCGGCGATCCGAAGAGCGCAAAGGCGCAGCTGCAGTGGGTGATCGAGCGCGCGCCTTCCGCAGAGTTTCGCGACCTCGCGCGACTGCGGCTGGCCATGGTCCTGCTCGACGAGAAGGCCTACGACGCGGCTCTGAGTCAGCTCGAGGCCGCGCCGGAAGCGTCTTTCGCGGCGCAGTACGCAGCGCTCAGGGGAGATGTGCTGGTCGCGAAGAACGACGCGGCGCAGGCCGCGGCCGCTTACCGCGCGGCGCTCGAGAAAGCCGCGCAGGAGGACCCGGCTTTTGTCGAGAGCGTACGCATGCGGCTCGAGGCGCTCGGAGGCTGAGGGTGGCGAAGCGCGCGTTCGCCATCGTTGCGGTGTTCCTGCTCGGCGCCTGCTCGAACTTCAGCCTCAATCCGGTCGACTGGTTCCGCGGCAGCGACGGACCGAAGCCGGCTCCGCTGACGCCGATCGAGGGCGGCGGGCAGCCGGTGCGCGTGCTGTGGTCGACCAGCGTGGGCGGCGCGGACCGCTACTTTTTCAGCCCCGTGCTGGCCGGCGACGACGTCTACGCGGCATCGCGCGACGGCACGGTCATGCGCATCGACGCGGCGAGCGGCGCGACGCGCTGGCGCGTGGCGCTCGAATCGCGGCTCTCGGCCGGCGTCGGAGCCGACGGCGCGACCGTGGTGGTCGCCACCGACGAGGGCGAGGTGGTGGCGCTGAATGCGGCCGACGGCGCGCCGCGCTGGCGCGCGAGCGTCTCGAGCGAAGTGCTGGCCACGCCCGCAGTCGGTGAAGGACTGGCGGTCGTGCGCAGCGCCGACAACCGCGTGTTCGCGTTCGAGGCCGCGGACGGCAAGCGGCGCTGGGTCTACCAGCGCGCGCCCGCGACGCTCCTGATTCGCTCTCCGGCGGGCGTGACGCTCGTGCCCGGCCTCGCCCTGGCGGGCTTCTCCGGCGGCAAGCTGGTCGCGATCTCGACCACCAACGGCGCCGCGCGCTGGGAGGGCGCGGTGGCCCTGCCGCGCGGGGCCACCGAGCTCGAGCGCGTCACCGACGTCGTCGGCGAGCCGACGACGCTCGGCCGTGAAGTCTGCGCCGCGGCGTACCAGGGGCGCGTGACTTGCTTCGATGCGCGCAGCGGCAACCCGGTCTGGTCGCGCGACATGTCCAGCGTCACGGGCGTGAGCCTGGACGCGCGCCATGCCTACGTAAGCGACGACCAGGGCGCAGTGCACGCGCTCGATCGCTTCACCGGCCGCAGCCTGTGGAAGCAGGACAAGCTTGCATATCGCCAGCTTTCGCTGCCTTACCCGACCGGCGGTGACGTCGCGGTCGGCGACCTTGAAGGCTACGTGCATTTTCTCTCGGGCGACACGGGCGCGTTCGTCGCGCGCATCGCGACCGACGGCGGCGCGGTACGCGCCGCGCCCATCCGCCTGCCGAGCGGCTTCCTGGTGCAGACGCTGAACGGCGGCCTGTTCGCGCTGTCGCTCTGACGGCGAGGCCGCGCACGGCGCGGCGCTCGGGCGCCCGGAGAAAAATCCCATGAAACCCGTCATCGCGCTCGTAGGCCGGCCGAACGTCGGCAAGTCGACGCTGTTCAACCGGCTGACGCGCTCGCGCGATGCGATCGTGGTCGATGTGCCCGGAGCGACCCGCGACCGCCACTACGGCGAGGGCCGGCTGGGGGCGCGCGGCTTCATCGTCGTCGATACCGGGGGGCTCGAGCCGGGCGCCGGCGAGGGCGTCATGCGCGAAATGGCGCGCCAGGCCGAGCAGGCGATTGCCGAAGCCGACGCGGTGGTATTGCTGGTCGATGCCCGCGCGGGGTTGACCGCGCTCGATCGCACGATCGGCGAGCAGCTGCGGCGTACGGCGCGCGCCGTGGTCGTTGCGGCGAACAAGGCCGAGGGTCTTGCGCCCGACATCGCCGCGGCGGAGTTTCATGCGCTCGGTCTGGGCGCGCCGGTGGCGATTTCGGCGGCCCACGGCGAAGGCATTGCGGCGCTGCTCGATGCGGTGCTCGCGCCGATTGCCGAGACTGCCGAAGCCGAAGCCGAGCCCGCCGCCGCACGCCACCCGCGCGTCGCGGTGGTCGGCCGGCCGAACGTCGGCAAGTCGACGCTCATCAATGCGCTGGTGGGCGAGACGCGCGTCATCGCGCTCGACACGCCGGGCACCACGCGCGATGCCATCGAGGTGCCCTTCGAGCGCGCCGGCCGGCGCTACACGCTGATCGATACCGCAGGCATACGCAAACGCAGCCGCCAGGGCGAGGCGCTCGAGCGCACCTCGATCGTCAAGACGCTGCAGGCGATCGAGGAGGCGAACGTCGCCGTGCTGCTGATCGATGCGTCCGAGGGCATTCACGAGCAGGACGCGCACGTCGCGGGCTATCTTCTTGAGCGCGGGCGCGCGGTCGTGGTCGGGGTGAACAAGTGGGACGCGGCGGACGAATCGATGCGGCGCCGGCTGCGCGACGAGCTGCGCTGGAAGCTGGGCTTCCTCGGCTTCGCGGAGGTCCAGATGATCTCGGCCAGGCAGGGACGCGGGCTCGGGGCGCTGCTGCGCTCGGTGGATGCCGCGTACGCGGCCGCGATGGCGAAGCTCTCGACACCGAAGCTGACGCGCGCGCTCGCAGCGGCCGTCGAGCGCCAGGCACCGCCGCGGCGCGGACCGATCCGGCCCAAGCTGCGCTATGCCCACCAGGGCGGCATGAACCCGCCACGCGTCATCATCCACGGCAGTGCGCTCGAGCGCATTCCCGACAGCTACCGGCGTTACCTCGAAGGCTGGTTCCGCGACGCTTTTGCGCTGGTCGGCACGCCGCTCAGGATCGAGCTGCGCACGGGGCGCAACCCCTACGCCACGCGCGGCTCACGCAAATAGCCACTGCGCGAGCAGGCGCCCAGGCGCGAGAGCGCCCAGTCCTGCCCCGAGCAGGCCGAGGAAGGTTCCGACCATGAAGGCCTTGTGCGCGCGCACGTTGCCGCGGCGGATGAAATAGATCGCGCAGCCCAGCGCGACGAGCGTCCAGAGCGAGAGCAGATGCACGAGTGACGGCCCAGCGCCCTGTCTGAGGCCGAAGATCCAGAACGACGAGAGTGCGGCGGTCGCCAGGAGCGCGACCCAGATCCAGCCGATCGTCCGGTGCGCGCGGGTTCCTTTGGGGCGGGCGAGGTTGAGCGCGCCGAGCGCGAGCGCGGGCAGCACCGCGCCCAGGTGTACGACGATGGCGAGAGGGAATTCTGGCATCGGGCGCCTCGTTGACGAGCGGATCTTGGACTGTTAAGTTGCTACTGTCAACATGACTCTAAGAGTTGAAGTAGACAATGTCAACATCGACCCGCCGAAAGCCCAATAAGGACGCTTACCACCATGGCGACCTGCGCGCCGCGCTCCTCCGCTCGGCCTCTCAAATCCTTGAGGAACATGGAGTTACGGCATTGCGGCTGCGAGAGGTGGCGCGCCGTGCCCAGGTATCGCACAACGCGCCGTACCGCCACTTCGCCGATCGCGAAGCGCTCCTTGCCGCGCTTGCTGCCGAGGGCTTCGCCCGCCTCGGCCGCGCGCTCGAGGCGGGCGGCGCCCAGGGCGCGCGCGCGCGCGGCGAGGCCTACGTGCGCTTCGCCCTCGAGCAGCCGCAGCGCTTCCGGCTGATGTTCGGCGGCACGCTGCGTCTCGAGGCGCACCCCGTCCTGCGCGAAGCGGCGGCGCAGACTCACGCGGGACTGGTGCGCGCCTTCGAGCCGCTCGCGGGGCGGGCGGGCGCGCCGATCGCCGCGGCCGCGGCCTGGTCGCTCACGCACGGGCTTGCGCAACTGCTTCTCGATGGGCATTTCCCACGGGCCAGGCGCAGCGGGCAGGACATCGGGGCCTTCGTGCGCGAAGTGCTCGGCGCGGTGCGCTTCGCGCGCGCCACCTAGCGAAGGTCTGATCAAGGGGGCTCCGCCCCCTTGAGAACGCCCGACTTCAGACGAAACTCTGATCAAGCCGTTGACTTGATCAGCGTTTCCCTAGCCGGCAAGGGCTTCGATACACTCGGCGCGCGAGGCAGCCGCGTGGCAGCGCAGCAGGCGCAGTGCGGGCGCGCGCGCGCGCAGCAAACCGACCGCGTAGCGGTCCCACAGGGCGGCCGCGCGCGCACGCTGGCCGAGCGCGAGTGCGCCGCTCATCGTCGCCTGCAGCAGGTACTCGCGCGCATCGCGGCTCAGGCTGGGCTGCGTCTCGAGCAGGTCCTCGCCAAGCGCCGCCATGCGCGCGGTGTCACGCGCGCCGACCGCCGCGAACAGCGCGATCCACTGCTGCTGGAAACGGTGCAGCGTCGCGACGCAGGGCGCAGCGGCAATCTCCGTCCAGAGCGCGCCGGCCTCGCTCGCGCGGACGTAAGGGTTGATCGCACGCGCCACGCGCAGCAGCGCGTGCAGCCAGACATCGAGCGCGCGCGGGTCGCGGCAGCCGAGCAGGCGCAGCTGGACGATCTCGAGGTCCTTCTGGAATTCCGACGAGATGTCTTGCGGCGCCGGCGCCTCCGGTCCGAGCAGGAAATCGAGCGCATAGCGCGCGCGGCGCGCGTTTTCGATGCGCTCGAAGGCGTGGGCGCCCTTGTAGAGCGGGTCGATCGGGCGCGCGCTGCGCGCCGGCTCGAGCAGCTCGAGAATCGGCACGCCCTGGTTTAGCAGGCCGACGATTCCGGTCGCGCTGCGATCCATGAAGCGCTGCTTGGCCGCGTTCAGGTCGAGGATCGGGTGATAGTCCGAGTTGGGCGGCGCCGCATAACTCGCGAACAGCGGTTCGAGCGTCGCACGGTCGCCGAGATAGCGCGCGTCCAGGTCGCCGATCGTGAGCACGTCCACGCTCCACAATTCCTTCGCCAGCCCGGGCCGCTCGAAAATCTGCGCCTGCGCCGCGCGCGGCACCGGCGCGTCGCTCGCCATGATCAGCAGGTCATGGTCGCTCGGCGCGTAGATCGCATAGTGCGGAAACGCCTCGCCGAGCGCCGTCATCACGCTGGCCAGCAGCGACGCGTCGATTTCGTAGAGCTGGAACCACTGCACCAGCAGCCCGCCCGGATTCAGGTGTCCCCGGATGCGGTGATAGAACTCGCGCGTGAACAGGCTCGAGACGCCGCTCACCCAGGGGTTGGAGGGCTCCGAGATGACGATGTCGTAGCGCCGTCCATGGGTCGAGAAGAAGGTCTTCGCGTCGTCGATCAGGATCCGGCCGCGCGGGTCGGCAAACGCCGCCGAATTGCGCGGCACGAAACCGCGCGCGGCCTCGGCCATCTGCGATTCGATCTCGACCGTCTCGACGCGCTCCAGCTCGAGGTCCTGCAGCAGGGTGTGGGTGGTGAGCCCGGTGCCGATGCCGATCACCGCCACCTGACGCGCGTCCGGCTTGAGCGCGAGCGGCAGCGCGCCGGTGAGCACCATCGTGATCTCGTCGGTGCCGCGGGGCAGGCCGGGGTTCGCGATCGAGCCGTCCGACTTGCCGTTGGTGCGCAGGCTCACGGCGCGCGGATAGGCCACCAGGTGCACGGTGGCGGTCTTGCCGTCGGCATTGAACAGCAGTTTCGCGTCGCGCGCGGACTCGAGGTCGCCGTGGCGGAACACGCCCGCGGTCATCTTGTTCGCATCGAGCTGGAACGCGAGCGCGATCGGGACGAAAAGCGCCGCGCACGCGGCGGCGGCTGCAGCGAGCGCGGCCGGTGCGAGCACCGTGTGGCGCAACAGCAGCAGGCCGAGCAGGGCGTCGACCAGCGCGCCGGCAAGCAGGGTCCCCTTCAGGCCGAGCAGCGGCAGGCCGAGGTGCAGCGCGAACAGCACGCCGGCGATCGCGCCGAGCGTGTTTGCCGCGTACACCCTGCCGATCGCCGCTTCGCCCGCGCCGTCGCGCAGCAGCGCGACGCTTAGCAGGGGCAGCGTCATCCCGGCGCAGAACGTGACCGGGAGCATGATGAATGCACACAGCCCCTGGCCGGCGAAATTGAACAGCAGGTAGCCGATCTCGGTGCGTGTGAGCGCCTGCATCAGCAGCGCCATCGCGTCGAAAGTCAGGTGATACAGCGGCAGGGTGGCGAGCGCGAGCAGCCCCATCACCAGCTGTATCCAGCCGAGCGCGCGCACCGGGCGCGGCAAGCGGTCGCTGCGGCGCCGGATTGCCAGTCCCCCGAGCGCGAGGCCGAGGATGAACGTCGAGAGCATGAGCTCGAACGAATGCGTCGACGCCCCGAGCACGAGCGCAAGCATGCGGATCCAGCTGATCTCGTAGACGAAGGAAGCGAGCCCGGTGAAAAACGCGACCGCCAGCAGCAGCGGCGCGGCCCCGCCACCGCCCGGCCGGGCCTCGAGCGGCGCGTCGCGCACGGGCCGCGCCAGCAGCCAGACCGCGGCCGCGAGGCAAAGATTGATCAGCCCGGCGCTGCGCAGCGTGCCGGGCAGCCCCGCCCAGGCGATCAGCACGAAGCCGCTCGCGAGCACACCGGCCGCGGCGCCCAGGCTGTTGCTGAAATAGAGCATCGCGATCGACTCGCCCGCGGCCGCCGGATGTGCGCGCACCAGCCCCGCGCTCATGAGCGGGAAGGTGGCGCCCAGCAGGATCGACTGCGGCAGGATCAGCGCGCAGGACAGCAGCAGCTTCGCGGCGAGCGCGAGCGGCGCGCTGCCGAGCGCGGGCAGCAGGCCGACGTAGGCCCAATCGGTCGTCGCCACGAACAGCTCGTGAAACACCAGCGCCAGAGCGCCTACGACGGCTTCCACGAGCGCGTAGCCGAGCAGCGGGTTGGCGATGCGCGTCGAGCGGCGAGCGCAGAACGCGGCGCCGGCCGCCATTCCGCCCATGAACACCGCGAGGACGAGCGACTGGGCATACGCGGCGTGCCCGAGGAAGAGCTTCAGGTAGTGCGTCCAGATGGACTCGTAGATCAGTCCGGCGAAGCCCGATACGGTGAACAGCGCGTAGAACGCGGCGCGCGGGGGCAGGCGCATGATCTGCATCGACGCCGAATGGTACAGTCCGCCGGCCCGATCGAGGGCGCGGATTGCAGCGTGATGGAAGGGTCGATGAGCGCGGTCCCCAGGCTGGCGAGCGCGGAGATCAGGCTCGCGACGTACTACTTCACGTACTTCGCCTATGCCGGGGCGCTGCAGCCGTACTTCGCGCTCTATCTCGAGTCGCTCGGGCTTGGCGCGGCGCAGATCGCGCTCGTGCTCGCGATGCCGCAGGTCGCGCGCATCTTCGCGCCGGCGTTCTGGGGCTGGGTCGCCGACCGCGCGCAGTGTCACCGCGCGATCGTGGTGCTCTCCGCGGCGGCGCTGGTGGTCGGCTACGGCGTACTGTTCTGGGTCGAACAGGCACCGGCCATCGCCGCCGTCATGCTCGCGTTGAGCGTGGTTTCGGCCGGCGCGATGCCGATCGTCGACTCGCTTGCGCTCTCGACGCTCGGCGCCCAGTCCGGTCGCTACGGAATGGTGCGGCTGTGGGGCTCGGTCAGCTTCATCGTTGCGGTGCTGCTGACCGGGGTCTGGCTCGATCGCGCGCCGCGCGCTTCGCTGCTGGTCATCGTCTGGCTGCTCGCGCTCGCCGCGCTGGCGGCGGCCTGCGTGCTGCCGGCGCGGGCCCCGCGCGCGGAAACCTCCGCGGGCGCCGGGCGACTGTGGACGATGCTACGCCAGCCGGGCGTGCTGGCGCTGCTCGGCGCCGGCTTCTGCATGGTCGTGGCGCACAGCGCGCTGTACGCCTTCTACTCGATCCATCTCGCGCACGCCGGCTACAGCAAAAGCGCGATCGGGGTGCTCTGGACGCTGGGCGTGGTCGCCGAGATCGCGGTCTTCGTCACGCTGCCGCGGCTGCTGCGCCGCTTCTCGCTGCGCGCGCTGCTGCTCGGCAGCTTCCTCGCCGCGGGCCTGCGATTCGTGGTGATCGGCTGGGCGGTCGACTGGGTGTTGCTCATCGCGGCGGCACAGTTGCTACATGCAGCGACCTTCGGCGTTTATCATGCGGCTTCGGTTGCGCTCATACATCGCCATTTCACGGGCGCCCACCAGGCGCGCGGCCAGGCGCTTTACGCGAGCGTGTCCTACGGCCTGGGCGGCGTTGCAGGCACCTTGCTGGCGGGCTGGAGCTGGGCCGCGCTCGGGCCGGGCTGGACCTTTACCATCAGCTCGCTCGCCGGGCTGACCGGCGCCGCGCTCGTGGCCTGGCGTGTACGCGCGTGAGGAGTCAACGCCTTGCGGCATGATGCGTTCGTGGATCGCATGAGGACATTCGCAGTGCTGTGGCTCGCGCTGGCCGCGCAGGCGCTGGTCGGCTGCCAAAGCACCCAGACCACTCAGTCCGGCGCTGTCGGGGTCGAGCGTCAGCAGACAATGCTGATCTCTTCTGCCGATATCGACCGCAGCGCCGCGCAGGCCTACCGCCAGGAGATGGCGGCGGCACAGCGCGCGGGGCGGCTGAACCGCAACCCGCAGCAGGTGGCGCGCGTGCGCGCGATCGCCTCGCGCCTGATCTCGGCGAGCGTGGCGTTCCGGCCCGACGCCCGCGGCTGGGCCTGGGAGACGAACGTGCTGACCTCGAAGGAGGTCAACGCCTGGTGCATGCCGGGCGGCAAGATGGCCGTGTACACCGGCCTGCTCGAGCGTCTCAAGCCGAGCGACGCCGAACTCGCGGCGATCATGGGTCACGAGATCGCGCATGCGCTGCGCGAACACGGCCGCGAGCGCGCTTCGCAGGCGATGGCCGCGAACCTCGGGCTGAGCATTCTCGGCGCCGCGACCGGAATGTCGGGCGGCGCCATGGACCTGTCGGCGATCGTGGTCGACGTGACGGTCATGAAACCCAATTCGCGCGCGTTCGAAACCGAGGCCGACCGCGTAGGCGTCGAGCTTGCGGCGCGCGCAGGCTACGACCCGCATGCGGCGATTACTCTGTGGCAGAAAATGGGCACGCTCGGCGAAGGCCAGCCGCCCCAGTTCCTCTCGACGCACCCGTCGTACGAGACGCGAATCGCCGATCTGCGCGTCTATGCCGCGCGCGTGATGCCGTTGTACGAGCGCGCGCGGCGCGGCGGCTGAGTGCCGCTGCCGACCCGCGACGGCAGCGAAAAAACGCCCACCCCTGTGGGATAATTTCAAGCTTTCGATCGGCTGCGCGACGCCATGGGACAGACGCTTTACGACAAGCTTTGGAATGCGCACCTCGTCCACGAGGAGGCCGATGGCACGGCGCTGCTGTACATCGACCGTCACCTGGTTCACGAAGTCACCAGTCCGCAGGCCTACGAGGGGCTCAAGCTGGCGGGCCGCAAGCCCTGGCGCAGCGATTCGGTGGTCGCGACGGCGGATCACAACACGCCGACCACCGGCTGGGAGCTCGGCATCGACGGCATCCGCGACAAAACCTCGCGTCTGCAGGTCGAAACCCTCGACGCCAACATCAAGCACTACGGTGCGCGCGCCTATTTTCCGTTCCTCGACAAGCGCCAGGGCATCGTGCACGTGATCGGCCCCGAGCAGGGCGCCACGCTGCCGGGCATGACGGTGGTCTGCGGCGACTCGCACACCAGCACCCACGGGGCGTTCGCCTGCCTCGCGCACGGAATCGGCACTTCCGAAGTCGAGCACGTGCTCGCGACGCAGTGCCTGGTGGCGAAGAAGATGAAAAACATGCGCGTCACGGTCGACGGGCCGCTCGCGCGCGGCGTGGTCGGCAAGGACGTCGTGCTGGCGATCATCGGCAAGATCGGTACCGCGGGCGGCACCGGATGCGCGATCGAATTTGCCGGCAGCACGATCCGGGCGCTTTCAATGGAAGGCCGCATGACGGTGTGCAACATGGCGATCGAAGCGGGCGCGCGCGCCGGCATGGTGAGCGCGGACGACACGACCATCGCCTACGTCAAGGGCCGTTCGCTTGCCCCGGTCGGCCCGGAGTGGGATCGGGCGGTGGCCTACTGGCGCACGCTGGTCAGCGATCCGGACGCCAGGTTCGACCGCGAGGTGTCGCTCGACGCGCGCGCGATCGCGCCGCAGGTCACCTGGGGCACATCGCCCGAAATGGTGGCGGCGGTCGACGCCACCGTGCCCGACCCGGAAAAGGAAAAGGACGCGGGGCGGCGCGAAGGCATGGAGCGCGCTCTCGTCTACATGGCGCTGGCGCCGCGTACGCCTATCACCGAGATCCGGCTCGACAAGGTATTCATCGGCTCGTGCACCAACTCGCGCATCGAGGACCTGCGCCACGCCGCCGCAGTCGTAAAGGGGCGTCGGGTCGCGTCTAGCATCCGCAGCGCGATGGTGGTGCCGGGCTCCGGCCTGGTGAAAGTGCAGGCCGAGAAAGAGGGGCTCGATCGCGTGTTCCGCGACGCGGGGTTCGAATGGCGCGAACCGGGCTGCTCGATGTGCCTGGCGATGAATGCGGACCGGCTCGAGCCCGGCGAGCGTTGCGCAGCGACGTCGAACCGCAACTTCGAGGGACGCCAGGGCGATGGCGGGCGCACGCACCTGGTCAGCCCGGCGATGGCCGCGGCCGCCGCGGTGGCCGGGCATTTCGTCGATATCCGCAACTGGCGCTGAAACATGGAGGCTGGTATGAGACGGTTCGTACTGTTGGTTGCGCTCGCCGCGCTGCTCGCGGGCTGCAACACGATGCACGGCATCGGTAAGGACATCGAGGAAGGCGGCGAAGCAATCCAGCGCGCGACGAAAAAGTAGCCATGGACGCATTCACCGTACACAGCGGAGTGGTCGCGCCGCTCGATCGCGCCAACGTCGACACCGACCAGGTGATCCCGAAGCAGTTCCTCAAGTCGATCAAGCGCAGCGGCTTCGGGCCGAACCTGTTCGATGCCTGGCGCTATCTCGATCACGGCGAACCCGGCATGGACAACGCCGCACGCCCGCGCAATCCGGACTTCGTGCTCAACCAGCCACGCTACGCGGGCGCTTCGATCCTGCTCGCGCGGCGCAATTTCGGCTGCGGCAGCTCGCGCGAGCACGCACCCTGGGCGCTGCTCGACTACGGCTTTCGCTGCGTGATCGCGCCCTCGTTTGCCGACATCTTCTTCAACAACTGCTACAAGAACGGGCTGCTGCCGGTGGTGCTCTCGGAGGCCGAGGTGGATGGGCTGTTCTACGACTGTGCGTCGTTCCCGGGATTTCAGCTGACGGTGGACCTCGAGCAGCAAAGCGTGCGCACGGCGAACGCTGGGAAGGTGCTGCATTTCGAAATCGATCCGTTCCGCAAGTACTGCCTGCTGAACGGGCTCGACGAGATCGGCCTCACGCTGCGCCAGTCGGACAAGATCCGCGCCTTCGAGACGCGCCGGCGCGAGCAGTTTCCCTGGTATTTCCGCTAGCGGGATGAGCCGGATTGCAGTGCTGCCGGGCGATGGCATCGGCCCGGAAATCGTCGTCGAGGCGCTCAAGGTTCTGCGCAGGCTCGGGCTGCCGCTCGAGTTCGAGCAGGCCCCGGTCGGCGGCGCGGGCGTCGATGCGGCGGGCCATCCTCTGCCCGAGGCGACGCTACGCCTCGCGCAGGCCGCCGACGCGATCCTGTTCGGCGCTGTAGGCGACTGGAAATACGATTCGCTGCCGCGCGAGAAACGGCCCGAGCAGGCGATCCTCGGCCTGCGCAAGGCACTCGGTCTGTTCGCGAACCTCCGTCCCGCACGGGTCTACGCCGAGCTTGCCGACGCCTCGTCGCTCAAGGCCGAGGTGGTCGCGGGGCTCGATGTGCTGATCGTGCGCGAGCTGACCGGCGACATCTATTTCGGCGAGCCGCGCGGCATCGCGACGCTGCCCAACGGCGAGCGCGAAGGATTCAACACGATGCGCTACCGCGAAGACGAGATCCGGCGCATCGCGCGGGTCGCCTTCCAGGCGGCGCGGCTGCGCGGCAAGCGCCTGTGCTCGGTGGACAAGGCGAACGTGCTCGAGACCACCGAGCTGTGGAAGCAGGTGCTGAGCGCGATGGCGAAGGACTATCCGGATGTCGCGCTGTCGCACATGTACGTCGACAACTGCGCGATGCAGCTGGTGCGCGCGCCGAAGCAGTTCGACGTCATCGTCACCGGCAACATGTTCGGAGACATCCTGTCCGACGAGGCGTCGATGCTCACCGGCTCGATCGGCATGCTGCCCTCGGCTTCGCTCGACGCGCGCAGCAAGGGGCTGTACGAGCCGATTCACGGATCGGCGCCGGATATCGCGGGCCAGGGCGTGGCGAATCCGCTGGCGACGATCCTGTCGGCGGCGATGATGCTGCGCTATTCGCTCGGCCAGGCGCAAGCGGCCGAGCGGATCGAGCGCGCCGTGCAGCAGGTGCTGGCGCAGGGCTATCGCACGGCGGATATTCACACGCCGGGCACGCGGAAGGTCGGTACGATAGAGATGGGCGACGCGGTGGTCGCGGCGCTCGGCTGAATGCAGGGCAGGTGGCACACATGTTGAGGGTGGGCATCGTCGGGTGGCGCGGGATGGTGGGCTCGGTGCTCGTGCAGCGCATGCGCGAGGAGCGCGATTTCGAGCTGATCGAGCCGGTGTTCTTCTCGAGCTCGCAGGCCGGCGGGTCCGCGCCCGACATCGGGCGAGGGGTGGCCCCGGTGGCGCAGGCGATGGACCTCGAGGCGCTCGGCACCCTGCCGGTCCTCATCTCCTGCCAGGGAGGCGACTACACGAGCGAGGTTTATCCGAGGCTGCGCGCCGCGGGCTGGAGCGGCTACTGGATCGACGCGGCGAGCACGCTGCGCATGAGCGACCAGGCGGTCATCGTGCTCGATCCGGTCAACCTGCCTGCGATCCAGGACGCGGTGGCGCGCGGCAGGCGCGATTTCATCGGCAGCAACTGCACGGTCGGCCTGATGTTGATGGGCATGGCGGGCCTGTTCCACCACGACCTGGTCGAGTGGGCGACCTGCATGACCTATCAGGCCGCGTCCGGCGCGGGCGCCGCCAACGTGCGTGAACTGGTCTCGCAGATGGCCGCGGTGGGTGCGCAGGCGCGCGCCGTACTCGACGACCCCGGCGCCACCGTGCTCGACCTCGACCGCGTCGTGACGCGGGCGATTCGCGGCCCCGAAATCGAAAAAGCGCAGTTCGGCCAGGCCTTGGCCGCGAATCTGCTTCCCTGGATCGACAAGGATCTCGGCAACGGTCAGAGCCGCGAGGAATGGAAGGCACAGGCCGAGGCGAACAAGATCCTCGGGCGCAATGGCGCGCAAATCCCGATCGACGGCATCTGCGTGCGCATCGGCGCGATGCGCTGCCACAGTCAGGCACTGACGATCAAGCTGCGGCGCGACGTGCCGCTCGACGAGATCGAGGACATGCTGCTCGAGGCGCACGAGTGGGTGCGCGTCGTGCCGAACCAGCGCGAGGCCTCGCTCGCCGAACTGACGCCGGCAGCAGTCTCGGGCAAGCTTTCGGTGCCGGTCGGCCGGCTGCGCAAGCTGCCGATGGGGGGCGAGTACCTGAGCGCGTTCACGGTCGGCGACCAGCTGCTGTGGGGCGCGGCCGAGCCGCTGCGCAGAATGCTGCGGATACTGCTCGATGCGGGCGTCGAGCACTGATCTGCTGCGCGGAAGCCGCGCGGGAAGTGGCATCGAACCCGCGCCCGCGTCAGCCGCGTTCGACAGGCCTAATTGTGTGATTTTTTCCTTCCATTTCCTCGGTGAAATCGAAGGAACCGAGAAAATTTCTCAGCTTGCCAGCCTAAGACCATGATGTTATGTTACTTGGCCGGTAGGAATAGACCCAGGGTGGGACCATCGTGAGCATAAAGTTTCTCGTGCGGGCTCTGGCCGCGTTGCTGCTGTTCGCATCGTGTGCGGCGAACGCGGCGGGCCTCGGCACCTTGCGCGTCCTGTCCGCCCTGGGTCAGCCGTTGCGCGCGGAGATCGATATCGTCTCGCTGCGCCGTGGCGAGGAAGACAGCCTGAGCGTGCGTCTGGCCTCGTCCGAAGCGTTCCGTCAGGCGGGCATCGAATTCAGTCCGGCGCTGGTCGGCATCAAGATGGCGATTCAGCGCCGCGATGGCCAGCCGATCATCGCGATCACGAGCCACGGGCCGGTGAACGAGCCATTCCTCGAGATGCTGGTCGAGCTCGAGTGGGCAAACGGGAACCTGGTGCGCGAGTACACGGTCCTGCTCGACCCGCCAACCTACATTCCGCCGCCGCCGGCCGACGCAGTGATGGGACCGACGGCGCCGGCGGTTGCAGCGGCGCCGCCGCCGCAGCCCGCTGCGCCACCCGCAGCGCCCAGCGCAGAGCCGTCGCCGCCCGCGATTATTCCGCCGGCAGTCGATTACGAGGTGGCAAAGGGCGACACCCTTTCAAAGATCGCGCGCGAGCACATGCACGCCGGCGTGACCTTCAACCAGATGATGATTGCGATCTACCGCGCGAACCAGGAAGCGTTCATCCGCGAAAACATCAACCTGGTACGTGCGGGCCGCATCCTGAGGATCCCCGATCGCGAAGCCGTCGCGGCCGTCGACAGCGAGGAAGCCAAGGAGACGGTGCTCGCGCACATGGCGAGCTTTGCCGAGTATCGCCGCAAGATTGCCGAGGCCGCGCCGACTGCGCCGGACAGCGCCGGTACGCGTACCGCCGAAGGCCAGATCACGAGCGACGCGGGCAAGGCCGCGCCCGGCAGCTCGGGCGATCAGCTCAAGCTCTCGCGTGCGGACAGCGGAAAATCGGGTGCCGGTGCCTCGGGTGCCGCTGCGAGCGGCGACGATCGCGTGGCGGCCGAGCGCGCAATGAAGGAAGCCCAGACGCGCGTCGAAGAGCTGGAAAAGAACGTCGCCGACCTGCAGAAGCTGCTCGAGATCAAGAACCAGCAGATCGCGGAACTCGAAAAGCGCGCGGCGCAAGCCGCGGCACCGGTCAGCAAGCCGGCAGCCGAAGCGCCGAAGCCCGCGGCAGAAGCGCCGAAGCCGGCGACCGCAACTCCCAAGCCGGCGACCGAAGCGCCCAAGCCGGTTGCCAAGCCTGCTGCGGAAGCGCCGAAGCCCGCGACCCAGGCACCGAAGCCGGCCGCGCAGGCGCCAAAGCCCAAGCCGGCCGCCAAGCCCCCTGCGCCGCGGCCTGCGCCGCCGGCCGAGTCAAGCCTGATCGACGAGTACTTGGGCGATCCGCTGATGCTCGGCGGACTCGGTGGTGTGATTCTGCTGCTGATCGGCTACGGCGCGTACGCGTGGAAGCGCAAGAAGCGCGTCGCCAAGTCCCAGCTCGGAGACAACCTGCTCGGCGTGTCCGGTGGCGGCGGGGCGGCGATGGCTGCGGCCGCGGGCGCCGCTGCGGCGGCGGGGCCGGAATCCGAGGAGGTCGATCCCCTGGCCGAGGCGGACGTGTACCTGGCCTACGGTCGCGACGCGCAGGCGGAGGAAATCCTGCGCGAGGCGATGCAGAAGGACGCGAACCGGCCGGCCGTTCACGGCAAGCTGCTCGAGATCTACGCCAAGCGACGCGATACGAAGCAGTTCGAGGAGACCGCGCTCAAGTTGAAGGGGTTGGTGAAAGGCGAAGGACCGGAGTGGGACAAGGCGATGGCGCTGGGGCGCTCGATCGAGCCCGGCAACACCCTGTACGGCAAAGGGGCGGCCGCCGCGGTCGCGCCCAATTTCGGCGCGCCGGAGACACCGGAGGTCGACTTCAATATCGAGGCGACCTCGACCGGAATCGATCGGAAGTCGCCCGATCTGACCCTTGATTTCGACCTCGGTGGTACGACGACCGAGGAGCCCGCAGCGGCGGAAGTTGCCGAAGGGCAACGACCGAAGTTGGTCGACACCACCGGACCGCTGGATTTCGACCTCGGCACGACCACGCTGCAGAAGGAATCCGCCGCGGCCGAGGCGCCCTCGGCCGAAGGGCGCGGCTCCGGCGGACTGGACTTCGAGCTCAACCTCGACAGCACTGGCGGGGGGGCGAGCGCAGCGCAGGAGCCGGCCGCGTCAGGCGGCGGGTCCACCGATCTGGGGATGATCAGCCTCGATCTCGGCGGTGACGAGACCGGTGGCGCGGCACCAGGCGGCGGCGACGCCAAGTGGCAGGAAGTCGCGACCAAGCTCGACCTTGCCAAGGCCTACGAGGAAATGGGCGACAAGGACGGAGCCCGGGAACTGCTAAACGAGGTCGCCAAGGAAGGCGACGCCGCGCAGCAGGCGCAAGCGCGGCAAATGCTCGCGGGACTGGGATAATCCCGGCTTCGCGGTCCCGATAGCCACGTCCGCGGCGCAGCTGCGTCGGAGCGTGGTCAACCCTTTACCTCATGCGAATCGCGCTCGGCCTCGAGTACGACGGCAGCCGCTTTCTCGGCTGGCAGACGCAGCCGGGCGGCGGCACGGTGCAGGACGCCGTGGAAGAAGCGCTGCAGATGATCGCGGACAGCAGGATTTCCGTCGTCGCGGCGGGGCGGACCGACCGCGGCGTGCATGCCTGTGAGCAAGTCATCCATTTCGACTTCGAGGGCGAGCGACCGACAAGCGCCTGGGTGCGCGGCGCCAATGCCCTGTTACCGCCGTCGATCGCGATCCTCTGGGCGAGGCCGATCGACGCGGAGTTTCATGCTCGCTACAGCGCGCGCGCGCGCAGTTACCGCTACATCCTGATCAATCGCCCGGTGCGGCCCGCACTGGCGGCCGGCCGGGTGGGCTGGTTCCATGCGCCGCTCGATATCGCGGCGATGCGTTCGGCAGCGCAGTACCTGGTCGGGGAGCACGACTTTTCCGCCTTCCGCTCGTCCGAGTGCCAGGCGAAAACGCCGGTGCGCAAGGTCGCTGCGCTGCGAATCGAGCCGCGCGGAGAACGCATCGATTTCGTCGTCCAGGCGAACGCGTTCCTGCATCACATGGTGCGCAATCTTGTAGGCGCGCTGGTGTACGTAGGCAAGGGCCGCCACCCACCGCACTGGATGCGCGAGCTGCTTGCTTCGCGCGACCGCAGGCGCGCGGCGCCGACCTTCGGCGCCGAAGGTCTGTACCTCGAGAGGATTGACTACGAGGCGCGCTGGGGGCTGCCGCAGACACGCACCGATCCTGAGCTGCTGGCGCTGGGCGAGTAGGCCATGCGCGCGCGCGTCAAGATCTGCGGTATTACACGAATCGAGGATGCGCTCACGGCCGCCCGGGCGGGCGCCGACGCGATCGGCCTGGTGTTCTATCCGCAGAGTCCCCGCTGCCTGTCGCTGGAGCGCGCACGCCGCCTGCGCGAAGCGCTGCCGCCGTACGTGACGGCAGTGGCCTTGTTCGTCAACCCGGCGCGCGAGGCGGTGGAACGCGTCCTCGCCGAGGTGAGGCCCGATGCAATCCAGTTTCATGGCGAGGAGGATGCGGCGTTCTGCATGCAGTTCGGCGTGCCCTACATCAAGGCCTGCCGGGTGAGAGAGAACACTGATTTGCTAGAATATTTTTCCTCTTACAGCGGCGCGCAGGGTTGGCTGGCCGATGCCTACGTCGAAGCCTATGGCGGCGTGGGTGCGCAGTTCGATTGGCGCCTGGTGCCGACGATGCGGGACCGGCCGCTGATTCTGTCGGGGGGGCTGACCGTTGCGAACGTCGGCGAGGCGCTGCGCATGGTCAAACCCTGGGGCGTCGATGTTTCCTCCGGCGTCGAGGTCGCGAAAGGAATCAAGGACGCCGCAATGATCGAATCGTTCATCGCCGAGGTAAACGATGCAGATGTATGACCTGCCCGACGCGAGCGGGCATTTCGGATCGTATGGCGGGGTGTTCGTCGCGGAGACGCTGTCGCAGGCCCTCGAGGAGCTGACGGCCGCCTATGAAGCCTGTCGCGCGGACCCGGCATTCGCTGCCGAGCTCGCCTACGAGCTCAAGCATTACGTAGGCCGGCCGAGCCCGATCTACCACGCAAAGCGATTGTCGGAGAAGTTCGGCGGTGCGCAGATTTATCTGAAGCGCGAGGATCTGAACCATACAGGCGCCCACAAGATCAACAATACGGTCGGGCAGGCGTTGCTCGCGCGGCGCATGGGCAAGCCGCGTGTCATCGCCGAAACCGGCGCCGGCATGCACGGCGTGGCTGCCGCCACGGTTGCGGCGCGCTACGGCATGGCGTGCGTGGTGTACATGGGCGCCGAGGACATCAAGCGCCAGGTACAGAACGTCTACCGCATGAAGCTGCTTGGTGCGAGCGTGGTGCCGGTCGAGTCCGGCTCGAAAACGCTCAAGGACGCGCTAAACGAGGCGATGCGCGACTGGGTCACCAATGTCGAGAACACGTTCTATATCATCGGCACCGTCGCGGGACCGCATCCCTATCCGATGATGGTGCGCGATTTCCAGGCGGTGATCGGGCGCGAATGCCTGCAGCAGATGCCGGAGCTGGCGGGCCGCCAGCCCGACGCTGTGATCGCCTGCGTCGGCGGCGGCTCCAATGCGATGGGAATCTTCTACCCGTACATCGGCATCGACGGTGTGCGCCTGATCGGCGTCGAGGCCGCCGGCGCCGGCATTGCCACCGGCAAGCATGCCGCATCGCTCTGCGCTGGAAAGCCCGGGGTGCTGCACGGCAACCGCACCTACCTGCTGCAGGATGCGAACGGCCAGATTATCGAAACGCACTCGATCTCGGCGGGTCTCGATTACCCCGGCGTCGGGCCGGAGCATGCCTGGCTGAAGGACAGCGGGCGCGCGGAGTACGCCGCGGTGACGGACGACGCCGCGCTGCAGGCATTTCACGAGCTGTGCCGCCTGGAGGGCATCATTCCGGCGCTCGAGTCGAGTCACGCGATCGCCTATGCGACGCAGATTGCGCCGAGCATGCCGCGCGATGCGCGGCTGCTGGTCAATCTGTCCGGGCGCGGCGACAAGGACATGCACACCGTCGCCGAGCGCTCGGGAATCACGTTCTGACGATGTCGCGCATCCCGCAAC
>Ga0210102_1000081_pt1 | contig 27368 bp, 29 predicted proteins | sample RushOxbow_ThreeS_4_FD_185563 | JGI IMG/M metagenome (GOLD analysis project Ga0210102, IMG submission 185563) | Wetland microbial communities from San Francisco Bay, California, USA, that impact long-term carbon sequestration -... | ecosystem: Environmental > Aquatic > Marine > Wetlands ...
ATGGATCGCGACGCCCATCTCGGTGGTGAAGGTCCAGAAGGACTGCACCGGCTGGCGCTTCATGCTCGCCTTGAAGCCCTTGAAGCGCTTGATGTCGTTGGCGAGCTGGTAGAACGCGATGTCGGCACCGTAGTAGCCGTCGAACTGTCCCGTGGCATAGCCTTTGACGGAAACGATCGCGCCCGGGGTCGGCTGGACGGTGATCTGGTATTTCGGCATCTCGCGGTTCAGCACCTCGGCCAGCGCGACGAGCGCGCGGTGCCCCGACGATCCGACTGCAGAGGTGCCCCAGCGAATGTCCTTCTGGGCGAACGTGTTGCCGCCCCAGGCCGCCATCAAGCCCGCGAACAGCACTATCAGTGTGCGTCTGAACATGGGTAATCCCTCCTCTTTGTAAATTCCTGCCTGGGATTCTTCCGATCCCTGCGCGGATTCATTATACGGACAGAAGACCGGGCACTGTGTCCCCGCCTGCCGCGGGAGCGTCGCCTCGCCGTGCGCGTGGGCTCGCGTTCAGATCCGGAAGCGCCGGATCCAGTGCCGGTCGAGCCGGTCCTTCCAGCGCCAGACCCAGGCGCCTTCGGCGCTCAAACCCGCCCAGTCCGCGATCGCCCAGCGCGCGCCGCAGCTGATCAGCGCAAGCGCGAGGCGCTGCGGGCGGTAGCGATGCAGCGGCACCCGGGCGAGCGCGTAGCGCAGGTTGCGCGCGAGGAAATCGCCGTGCCTGACCGCGTACACGCCCGACTTCGGGTGCGGCGCATCGCGCAGGGTCGCGCAATCGCCCACCGCGAACACCTCGGGATGCGACACGCTGCGCAGCATGTTGTCGACCAGTACGAAGCCCGCGGCATCGGTGTCGAGCCCGCTCGAGCGCAGCCAGGGCAGCGGCGCGGCGCCCGCAGTCCACACCACGGCATCGTAGCGCTCGCGTGACGAGCGCGTGACGACCAACCCGTCCGGCTCGAGCCGCGTCACCGCCTCGGGCTCGCGCAGCCGCACACGGTTTCGCACGAGTGCGGCGCGCACGCGTCGCGCGAGTGCGCCGGTGAACATCGGGCGGTCGGAATACAGCGTCAAGTTGCCTTCGCGCCCGAGCGATTCGAGACGGTAAGCGATCGCCATCGCCAGCTCTGCGCCGGCCGCCCCGGCACCGACCAGCGCGAGCGTCAGCGGCGCGGCGCGCGGTCGCGCCAGCAGCGCGTTCCAGCCCTCGAGAAAGCGCTCGAAGGGCTTGGCCGCAAGCGCATGCACATCGCTGCCAGGCACCGCGGTGGTGTTCGGCAGCGAACCGAGATTGAGCGAGGCGAAGTCGTACTCGAGCGCCGCGCCACCGGCAAGCTGCACGCGGCGCTGTGCGGCATCGAGCCCGACCACCTCGGCACGCAGGCACTCGGCGCCGGCGGACGCGGCAAGCCCCGCGACGTCGATCTGCACGTCTTCTACCGCGTAATGCCCTGCGACAAGACCGGGCAGCATGCCCGAATAGGTGTGCCGGTCGTAGGGCGTGACCAGGGTCAGGCGAACGTCGTGCAGCGGGGTGTCGATCAGCATGCGCAGCACGTAGGCATGCGCGTGCCCGCCGCCGAGCAGCACGACCCGTTTCATGCGCTCACCCTCTCACGCGGCGCCTTCTTCGCGCTTGCGCAGTTCCTTTCTCTGCACCTTGCCGGTGGTGGTCATGGGCAGCGCGTCGATGAACTCGATCTCGCGCGGATACTCGTAGGGCGCAAGACGCCCGCGCACGTGCTGGCGGATCTCCTCCTCGAGCGCCTTGGATGCGCGCACCTCGGGCTGCAGCACGATGAAGGCCTTGACGATCTGGCCGCGCGCTTCGTCGGCCTTGCCGATCACCGCGGCGTTGGCGACGGCCGGGTGCTTGACCAGGCAGGACTCGATTTCCGCGGGACCGATACGATAGCCGGCCGACTTGATCACGTCGTCGGTGCGCCCCTGGTACCAGAGGTAGCCGTCCGCGTCCATCTTGCCCTGGTCGCCGGTGAGGCCCCAGTCGCCTACGTATTTCTCCCGGGTCGCCTGCGGATTCTTCCAGTACTCGAGGAAGAACACCGGATCGCCGGCGCGGTGCACCGCGATCTCGCCGAGCTCGCCGCGCGGCCGCTCGTTGCCGTGCTCGTCGATGATCGCCACGCGGTGACCCGGGTACGGCCGCCCGATCGATCCCGGCTTCACCGGCCAGGCCGCCTGGCAGTTGCCGACCACGTAGTTGATCTCGGTCTGGCCGAACATCTCGTTGATCGTGACGCCGAGCTGCTCGCGCGCCCACTCCAGCACGGTGACGCCGACGCTTTCGCCGGCGCTCATCACCGAGCGCAGCCCGAGCGCGTAGCGCCGTTTCGGCTCCGGTACCGCCTTCATCATCAGCTTGACCGCAGTCGGGAAAAGAAAGCTGTTGCGCACGCCGTAGCGCTCGAGCAGGTCGTAGGCGCGCTCGGCATCGAACCTTCCGCGGGTGCCGAGGATCGGAATGCCGAAGTACCAGCTCGGCAGCAGCGCGTCGAACAGCCCGCCCGCCCAGGCCCAGTCGGCGGGCGACCAGAAAATATCTCCCGGCTGCGGGAAGAAATCGTGCGAGTGCACGAAGCCCGGGATATTGCCGATGATCAGGCGGTGCGCTTCGAGCGCGCCCTTCGGCGCTCCCGTGGTGCCGCTGGTGTAGATGATCAGCGCCGGGTCGTCGGCCGCGGTGTCTACGCAGGTGTAGTTGCGGCTCGCGCCCGCGAGCAGCGCCTCCCAGGGCTGCACGCCGCTCTCGCGCGCACCGCCCACGCCGATCACATGGCGCAGCGCCTCGAGCCGCTCCTTCACCGCCCACAGGTTGGGCAGCGTGCCCGGCTCTACGATCGCGACGCTCGCACCGGCGTGGGACAGGCGGTACTCGAGCGCGTCCGGGCCGAACAGATGGCTGAGCGGCAGCGCGACCGCGCCCATCTGGAAGATCGCCATGTAAGCGATCGCCGCTTCGGGGCGCTGCGGCAGGATGATCGCGACGCGCTCGCCGCGCCGCACGCCGAGCGCCTCGAGGGCGTTGGAGAGGCGGTTCGCCGCCTGCTGGATGTCCCAGAAGCTGTACGCCGCGCGCTCGCCCGAGGCGTCTTCCCAGTACAGCGCGAAGCGGCTGCGATCGGCGGCCCATTGCCCGCAGCAGGCATGCGCGATGTTGAAGCGCGCCGGCACCTGCCAGCGGTGAGCGCGATACAGCTCAGCGTAGCGATCGGTCATCGCAGCTCTGCGGCTCTTCTCCGAGTCGAATTCAGTTTAGCATCCGCTCGTTCGGCAAGCGGATCGGCGCAGCGGTTATGATTGACGCGATCCTCTCTGCCCGAAGCACCGGATGAAATTCTGCTCCAACTGCGCCGCGCCGCTCGCGCGGCGCGTGCCGCCCGGCGACTCGCTGCCGCGCTACGTCTGCGATCAGTGCGGCGAGATCCACTATCAGAATCCGAAGCTGGTGGTCGGCGCGCTGGCCGAGTGGGAGGGACGCGTGCTGCTGTGCCGGCGCGCGATCGAACCGCGCTACGGCTACTGGACCCTGCCCGCGGGCTTCATGGAGAACGACGAGACCGCGGGCGATGCCGCACTGCGCGAGACGCTCGAGGAGGCGGGCGCGCGCATCGCGCTGATCGACGCCTACAGCATGATCTCGGTGCCGATGGTCAACCAGGTGCACCTGTTCTACCGCGCGCGGCTGCTCGACCTAGAGTTCGCGCCGGGCGAGGAAAGCCTGGAGGTGCTCCTGTTCGAACAAGCGGACATCCCCTGGAAGGACATCGCGTTCCGCACCGTAGGCCTGACGCTGAAGTACTGGGTTGCGGATCGCGCGCGCGGCAGCTTTCCCTTCCGCAGCGAGGACATCCGGCCCCGCTGAAACCGCCAGGCAAGCTGGGGTATCCTTCGTCCGGCCGCGGGCCTGCCGCCGCGGCAACCAAGGGGAGGGTCGCATGAAAGAACGGATGAACGCCGCATCGCGCGGCGCGCTGGCGCTGGGCCTTTTTTCTGCGGCACCGGCCGCCCTTGCCGCAGAGGCCGCCAAGCTCGACGGTGCGAACACCGCATGGATGCTCACCGCCACGGCCCTGGTTCTGTTCATGACGCTGCCGGGTCTGGCGCTGTTCTACGGCGGCCTGGTGCGCGCGAAGAACGTGCTTTCGGTGCTGATGCAGTGCTTTTCGATTGCCTGCGCCGCGACCTTGGTCTGGGTGGTGTTCGGCTACAGCATCGCGTTCGGCGACGGCGGCGCGGCGAACGGCTTCTGGGGCGGCCTCGGCAAGACCTTCCTCGACGGCGTCGGCTTCGGCTCGCTGAAAGGCAGCATCCCGGAGACGGTGTTCGCGATGTTTCAGCTCACCTTCGCCATCATCACGCCGGCGCTGGTCATCGGCGCCTACGCCGAGCGCGTGCGCTTCGCCGGCATGCTGCTGTTCAGCATGCTGTGGCTGCTTCTGGTCTATTGCCCAATCGCACACTGGGTCTGGGGCGACGGCTGGCTGCAGAAACTGGGCGTGATGGATTTTGCCGGCGGGCTGGTGGTGCACCTGAACGCCGGCATCGCGGCGCTGGTCTGCGCGCTCGTTCTCGGACGCCGCCGGGGCTTCCCGGACACGGCAATGCCGCCGCACAACATGACCATGGCGGTCAGCGGCGCCTGCATGCTGTGGGTCGGCTGGTTCGGCTTCAACGCCGGCAGCGCGCTGGCCGCGGACGGCTCGGCCGGCATGGCGATGCTGGTCACGCACATCGGCGCCGCCACCGGTTCGCTCGCCTGGATGATTTGCGAATGGCTGCGTTACGGCAAGCCCTCGGTGCTCGGCATCGTGACCGGGATGGTCGCGGGACTCGGCACGATCACGCCGGCCTCCGGTTTCGTAGGCCCGCTGGGGGCGCTGGTGATCGGCGCGGCCGCCGGCGCACTGTGCTTCACCGCGACCAATTTCATGAAACGCGCGCTGCGCATCGACGATTCGCTCGACGTCATGCCGGTACACGGCGTGGGCGGCATTCTCGGCACCGTCCTGACCGGCGTGTTTGCGGCCAAGGCGCTGGGAGGCGTCGGCTACGGCGAGGGTGTCACGCTGGGCGGACAGGTCCTGGTGCAGCTCGTGGGAGTGGCTGCGATCGCGGTATGGTCGGGCGTGCTGACGCTGGTGCTGCTCAAGGTCTGCAGCGCGGTGACCGGCATGCGCGTCGGGTCCGAAGACGAGACCGAGGGGCTCGACACCGTGCTGCACAACGAAAAGGGCTACATCCTCTAGGGAAACTCTGGTCAAGTCGACGACTCGATCGGAGTTCCGTCCGAGAGCGGCGGCGCTCGAGAGGGCGCAGACCACCCGATCCGGCCTCCACTGCCCTGTTGCGCGCAGGAGACGGCCCGGGACGGGCCCGGGACGGATCCGTCGCGGCGCGTACTCCGCCCGCGAATGCGCCGCGCGCCTTCGCTACAATGTGCGCGGTCATGGAGCAGCCCGAATCATGAGGCGGCGCGCCTTCATCCAGCTCTGCGCGGCTGCGGCAGGCGCGACTGCGACACCCGTTCTGCCCGCGCGCGATGCGCGCCCCCGCCATTACGCGCGCACCCTGCTGGAGGAAGCGGACGGCCGCCCGCTGCGCGCCTCCGCGCTGCCGGTCGACCGCAATCTGATCTTCCACTACCCGTACGCCGCGACGCCGTGCTTCCTGCTCAACCTGGGGCGCCCGGCGGCCGCTGCCGCGCGCCTGAAGACCGCGCAGAAAGACAGCTACGAGTGGCCGGGCGGCGTCGGGCTGCAGCGCTCGATCGTCGCCTACTCGGCGATCTGCGCGCACCAGCTCACCTATCCGACGCGCGAAATCAGCTTCATCTCCTACCGCACCGAAAAGAGCGAGCGCAACCCCCACGGCAAGGTGATCCACTGCTGCTCCGAGCACAGCCAGTACGACCCCGCGCGGGGCGCGCGGGTCGTCGCCGGCCCCGCGCCGCAGCCGCTCGCCGCGATCCTGCTCGAGTACGACGCGCGCGACGATGCGCTCTACGCGGTCGGAACGCTGGGCGGCGAGATGTTCAACGCATTTTTCGCCAAGTATGCGTTCCGGCTCAGCATGGAACGCGGCAACGCGCTGCACGACGCGGCGGGCGCCACCGCGCGCGTCACGCTGCTCGAGGACTACTGCCGCCAGCAGGTCAGATGCTGACGCGCGGCGGACCCGGGGCGCGGCGACCGTGATTCCCTGGCTCGAGGCAGACGACCCTTTTCCGCCGCTCGAGCGCGCGCTCGAACATCCCAACGGCCTGCTCTGCGCGGGCGGCGACCTGTCGACGCCGCGCCTGCTCGAGGCCTATCGGCGCGGCATCTTCCCCTGGTACTCGGGCAGCGAGCCGATCCTGTGGTGGTCGCCCGACCCGCGCATGGTGCTGTTCACCGACGAATTGAAGGTGTCGCGCTCGCTCGCGAAGAGCATGCGCAACAAGGGCTACACGGTGCGTTTCGACAGCGCGTTTCGCGCCGTGCTCGAGGGCTGCGCCGCGCCTCGCGACGCGGCCGGCGGCGACGCGGGCAGCGATTCTTGCGCCGGCACCTGGCTCGGCGCGCAGATGCGCGCCGCGTACGCGACGCTGCACGACGCGGGTTACGCCCACTCGGCGGAAACCTGGCGCGACGGGGTGCTGGTCGGCGGCCTCTACGGCGTCGCGCTCGGGCGCATGTTCTACGGCGAGTCGATGTTCTCGGCTGCGGCCGACGCCTCCAAGGTCGCGCTGGTCGCACTGGTCGAGCGGCTGCGGCTGCACGGCTGCCCGCTCATCGACTGCCAGGTGCGCACGCCGCTGCTCGCAGCGCTGGGCGCGCGCGAGATCCCGCGCGGCGAATTCTTGCGGCGCCTCTCGGCATTGGTACACTACGCGCAGCCTGCGCACCTCTGGGAAACCGAAGACGCGGGCATGGGCATTGCGCCGCGGCGCAGCGCCGGTTCGGTAAAACTGTGAAGGACTGACGTGTCGAGACTAAACGACCTGCCGCAGGCGGTACTGCAGTTCTACGTCACGGCGCCCTATCCCTGCAGCTACCTGCCCGAGCGCATGGCGCGCTCGCAGGTGGCGACGCCGAGCCACCTGATCAATACCGAGCTGTACGGCGACCTGGTGCGGGCCGGCTTTCGCCGCAGCGGCATCTTCACCTACCGGCCGCATTGCGACAGCTGCCGCGCCTGCGTGCCGGTGCGCATCCCGGTCGATGCCTTCGTCCCGTCGCGCTCGCAGCGCCGCGCGCAGGATCTGCACGGCGGCCTCGTCGCACACACCCAGCCGCTCAAGTTCCGCCTCGAGCACTACGCGCTGTATCTGCGCTACCAGTCGCGCCGGCATTCGGGCGGCGGCATGGACAACGACAGCCGCGACCAGTACTCGCACTTCCTGCTGCAGAGCAGGGTCGACACGCGGCTGGTCGAGTTCCGCGAGGCGGGCCAGCTGATGATGGTTTCGATCGTGGATTTCCTGCCGGACGGGCTGTCCTCGGTCTACACCTTCTACGAGCCCGAGCGCCGCCGCGCGAGCTTCGGCACCTTCAACGTGCTGTGGCAGATCGACGCCTGCCGCCGGCTCCGCCTGCCCTACCTCTACCTCGGGTACTGGATCCGGGAGAGCCCGAAGATGGCGTACAAGTCGCGCTACGCACCGATCGAAGGCCTGATCGACGGCGTGTGGCAGCGGCTCGACGAGAACGGCACGCCCTGACGCCTGCGGCGATGGTCTACGCGCTGGCGCGGCCGCTGCTGTTCGCGCTCGAGCCCGAGACCGCGCACGCGGCCAGCCTGAAGATTGCGGAGGCCGCGCGGCGCTGCGGGCTGCTCGGCCTGGCCGCAGCGCGGGTGCCGGCGCGGCCGGTGCGCGTGATGGGCCTCGAATTCCCCAACCCGGTCGGCCTCGCGGCGGGGCTGGACAAGAACGCGGAGCACATCGATGCGCTCGCCGGCCTCGGCTTCGGCTTCATCGAAGTCGGCACGGTCACCCCACGGCCGCAGCCGGGCAATCCCCGGCCGCGCCTGTTCCGCCTGGGCGCGGCGAATGCGCTGATCAACCGGCTCGGCTTCAACAATGTCGGCGTCGACGCCTTCCTCGACAACGTGGCGCGCGCGCGCTGGCGCGGCGTGCTCGGCATCAACCTCGGCCGCAACGCGGACACGCCGCCGGAGCGCGCGGCGGACGATTACGCGCTCGGCCTGGAGCGCGTCTACGCCGCGGCATCGTATGTCACGATCAACGTGTCCTCGCCCAATACCAGGGAGTTGCGCGCGCTGCAGGAGCGCGCGCAGCTCGATGCGCTGCTCGAACGCCTGGTCGCGAGCCGCACGCGCCTCGCCGAGCGGCACGGCAAGCGCGTGCCGCTGGTGCTGAAGGTCGCGCCCGATCTCGAGTCTGCGCAGATCACCGACATCGCGGACGCGGTGCGGCGTCACCAAATCGACGGCGTGATCGCCACCAACACCTCGGTTTCGCGCGAAGGGGTGGAACGCCTGCCGCACGCGACCGAGGCCGGCGGCCTGTCGGGCGCGCCGATCCGCGCGCGCGCGACGCAGGTGCTGGGCGCCCTGGCGCGCGCGCTTGCCGGCGAAGTGCCGTTGATCGGCGCGGGCGGCATTCTCTCGGGCGCGAACGCCGCGGAAAAGATCGCCGCCGGAGCGTCTCTCGTGCAGCTCTACACCGGGCTCATCTACCGCGGCCCGGCGCTGATCGCCGAGTGCGCCGAGGCGATCGCGGCACGCGCGCCGGCTTGAGCCGATGCGCATCGGCGTCCCGCGCGAGATCAAGGATGGCGAGTTCCGCGTCGCATTGACGCCGCGGGGGGTCGGTACGCTCGCACGCGCGGGACACCGGGTGGTCCTAGAGCGCGGCGCGGGCGCCGGCGTCGGATTCGGCGACGACGCCTACGCCGAGGCGGGCGCCGAGCTGTGCGCGGCTGCCGACGCCGCATGGGACTGCCCGCTCGTGATCAAGGTGAAGGAGTTGCAGCCGCCGGAGTACCGCCGCCCGCGCCCGGGGCAGCAGCTCTTCTGCTTCCAGCACTTCGGCCCCGAGCCCGAGCTGCTGGACGCGGCGCTCGCCACCGGCGCAACCTTCGTCGCCTACGAAACCGTGGGCCAGGCGAACGGCAGCCTGCCGATCCTCGCGCCGATGTCGGCAATCGCGGGTCGGCTGGCGGTGCAGGTCGGCATGTGGTGCCTGCAAAAGCAGAACGGCGGCAGCGGCGTGCTGCTGCCCGGCATCGCCGGGGTTCCCCCGGGACGTGTGCTCATCCTCGGCGCGGGCAACGTCGGCGCCAACGCGCTCGCGCTGGCCCACGCGGTGGGCGCCGAGGTGACCGTCGTCGCCGCGAGCGAGCGCCGCCTGGGCGCGCTGCGCGCGCAGTATCGCGAGCGCATCGAGTTCGTCTGCGGCAGCGACGGGCTCGCCGCGCGCGTTGCCGAGTCCGATCTCCTCATCGGCGGCGTGCTCACGCCGGGGCAGCTCTCGCCAAAGCTCATCACGCGTGCCATGCTCGAACGCATGCCGCGCGGCTCGGCGCTGGTCGACGTCGGCATCGACCAGGGCGGCATCGCCGAAACCTCGCGCCCGACCACGCACAGCGCGCCGACCTACGTCGAAGAGGGCGTGGTCCATTACTGCGTGCCGAACATGCCTTCGGCCTGCGCGCGCACCGCAAGCCTCGCGCTCGAAGCCGCGGCGCTGCCCTTCGCCATGGCGCTCGCAGCGGGCACGCTGCGTGAAGCCCTCGCCGCGTACCCCGCACTTGCGACCGGCGTGCAGGTGCATGCCGGCCAGGTGACCCATGCGCTTCTCGCGCGCGACACGCGCCGCAGGCTGCAACCGCTCAAGGAGCTGACGCCGTGAAGCGGCGCGCGATCGCCCTGATCGACGAAGCGCGCTGCATCGGTTGCACACGCTGCATCGACGCCTGCCCGGTAGACGCAATCGCAGGCGCCGACCAGCTGATGCATACCGTGATTGCCGCCTATTGCACCGGCTGCAAGCTGTGCCTGCCACCCTGCCCGGTCGATTGCATCGCCATGGTCCCGCCGCGGCCGGACCAGCGCTGGACGGAAGCCGACGCACGCGCGGCAAAGGCGCGCGCCGCGGCGCGCAACCGCCGCCTGGCCGCGGCGCGCCGCGCGCTCGAGCGCGCCGGCGCGCCCGGGCGCGACCGCAGGCGCGTGCTCGCCGAAGCGATCGCGCGCGCACGCAGCCGCCGCGCGCCGCGCGGCAGCCCGAGGCGATGAACCCGGCCAAGCGCCTGACGATCTACGAACGCCTGCGCGCGGCGAATCCGCGCCCGCGCTCCGAGCTCGTCTACCGTTCGCCTTACGAGCTGCTCGTAGCCGTGGTGCTTTCGGCGCAGGCCACCGACAAGTCGGTCAATCTGGCAACCGCGAAACTCTTCCCGCTCGCCAATACGCCGCAGAAGATGGTCGCGCTCGGCGTCGCGGGGCTGGAGGAGCATATCCGCACCATCGGCCTGTACCGCAACAAGGCGAAGAACGTGATCGAGCTGTCCAGGCAGCTGCTCGAGCGCCACGGCGGCGAAGTGCCGGCCGAGCGCGAAGCGCTCGAGCGGCTGCCCGGCGTGGGGCGCAAGACCGCGAATGTCGTGCTCAACATCGCCTTCAGCCAGCCTACGATCGCCGTCGACACCCACATCTTCCGCGTCGCCAACCGCACCGGGCTCGCGCCGGGCAAGGATCCGCTCGAAGTCGAGCTCAAGCTGCTCAAATTCACCCCCGCGGAATTCATGCACGACGCGCACCACTGGCTGATCCTGCACGGCCGCTACGTGTGCCTCGCGCGCAGGCCCGATTGCCCGCGCTGCGCGATTCGGGATCTGTGCGAGTTCAGGGGGAAGACGAAGGACGCTTGAATCGCGACGTCGCCTTGATCTCGCCGCGGCGCCTCGTTCAGTGTCCAATGGTCTCCCGAGTTTGTGGGTTCCGGCCAAATCGGGTATCGACACGCATGGTCCACTGCTGGGCCGGAACCCACAAACTCGGGAGATATATTTGTCCTGCACGACGTTTACGACAATGATCGGGTTCCAGATACATGTTTGACCCCTCGCGTGACCAGGCGCGCAGCTTCTTCTTCGAGACCTGGCGCAAGTACCGCGCCGGGATCCCGCTCGAGGGGCTCGAAGCGATCGCGCTCGAGCTGATCCTGCTGCATCCGGAATACCACCGCGTGCTGGACGATCCGGAAAGCAGCCTGGCGCGGGAGTATTTCCCCGAGGACGGCCAGACGAACCCGTTCCTGCACCTGAGCCTGCACCTTGCGCTCGAGGAGCAGCTCTCGATCGACCAGCCGCCGGGCATCGCGCGGCATTTCGCCGCGCTTGCTGTGCACCGCGGAGAGCGCCACGCCGCCCTGCACGAGGCGCTCGAATGTCTCGGCGAGACGCTGTGGCGCGCGCAGCGCGATCGCGCGCCGCTCGATGCCATCGCCTATCTCGAGTGTCTCGAGCGCCGCGCGCGCGGCTGAGGCAAACAAAAAGGGCCGCGCGGAGCGACCCTTTTCGGCTCCGGAGCTGCGCGGATCAGCGCGTCGAGTGCAGGTCGGAGGACTGGCTCGAGAACCAGGCCGCGACGTCCTCGATGTCCTTGCTGGACAGAGTGGAAGCGAAGCCTTTCATGATCGGGTTGGCGCGCCTGCCGCTCTTGTAGTCGGTGAGCGCCTTGACCAGGTAGTCCTCGTGCTGCCCGGCGAGAATCGGCTGGTCGGGCGCCGAAGGCTTGTTGCCTTCCGGGCCGTGACAGGCGGCGCAGACCTGCGCCGCCTTGGCCTTGCCCGCGCTCGCATCGCCTGCCCAGGCCGCCGGCGCCGCCACCAGCGCCGCCAATGCCGCAATCGTCAGCGTGCGCTTCATTTCGCAGCCCCGTAATACGCCGCGAGGTCGGCCATGTCCTGCTCCGAGAGGCTCGCTGCGATGCCGACCATCGACGGATGCGAGCGTTCGCCGGTCTTGTAGGCCTTGAGGGCGTTGACGATGTACACGGGCTGCTGCCCGCCGATCTTCGGCACGTGGTAGACCTTCGGGAACGCAGTCTTGTAGCCGGGAATGCCGTGGCAGCCGGTGCACATCGACACCTTGTTCTTCGCGGCCTGCGCGTTGCCGGCGACGTTCTGCGCCTGCGCGACCGGGGCCGCGAGCGCTGCAACGACACACGCGGCGAGCAGTCCGGTGCGAATGGAAGTGAACATGCGGAGGTTTGTTTGTGGACCTGGTGAGAAAACCGGCGGATTCTAGCCGATGCAGGCCCGCGCCCTCAACCGCGGCTCGCGCTGCGGGCCGGCGGAGCCGTCAGCGGGCGCCGCACGCTTATAATCGCGCTTTATCCGTCTCGGAATTTGTCATGCGCTTCAACGGCTCCGAAGAGTACGTCTCGACTGACGACCTGACCCTCGCGGTGAACGCCGCGATCCAGCTCCAGCGTCCGCTGCTCGTCAAAGGCGAGCCCGGTACCGGCAAGACCATGCTCGCGGTCCAGGTTGCGAAGAGCCTGGGTGTGCCGCTGCTCGAGTGGCACATCAAGTCGACCACCAAGGCCCAGCAGGGCCTGTACGAGTACGACGCGGTCTCGCGCCTGCGCGATTCCCAGCTCGGCGACCCGCGCGTGCACGACATCCACAACTACATCGTCAAGGGCATGCTGTGGCAGGCGTTCACCGCTGACGGCCCCGTGGTGCTGCTGATCGACGAGGTCGACAAGGCCGATATCGAGTTCCCGAACGACCTGCTGCGCGAGCTCGACCGCATGGAGTTCTACGTCTACGAGACGCGCGAGCTGGTGCAGGCCAGGCACCGGCCGATCGTGTTCATCACCTCGAACAACGAAAAGGAGCTGCCCGACGCCTTCCTGCGCCGGTGCTTTTTCCACTACATCCGCTTCCCGGACAAGGAGACGATGGAGAAAATCGTCGGCGTGCACTTCCCGGGGCTGAAGAAATCGCTCCTGCGCGAGGCGATGGAAGTGTTCTTCGAAGTGCGCGAAGTGCCGGGGCTGAAGAAAAAGCCCTCGACCTCGGAGCTGCTCGACTGGCTCAAGCTCCTGCTCGCCGAGGACATCCCGCCGGATGCCCTGCGCTCCAAGGACCGCAAGACCATCATCCCGCCGCTGCACGGCGCCCTGCTCAAGAACGAGCAGGACGTGCACCTGTTCGAGCGGCTGGTGTTCATGACGAGGGCCAAGGGTGGATAAAAAGGCAAAAAAGGGGTCAGACCCCTTGTTAGATGATCGAAGGCCTTCGGTGAACTAAAAGGGGGTCTGACCCCAAAATGCTTATCGATTTCTTCCTTAAATTAAAGAGCCATAAGCTCCCGGTCTCGATCAAGGAGTACCTGACCCTGCTCGAGGCGATGGGCAAAGGGGTGATCGGGCCGTCGGTCGACGATTTCTACTACCTGTCGCGCACGGCGCTGGTGAAGGACGAGGCGAACTTCGACAAGTTCGACCGCGCCTTCGCCGAGTTCTGGCAGGGCGTGGAGACGATCCCGGGGATCGAAACGCAGATTCCGCTCGACTGGCTGCTCAAGCAGGTCGAGCTGACGCTGACCGACGAGGAGAAACAGAAGATCGAGGCGCTCGGCGGCTGGGAAAAGCTGATGGAGACGCTCAAACAGCGGCTCGAAGAGCAGAAGGGCCGCCACCAGGGCGGCAACAAGTGGATCGGCACCGGCGGCACCTCGCCCTTCGGCGCCTACGGCTACAACCCCGAGGGCATCCGCATCGGCCAGGACAAGAGCCGCAACCGCAGCGCGGTGAAGGTCTGGGACCAGCGCGAGTACCGCAACCTGGACGACTCCGTGGAGCTCGGCACGCGCAACATCAAGGTCGCGCTGCGGCGCCTCAGGCGCTTCGCGCGCGAGGGCGCGCCGGACGAATTCGATCTCGAGAACACCATCCACTCGACCGCGCGCAAGGCCTACCTCGACATCCACATGCGGCCCGAGCGCCGCAACACGGTCAAGGTGCTGATGCTGATGGACATCGGCGGCACGATGGACGATCACGTCAAGCTTGCCGAGGAGCTGTTTTCGGCGGCCAAGACCGAGTTCAAGCACCTGGAGTTCTTCTACTTCCACAACTGCCTGTACGACTTCGTGTGGAAGGACAACCGCCGGCGCCACTCGGAGCGCGCCCGCACCTGGGACCTGCTGCACAAGTACGGCCACGACTACAAGGTGATCTTCGTGGGCGACGCCACGATGAGTCCCTACGAAATCCTGCAGCCGGGCGGCTCGATCGAGTACTTCAACGAGGAGCCCGGTTCGGTGTGGATCAAGCGCTTCACCGACGTCTACTCGAAGTGCATCTGGCTCAACCCCGAGCCGGAGGAGATCTGGGGCTACCGCCAGTCGATCCAGGTCGTCAAGGAGCTGATGAACGGCCGCATGTATCCGACCACGCTCTCGGGCCTCGAGCGGGCGATGCGGCTGCTCGCCAAGTAGCAGCCGGCGCGGGCATGTGCCGCTCAAGGGCGGCGAGGCAACCGAGTAGTCGAACCAGCCTCACCGATCTGTCGTGAGCCGGCTTATGCCTGCGCCGCTGCGCCAAGATAGGCCGAGACCCGCGCGTCGGAGAGCCCGGCCGCGAAGTCGGGAAACAGCGCAAGCTTTCCCTTCTCGACGAAGATAACGCGCTCGCAGACCTCGCGCAGGATGTCGAGATGGTAGCGCTCGGTGGGATGCACGCACACGAAAACCGCCCTCCCCTCGCTGCGCAGGCGGCGGAAGAAATCGAGCATGAAACCGATGTAGCCGTCCTGCACGTTGAACTGCGGCTCGTCGAACAGGTGCACCATCGGGTAGTCACTCCTCGCCGGCGCGAGCAGGAACTCGGGCCTGCGCCGCCGGAAGCGGCGCACCTGGTACGACTGGTGGTAGTGGATCGCGAGGCGGTCGCGCTCGCGGGCCTTGACGGCGTGAATATCCTGCCCCATGCACGTCACCCGCCCCGATGTCGGCAGATTCGAGCCGGTGATCAGCTCGAAGAGCGTGGTCTTGCCCGAACCGTTGGGTCCCATGACGCCGACGATTTCCGGCCTGTCCACGGAAAAGCTCGCCTCCAGCCGGAACGTCAGCTCGCGGCGCAGAACGCCGCGCCGGTACTCCTTCACCACGTTCTCGACAGCAAGGAGCGTCATAGCCCAAGAAGCCTCGAGCGGGTCGCGGTGTCCTCGCGCAACGCACGCGCCGCGCCCGCATGCACGATGCGGCCGCGGTCCATGACGTAGACACGGTCGGCGACGCCCAGCGCGACGAGTGGATTCTGCTCCACCACGAGCACGGCCACGCCCTCGGATTTCAGCCGCTCGATGGCGCGCAGCACGTCCTGCACAATTTTCGGCGCGAGGCCCTGGCTCGGCTCGTCGAACAGCACCAGTCCGGGCGAGCCGACCAGCGCGCGCGCGATCGCCACCATCTGCATCTCGCCGCCCGAGAGGTTCTCGCACTCGCGGTGCCTGAGGTACTCGAGCGCGCTGAACAGCTGGAAGCACTCTTTCTGCGTCCAAGCGCGGAAGCGGCTCTTCTTCGTCGCGATGGACAGGTTGCGCTCGACGGTGAGCGTGGGAAAGATGCGCCGGTCATCGGGCACCCAGCCGATGCCCATGCGCGCGATGCGGTGCGTCGGCAGGCGCGTGATCTCCGCCCCGTCGAAGCGCACGCACCCGGCGCGCACGTCGGTGAGATTGAGAATCGAGCGCAACGTGGTGGTCTTGCCGGCGCCATTCGGCCCGAGCAGCGCCACCACTTCGCCCGCGCGCACCTCGAGCGTAACCCCGAACAGGGCCTCGGTCTCCCCGTAGAAGCTGTGGATGGCCTCGAGCGCCAGCATCAGCCCAGCTCGCCGAGGTTGGAGCGCCGCACCCAGGGATTGGCGCGCAGCGTCGCCGGCGCGCCCTCGGCGATCACCTGGCCCCAGTGCATGACGTAGATGTGGTCCGCAAGGCCGAACAGGAACTTCATGTCGTGCTCGATCATCACCAGGGTGATGCTGCTCTTGAGCTCGGCGATGAGCTGCGCGATGCGCGCCATACCCTCGGTGCCCAGGCCCGCGGTGGGCTCGTCCAGGAACAGCAGGCGCGGCTCGGCGGCAAGCCCGACGCCGATCTCCAGCGCCCGGCGCTCGCCGTAGGACAGGTCCTTCGCCCGCACCGCCGCGCGCGCCTCGAGCCCGACGCGCGCCAGCTGCTCTCTCGCCCGCGCGAGCACTGCGCGATCGCGCGACAGGTCGGCCAGCGCGGCGAAGCCGCGCCGGCGCACCCCGGGCGTCGCCACCAGCACGTTGTCGAGCGCCGAGTACTCGTCGAACAGGTTCATGATCTGGAACGAGCGCGAGATTCCCAGGCGCGCGATGGCGCGTGGCGGCAGACCCGTGATGTCACGGCCCTCGAAGGTCACGCGGCCGCGGTCCGGCGCGTAGCGGCCGGTCAGCAGGTTGAAGCAGGTGGTTTTCCCGGCGCCGTTCGGTCCCATGATGCCAGTCAGCCGGCCGGCGGCGAAGCGCAGGCTCACGTCCTCGAGCACCACATGCGCGCCGAAGCGCTTATGCAGATGGCTTGCTTCGAACATGGAACAGGCCCGCGATGCCTTCGGGCTTGAAGAGGACGACGAGCATGAACAGCAGCCCGTACCAGAGCAGCCACGCCTCGGTGTAGGCGCCAAGCAGGTCGCGCGCCAGGAAAAAGAGCACGGTGCCGAGCACCGGACCCCAGAACGACACCAGACCGCCCCCGATCAGCGTCATCATCACCACCAGCCCCGACTGGTTCAGGCTCATGACGTTCGGATAGGCCGACTGCTGCGCCAGTGCGAACAAGCCGCCGGCGAGCCCGGCGACGGCGGCCGAAAGCGTGAAGGCGGTCCACTTGAACAGCCAGACGTTGTAGCCGACGAAGCGCGCGCGCGTCTCGTTCTGCCGGATCGCGGCCAGCACGCGCCCATAAGGCGAGTGCACCAGGCGCCAGAGGACGAGCACCGTGAAAGCGAAAACGGCGAAGCAGAACGCATACAGCGCTTCGTTGGAGTGCAGGCTCCAGGCGACGACGCCGAAATCGGCCTCGGGACGGCGGATGTTCAGCAAGCCGTCCTCGCCGCGCGTGACGCTATGCCATTTGATCGCGATGAACCAGAGGATCTGGCCGAAGGCGATGGTGAGCAGCGCGAAGTAGATGCCGCGGCGGTGCGAGACGAAGCACGCGACCAGGGCGCCGGCCGCCGCGCCTGCCGCGACCGCGGCAGCGAGGCACACCCACAGGCCCGGATGCAGGTTGAACTGGGCCAGGCCGAAGGCGTATGCGCCGACGCCGAAGTAGGCCCCGTGGCCGAACGAAGGCAGGCCGCTCGTGCCCAGCAGCAGGTTGAAGCCGAGCGCGAACACGATCCAGATCATGATCTCCACGCCGAGGTAGGGGTACAGCCCGACGGCCCCGATCCACCACGGCAGCGTCGCGAACGCGGCGAACAGCGCGAGCATGGGCACAGGCGCGAGCGGCACGCGGCGGTCGGCGGCCCCGATCATCGCCGGTCTGCCTGTTTGGTGCGCAGCAGCACGGAATGCGCTTGCAACGTGTGTTCCTGTTATGTAGGGTTCGAGAATAAATGTTCTAAGTTTGCCTGTCCACCACTCCATGTCGGGCGCGCGCAGTTTCGAGCAGCTGAAGGGCGACCTCGCGCGCGCCTACCCGGCGCTCTCGCCGCAGCTGCAGGCGATCGCCACCTATGCGCTCGAGCACCCGCACGACATGGCGCTGCAGACCGTCGCGCGCCTCGCGAAACGGATCGGCGCGCAACCGTCCGCCATGGTGCGCTTCGCGCAGGCGCTCGGCTACGACGGCTTTTCCGACATGCAGGGCGTGTTCCGCACGCGTCTTGTCGAGCGCTCCAACAGCTCTCCGGGGCTGCGGAACTACCGCGAGCGCATCGAGGCCTTTCGCGCCGCCCACCCCAAGTCGGGGCCGATCGCGGTGCTCAACCAGTTCATCGGCGATGGCATCGCCTCGCTCGAGCAGCTGCACGAGTACGTATCGGGCGCCGACCTGCGGGCCGCGGTGAAGGTGCTCGCGGCCGCGCAGACCATTTACGTGCTGGGCCACCGGCGCTCGTTTCCGGTCGCCTACTACCTGTCGTACGCGCTGACCCAGCTCGAACTGCGCGCCCCGCTCCTCGACGCCGTCGGCGGCATGCTGAAGGAACCCGCGCGCCTCATCGGCACCAGGGATGCCCTGCTGGTGGTGTCCTTCCGCAACTACACGCCCGAGGTGATCGGAGTGGCGCAAGCGTGCCGCGCGCGCAGAGTGCCAGTGGTCGCGATCACCGACAACGCGCTCTCGCCGCTCGCGCGCACGGCCGCCGTGTGCTTCCAGATCGAGGAGCAGACCTCGAAGCCGTTCCGCATGCTGGTGGCGCCGATGTGCCTCGCGCAGGCGCTGGTGGTGGCACTGGGAGAGCATCTTGAGTAGGCCGGCCTTCGAACTGATCTGCATGGGGCGCGCCGCCGTCGACCTCTATGGCGAGCAGATCGGCGCGCGGCTCGAGGATCAGACGAGCTTCGCCCGCTACCTTGGCGGCTGCCCGGCCAACATCGCCGTCGGCGCGGCGCGCCTGGGGCTCGACGTCGCCATGCTCAGCCGCGTCGGCGACGAGCAGAACGGCGCTTTCGTGCGCGAGACGCTCGCCGCCGAGGGCGTGGACGTTTCGCACCTCAGGACCGACCCGCGGCGGCTGACCGCGCTCGTGTTCCTCGCCATCCGCGATCGCGACACCTTCCCCCTGCTCTTCTACCGCCACGAATGCGCCGACATGGCAATCGCGGCGGAAGACTTCGACGACGGCTTCATCGGCTCGGCGGGCGCGCTGCTCGTCTCGGGCACGCACTTCTCGCAGCCCGCGACGGCTGTGGTCTGCGAGCGCGCGGTTCGCCTGGCGAAGCGCTTCGTTTTCGACATCGACTATCGGCCGGTGCTCTGGGGGCTGACTGCACCCGGCCTCGGCGAGCAGCGTTTCGTCGCCTCCAAGCACGTCACCGCGAAGCTGCAGTCCCTGATCCCGCTCGCGCACCTCGTCATCGGCACCGAGGAGGAGTTCCATATCGCGGGCGGCTGCGAGGACACCGACGAGGCGCTGCGCCGGCTGCAGGCGCTGTCGCAGGCGGTGTTCGTGGTCAAGCGCGGCCCCCTCGGTTGCAGCGTGCACGCCGGCGGCGAGACGATCCGCGCGCCGGGCTTCCCGGTCGAAGTGTTCAACATCCTCGGCGCCGGCGACGGCTTCGCGGCGGGCTTCCTGTCCGGCTGGCTGCGCGGACTGCCGCTCGCGGAGTGCGCGCGCCGCGCCAACGCCTGCGGCGCGCTCGTCGTCTCGCGCCACGGCTGCGCGCCGGCGATGCCCTCGCGCGAGGAGCTCGCCGAGTTTCTGGCTCGCGACGACTGGCCGTGTCGGCTGCGCGAATCGGACGCGCTCAACCACCTGCACCGCGTCACCACGAGCCGCAGGCCGTGGCCCGAGGTCCTCGCGCTCGCGTTCGACCATCGCACGCAGCTCGAGGAGCTCGGGCCGCCCGAGCGCATCCGGCAGTTCAAGCGGCTGGTTGCCGAGGGGCTGCTGCAGGCGCGCGTTGCCGGCAGCGGCGCTATCGTCGACGACCGGCACGGCGAGGAGGCGCTCTTCGCACTCGTCGGCTCCGGCCTGTGGGTGGCGCGCCCGGTGGAGGCCGCGAATCGCAAGCCCCTGGCGTTCGAGGCTGGCGACAACGTCGGCGTGAAGCTGCGCGCGTGGCCCGCGAATCACGTCGTCAAGTGCCTGGTGCACTATGAGCGAGAGGAACTCGGGCGCCTGCGGCAGATCCAGGAGGCCTGCCTGGACACCGGTCACGAGCTGCTCATCGAGCTGCTGATGCAGAACCCGCCGCTCGAGGAGATCTACGGCGCGGGCATCCGGCCGGATTGGTGGAAGCTCGCCCCGCCCGCGAGCCCGGAGGCCTGGGCCGCGATCGAGGCGACCATCGCCCGTCGCGACCCGCACTGCCGCGGCGTGCTGCTCCTCGGCATGGAAGCGAGCGAAGAGGCCCTCGAGCGCGGCTTTGCGATCGCCGCGCGTCACGCCGTGTGCAAGGGCTTCGCGGTGGGACGCTCGATCTTCATGGACGTGGCGCGGCGCTGGTTCGCCGGCGCCTGCGACGACGCGCAGGTGGTGCGCGAAGTCGCGTCGAATTACGCGCGCCTGGTGGCGCTTTGGCACAAGCAGAGGACCCTATGCAGAGCATCGGCTTCATCGGCATCGGCCTGATGGGACACGGCATGGCGAAGAACCTTCTCGCGAAGGGGCATCCGCTCGCCTTCCTGGCGCATCGCAACCGCAGGAACCTGGACGATCTGCTCGCGCTCGGCGCGAAGGAGGTGAAATCGCCCGTCGAGCTCGCCGCAGCGTCGGACATCGTCATCCTGTGCGTCACCGGCACGCCGCAGGTCGAGGCGAACGTCTATGGCGGCCTGCTGGAAGGCGCGCGCAAAGGCCAGATCGTCATCGACTGCTCGACGAGCATTCCGGAATCCACGGAGCGCATCCGCGCGGACTTCGGGAAAAAGGGCGTGCGCTTCGTCGATGCGCCGCTCGCGCGCACTCCGGTGCAGGCCGAAGAGGGCAAGCTCAACTGCATGGTGGGCGCGGACGAGGCGACCTTCGCCGAGGTGAAGCCGGTGCTGGAGAAATTCTGCGAGAACATCTTCCACATCGGCGGCCCCGGCGCCGGGCACAAGGTGAAGCTCGTCAACAACTTCCTCGCGCTCGGCACGGCAGCGCTCGCCTGCGAGGCGCTCGCCGCCTGTGCCAAGGTCGGCATCGACCTGGAGAGGTTCTACAAGCTGATCTCGGCGGGCGGCGCCAATTCGGCCATGTTCCAGATGGTCGTGCCCAAGGCGCTGCAGGGCGACCTCACGGGCCTGCTCTTCACGCTCGCCAATGCGAAGAAGGACATCGGTTACTACCAGAGCATGGTGGCCAGCGCGCCGCTCGCCGGACAGATGGGCGCGGCGCTGCACCAGGCGCTGGTGCAGGCGAACGCGCTCGGCCTCGGCGACAAGTTCGTCCCATCGCTCATCGAGGCGCACGAGAAGGTAAACGGCATACGGATCGTGAAGCACTGACCAACCGAAGGAGGGAAGCATGCAACGCAATCGAAGGAAGCTGCTGCAGATGCTCGCCGCGGGCGCCGCGTTCTACGGCCCGTGGAAGCTGAACCGGGCCTGGGCGCAATCGGGGCAGAAGAAACCTCTGACCATCGGCCTCACCATGGACGCGAGCGGCCAGTTCGGCGCGAGCGGGCAGATGGAGCGCCTGGGGGCAATGCTCGCGATTCGCGAGTTCAACGAGAAGGGGGGCGTGCTCGGGCGGCCGATCGAGGCCATCCACATCGACACGGAAACCACGCCGGCCACCGGCTCGCGCGTCGCCGAGCGCATGATCAACCGCAACGAAGTCGCGTTCCTGATCGGCGCGCTCAGCTCGGGCGTCGCCAACGCCATCGGCCAGGTGGCACAGAAGTACGGCTGCGTGTACCTCAATACGAACTCGAGCTCGCCGACCGAGTCGGGGCGCGACTGCCACCGGGTGAAGTTCGTCTGGGACGGCAACGGCACCAACTTCGCCAACGCCATCGTCAAGAACGCGATGCGCACCTACGGCAATAACTGGGTCCTGCTCACCAACGACTACGTCTGGGGCCACAACACGTCGAAGGCCACGCGCCAGCTGCTGGAAGCGAACGGCGGCAAGGTAATCGACGAGCTGATGGTGCCGCAGAACACGCGCGACTTCAGCTCGTACCTGCTCAAGCTGCAGCAGATCAAGCCGGCGGTGGTGGCGGCGGCGGTCGGCGGCGACGACCAGAAGGCGATGCGCCAGCAGGTGGTGCAGGCGAAGCTCGACCGGGCCTTCGGCTGGATTAACAACCAGCAAGACTGGCCCGACGTCTACGGCCTGGGGCCTGACGCCATCTTCGGCATCTTCGGCACCACCTGGTACTACCGCCTTGACCTGCCGGGGGTGAAGGAGTTCGTCGCCAAGTACCAGAAGACCTACCCGGGCATGGCGATCAGGGTGCCAGGCAACGTTTACTACAACGGCTACGTCGCTACGCGCGAGCTGTTGCGCTGCGTGCAGGAGGTCGGCAGCACCAACAATCTGGCGATCATCAAGAAGATGGAAGGGCGCAAGATGTCGGCGGCCGACCGCATGCAGCACGATGACGCGTGGATCAATCCCGATACCCATCAGTGCCAACAGACGATCTACATGGCGAGCTACAACGACAAGCCGGCGGAGAAGGACGACATCTTCAAGATCCTGACGCAGGCCGACCCGAAGTCGATTGCCGATGCAGCGTCGATGCAGAGCTGCAAGCTGGAGAGCTACGCGCAGACGCCGTCCTACGAGCAGTAGGCGTTGGAATTTCTCGCCAACCTCCTCCCTCACCTCCTAAACGGGGTGAGCCTCGGGCTGCTGTTCGCGCTGATCGCCCTGGGGTTCATGCTTATCGTGGGGGTGATGGAGGTGATCAACCTGGCCCACGGGTCGCTGTTTGCGCTCGGCGCCTACGTCGCCATCACGCTGATGGGCTGGAAAGTGAGCTACGCGCTCGCCTTCCTGCTCGCGCCGCTCGTCGTGGGTGGCGTGGGCATGCTGCTCGAGCTCTGCCTGCGGCGCACCTACGGCAAGGATCCTCTGTACGGGCTGCTGCTCACCTTCGGCGCCGCGCTCGTCCTCGAGGAGCTGATCCGGCTGACCTGGGGCTCGAACGAGAAGGTGTTGCCGGTACCGGAAGCGTTCAACGGCGCGGTGCTCGTCGGCGGCCTGATCTACGCCAAGTACCGCCTCTTCGCCTGCCTCGCCGCGATCGGCATGATCGTGCTGCTGTGGCTGTTCCTCGAGAAGACGCCGTACGGCGCGATGATCAAGGCGGGCGCGCACGACTCGGAGATGGTGCGCGCCCTGGGCATCAACCTGCCTCGGCTGCGGCTCTTCGTTTTCGCCCTGGGAACGGCGCTCGCGGCGGTGGCCGGCATCGTCATGGCGCCGATCTGGGGCGTGCGGCCGCACGTCGGCGTCGACGCCGTGGTGCCGGCCTTCGTCATCATCGTGCTGGGCGGCGTGGGCAGCTTCTGGGGCGCGGTGCTCGCCGGCCTGATGGTCGGCATCGTGGTGGGCCTCACCGGAGCCTACGCGTCCGAATGGTCGTTGCTGTCCATGTACCTGCTGCTCATCGCGCTGGTAACCTTCCGCGCGAGAGGATTGCTGGGCAAGAAGACCGCGCTTGAGAACTGAAAAGCTGAAAGGCAGGACGGCCGTCGTCACCGGAGCCGCGGGCACGATGGGCCTAGCGGTAGTCAAGGCGCTTGCCGCGGACGGGTTGCGCGTGGTCGGCCTCGACGTGCGACCCGCCAAGGGCTGCGTCGTCTGCGACATCTCCGACCCGGACGCGGTGGCGCAGGCCGTGCGCCGCATCGGGCGGGTCGACGTCCTCGTCAACAACGCCGGCATTCTCTCCAACAACAAGTCGGAGGCGACCACGCCCGACGAATGGCGCCGCGTACTCGCAGCCAATCTGGATGGCGCCTTCTACCTCTCGCGCGCGGTGATCCCGGGCATGAAGCGGCGCCGCTGGGGGCGCATCGTCAACACCTGCTCGCTCGCGGCGAAGACCGGCGGGCTTACCGCGGGCACCGCCTACTCGAGCTCCAAGGGTGCGCTTACCTCGCTCACGTTCTCGCTCGCGCGCGAGCTCGCGCCCTTCGGGGTCACCGTGAACGGCATTTCGCCGGCGTACGTCCGAACGCCGATGGTCACCAAGCAGCTGGACGCCGCCCAGCGCCGCGCAGTGCTCGCGCAGATTCCCGTCGGCCGCTTCTGCGAGCCGGAGGAGTTCGCGCACGTCGTCAGGTTCCTCGTGCACCCGCTGGCGGGTTTCGTCACCGGCGAGATCGTCGACCTGAACGGCGGCGTGGTCATGGACTGAGATGGATCCATTCACGCTCAAGGGAAAGACGGCGTTCGTGCCCGGCGGCTACGGCGCGATAGGCGCGGCAATCTGCCGTGGCCTCACCAGGGCGGGGGCGCGGGTAGTTGTCGCCGGGCGCGACGGGAAAAAAGCCGCGGCGCTCGCGAAGAGGCTCGGACGCGGCGCGCGCAGCGTGGCGCTCGACGTCGAGGACGTGGCAGCGATCCGCGCCACGGTCGCAGCGCTGCCGCGCATCGACATCCTGGTGAACTGCGTAGGCATGCAGCGCGAGCAGGCGCTCCCCGAGGTCACCGTGGAGGCGTTCGACGCGATCTACCGGACCAATCTGCGCGCGGCCATGTTCCTCGCGCAGGCGGTCGCGCGGCGCCAGAAGCGCGGCGGCAAGCAAGTGCACCTGCTCTCGGTGCGTGCCCGGCTCGGTTTGCGCGGCCGCGGCTATTCGGCTTACTGCGCGACGAAGGGCGGCCTCGCTATGCTCGTGCGGCAGCACGCTTCGGAACTCGGGCCGCGCGGCATCTGCGTGAACGGCATCGCGCCTACCGTGGTGCGCACGCCGATGGGCGCGCACTGGCTGAAGAACCCGAAGACGCGTGCCTGGCTGAGGGAGCGCATCCCGCTCGGGCGCGTGGCCGAGCCGGGGGACTGCGTGGGCGCGGCGCTGTTTTTCTGCTCGAGGGCGTCGGACTTCGTCACCGGACAGGTCCTGTACCTCGACGGCGGAATCACGGCATCGCAGTAGGAACGCTCTCGCGGCGCGCGCATCAGCGCGCGGGCCCCGCGCTGCAGACGAAATCGCCGAGGCCGGCCTCGCGCGTGCGCGCCCAGTAATCGACCAGCCGGAACGGCATCGGTGAGCGCACCTTGCCGTGCTGGTTGCGGTAATAGGTCGTCATGCCCGGATGCGTCCACACCAGCTGCGCGTGCAGCTCGTCGATCTCGCGCGTGTACGCGGTGCGCAGCTCCTCGCGGCATTCGATCGCGGCCACCTCGCGCTCGGCCATCTGGACCAGGCAGCCGCAGATGTAGCGCGCCTGCGTCTCTGCGAGCCACATCACGCTGCCACCGTGCCCCATGTTCGTGTTCGGCCCGTACATGACGAAGAGGTTCGGAAACCGCGGCACCGTGATGCCGAGGTAGGCACTGGGGTTCTCGTCGCCCCAGTCGTCCGCCAGCCGCATGCCGCCCCGCCCACGGATGTCGACCTGCGCCGCGAGATGGCTGATCCTGAATCCGGTCGCCAGCACCAGAACGTCGAGCGCATGCAGCCGGCCGTCGATCGTACGCACTCCACCGGCTTCGATACGCTCGATCGCATCGACCACCAGTTCCACGTGCGCGCGGCACAGCGTTTCGAACCAGCCGTTGTCGAGCAGGATGCGCTTGCCGAATGGCGGATAGCCCGGCACGCAGCGCTCGATGAGCTCGGGACGGCTGGCGAGCTGCGCGCGGATGTAGTCGGTCATCTCGCGGCGATGACGGTCGTTGGTCCGGTTCAGCGAGCGCTGCGGGTCGGTCCAGTCCGGATCCTTGCGCAGCGTGCGCAAAAGGCCGTCGCCGTAGCGCCAGAACTCGGTGAAGCGGTACCAGCGCGCGTAGTACGGCACCGACGCAAACAGCAGCCGCGCCGCCGGGTCGACCGACTGGCGGTACTCGGCCACGGGGCGCGCCCATTGCGCGGTGCGCTGAAAGACTGTCAGCGCCGCCACATCGTCGGCGATCGTAGGCACCAGCTGCATCGCCGAGGCTCCGGTGCCGATGACGCCGACGCGCCTGCCCGCGAGGTCCGCCTGCGCAGGCCAGCGCGCGGTATGGAAGGTTTCGCCGGCGAATTCCTCGGCGCCGGGAAGGCGCGCCTCGAGCGGCTCGCTGAAGTGGCCGGTGGCGCACACCAGCACCGCAGCGCGCAACGTCTGCTCAGTGCCGTCGGAGCTCCGCAGCGTGAGCACCCAGCGCCGTGCCGCCTCCTCCCAGCGCGCGGCGCGAAGCGTTGTGCCGAAGCGAATGCGGCTGCGCAGTCCGCGATCGTCCGCGAAGCCTTCGAGGTAGGCCTGAATCTCGTCGCGCAGCGAGAAGTATCGGCTCCAGCCCGGGTTGGGCGCGAAGGCGTAGGAGTAGAAGTGATTCGGCGTATCGACCCCGCAGCCGGGGTAAATGTTCTCGAACCAGGTGCCGCCGACCCCGGGGTTTTTCTCCAGCACGCTGACGGGAATGCCGAGCGCAGCGAGCTTGGCGGCGAGGCACAGTCCCGAGACGCCCGCACCCGCGATGACCACATCGAGCTCGAGCGCCGCGGGCCGGCCGCGAGCCCAGTGCACGTCGCCGTCCTCGAAGCCCATGTCCTGCCGCATCATCGGCACGTACTCGGCCGGCACGGCTTCGCCCAGGCAGACGCTCATCATGCGCTGGAACAGCGCCTCACCCGGATCGTCGATCGCCGGCGCTGCCACGCCGTCGACAAGCAGCGCCGCGGCTGCCCGACGGATCTCGCGCTGCACCTCCTCGCCGTAGCCGGCCGTGGGATCGCCGATCAGACGCACGTCGCGCGCGGGCCGATACGGCGGCTCGAGCCACTTCTCGTCGCCGGTCAGGTGCACGAGGCACATCACCAGCACGCGCAGATCGGCCCGCGAGAGCGCCGCATCGAGTGATGCCCGGTTCATGCCGCCTGCGTGGTCCTAGTCGCGCGATTGCACGCGGTAGAACGCATCGATGCCGATCTGCGCGCGCAGCTCGGGAGCGTCCTCGCCGCGCGCCGCGGTCGTGTACGGGATGCCGATCGCATCTGCCACCCGCACGAAGCCGTGGAACGCAGCAACCGTCGCCGCGGCGTCGACCAGGCCCTCCGGGCCGAGCGCCTCACGCAGCCCCGCGCGCGCAGCGTCCGTGCGCCCGGTGTCGCGCAGCACGACCGCCTCGGCGAACTCGGCGAGCGCCGCCGCGTGCGGAACCTCGGCCTGCGCGCCGAAACCCTGCGTCACCGCGCGCAGGTCTACCGTCTGACCGCTGGTTTGCATGCTCTCACGGAGCATGTAGGAATGCGCGGTCGTTCAGTACACGCACTGGTGCAGCGCGGAGACGCGCGCCGCGATGACCTCGGTCTGCGGCCGGCTGATCGCGCGTACGCTGCGGTCAAACTGGTAGATCGCCTCGCTCGGCAGGTAGTGGCAGCTCGCGAGCGCCCAGTACTCGCGCACCGCCTGCGGCACCAGCGAGAGCGCGCGGTAGATGTAGCCCACCTTCGGGTGCGGGTACATCGGCCCATCGGCCTCGACCACGTCCTCGGGCTCGACCAGCGGCAGCCACGCGGCCTGCTTGGTCGCGCCGGG